>OODO01000068.1_pt1 | contig 100683 bp, 122 predicted proteins | sample 1671261 | NCBI WGS metagenome assembly OODO01 (sample SAMN06348138, study PRJEB24527) | human gut metagenome | biome: human gut; feature: ankylosing spondylitis patient; material: feces | host: Homo sapiens | place: China | collected 2015-10 | reverse complement strand
CCTTGCTTTTTATACTAAGGAGGATGCTAATACTACCAAATGGAGGATTAAGAATTATTGGTGGTATGAGCTTAAGATAAGATCTAAAAGGCATACTTGTATTATAACAGACATGGATAAACCTCTTGATTTTTGAGGGTATGTTTTCCACCGTAACAACAAAGGTGTATCCGAACACAATAAAGGTTATGTGAGAATAAGGGAGAGGGTGGCCAAAGACGCAAAGAAGTGTATTACAAACGAAAGTTGGGCTTCTTACTTTGGTCTCTTAAAACACTGTGATAGTTATTCATTAATGTCTAAAATAGAAAGTATCATGAAATTACGAGATTTAACAAGTACGATCCGTATTGATAAGAAAATGGATGCGGACAACATCGACGTAAAGAACCTTGAAGGTATTGTATTTGATATCGTGAACTACGAAATACGAAGCAATAACAAGAATGAACCAAACTGGATAAAGTGCTTGATAGGTATTCCTGAAACCAATAAAGAAGGGATTCCTACTGGCAGGAAACTCGCAAGGGAATTTCATGGTAATTATCAAGGTATAGTAAATTTTATTTCAAAATGTGAACTTACTTATGGCAAAGATGCTATTCTTCCTATTACCGATGTAGAGATAGAAAACAGATGCGGATACGTTTTTAAAGGCAGCACTAACCGCTTGGAATACATTGATTGACTTCTTATTGTGATGGTGTGAATGAAAATTATTATCTTGCACCAAAAAAAAGAAAGTCATGAATTGTAACACTTGTAAAGATGACAGACCTGATATTCTGAGATCTAATATCTGTATCGGGTCTGATCCGTGTAATGACTGTACGGACAATTGCGAAATTCTTCCAAAAGAATGCGATTGCCCGTATGGTCATTTAAGCGATCATTGCATTCATTATACAGGATGCAAGACATTCATATCCAAATTAACTCCAGGCATGCCTTATAATGAGGTTATGCATAATATAGAGCTGGTTTTTGAAAACATAGATAAGTTTTTGGATAGGATGGTTGAAGAAAATACGCTTTTAAAACAAAGAGTTGAAAAACTTGAAAAACAACTTCAAAATGGAAAAGAGTGCACAAATTGGTAAGGACTTAAGTGGTAAACACGTATATGTTCCACATGTGGACGAGACGCCGGTGCCATGCCCGGACGGATATACATGCACGAACTGCGTGTACTGCGCTGACGGCATCAACGCTGGCTACTTTAGTCTGGCTCAGAAATCTGATCTTACGGCTTTAATCAACGCAATGATATGCCGTATGGAATATCAGGATAGGGAAATAGAATTTTTAAAACAAAAAATAAATATTTTGAGTAACAATGGCAATAACAGGTAACGGTTGTTTTGGCAGTCATGGTGGGTGCGAACGCCCGCATCATTGCAATATTCCTTCTTCTAACATATTCTATGATGGAGAAACTATAGAAGAAGCTGGTTTGTATCATGGTATGCCTTTAGACATGGCTTTGGCTAATTTAGCCAAATACGCTTCAAGGGCTATTAACGTAAGTGGATCTGTCAATACAGAAGTGTTTGACGGTACTTCTCATGTGGTTCTAAAGAAAGATCCGGCAGAGATTTTGCTTGTGTCTTATTGCGGAGGTGTCGTGCCTTCTGATATGTATAAAGTCCAGGGCCGTACTGTTAGGTTCTGCCGGGATATGTGTCAACAAGATGAATTTGCTGAAGTGAGGGTCGTGTACCGAGAAGAGGCAAATAGTTCTTATGGGTTCCATTGTTAATTTAGGAGGATGAGAAATGGCAGAAAAATGCAAAGGATTTATATGTGGGGGTAATCTCGTTGATGGCTCTGTGCCTTCTGATAAGTTAGATAAAGAAACCATTGTCGAGCTTATTAAAGAGATTCTGAAAGAGGAAATGCATGAATCTTGGCTTAAGGAAATAATAGAAACCATACTTAAGGAATCTATTGATTCAGATTGGCTTCGTGAGTTCTTTAAAGAAGTTCTTAAAAAATACGCTAAAGAGGAATGGTTTAAGGATATTATCTGCGGCTTAGGATGTGTTGGCGTACAAGAGATATTTGATGTTATTCCTACTGACATAACATTTGAAGCCACAGGCGGTACGGCTACGGTACAGGTTGTGGTAGATGATGGCGTTGAATGGGAACTGACACTTTAATGAAGGAGGGTTATTATGAGCAAAGAAAGAATATATAAGATGGATGATGGTTCTTGGCTTACCTCAGATAAGAAGGAAGGTGTCGGTCGTGATAAAATGAATTTCGATGCTCCATCTTGGAAAGGAAGGGAAGATAGGATCACTATCCGAATTGTGAAGAAGTCCGATACCGAAAGCATGAAAGCCATTACTTTCAAGCAAAAAGGTATTAAGATCACAGAAGTGTCGGTTAGTAGGCTGGAGTTCCCTATATCTGGTGGAGATAAGCAGATCCTTATTACTACCAACGCCGCTTCTATCAATGCCCTTATTACAGGAGATAGTGGTATAAAGGGTGTTATAAAGGCATTTACCACCGCTTCTGGTCTAAATATTGATGTCAATGATATTAGGCTTGATTATGGTTTCCCTGGTGATCCGGGTCTTGAAGACACGTTCCAGGTTTCGATGATTGTTTCCATGCCTGGCAATGAGGATGGGAATGAAGTTAATGATAACATAACTATAAATGGTGTACTGATTCCTATTTATCAGCCTGGAAAGGTCGTTCCTTACATTAAATTGGATAAGGAATTTGAACAAATTGAGGGTGATGAAACAAGCACGCAGTTAAGTATAGAAAGTAATATAAAAGATTATGTTATTGAAATAGTTGAATGCGAGTCTGTGGATAAGGAGGAAATCTACCTGGACAAGGATGTTGTTGATCTTGATTCAGATGGATCACCGGAGGTAATCAACGTAAGTACAACTCCCGAAAATTTAAGATGGAGGATTAGCGAATGAAAGTAGGTAATTGTTGGGCGAACATAGATAAGAAAGAAGGCAGTCTTAACAGTAAGGTTAATATTTACTTTGATGAAAATGATACTGGTGCCAACAGAAGTGTCAAGATAAGGGTGTCTTCCAGGGATGGTAGCGTATCTGAAGAATGTACGGTAGTTCATAAAAAAAAAAAACAGGTAGTTTATAGAAATAAAAGGCAGTCGGCTCTTTTCACAAAAGAAGGATGTAATCCTGAGACAGAGAAAGGGGAAGAGCTTGAGTACGTTGTTGAGGCCGGAAAATACACGTCTATCATATCTCAGTCTGATGCTGATGACAAGGCTATGAGAGACATTGAGCAAAATGGTCAGAACTGGGTTAATGAGCATGGTCGTTGTATAACCATATTATGGTACAATGTCAAGAAATCAAAGTCGTTTAGAAAGAACGACTGCGATCCTGATACCGAAGAAGGAAGTTTGGTTACGATGACGATCGAAGCCGGGCGGTTCTCTTCTTCCATAAGCCAAGAGGATGCTGACCGTAAGGCTGAAGCCGAGTTGAATGCCAAAGGTCAAGACTATGCTAATTCTCATGGCACTTGCAATACCATAAAATGGTACAACGACAGGAAATCCAAAATGTTCCAAAAGACAGATTGTGAGGTAACTGAAGTTGGATCTATGGTAGAGTACGTTGTAGAAGCCGGCCGTTTCTCTTCTTCTGTTTCTAAGGAAGATGCTAATCAGAAGGCTTTGGAAGCCTTGGAAGCTGAAGGTCCAGGGTATGCTAATGAGCATGGCACCTGTGAAACCAATTTATGGTATAACGTAGAGAAGTCGAAAGTATTTTATAAGAATGACTGCGAAGATGGGTTTATCGGAGCACCTTACACTTACACGGTAGAAGCCGGTAAATACACATCAGACGTAAGTCAAGAAGATGCTGATCAGAAAGCTCTTGATGATATAGAGAAAAATGGTCAGGATCAGGCAAACCTGAATGGAGAATGCGTTACTGATCCAAATTATTTCGTTGGAAAGGCTTCGGCTCGTGTTCAGAAAAATGATTGCGATGCTGAATCTCAGACCGGAAGCTTTGTCGATTTAACTGAAAAGGATCTTGCTGGATACCCGGATGCTTTTGTATCAAGGGAAAGCCAGGAGGCGGCTAACGCGCTCGCTCAGGCTGCTATGGAAGAACAGAAACAGGATCTTGCAAATAAGAAAGGCACTTGCATAGATAAAAACCAATTTGTTGGTGTATATAGCAAGGTATTCACAAAAGACAATTGCGACGGAGAAGGCGTAGGTTCGCAGGTAACAGTAGACCAAGATGATGTAACCGGTGGTCCTTTTACTTCATACGAAAGCCAGGAGGCGGCTAACGCGCTCGCTCAGGCTGCCGTCGAGCAGCAGGGCCAGGCCATAGCCAACCGGGACGGACATTGCACGTGGACTGGTAAATACAGTGAAGAATTTACCAAAAACGATTGTAATGAAGGTCAGGTAGGGTCTAAGATTACCGTAACCGAACAAGATGTTGTTGGTGCTCCTTTCACATCTACCGTGAGTCAAGATGATGCCAATAATAAGGCTAAGACTGCTGTCAAAGAACAAGGACAGGCTATTGCTAACAGTAAGGGTAATTGTGAGAATATGACGGTCTATACCGGTCATTACAGCAAGAGATTCGTTCCTGAATGTGAAGCTTGCCATAAGGGTGTAGAAATGGAGGTTACGGCCGAAATGGTTAATGGTAGTCCTGTTACGTCTACAGAAAGCCAGAATGCAGCAGACGCAGAAGCTCGTAGGATCGTAGAAGAAGGAGGCCAGGCTTATGTTAATAAAAACGGTAACTGTACGCCACTTAGCACCGATCCTGTATGGGAAGACGTTGTTCCTGAAGAACTTAGATGTAATGAAGGTAAGTCCCAGAAAAAGCAACATGATACCAACGAATGTTCTGAAACCCACAATCAAGAACGTTGGGTAGATGGCGGAAATAAGGTCTGTAGCTGGACCGGTCATTACACAGAAACGTTCCAGAAGAACGACTGTGAGATACCAGATTCAGGAACGGAAGTAGAGGTAAGTGAAGCTGATGTTGAAGGCAATCCTTTTACTTCTTTCGTAAGTCAAGAGGATGCTGATAATAAGGCTAAGGAAGCTGTTAAAGCTCAAGGACAGGCTATTGCTAACCAAAAAGGTAAATGTAGGTTCGTAGGCGTATATAGCAAGCAGTTTACAAAAGACAATTGCGGATCATGTCAGCATGGTGTTCCGATGAGCGTAACACAAGACATGGTAGGTGGACCGTTCTATTCTAATGAAAGCCAGGAAGAGGCAAATAGGTTGGCTCAGGAAGCCGTAGAAGCCCAAGGTCAGGCTTATGTTAACAAGAACGGGACATGCGAAATGGACAACACCGATCCTGTATGGGTAGATTCTGAACCACTTGAAACCAAATGTGAAGGAGGCAAATCTTATAAGAAGCAAGTTAATACCAACGAATGTTATGGTGGAGCAGATGAACGCTGGGTAGAAGGTGGAGATAAGGTATGTACCTGGACCGGAACATATAGCAAGCAATTTACAAAACAGTGTGCTGATGGAGGTGTCGGATCTAAGGTTACTATAGACCAAGATGATGTAACCGGCGGTCCTTTTACGTCTACCGTAAGTCAAGAAGACGCAAATAGTAAGGCTCAGGCTGCCGTTGAGGCCCAAGGTCAGGCTCTTGCTGACGCACAGGGCACTTGTACTTGGACCGGTAAGGCAAGTAAGGTCTTCACCAGAAACAATTGCGGAAGCTGTCAGCATGGTTCGTCTGTTACCGTAACCCAAGATCAGGTGGGTGGTCCATTTACGTCCAATATCAGTCAAGCTGATGCCAATAAGAAGGCTCAAGATGCTGTAAATTCCCAAGGTCAGGCAGTAGCTAATAAGAATGCTGATTGCTTGCCTGATAGCACAACACCTTCTTGGTCGGATACCGGAAGCACCCGTTGTGACGGGTGTACGTCTCAGAAGCAACAACGTGACACCAATCCATGCTCTTCTTCTTATAACGACACAAGATGGGTTAATGGAGGTGGAGAGTCTTGTACTGACTGGTCTTACTATGGAACAGGAGACTGCGTAGGTCATACTCAGTACAATGCTTATCGTGATAGTTGCTCTGGTAGCATAGATCGTCAATATTCTGTAAGTTGTAGAAATTGCTGTAATTGCGGATCTTACGGTTCTTGGCAAGAAAATGGATGTAATGGAACCAAAACTAAGTTTATTCGTTACGATGATTGCGGAAATTCTGATACTAAAGAAGAGTATGTTATTGGAAGTTGCGGATATGCTCCATATGAATTTCAGTTCCATGATGGAAGAACGAGCAAGTCAAGGTCTGTAACTGGAGAATCTCAGGATATTGAAGAAGTTATCATAAGTACTAAGAATGATTCATATATAGGATATTCTGTTAAATCGAAACCTTCTTGGTGTTCTGTTGATTACAGAGACCAGACATCTGAAAGCATGAAGGCTGTGGTGACATTATCTGCCAATACAACATCTTCTTCCAGATCTGGTGACATTGTTTTTGTTCAAAATGAATCTGGAAAGACTGTTACTCTTAGCATCACACAAGATGTTGCAGTTACTAACGAATTTAGTACCAACCAAAGCACTTGGAATGCCGATGCAAATGGAGGTGCAAATAACTCATATTTATGTATTCAATTAAAAAGTAAAAAGAATGGAAGTAAGATAGGATACACTGTATCATCTAAGCCAAGTTGGGTTACAGAAGTTACAGAAAAACCGTCAGGAGTAAATTGTCCTGTTTTGTCAGGCTATGATTATTCATTTGTAATAATTGCATCCGCAAACAGTTCTTCATCTCCCAGAAGTGGAACTGTGACATTGAAGCAAAATGAGTCTGGGAAGACTGTTAACATAACAGTCAACCAAGAAGGAAAGGCAGTGGCTAAACCTGTTCCGGCGCATATTACATTGAAAAACGGCTCTTGGGCTACATATAGGAGGGATAATGTTTCTTATAACCCTGGCGCCGGTAAGTGTATTGCCGGATTCGAATGGACTGGTGATGAAAATGGAAATATCCGAATCTACACCTGTGATATTAAGGTGGTGGATGCTAATTATCGTGAGATATCTGGAGCTACTATAAGCATCGGAACAACAACCCAGAGAAGACAATCCGGAAGCTCTTGTTCGTATTTCGGGGCCGTTAATGGAGGAATATTAGCCGGATATGTTCATTCTGGAGATGAGAATGGAGATACTACATGGTATATACGAACTATAAACGTGTCTTACGAAGGCAAAGTGTATAAGACCGCTACTGTTAGGCAGTATGAAAAACAAAATATCTCCAAGAAAGGTGGTGTTTTCAATGTATATAATGAATCTCCTGCTTCTTACAACTTTATCGTAGATGGAGCTGAGTGTGGTGATGAAAATGGTACTTTGAAATACGCTTATTCTCAAATGGATCTTAATCCAGCATAATTAGCAAGGGGAGGGAATTTAGTTCTCTCCCCTTGCTAATTATGCTGGATTATAATATTGTGTTTTAAGTATTGTCTATTAGAATAAAAATGATTAATATTGCACATCATTCAATTTTAAATTTTTAGTATCATGGCTTGTAAAAAGAAAGCTCGTCAGGGTGGTGAAGTTGATAAAAAGGACAAACCCAAAATGCGTCAAGGCGGTAGTGTTGGCGGTAAGATGAAAAGAAAGAAGACGAGCACTAAAAAGTGATTGAAAACCAGGGGAAGGTGCTGATCGCCTTCCCCATTTTAATAACATAACAACAACATATTATGAGCAACAAGTTTATTAGCAAAGGACAGGGGAATGTCTGTGTGACGTTTGTGAAGTATTATCCTGTGTTGATGCAGGTTATTATGTTAGCCAGCATTTTTGATGAGTTTTATCCTTTTAGTATCACTAATTGGCTGTATCCGATATTAGGTCATTCTCTATCATGGGACCTATTTCTCTTGGCTTTTTCAAGAATGTTCAGGTTTTGTATATGGCATAGGTTATTGATCTATAGTATGATTTTTAATATCTGTGTAGAATGGGTTACGGTTAATATTGAGATGCCTATTGAACACAATATCGTAGTGTGGTCTGTTATGGCTGTTACTCTTTTGATAATCATTGCCTCTATTGTTTTAAGGTTTAAAACAGGATGTTTTGAAAATGAAAGAAATTCTGACAGAGACGCTGCGTAAAAGCGGTGCGGCGGTATGCGATAAGATAAAGGAGATGTTTTTAAGCGGGGAATGCGATCATCTTACAGCCAACGATCTTGAGACATGGACGCAGCTTGCTAATCCGGCTAAGTACTATACCGGAGAAGAGGCTGTTTCTTATCTTAATGTAACTTCTAAAAGATTTTATGAATATCGTAAGGCTAAGTTGGTTCCTGATCCGGTTAAGATAAAGGGATTCCCTAAACCTTTATATACGAAAGTTATGTTGGATGAGGCCATAAAAACCATATCCAGCATGAGTGAAAGAGAGATTTATATGAGGATCTTGAATGCTAAATCAAGAGAATCAAGAGCAAAAGAAAGGAGGGGAGCATGATTACCAATGGTGAATTTGTATCAAGAGTTGTAAACGGTATTCATGCCCTTGACAAAGATTCGCATGTTAGTCGGAGATGGATATTGAATATCGGTAGAACTAAAGCCGAATCTTATACAGCACAGAGGTGGGATGACGGAACGTTACTTGGCGACCACCGGCTCCTAACTTACGTTACTTGCCTGGAGATGATTGAAGTTGATAAAATAGTTTGCTGCGATGCCGAATTTGCGTTATGTAATACGCTTATGCGGTCAAAGCATAAACTTCCAGGACTTCTTTATTCTGCCCTTAGACCGGCTATTACCAAGGTGACTAACGTAGATAACACCATATTTTTTAAGTTTGCTGAAATAAAGTCGTATCGTAATGAACAAAAAAGACCGTATGCTAAATACGTTAAAGAACGTCGTCCTTTTTATTATGTAGAAAACGACTATATTTATATACCGGATTTCCATATAGAGCTTATTAACGTAGAGTTCTTTACAACAAGAAGAAAGAAGGCGCTGGAGTTAATGGCCTGCGATCCTACACCTAAAGGGTGTGAGTCTGAATGGGAATACGAATTTATCTGCCCTATTAAGTTAATTGAGTACGTAGTGGCAGAGACGATAAAGGAAGTAGCATTCAGGCTACAGATTCCTGTCGATGAAAATCCGAATCTTGATTCCAATCAGAAAAGTCAAATTGTTCAGTGATTCTTTTTATTGGGCACCCGGCCATAGCTATGTAGCCACGACCGGGTGTTTTTTTTTGTACTATTTCAATGCAAGAACAGGGTTTCCCCATTTTCTTTTCCATTTATCTCCGAGGTAATTTATCAAGGAATTGTAGTCTTTAATAAAACCGTCATCAATAACAGAGGCTATGACGTTCTCTATGGCTATTATATCATTGAGCTCATCTTTACTGGCAGTATTCCTTATCCCATCTTCATGTTTATTAAAAACAATGAAATTAATAGCTTTAGCAACTCTTTTTATATTGTCTTTCAAGTCATTCTTGTTTGAAACTATTCTACTTATCGCGCTGCACATCCTGACGTATGCATCACCGGCTTCGTTCCGGTTTTCTATCAATCCATCGGTAAGCCATATAACCACCTCAGCGTAAATTTCTGGATCCATCTCTAATGCAATCATAACAAACAGATATGGATTTACATACCATTTTTGATCTACTCCTTTTCCTTTTTTGTAGGCAAGGTCTAATTTTCCAAGATCCATTACACTGCTGATATTCAATTTGTTATTATTGAGTAGAAGATTTCTTCTACTCAATAAAAGCTTATTTTCCAGCTTATTAACTAATTCAGTACACCTTTCTTTAAATGATTCAGTTTCTATTATATGACTCAATTGTTTTGGAGCCAAACCTAATTTTTCTCTTTTAGCAGACAAGGCTTTCATTGCGTCAGTTATACATATGTAACCATCTTTAGACATAACAGACACATTCATTCCTAACAAAACTCGATCTTTTGATTGTAAAACAACATTTGATTTCATAACTTTACTACGATTTTAATTTTGTAAAATATAAGTCTACCTGTCCGTGAGGATCGGTAGACTTTGCAAATATAGAATAGTATTTTGATGCAACAATACATTCTAATGTTAATTATCTGAAATGTATAATTTTAATTTTTGAATGATGAAAAGAACATCAATACAATCACCGTATTTTGCAGCCTACTACCATCGTCTTATGAAGAGAAAGAATGGTTTTAAGAAAGGCATGATAAGAGACAGAGGAGAGGTTTTAAGACTGTTGTCTATTATATGGAAAACCGTATCAGAGCATTATGTGGAAGCTGATGCTGGTGTTTATATAGATAATGTGGGTTACTTATGCCATGTGCTTATACCCGGCCAGCGCTTTCCCGTAAGGCGGGACCTGGACATCGTGAGCAGGCTTGGCACCAATGGCTACCTCTATAACCACTTGGCTATGGATTTCGCAGACTCCAAAAGATATTACCATTTTGTAATACAAGATAGCTTGAAAAAGAAGTTGAGGGTTAAAATGAATAAAGGATGGAGATACCGATTTATGTACAATGAAATACTTGCTAAAAGAAGGGTGTTTAAAGATTTTCAGATTAAGAGAGTTTTCGAAGATAAAGAATTAGGACATAGAAAGTCGTAGAAAAAAAGTAGCGATCACCCTTTGTAGATACAGGATAATCGCTACTTTTGCATATCCGTCTACCTTCTCAGGCTGGCGGATATAAAAAATCATTCCTATTATGGGAACAAAGATAAACAATTTTCAAAACAATGCGAAGAACAGTAACATTATTTTGACGTCAGAATCCAACGAAATGGAATTTAGTAAAGAAATTGAAACTGTATCATCTTTCAAAAATTCAGATTTTGTAGAGTTAAAAATTATTGTCATTGATCATGAACCGTATTTTATAGGGTCTCCTATAGCTTCATTTTTGGGATATACAAATCCAAGAAAAGCGATAAGGGATCATGTTGATGAAGATGATAGGATGATAATGAAAGTTCCTGATACTCAAGGGTGGAACGAAACGTTCCTCCCCTATACCCCAAATACTAAAATATTGATAATCAATGAGTCTGGTCTATACAGCTTGATTTTTGGATCAAAGATGGATTTTGCTAAAAAATTCAAGAAATGGGTAACATCTGAAGTTCTTCCTTCTATAAGAAAAACGGGTTCCTATTCTATAACACCGAAAGACTATCCATCTGCATTAAGAGCATTAGCTGACGAGATTGATGCTAAAAATAGAGCCATAGCCGAGAGAGCGCAAGCAGAGGCGGAGAGACAGCAGGCGATAAAGACCATAGAAGAGCAGCGTCCCGATGTGGAGTTTGCGGAGTCGTTCAAGAAAGTTGATCATGAAAACATGTGGTTGATTAGAGATGTGGCGAAGAAGCTTGAGCAGAATGGAATCATCATCGCCGAAAAGAATCTCCGTTTGTTTCTTGAGGAAGTCAAGTTCATGTTCAGGAATGGGCAGGGTAGATGGGAGTTATACAGTGACATTGTTAAAAACAAATTTGGTGTTTATCGATCTTATTTTGTGGATAAGTATTCTGGGGAAAGAGTTAATCAGCAAACCATCTACATGACAGGAGCCGGATATGAGGCTACACTTAAGGGGATAAAGGAAAAGTGTAGGAGCCTTTTCTTGAAGTATGGTAAGTTTGAAGATCCTAACTTTTGAAAATACAAAATAGGGCATTAGACAGATTATTTATATCTTTGTGGAGGTCAGGTTCGTTTCCTGTCCTCCATATTTTTTTTGTTATGACAGTCGAAGATTATATCATAGAGTTAAAATCGTCTTTAAGATCATTTGACAAGCGTGATCTGATAGATGAGGTGTCCATCTACAAATGGGTAGAAATTGCCCTGAAGAAGTTTGGAGGTGATATTACTATGCGCAAAGAAGCGGTAGTGGATGTCAAGCGAGGGCAGGCCCGTATGCCTGGTGATTACTTTGATCTTATTCTGGCTTTTAAATGCGATTTTAAAGGATATGAGGTGCCGGAAGGTGACAAGGTGATATCAGAACTTCAAAATACAATAGCTTGGAAAGAACGTACCGAAAGAAGTTATAGGTGGTGTTCTTGCGATGAATGTTGTAAAGACGAATGCGAGAAAGTGATAGTTGAAAAATTTTATATCAATGTTCATGATCGAGATCATGAAGTTCGTTGCTATTATGACCGGCCGGTAATGTTAGGTCTTGCTAAGCCTATGCTTCGTGATTCTTGTTTGAGTAAATGCCGGAATAAGGTAATCAAGGATAGTCCGTATGAGATAAATATCGTAAACGGATTCTTGTATGCTAATTTCGATGGTCCTATTTACATGCAGTACCGGTCTCTTCCATTTGACGGAGAATCTAATATAATTATACCAGACACGCCTCAAGGTCTGGTATTGGATTATGTGGATAATTTTGTAAAGATGAGATTCTTTGAGGAACTGATGTATAATGGAGAAGCGCAAGGAGCAGCCGATTTGTTTAAGTTGTATGCACAGCAAGATTTGGTTAAGCTGAAAAATGCTAAGACCGAACTTAAGATGATGGGTATGACATTAAAAGGCATGTACGAACCTCTTAGGCGGCGTCATGCCGAGTTTGAGATTTATTCTAAGGCATATCCTGTAATTGATAATATACTTAAATTGGTATGATTGAGGTAGTTTTATTTATATACTTGTCTGGCGTTATTGCATCTATGATTGTTTGGTCAATCAGGCAATTTAAAGGAGATGCGAGTTTGGTAGAGACAATGTACTGCCCGGTAGTATTTTTGTTGAGCTGGATATATGTATTTGAAATATTTAAAATGAAATAAGATGTTAGAGGTTAAAGCAAGCGAAATAGTAACCGCCGACAAAATGAGAGGCATAGGACCGGCAAACATCATCTTCACAGCCGGACCTAATCCGGTAGCCGAAGATCGCCGTGGCGTAGCTAAGGTAACGGCTGGTGGAGAGAGTAAGAACGTCACAATAACACAAGCTGCCGGCGAGCAGGTTGTTGTAATTCCTGAGTTAGATTATCTTGTTCTTAGGTATGGATGGGAATCAGAAGACGGCTCCGATTTTGATACTGCAACTGGTTTTACAAATACAGGCATATCAGAAGTAGATAATAAGTTTGTGGGATGGAGTAAGCAGTGGGCTACCACCCAACAACAGGTGGGTGATTACCTTATTTATGGTGGTGATAACATGCAGTCTGGTCTTGAAGGAGCGCTTATTAAGATGAAGACCTTGTTGTCAGCGCCAGGTATGGACGAGTCAGAACCTAATATCAATGCCGACATCTATGGTAATTGGTATGGAAATAGAGGACGAGGAAATGTTGTTGTGTCTTTTACAGCCTACCTTGGAGGAGAGATGGTTAAACAAGGATTTAATTTCATTAATGAAGGAGGTACGGAAGTTTACTCCGACAGCATTACTACTAACGTTTCGGCTCATGGTGAAACCAATTACCAAAATATAAAAGGTTTGTACACTAAGATGGGTACGATGGTTTATAATAAGGAAAAGCGTGATTGTGTTATTGTTATAGGTTAAGGCGATGGAAGGTCTTTGGGATAAATACAGTAGGATTAAGGAGGTGTTTTACCGGGATTTTGTTTATGATTCCAGCTACACAGAGCAGGCCTCGTGCATCCCACTGTCGTCGGTGAAGGACGGGGTAGGCTGGGTCGGCGACGGAACTATCAACCTGGCTCAGTATCTCCAGTTTATATACACGGAAATGATTCTTGGCAACAAGACAGAAGATGATGTGCGTAATTCCATATTGGTACTTACCCGTCTTGCCGATACTACTTATGATCTATTTTTTAATAGCAATAAAGGTATTTATTTCAAATTCGAAAAAGGATTTTTCTTAAGAGATGACATACATAGTGAAGACGCAAACAAGTTTGGTCTTACCAAGATAAGCTCCGGATATACTAATGGTATAGAGCTAAAGGATGAAGATCCATGTTTCTCCCCATTTACATCACAAGATCAGATCTGGAATCTGGCTCCTATATTAGCTTTCTTGTCAGAAAAAGGATTTGAAGAAGCCAGACAAGCAGGATATGATATTTTTGAGTATGTTATTAGAAACAGTCATAAAATATATAATCCTTATTATAGTGCCTTGCTTCATCATTGGACATTCCTTCCTGATATGGATACCGATAAGGTCAAGCCGTGGGATAGGGTTAGCAACCGTAACAAGAATCTTAAATACAAAGTTAAGGTTAAGAGAGGTGCTAACAACTGGTACTTCTCTGGAGGGTTCAGATGGGCGTTTAAGAAGTTTGGTGGCAAGTATAGTACATTCTGGCACTGCCTATGGTATAAACCATTTATATTCTTAGCAGATAGGGTATATCATCCATGCATATGTAAATGGTTTGGCATTAAAGTCAAAAATAATTCTTACTATTGTCTTGGATCCACAAATGAAAAATCATGGTACGGTCCTAAGTTCAGAAAGAGGTTGGTTAGTAAGTTTAACAAATCTTTGGAAGGGGGAGAATTATTTATGCCTCATCTGGTTTTTCTTCATGGGTGTGAAGGTATTGATGGGAGTAGATTAGAGTCTTACCTTAAGGAATGGGAATGGGATGGGGTTAATTCTCCTATAGAGTTTTTAACTTTGTGCAATTGGCATAAAATATTTTTTGGCAATGAAAATATATTATAAATCAAAAATAGCTAAGTTATTTACGTTCATTGACGGCTATAAAACAATTATGCTGTTTGGAGCCGTATTTACCGAACGTGATGCTATATCATTGAAGGCCGAATATCATGAAGAGGCGCATTGTAATCAGTATCATACAATGTTTTGTTTTGGTATGTTTATATCGCTGCTTACAATAGGATTATGTCTCTTATTCGGTAATGTAGGATGGTGGATGCTGTGGCTGTCTCTTATTCCGGTATTTTTATACTATGCATGGTATTTGATTGAGTACCTGATTAGGTTGTGCATATATCGCGATCATGATAAGGCATATCATAGCATCGTATTTGAAAGAGAAGCCTTCGACTTGGAAAAGTATTGGAACAAGCATGATGTTTTGAGGAAGGAGTCGGAAGGTTTTAGTTTTATCGGTTATTATCGGAAGGAGTATTATTATGAGTAGGAGAAGATATTTTGAGGAACAAAGATCTGGTGGTGGAGCTATTTATCATTATGTGGAAACAGAAATCGATCCTGGAGATGCAATCAGGTTATTTTATTTAATGAATAAAATCGAATCCGATACAATTAGCCAGGATAAGGTAAATAGTGTGTTGAATCAACTTAGAGAAGGTACAGCTTTTAATATTCATACTCAGAGTCCAGTTTCTTTTTCGTTACCAAAAAGTAGTGCTGGCTATGAACCGATGTCAATACGGATTTATTTTGACCCATATCCTGCTCCAAGTGAACAACAGAGTATTATATACAAGTTTCAGATAAATGACCAGAGGTACGTTTTTATGTTTTCTAATAGATACGATGGAATGAGAGATCTTGTTAATAATGCAGATGAAGATGTTGATTGTATTACTTCTGCAAAAGAGAGTAGTATATATCACAATGATTCTTTCTATATATTTGTGTGACATGAGGCGAAGATTTGAAAATAAAGACAGGGAGCTTGAAGATTTTATCATAAGGTTTTATCCAGCCGGGAATTACACATGGATAGTTCCTGATGGCTGTTTTTCCGTAGACGTCTTTTTGGTTGGTGGTGGCGGGGGAGGATCGGATGTTTTTGGTGGAGGTGGCGGCTATACAAAAACCTTCAAAAAAGACACAACAGGATGGCGTGATGGAGATGCGATCTCTGTGACTCCAAGCCAAATTATTCCCATTATAGTGGGAAAGGGAGGAAAGGCAGGTGCTGCCAGTCTTGATTCACCAAATGTAGATGCGGGAGACGGTGGTCATTCACAATTTATGAATTCTGCTTATCGTGCAGAAGGAGGCCAGGGCGGTAAATGGAAGTCTTTAAAAGGAGGTGATGGCGGATCTGGTGGGGGGGCGTCGGGAAAGGCTGGATCTGACGGTAGCGATGGAACTTCAAATGCGGGATATACTATTGGGAAAGGTCAAGGTCATACGACACGCGATTTTGGAGAACCCACTGGGAAACGTAACGCTGGTGGTGGAGGCAGTAATCAAGGAGGTTATCCACAAGGGGGAGTTTCTGACTATACAGAGGGGAAAGGAGGGAATTCTGTCGGAAATGGAGTTTGGGCTTATGGAGGTGGTGGATATGGCGGCGGAGCAGGAGGAGCGGGAAATACCTGGCAAAGCGGTCATCAATCTCCTGGAGGCGATGGTACTGTATTAATTAGGGGTAAAAGATATAAATTATAAGTAGATGTTATGAGGCGAAGATTTGAAAATGTTAATATGGTGATGGGTAATTGTTTTTCTCCTGTAATGGAAGGGAGTCAATTTAAATGGAATAATATTGTAGTTAATAGTCCAGTATATATAACTCCAATAAGAAGAAAGAAATTCAAGATAAGTTTTGGAGAATTTGATTTATCCAAAGTTTTGTCTAATGTATCATCTAATCGTGATATTATAATAAGAGATAAGTCTTCATATACATTTCTATTGTTACTTCTGTCTGCTGATCATTCTAAATGCAGTTTGTTTAATAATCATCTAACAGTTAATACCCAGGATTTACCAAGATATATTTTTTACATTGATTCCGAACATGAGGAACTGTATTCATACAAAGACGGGGTTTTAGAAAGTAATGTGACGATAATGGATCCAGTTGATAATTATTTCTATAATTATATTGATATTCAAATAAGAAATTTCAATGATAATCCTATCCCCGATTTTTATGTAGGTGTGGTCGATAAAGTAGGAGACTGAAAATGTATTTCTTTTCTTCACCTACTTTAGAAATCCATGATTAAATCTCTTTTGCTATCTTTGTGACAAACAGTTATAAAATGGCAGCAGAAGATAACAGAAACATAGCGGTTCCTCAAACAGGTATGAACCGAGATCTGCATCCGTCAAGCCTTACGGAGCAGCATTATACGTTTGCCTTGAATGCCAACATAGAATCCGAGGATGGTAATGTTGGGATGAGATCTAACGAGCACAGTAATCTTAAATGCATTGATTTTGATGGGTTTAAAGTTATTGGTTACAAGAATGATCTTACTTCAGGCAATATCTATTTTTTTATAACAAATCCTGAAACAGGCGTATCTAAAATAACTTATTTCAAGCCTGAATCCGATACAAGTATCTTATCCGATTCCGATATAGAGTCTATGGTAGAAGGATCGGAGTCGTTGTGTTCTGGCATGAAGACCTTGCTGGAAGACAACGAGCAAGATCCGTGCCTTAAGTTCTCTATCTATCATCCTATAAAAACCATAGAAATAAAGACAGAGAAATGTGGGAAATGTATTTACTGGACTGACGATTATAATCCTCCCAGGTATGTTATTGTAGACAAGGCTCTGACGGCGGATGATGAAGGAGATATTTGGTATCATTATCATGGGTATAAGATATGCGATAAAGAATATGATAGAGACAAATTCATGCAGGAGAATGGTTGTTTTCTGGCATGTGAGAAACTTAGGGTGTTTCCGCTACTGGACCAGCCATGCGTGGAGCCGGTACAGATAGAGTACGGGGGCAGCCTACGTGCCGGCGTGTATCAGTTTGCTGTGGCCTTGTGCGATGAATTTGGCAACGAGAAAACCAACTATACTTCATTGACTAATCCTGTTCATGTATTTGATGAGCAATATATTAGGATAAATGATGGTAAATGGGGAGAAAGAACTAATCTTGGTATAAGACTTAAGGTGTCTAATCTGGATAGGCAAGTCAGCCATTACAAGGTGGCTGTTATTCAGAATACTGTAGGATACAATGGCGAAACACAACCTGTAGTGGATTATTTTATAGAAGGTATTCATCCTATTACAGAGAAGACCATATACTATTATTCTGATCTTAATAATAAGAGGACAACATTTGAACATATTTCTTTAAAAAGAGCCATATATAATACATCAAGAGGAATAGTGTCAGTCGGAAATCGTCTTCTTCAATATGGTCTTACGGCAGAAAAAGAATGGAATTTGCAGCCTGTAGTTTCTCTTATGGGGCATTTTCTAAAATGGCAGGCATCGGTAGCCCACGAAGATCTATATAAGGATGGTAATGCTTGTTCGTTGTATGTGGGATATATGAGGAATGAAGTGTATCCGTTTTCTATCTCGTTTAAGACATCTACTGGTTATAAAACTCCAGCATTCGTTCTTATTCCCCCACCTTCTGATAAGGCAAGAGAGGAAATGAACAAAGACAGTATCCCATACCAGTCTATAAACGCATATGCTCCGGATTGCTCAGGTGTTGATAGGAAATATGTATGGCAGTATAGCAATACGGCAGGAGATGGGGTATTGATTGACGACGATGCGGTTGTTATAGATGAAGAACAGAAAGAGTGTAACAACCCGGCTACTGTAGGTCAAACTGTTATAGTGGAAAGCAATTTCGCTACTTTTAAAGGGAAATCAAGATTTATTATCGATTATGATGATATTGTAGGAACCCCTATAAATTATTTGTCTGAAAATATAGGTCTTGTAGCTTGTAACAATAAGGAGAATGGAGACAATGAAAGACAGATATGCGATATAGCTACCAAATACAGAGAAGACGGAACACAGGATTATATGGAACCAATTGATCATATTGGGTTGCCAGAAATGGAAGGAGACTGCGAAGTTCCCCATCGTCAAGAATCTATATTGTCTGCTCCAGTTCCACTAATAACAGGCCTTGTAGAAGATTATATCTATAAGGTTCTTAGCGAAATGGAACACGTCTCTACAGATTATCTATATACCACAGGAGGAGAAAATCAGAATAAGTATTCTGTGTTGTTTAATTACGAGACAATGGATTCTTTATCTGAATGGATGGAGGAAGCATTTTTTGGGTATAGCGCTGGCAGCATATCAGGTGATGGCAATCAACACCTTTGTTCTGAGTTTTATCCATACTTACAACCTGGATCTGTTTTAAAAACCGTGTCTGATGCTATATACGTATTAGATACCATGCCTTGTACATGCGGATGTTATATTGAGAGTTATTGCTCTGATCCTACTGTGTCAAGAACTGATTATAACAACTTTCAGAATTATAATTATCTTCTTGGAAGTTATATTCTTCATATAGATGGATGGAGCCAAAAGATAAATGATGTAGGAGATTGGCGAGCCGGTAGATCTACCAGTACAGTCATAAATAATCAGTATAGATCAAAGAACGGACCCAGGTATTGTATTGAGCAATTTTGGCCTGAAGCTTCTGAGAAGTTGCAAGATATGATATATAAAAATTCGGATACCGGTATAGATGAAACTGATTGGAAATTTGAAGGGTATGTAAACAATGCTACATTTAATAATCCTACAGGGGATAAGCTTAATATTGGATTCGCATCTGAATTTGTGGTATGGAAGTTTGTCAGAAATGTAATGACAAATGCAAGATTTATTAGAATCAATAGACCAGAAGAGTGGGACATAGAAGGTTATAAAGACGAGAACAAAGTTCTTTATCTTGAAGCTCTTGGAAAGGTAGATGGCATAATGGATGCTGTGTCTACCAATTACGTTCGTGTTTCTTTTTGGAAGGATGTTGAAACATGGTCCCCTCTTGGAATAGTACCAGTTGAATTTGATAGACCTGAGTATGAATCATCTCATTCCGTTATTGTTAACATAGCAAGACCGGCTTTCGGAGAAATAAATGAAGAGTTTTTTGATTCTATAGGTCAAAATTATTTTTATGTTACAATAGAATCTCCTATTGTAGCAGTTCCTTGGATAATGACGTTTAGACAAATTCAATTTTGTTCTTATAAAAATTATGATACCCCAGAAGAAGAGGAAGAAGAAGGAAAGAAGCCTTCCCGTGCTATTCTTGGAGTCGCTTTTGCTACAGGTAAAACTATATATCCGTATATTTTTGGTATAAGAGAAAAGGAGGTAAATAAGATTGATTTGTCTGTGGATTCTATAACACTTAGATCAACTGTCTTATTTGCATCAAAATGTCAGACATGTGGAGATAGGCCCATCAATTGCAAGCCTCGTCCTTATAAATACGGGGATTTTGCATATTGGGAATCATCTGAGAAATATCCTGCTAATTTTGAACTTTATGATAGTAGCAGGATGAAAATAGACACAGGCAGATCTTATGGTGATCCAAAAAAATCAGAAGCTTATTCTAATATTATGAATAAGTTAACAGAATATTATGGTGCTCCTTTGTCAGACAAAAATGGATTATCTTATTTCAAGGGTCATTCTTATGGAGGGGTAGATACTTCTACCGTATTTTGCCAGCAACCTATACGTCATTACCGGTTTCCAGATAATAAGCATATACCATTCATGAACAGTGATGAACGTGGATATGACATAGCTTCTGAAATATATCCGGTAGGTATTATGGTAGATGAGAACACCATACAAGTGTTTTTGGATTTTGCAGTGGATTCTGGTTTGATTACGCAACAACAAAGAAATACGATTGTAGGATATGAACTGTATCGTGGAGATAGGAGACTAAATAGGTCGGTTGTGGCTTCAGGATTAGCCTATGATATGCTTAGATACATAGGAGACGATGGTAATGTGAATATCTATCCTAATTACCCATATAATGACCTGTCACAAGATCAATATAATTATACGTCTGGCAAAAGAGACGAGTTTATATCCCATCCTTTCGACAAAGGAGGAAACGTGTGGTATTCATTCTGTTCACCTGATATTTATTTCAACAAGCCAGAACTTCCAAATGAAGTATGTATAGACGGGTTTCAAAGAGGAATGTCTGTGGGCAGTTTCGTACCTGTAGAAGATCATCCAAAATGGACTATCTTAGGTCCTGCCGCATACACGATGGCTGCGTCGCTTGCCGCAGTTGAATCAAGTGCCACAATAGCAGCTATGATAGCAGAAGAGCTTCAGATAAGGGCGCAGTCTGGATACATAGGAGGGTCGGCCGGTCTTACCGGAGGAGGATTCCTGACTAATTTAAGTGTGGCCATGCTGTTTTCTTCAATGGTGTCAACCATCAGTCAGACTCTTGCTAAAGGCCCGATATTGTACGGTAAGTACCGTTATGATTGGCTTAATACGTTTATAAACAATGGACCAAGACGTAATCATGCATGGTATTATACTTCTGTGGGATTATATAATTCAATGATAGGCATAACAGATCAGGATAAGTATGAACGAAATTTTGCCCGTGGTTTATCTTCTGTTAAGTACATTAAGTCTGGCGTATATCCGATGATGGATGCCAGTATGTCTTCTAAATGGGGAACCGGTAGAAATGATAATGAGGGACGTTTCTTATTCGTTAATAATATAGATCGTGAATCTTCGTTATTTTTATCATTTGGTGATCCAGGTGAAAAAGGAGATGGTAAATCGAAATATTTATTGGAATATCCGAACTATGTTTACAATTACGACAGTAGCCGCATAGATGATTCGGTTATTGCTGGAAGTGATGTTGTAGCAGGAAGAACATTCGAGCAATCCAAAACAGTATCGTACATCTGTTCTCCGTATATGAGACTTATGCGATATAGGCCGGATCAATATGGACAGATAGAAGATATAAAATGGATTTCCATAGGTGGATGTGGCTTTTTCACTAATGAAAAGAAACTGATGTTCGGTGGCGATACGGTAATAACAAGATTCTCATTAAAAAGAAAATTCCCTGTTTTTTATAATAGCGCTTTTGGTATTGGAGACATGATACCATTCCCATACATGGATTACAGAAATGTAGGGTATCCAAGATATTTTGTTAATTATGATACTGGAGAAGACGCTCTTGAGACAATAGATAACGAACGTTTCAATAGCTGGACATCATCTAATAAAGGAAGATACGCTTTTTATCCAAACAGGAAGAGTTTATACGAATTAAATGGTGACACATCCGGCAGGTACGTTAATGGAAGATTTTATACATGGTTCTATGGCATTCCTCAGTTCCTTGTAGAGTCTGAAATAAATTGTAATTTCAGATTAGAGGGCCCTCAGCCTTATGAATTATTCTATCCAAAAGTAGGAGATTTTGTTTGGTGGACGCAGGAGAAGAACGTATCTATACAAAGAGATAATGATTATAAGATAAGTCCTATCTACTCGTCAAGAATGACGTTGACGCCTAATGTCTTGCCGGCAACATACGAACGACGTTTTTATGATTGTGCTTATCAGCGTCCTAATGGTGTTATATGGAGTAGGGCTGACGTATCTGAAAACAGTCAAACAGATCCGTGGCTGACGTACAAGCCTATGGACTATCATGAGTTCCCAACCAGCAACGGGAAGCTTATTCACATGAAGCGTATTGAATCCGATCAGATTCTTGTTAGATTCGAGGATCAGGTTTCGCTCCATAACGCCATAGACGTAATCAAGGAGCGCACCTCCCCAGGGCAGGCCGAGATGGGCACCGGCGGTCTGTTCGCGTCCCGTCCTCTGGAGTACAACACGACCGACCTTGGCTATTCTGGAACCCAGAGTACTGAAATAATTAGTTCAGAATTTGGTCACTTCTGGGTGGATACTAAAAGAGCACAGGTGTTTATGACCGATCCAAATGGACGCAATCTTAAGGAACTTAGTGTAGGTATCAGACATTGGCTTAAGCGTCATCTTCCGTTTAAGATCCTTAGATACGGAATAACTAATATCTTAACCGGTACAGAGATGACAGAAGAAGATACAGACAATAAATTTATCGGTCTTGGTCTGTCTCTTGGATGGGATAATAGGTATAAGAGGGTACTTATCACGAAAAAAGATTATATACCTGTTAAGAACCCGGCATATTATAAATATGATGGTGGAAGGTTCTTATACAATGAAACAGAGGTGCTGTCAAACGATAAGGAAATATCTTTAAAGGACGAACAATATTTCAAGGACGTGTCGTTCACTATCGGATATTCGTGTCTGAAACAAGAATGGATTTCTTATTATTCATTCTGTCCTGACTATTATATAGAACAGCAACAATATTTCCAGACAGGAATAAACTTCCCGGCATCGGATGAAGAAGGTGGCTTATGGAGCCATTTGCTGACGAATAAGAGCTTTCAGACATTTTACGGAGCAACATATCCATTTATATTAGAAGTGCCGATAAAAGAGAAATATAACGGTTCTACGCTGGCTTCTGTTGAGTATGAGCTTGATGCGAGGAAATACGTCGATGATGTGAATTACACTCTTGACAGGAAAGTAGGTTTAGATACGATAACTATCTACAACGACACAAACAACTCAGGCGAAATTCATCTTGTTCCAGAAGAAAAGAATAATTTAGCGCAGCGTATATCGTATCCGAAGATCGTAGGCGACCATACTGAGATTCTGGATACCGAGGTATATAGAAGACATAAGTTAAACGACTTCTTTAATAGGGTTGACGATGACCGATCTGAAACACCTATCTGGATCAAGGACGATAACGATATAAATAAGTCGGTTAATCCTGATGCTCTTAATTTTAGACGGTCATGGCTTGATAGGTTAAGAGGAAGTTGGATGCTGATGAGGATAAAGAAAGTAATTAGCAACCGGAAGATTATATTCCAGTGGTTGATTTTTGAAGATAAGATTAAGAATAGATGACATGAGAAGAAGGTTTGAGGCATATAAACAACAACCAAAATTGGTGAAATTAATGGGTAATCTAGGGGTAGATCAGAATTATACGATAGAAAAAGGATATCGTTATTTTGATTTACTTGTAGTTGGAGGTGGCGGCGGAGGTGGCACAAACAGTGGTGGCGGTGGAGCTTCTGGAACAATAGCATTTGCTCGTAATATAAAAATCTCTTTGCTACCGAAAACTTTGACTTGTAAAATTGCAAAGCCTGTAAATGCACAAACTGATGGGGATAGTACAACTCTTGAAATAAACGGGGATACGATAATCTGTGCTGGAGGGCAAAGAGGTAATAGTGAGGGAGCAGGAGGGCTTGGTAATGGCTCTAAAATACCAGACAGTATATATACCATTCTATCAAAGTTGGTAGAAAACCCATCTTCCGATATCGCGATTTGTAATAATGGTGGAGGCTCTCCTGGTTATTGGAATGGTTCTTACGGTTATGCTGGTGGTTCAGGCGCATCTATGTCGGGTAATGGAAATTCATCGTCAGGAATGACCGGTGGAAACAGTGTAAGTAATGCAGATGGTATGGGCGGTTATAAAGGTGGAAATAGTCAATCTTATCAAGGTGGTACAGGATATAAATATAACAATGTACTTATTCCTATTGGCCTATTTGGAGGAGGTGGAACTTCGGGGAAAGGCTCGAACGGATCTGGTTCGGATGGATCTGGAGCAGGTGGTGGGGCGGCAGGTCTTGAATCAGGTGGAAATGGTGGAAATTCAGGCTCAAGCAATCCTACGAATGGCGGAAATGGTGGCATTGGAGCTGGTGGCGGAGGAGGTGGTGGTCTGTCACGTAAAGGAGGAAAAGGAGGACAGGGTATAATTTGCCTGTATTACCACAATTGATTTATTTATTCAAATTAATTTATTTTAACTCATTTTAATTTGTAAATCATATTTTAGTGTCTATATTTGCATCGTAATCAAGAGAGATTATGATATAAGACAGTGGTGATGGAAGGTGATACTTCGGTTTGTGTCATAGGTTCGAGTCCTATATTTTTCATGCAAGAAAAATTAGATCAGTTGGTAGATCAAAACCTCCTTTCATATCAAAACACATTCCAGGTTTTCCCTGTTTTAATAAAATATACAGATGGTGAGGAGTTCGGTTACTTCGAAAATTAGCATAGTGGATAATGCGGTATTCTGTAAAAATACTTTTCATTGGTTCGAATCCAATATTTTCATTTTAATCATCCGGCTCCGTTTTTCCTCTGTTTGAAATATATAAAAACTAATGAGTGGTGATGGGGTTAGTTACTTCGAATTTAGCTCAGATGGATAGAGCGATACTCTTTTAAAGTATAGGTCGATGGTTCAAATCCATTATTTCATTGTTTACACTAACTTCAGCTTTTCCCTCATTGAGTATTCATTTTGATATATTTTTTTTCAAGCAGTGGTAGTAATATCACTGCTTTTTTTGTATAACACTTTAAAGAAAACAACAAATGGGAAAGTTTAACAAAAAGGATGAAGGTGTTAAACCTACGATCGTGAATCACATGGGAGAGAAGGCGTATAAGCCTAACGCAGAAGAAGAGTTGGTATCTACGGTAATGACTACCATGTTATCTGATTCTTATTATGAGAAAGAAAAAGATAAAGTAGAAAGAATTAAGAGCCTTATGGATCAAGTAGATCCGTATTTCGCAGCACAAACAGCATTGTATGTCAGGAAAGAAGGAAAGCTTAGGTCAGTAACGCATCTTATGGCTTCTGTCCTTGCCAGCAAAGCATCGGGTAAGGAATGGGCTTCAAGGTTCTATAATAAGATCGTTATGCGTCCTGATGATATGAGCGAAATCCTTGGCTGTTATGCGGCTCTTAACGACAAAAATCCAAAGAAGTTAAGAGGTATATCCAGCGCTATTAAGAAAGGATTTAAGACGGCTTTGGAAGGTCTTGATCCGTATCGGATTGACAAGTACAAGATGGACAGTAGGGTCATTACTATGGTTGACCTCGTAAACTTATTTCACCCTAAAGGCAATCAGGTTAACAAAACAGCTTTCCAGTACCTTATAGAAGGTCGGTCTTTGTCTGGATTATACGAAAGCAAGATTCTTGAAAAAGAGATGTCTAAAGCCGGACAGGATAAGAAAGACAATAAGGAAAAGAAAGAAGCTTTAGGTGACGCTATTCGGGACGTGGTTTCTAATGTGAAAGGTATGCCTATTTTTAATATGGTTCGTAACCTTGTAAACATAATCAAATACGCACCTGATCAAATAGATGAAGTTTGTAGGCAGCTTACAATAGAAGAGAAGGTGCTTAATTCGAAGATGCTTCCTTTCCGTTTTGCTTCAGCTTTCAAAGAGGTTGAATATATAGGCATTGATGATTCCGAAAATGATATTGTATTTGAGTCGGATAAAAAATGTGCTAAATTAACAGTGCGTAATAAATATAAGATTTTAGATGCGTTGGAGAAAGCCATAACCATCTCCTGCAAGAACCTGCCGGTATTGGAGGGTCGGTCGGCTATCCTGATTGACCACTCTGGCTCTGTACGTGGAGATATGGGAGGACCTTCTGAAGTGTCTGCCTTTAGCCAAACAAGTACGGCTGTCATTGGTAACTTGTTTGGTTGTATGATTGCTTCTGTGCTTCCTGACGTATTTATTGGTATGTTTGGTGACGGCCTTATCAATTACGAATACGATAGAAGCAAGGGTGTTTTATGGAACAATAAAAAATCTTTTGCTGCTGGAGCGAAATGCGGCGATTCCACTGAAAACGGTCTTTTTATGTTCTTAGAGAAGTGCGTTAAGGATAAGATCAAGGTAGATAACTTGTACGTTATTTCAGATATGCAGGTAGGAGACGGTGAATCTGTTGTATGGGAGAGAAGCTCCGGTTATGGATATGGTAAATTCGCTGAACTTTTGAAAGGGTTCAAAAAAGTGAATCCAAATTGCAAGATCGTTTCTATTTCTATTCAAGGATACGGAAGTGAGATGTTTTACAGAGGATCTAATATCTTGAACATAGCTGGCTGGTCAGAATCTATCTTCGATGTTATTAGCAGCAAGTTCTGTGGATATAAGAATATGATTGAAGAGATTAAGAAAATAAAGATCTAATCATTACTTTTATTATCAATTGTAATTTACATAGTAAACAAGTTTTAGCTTTAAAGGTATAGCCGAAGAAGTACGTGAGTATATCTTCGGCTATTTTGTTTATCTTTGTTGGAAAACAGTTTGTTATGAAACAAGTATTATACAAAAATGATATATACCCCTATAATGTAAGGGTATTGCTTGGAGCAGATGAAGAGTATATAGTTAAGACGTTCGCCAACTTGGAAGTAGAAGATCAGAGCTGGGAAGGATGGACTGACGATTATGGCGGCAGAACTATTTTCGTGAGAAACCGAACCAATCACAGGAAAGAAATATGTTTCTTGTTTCATTCGCTGTCTGACATGGATGTGAGAACCATAGGACACGAATGTCTTTACGGTCTTTCTATTTATTGTAAGTATCTTAATATGGATTACAGTTTTGAAGCCGGAGGAGATGAGCATGCCGCTTTCCTGATGGGATGGTTAGTTGATAGGGTATGTGATGCTTACCACAAATTTAAGAAGGAGGAGGAAAAAGATGGCAAAGAAGAATAAATCAGATTGGAAGCCCTCAGAAAATATCCTAAAATATTTAAAATCGTGGGAAAAGTTCGAACCTGAATTATATGATGACAAGAAGGGAAATATAACAATCGGGTACGGATTTCATCTTCCTCATCTTCTTAAAAAATACAAGAATGGTATAACAGTAGAAGAGGCCGATAAGGAATTTGAAGATGTAGTTAATACGTTTGTTCCGGAATTTATACGAAGAACTCCTAATTTCAAAAATCTAAACAATAATCAGAGAGATGCTTTGTTTAGTTTGTTTTACAATACAGGAGGACCGGAGTATTCTAAAAGCCCGATGCTTTTTAAATACCTTAAAGAAGGCGACTACGATAAGGCAGTGAAAGAAATAAACCACAATGAAAACGAGAAAGGTATGGGCGGTCAGAAGAAGCGCCGTGCCTTCGAGCGCCGGGTGTTCACTACGCCAACAGACCAGCTTTGGACGGTGGATGACGACAGTAACTATGTCCTGGTTGAAAACAAGCCCGTAGAGGACAAATCTATAGAAGAAGGTGCTAATGATTCAAAGTATGAAGACGCTCGCCATGTGGAAGCTAAATATGGTGATACAGGTTATATAGGTAGGGGATATGACGGAAATAAGGTCAGGATATCTGATTCGAATATAAAATCAGTTGGCATATCCAATAATGCTGATCCTAATAAGTGGTATGAATCCGTTAATCCAATATTAGACACTGATCCTATTAGTTTAATGGTCGATTTTATTCCTACTGTGAAACGAATGTTGGATCCTAACAGGGAGAGATCAGGGGAAGATACAGCCACAGATTTTGAAGAGAAAATGTGGAAGGCTTACACGGATGGAGATATAAGTAGATTACCGGCAAGCAAGTATCGTTTTGATGACGATGATGATGATGCTCAGTATGTAGGATTGCCTCAAGAACAAGCTATTTTGATACAATCTTTATTAGATAAAGAGTATATGAACAACATGCTTGACAAAGCATATAAGGATGCTGATGAAAAAAGTAAACGAAAAATAAGAGATTACAAGAAGGTCCTTAATAAACTAAATAAAAATATATTTGAAAATCCAGGAAAATGGATTTTAGTAAATGAAGGTGTAAGTCCATTTAGAGAAGAAGTATATGGTGACAATTTTGAAAAAGTAAACGAAGCTTCAGGATTAGGTGCGTTGAAGAATTTCAGCGTAAGATGGGATCCGGATGCTGATATGTTGGATGTGAAGGATGATTATGATTTTAGCCGAAAGAAGATAGCAGAAGACATCATACCGGAAAGGGATGTCCCTCTTAGAATAAGGGAACGTATCAAATACGATCCTAAGAAAGGTAGTGTGCTTCGAAATAATGACAAGACTTTACCTAAAAGGTTTGTAAGGAAATACGAAGAAGGTGGCGTAGTTGGCAAACAACGTGAGGCATATGAATACTTTACTGATAAAAGAGGCATGTCTAAAATACAGGCTCTCGCCATCATAGGTAACCTCATGGCTGAATCCGGTCTTAAAGATGACATATATGGAGACAACAGAACATCATACGGCATACAGCAATGGCATAATGAGCGCATGGATAAGTTGTTCAAGCACGCCAAAAAGAAAGGTCATTCTACACCCACATTCAAAGACCAACTTGAGTTCTTGGCTGACGAATACGAAGGGAAAACCGGATATTCTAATTTCTTATACACAAGAAAAGGAAAAGAAGGACCAGGGTATTACAACTACAGCCGGCAGGATTTTATGAACGCCGATAACCTTAAGGATGCTGTAGTAGCTTGGAACCAAGGAGCAGGACGTCCTCATAAGAGTGTTATAAGAAATGATGACCGTTATGACTATGCTATGGAAGTTGCTAAAAATCTTGGTTTGGAAATTGAAGAAAATTCCGTATCTTTGTATGGTCAAATGGGATTCGGAGATGATGGAGAAATAGCAGCATCGGTAACACTTCCAGAGGTAGAAGTGGCAGCCGCCCTCCCTAACCCGGAAGCCCCGTCCCAGGAGAGGCAGTCCGAGGAAGAGAGATTCCGTACATGGACTGAAACGTATGGTAAAGACATCGTAAATCATTTACTGACGTTAGACGGGAAAAAGGATGGTGATGACAGTGATTACAGCATGATGTATAGACAGCATCAAAAAGAAAGCGAAGAGGATAAGAAAATGGCTTTGATTAATGCCGTGCTTCCCAATATACAACTTCGCATTAAAGGCGTCACTGATAATTAGAACAAGATTGTTTTATTTCTCATATTAATAAAGCGAAGCCGGATTTGAGACTCGTTATGCGGATACCGAAGGTTGAAGAACGATATCAAGATAATCCGGCTTTTTTGTGCGATTTCGTGAAGGATGGAACTGTCATCGCCTTGGTTGGACGGAACAGACCTACGTACTTTCACTGTCCTGACGGGCATGGGCGCTCGTCTCGCCTACTCCCTGCCTAATTCTCCACTGGCTACCTAATATAACTATTAACGTCACTCCATCACCTATCTCCCTTCAGTCGGTAGGTTCAGTCGTTTTTAAATATTATAAGTTCTTTCGCATCGTTCCCTTCGGTCACGATACTCAATCTTTTCACACAATTAGGTAAACAATACAATAGACGGAAAAAGTAATTTGTCAATCCGTTCACTCACTTAACTCCCTTCGGTCGTTAAGTTCATTCACTGCAAACGATTATATGAATAAATGGTAAAGTATATAAAATAATATAAATAATATAATGGGTAAGATCATTGAAAATGGTCTTAATATTAAAGAAAACGAAGACTATTCATAGGCGTAGTTTTAATTCAAGATTTGTTGTCCCACCACTGACGTTCAGGCCGTTACGTTTTGAGTCGCTCTTCTATGTCTTATCAAAACTGTCATAAAACAAAAAACCTTGTATCCTATTTCTCTCAAACCGGATACAAGGCCGTGCATTTTCTTATTTGAACATATGATGAAAAATCATATCTTTGCACTAAAGAACATGATTATGGAGACAAAGTTAATCGAAATAATAGATCCTCACAAGTTACACGACGAACTCTTTAAGAAAGAGCAAGTCTCTCCGATAGAAGTTATCTACAATAGTTTCAGTAATTTAGGGTACAATGTGGTACGCCGCCCAGCTGGTCAATGTTTAGGAAATTTGAGATATTTTAACCCGTTTTACGATAAGAATACTCATCATTTTTATCAGAAGGATAAGAAGTTGAGATATTGTAGTAATTTTCTGATATCCGATTATTGGAAAGATAGGGTGAGGTGTTTTATAGTTTGGAATTTTGGTTTTGGGAGATTCTTCCCGTATAATGACTTCATAGAGGCTATGGTCTATGACTATCTCCGATATGGGAGGAAGTCAGTTCCTTATCTTAAGAGTGTGCAAGAAGCTGAAGAAAAGTGTGTAAGGTTCTACATTAGATCTCAAATAGATATGCTTCGTAAGGAAGGATATGCTGCATACCGGGCTAAGTTCAAGGAAGAATGTCCTCAGTATTTTATCGGAGACGATAGGACGGTGTTCAGATGTCTTGACAGCTCTTTAAAAAGAGAAGAGAAGATTGCCGCATGCGTAGCTCACAAAAGAGCTTTAAAAGAGGTGGTTATAACTTCTTTTATTAACCATCTCAAGAAACATCCTACCACCTTGTATTCCTGGTTTTCATCAGAGGTAGACAGCGAAGGGAAGAACAGGCTTTGTTTATCTGATAAGGCTGTTTCTTATTTAAACAAAAGATTGGTTCGCAATGGGTTAAAGGTTCTTTCAGCATCATATCTTTTTAGACTATTTAGGAAAATGGTCAAGAATTTGTTTGGCTCCAATGTTAGGTCGTTCTTGAATGGCTGTCTTATGTCTGTTTCAACAGAAGAGGTTTTAACCAAGTCTATAAAGAAAATAGTTTCCAAGATGGTATTGTTTTTATACAAGAGAGTACTCAAGGCTTATCGCAGGGCATACGGACTCAAGTACGATCCCGATTCAGGAGGTTTGTCCGCTATACATACCTGATTTTTAAACCTATCCCATAACGTTGGATTTTCTCGTTTGTTTCTCTTATCTTTGTGAAAAAAGATAAGTATGAAATTACGAATCATAAAAAATCGTCCGGTATTCGCTCCTGGTGGTAGTGTTCAGGATAAAAAACAGGATATTAATGTATCCTCTACTCAGCCTATTCTTGATTATGGAACACCTGTTAATAAATGGGGTAAATCTGATATTCAGAATATATATATGCCTTATGATGTGACTTTAGAAGCAGAGGAGGGGGAGATAAATCCATTTAGCAATATGCCTACATCTGATCCATTCTTTGAAAATCATGATGCAGGATATGCAGGATATCTTGCTGATAATAGGAGCATGGTTAAAAACGTAGAGAAATCAGTTGTTAATAATGCAATGAATGTAGGTGGCTCTGATGCTGATTCTTCTAAAGAAAAGCGATCACAAGATGGAAATCCTTTGGATCCTATGACTGCTCCTTATTATTCTTCTGATCTTGCTGGTAGGTCCCAGATGTTTGGTGCGAGTTTGGGAAGAATAAGGGCTGGAAACAAAACCGGTGCTAACATAGCGGAGGCGGCTTTATCCGGTCTTAGTCTTGGGATGGGTCTTACCCGTAATATTATGGGGGCTTCTTCTGAGGCTTATGCCGCCAGTAGAGACGAACAAGCGGCAAGAGAGAAACTTGCCGAGAATCGCCGTCAGCAGTTTATCCGATGGGAGCGTGAAGGGGGAGGTATTAATCTTGGAAATGGTCAGAGAATAGATACGTCTGATATGACAGGGGAATATATTTATCCTCTTCCTAAATCTATGGAGGATAATGCCAATGTTGAGATAGAAAAAGGAGAATATGTTTCGACTCCGGATGATGTTGGCCCTATGGAGGCAAAAGGTAGCAGGCATGAAGACGGCGGCACTCCTGTTGATTTACCCGAAGCTCATATTATTTCAGATTACCGTACTATCGATGATGATTTTGCCTCTTACATAAGGGAAAATTATGGCATTAGAGCTACGGAAAAAGATACGTATGCTACGCTTCTTGATAGGTACAAGAAAAAAATAGGATTGTCTGAAAAGTATGATGATCAGGAACGTGTTTTCAAGAGGTTGGAAAAGAATAAGGATGTTAAGGATAAAAACACTTCTGAGTTAAATAAGTCCATTCTTTCTAAGTACGTAAATGATAATCAAAAGGAAATAGACGAACTTGAGGCGCAATTCAGGTCTTTTGCTGACATCGTTTATAACAAGCAAGAGGAATCCAAGCGCCAAGAAAAGATAGATGCTTTCTTTAGAGATGGCGGAAAAGTTGATTTAAATGCTGTGAGAAAACAAGCTAAGGCTCTTAACGTATCTGAATCTGATGCTAAAAATTGGATATATGATGAGTATGTAAAGAGAGTTAGGAAAATGGCTGAAGGCGGTCCTACCAAGGAACAGATAGAGTGGGGTAAGAAAGTACAGCAGCTTTTAATGAAGCAGTTTGGACGTACTCTTAATATGTCTATAGTAGATGTTGCGGACAGAGAGCAGATTCTTAATCCTGATTCTGGTGTAAATTCTAATCAAAATCTGCAACATAGAAGTAGTGCCGGTTATGGTAGGGTAAATAACAAGGCTATTTCTAATTTGCTTGATATTAACCGTTGGGCTAATAAATACAATACGGATGGTGATTTTAATACAGAAGGATTCCAGACTGGATACAATAGCCAACTAAATAGCCTATGGGCTTTGGCGGAATCAGGTGCTATAGCCAATGCCGAAAAAGCCAAGAAATTTAGAGACGAATACGGATTTTGGGGAGAAGATGCCGGTAAGTACGACCAAGGAAGTAAATCGGCATATAACTCATTTGCCGTAGATGACAAATTTGGACAAACTACGGCAACCAGATCATTTTATGGATTGGATGTAGTTACTCCTGAACAAAAGAGATTGTTGAATGAAAAAGGGATAAAGAATTATGTTGACTTATTTGGTGATAAATCTGATGCAGCTAAGAAGATTCTGGGTGCCGATTATAATAAGTTTGCTGCTTTAAGAGATAGTGGTTTGATGTCGGAAATGGACTTCGTATTGGAAGCCGTAAACCCAGCATCAAAACCTATAGAAGCTGAACCTGTAGGAACCGATCCTAAATTTCCCAACCCAGGTTCTCCAGACAGGATAGAAGTGAAGAAAGAAAATCCTGTTATTGATACTACTGTAGAAACGGAAGAAAAGGAAGAAGATGATACAAACGGAAGAAAAGGCGTCGGCCCTGCTTTATCAGGCCCTATATTCCCTGAGATGTTGAGGATGCTTGATACCGGATTAGAGATAGAGGGATTGGAAAGGCATCAGGCTCCGAGAATAGATCCGGTTCTTCAATCTGCTGATCAGTATATCAACGAGCTCAACCGCGCGACATCGGCTCAGTTGGACACAATAGGTGACGTGCCCGACTCTCAGCGTTCCGCTATTCTGGCTAATATGAACGCCATAGCCGGAAGCAATATAGCCAAGTACATTAATGAAGTAAATTTCAATAACGCAAGGCAAATAAACGAAGCTGATAGATTTAACGAAATGGCTTATGTTCAAACAGATGATAAGAACATAGCGGAAAGGCAACGTTATGAATCCGGATTATTGAAGGCTATGGCTATAAGGGATGAAAATCTTGCTCGTTATTATGACAGTATAAACAGCGAGATACAGAATAAGTTTAATGTTAGAACTTCATTGAACACCATAGCTTCCATAGCTCCGAATATGAGAATGCTTCCAAGTGGTCAAATTATTTACGTTCAAGGTGATCAGGATGTGATGAATATGGGTGATTATTCCACACCTTACTTGAGAAGTTTAAATGAAGAAGATGATGAAACTAAAAGAAGAAGGAGGACCAAATAGTGGCTTCACAGTATAGTATTTTAAGGCAATATGCCCCGTATGTTAGTCCTTACAACATAGATCTTGTTAAGGACGTTATGATGTACAAACAGCAGAAGGTTGATGCTGCTCGTGAAAAGATCTATACCCAGGTAGATTATCTTATGGGTCAAGAGATAGATAAGCCTGAAGCCCGTGCTTATATGGAAGATAAGATGTCAGGTGTGATTGCTAACATCAATCAAAAATTCAAAGGCGTGGATCTTTCTTCTGATGGTGTTACGAGAGCCATACAAGGAGAAATAAGTTCGGTGTTGGATGATACGGTCATTAACGCGATTGCCGGCACCAAAGAAGGTAAGAGGGTTATGAAGGAAATAGAATCTATAAAACAGAATCATCCTGAACTTTATTCTCCTATTAATGAATGGCATGCTTTGGATCCTTATTATAAATGGCGATCAGATGGTAAAGCCGGATCGAGGCTTGGAGGTCTTCATTATTCTCCTTATATTGATTATACTAAGGAAATAAATAAATTGGTTAGTGATTTTAGGGAAAACAATAAAGGAAGGAAGATTCAGACTACAGAATATGATGTAGAGGGTAAACCTACTGGTGGAATTATAGAAGTCAACGTAGATGAACTTACTGATTCCCAGATAAGGAATTTCGTGTCTGCTAACTTATCTGAAAACATGAGGAATCAGATGAGAATAGAAGCATCATACATGGCAGCTACCAATCCAGTATTCAGTAATCCGGATTTGGTTAGCCAATACATTGGATCTTATGTCGAAAGATACGATAGGCATATAGGAGCATTGGAAGCAAAAAAGAAATCAGTAGGGGATAATAAGGATATTATTGATCGTATCGATAGTCAGATACAGGAAGCTAAAAATCAGAAAGCAGAAGCCAAGAGGGAGGCAGATATGATAATAGCTTCATCAGATCCGGTAGCGGCTGCTAATTTTGTTGTTACCAATAATCTTTTCGATAAGATGACTGATGCATGGAGATACGACAATACAAGTTTTGAAAGGAAGAAAGATGATCTTTATTTTGCAAGATTGGCAGAGGATAGGGCTCAGCAAAAGTTTTTGACTGACAATGCCAAGTCTATGGTTGAAATATCATTGGCGAATGAGCAGCTTGCTCAGGCTAAGATTGAAACCGAATACATGCGTACTTACGGTTCCAAGATGGGCACTGAAAGCTCATCCGGAGGCACAAGAGGAGCAGGCGGTGTAGGAGTGCCGATGGCTCCTATGGACGGGCCTACGGCTATCAATTCTGGAACGGGTAAGATAGGATCTGTTAATTTGGCTAATATCCCTTATGAACAACTCACATCTTCTTCCACAGAGCGTAGAGCAAATTTATTGAAACTATATAATTCATTATCTCCTACAGACAGAAGCAATATCGTTGCAGCATCATACGAAGAAGAAAAGACTGACCCAGGATTGTATGCTAATATGACTCCTGAAGAACGAGTGTATTCGTATTTAAAAAATAATGGAGGTCAGAAAAACGGATATTTCGGACAAGGCAATAACAGATTGTCGGAAGCTTATGACGCTTTATTGGTTTCTGATTCTAAGGCAAATGGAGCTTCAAAGGCTATAAACAATATAACTGATTATCAGATATATAATATAGTTACTGAAAAAAATAAGGATATTATCAGTAAAATTCGTAATGCTAAGTTTATGAAAGGAAATTCTTTTATAAATCTTACCGATACAGATGATAAGGCCGGAGCTTTCCTACTCGCCACGGCCATAACAACTGGTGTATCCGATGCCGTAGGGTTTAGAGAATATATGATGGATCCTTCAAGAGGAATAGACATTCTTGGTGCTATATCTCCGTCATTAGGAGCTAAGGCGAGTGCCGGTAAGTTGGGGAAAAACATATCTGATGCTATTACAAGCGATGGCAATAGTTCTTCTACTGGTACGTTGGCTCTTATTAATGGAATGAAGAAACTCAATGGCGATCCTGATTTTAATATATCTGATTATATGACCATAGATAAGGACGGTGATATAGATTTAAAAGATTATCAGGAAGGTGAACCGTTAACTATTACCCAGCTAAGATATGCTGAGAAAAACAGTAGGGTGTCTGATATGATAGCAGGTCAGATGCAGGATGAGATAAAAATGTCTGTATCTCCCGATCAGATTTCTGATAAGTTATCTCAGTATCATTATCTTGATTCTTACAAAAGATATAATTGGAATGCTGATTCACCGGAAAAGTCTTTACAGAAGGCTCAGTTTAGAAGATTGTCTGGTTACATGGCAGGAAAGGTAAACAATCTGGATCCTACTGCTATTAATACCATCAACATGGACGCCGAGATAGATAATGGCACTGTCAGAAGATTTTTGACTGCTCAAGTAGGATCCGGTAGAGACTCTTATGTTACAGAAAGGGTTGAGATTACGAATGATGAACTTCTTAAGGCGGGTATAGATCCTTCGGTTGAGGAGCGTAATTATCCGGTAGATGGTTACAAATCAAGTTTTGGAACCTGTGATTTTGTAGATACCGGAAAGAAGGAAGGTTATTCTTATGATAAGTATCTTATACGTAATGGTCTTCCCCGTTTGGCTTCTAAGGCTGATGTCAAGAATGATCTTTATGATATAGTAAAAATACATGGTTCTTACCTTAAGCCAGAAGAAATGAATGTTATTAAAACTCTTGTTGATAATTTTATTGACATGTCTGATAACATATCAGTTCAGTTGGAAGGAATGGATGATAGGGGTTCGAGAGAGGTAGCGGTCAATTTCTATGACAAAAGGACTAAAAATTCTAAAAATCCTGCATTGTTATTCTCGGATTTTGTTCCTTTGGATCCAGGTAATGATGAGTATGCGGATTACTGGAATAACATTCACCAGAAGTGTCCTCAGTATTTCTTTGTAAAATACGTGAAGGAAGCTGTTCAGGAGCGTCTTGATCAGATGAGGGATCCATATATGAGAGGGATGGATATTACGCCCAACAATAACGATAAGTTTAGTAAGTTGAACGATTTTTTGCAGAAGCTTTATGGCAACAGACAGTAATGTAAATAGATATAATCCTGCTGCTAAAACCACTTACGAAGATGTGGCAAGGCAAAGGAAATTAGCCGAAGAAGAAAATTACACTCCGGCTACATTACCAGAGACGACAACGCCTCTGGTTCCTAATTATATGCCGGGAGAGGGCGTGTATGCTCAACCTGAATTTCCAGATTATGCATCAAGGATAGCTGCTGCCCAGTATGAAGAACCGTATATAGCCAAGGAGATAAGCAACAGCTACTCAGAGGCACTGGCCCGCAACAGCTACAGGGGGGCTACACCCGCCCCGCCGCCTCTTAATCCCTATGGACCAAAGGTAAGTATCCGTGAAAGTCATCAGATGGGTAATGATGGGGTATGGCGCACAAAATATCCCAATTATATCCCAGGTATAAATAATGAGGATTATTATGCCAGAAGGCAAAGTGGTTGGAGTAAGTTTTGGAATGGTGTAGGTAAATTTGCCTTAAAGTCTGCATTGTATGGGGCCCAGGGAACTATATCATTACCCGACAAGCTTATTAATATGGCATCTGAGGGAAGTTATAAGGCAGCTTTGAATACGAACATGGATAAGTTTGTTGGTGATCTTGATCAGCGAATAGACATGCTTCTTCCACATTATTACAAGAAAGAAGTAGAAGATTACAATTTTGGTCAGAAGCTTTTTAAGGATACTGGTAATTTTTTATGGAATGACGTCCTTGGCAACGGAATGTCTTTTACCGTAGGAGCCATGATATCAGCATACATGACCGGAGGACTGGGGGTTGGTTCATTAGGTAACATAGGCGCAAAATTAGGTGGAAGAGTCGGAGCTAAGCTGGCAGCAAGACAAGCTGCCAATAGAGGTATAGGAAGTCTCAAAAGTGTGTTTAACAACTATGTAAGGAAAGGAGTTGCTACCGGGAGGAATGTAGGAGAGGCTGCTAAGACCATGACGTTGTTGGCTACCAGTGCCGGCTTTGAGTCATCGGTTGAAGCAAATTCTTTTATGAAACAATCCGAATCCGACTTCAAGGATTATTATCGTAAAATTTATGGTCGTGATCCTAATGCTGAGGAAATGGCTGTTTTTCGTAATTCTAATGCTGATGTAGGTAGTGCGATATTTGCAGCTAATATGGGTATAGTAGGATTGTCCAACTGGCTCTTGTTTGGTAAATACATAGGATTAGGAGGAAAGGCTATACCAGGACTGGAAAAGAAACTTAATAAGCATCTATTTGGATTAGGGACGGAAGTTACAAAGCCAGGAGAGATGGCTATTAAGATAACCAACCCTAACATAGGACAGAAGATAGCTGGTAATGTTTTCAATATCATGAAAAGACCAGTGTCCGAAGGTTTATGGGAAGAAGGGTCTCAAGGTGCTGTCCAGAACACGGCTGAAGAATATGTTAAGTCAAGATATGACAATGTGGCTATGAATGGAGCCGTTGATGTTCTTGATGCTATTTCTGACGGATTTAAAAAACAATATACGTCTAAAGAAGGATGGACTGAAATAGGAATAGGTGCTATTATCGGTTCTTTGTTCGGCATGAGAGAAGGCTTCTTTGGGGTAAAAGAGTATAGTAATAGTCAGATATTACTGGAGAGGCAGGTGGATGAATACAACAAAGCATCTTCTAATCTTAATACGGCGGCTTTGAATACGTTGAAGAAGTCAATGAGTTTAGGTCCGCAAGTTCGTTCTGATGCTCAGTCTATGACCGGTAAGGAACTTGATGATGCTATGTTTGAAAAGATGTCTATTGATAATCAAATGGGGACCTTAGAGGATTCGGCTGAGAATTTCAGGCAGATGGTTGATATGATGCCTATTTCAGAAATAGCTGAAGCTAATGGGATGTCTTTAGAAGAGGCAAAGAAATACAAGGACTCTATTATTGATAATTATAATAATCGTCTTTCTGATTTCAGATCTGCTCAGAGTTTTGCTGAAGATCTTATAGGTGATGACTCTAAGATTGAATTTAGAAAATACGTGGCTCGTAATGCCTTCCTTGGTCTTCAATCAGAATCAAGAATGAAAGACATAGCTTCTGTCATAGAAACGCTTTCAGGACAGCCTCGCGTGGCAGATGCGCTAAGTACGTTCTCCCGGCTTTCGGACAGGGCGAGGGAGCGGGCGATGGCTATCCGTGGCATACGATCAAGGATAGAAGAACTTGAATCCGAAATAGAAGATCTTGCCACCCGTCCTCGTAACGTAGATGGAAAAGACCCACAAGCTGAATCTATACAACGAAAAACCAAAGAATTGGAAGATCTTAGAACCAATTACAATAATTCGTTGTCTGAGTTATCAACGTTAATAGGAAAAGAGTTTTCGATAGAAGAGTTGGTAAGTAAAACCGAATCTGTTTTATCATCACCTCTTTCTCCTATAAGCTCACAAGATGTAATAGAGGCTTATGATACGCTCGTGGCTTTTGATGATTATTTCAATGTAAAATCAAGACAAGAAAAGGAGTTTACAGCTAAAGATAAAGCCATGAGATCCTTGGTAAATGAATACCGTAGGAGTTTGATAGACTATAGGAATATGAATAACTTCTTGTCTAAGATGCTTGATAAAAGATTCTTAGCCGAGGAAAACAGAGGATTTTTAAAAGCGTTGTCTTCTTTATGGTCTACTCCTTATAAGGAGGATGACAAGGTTCCTGATTTTGCAGAGCCTAATAAAGTTGGTGAATATGATACTGACGAGGTGGTAGATCAGGCTATGTCAGAAGGTAAGATTTCGGAAGACGAAGCTTGGACTATCAAGGCATTTATGCACGCACTTGATAAAGTAAGAGAAGATAGGGTGAAGGAAGCGGAAGATAATATAAAAGAGTCGCCGCTTACGGAATCTGTATCGGATGAAGATTATGAAGCTGCTATGGATAACCCTATTATGGTTCCAGTCGTGAGGCAGTCTATAATTGATAAATTATATACAGGAAATGCTGATCTTCTTACTGCAAGGGAAAAAGATGTGTATGATAAACACAAACAAGATTTTGATGATTATGTGTCGTCTTTAGGTGACAGTCCTATTAATCTCATAAAATCATTATCCGAAAGGGCTGATAGGCTTACAAGTCCAAGATCTGTGTATGAGGAAAACAAGACCGTTATTGATATGGCTAAATCAAATTTGGAACCAGATCAAAGACAGGAACTTGATGATGCTATTTCTTCGTATGTGGATATAATGAACAGACGGGACAAAGGGGAGAAAGTTGACGAAGATAAGCTTGCCGATTCGGTATTTACCATAGAAGATCTTGGCCAGGTTGGAAACATCACGGATCTTCTTCCTTATATCGAACAAAACAGGATTATTGATAAAGGTCGTATCTCTGAATCTACGTTGAGTAATTTTGGGGAAGATGATGTTAATATAGATTCTCTTGTAAATGAATTAGACGAATCCGATAATACGCCGGGAGCCAACATAGATAGTGCCCAGAATCCAGAGACGTTGATGGTAAGAATAATATCCAATGATGGCAATGAAAGGTATGAAATTGCAGGTCTTAGAGCTGACAAATTTGTATCTTCGATAAAATCATTGGTTCCTATTCAAATAAGTTCTGAAACGAACGCTAATGGCACTAAAAGGTATTCCCTTAACATAGGTGGAGAAACAGCTAATATAATGGAATTGCCTTATCATGCAAGATGGTCTATAGACAAAGAATCGGCTCGTGTTCTTAACCGTTACACAGATGTGTCTATTCAGGACGTGGGTAATTCATATTCTTTGGTTTATAAGCGTCTTGATTCAGACGAATTGGTTCCGTACAGAACAGGTGTTGGATTCGGAGAGAATGAAGTAGATAAAATAGATCAGGAAGCATTATCTTCTTTGAAGAAAGGAGATAAGGTTAATCTTGAGATAGATGCAAATGATACCTATAATCAGTCTCTTTTTGCCGAATACAATGATGCTGTTCAGTCCGGTGATAAAAAAAGAATAGAATCTGCTGAAAATAAGCTGGTATCCAATATGGTTATCAAGGTTATGAGTGGAAACAGATTCGTTTCTGTTGTAAAAGCTGACACAGGGGGCATAGATGGTATAAGTAAAATAAGAAGAACGGCTTTTAACAAGTGGAAGAAGGACGCCGGCCGGTCAGCTACCATCGGCGTCGGCACGCATGTTGTTGCCCAGACCCTTCCTGGAAGACCGGTGTTTAACATGAGAGTAAACGGTCAAGGATATGGTCAGGTAGAAAATCTCCCTATTACCGAAAAAGGAGCTGAAAAAGTATCTGATGTGGGGTATGTCTTAAATGGCAAAGTCGTGCTTAAGAACGGTTCTAAATACACAGGATTCCCATTTGCTTATTCTATATTAAACGATAAGAAAAACAATTACAAAAATGTAAGAGTTCCGGTAGTTGTCATCAAAGGCAAAAACGGTCTTAATTATCTTTTCCCGGTTAGTCTACGTTCTGTGGAATCAGAGGAAGGAAAGAAATGGATTTCTTTTATAGATATGCTGCCTGAATCCGGTGACTCTGAATTGTTACAGATGGGTCAAGATGACATACAAGATCTTAATGCGTATCTAACCAAGTTAGGTCTTGATCCAGCTTCGTATCAAGTATCGTATTTGAATCCTATTTCAGGGCTTAGAAAAGCTCGTGAGGCTATAGAAAAATTATCTATGGTTCCTGATGTTGTTAAGTGGGTAGAAGATGGAAGTAGGAGTGTGAAAGATATTGTGACGTCTGAAGTAGAATCTGGAATAGATTTAGAAGGTGAGATGTTTGTTGCTCCTAAGATCAGGATTCAGTTTGGTAAATCATCTTCCAGACCCAAATCACTTATAGAGGATGAACTTCCTTTCTCCGATGAGGGTAAGACCATTACTTCTAAAGAAGACGTGGATGTTTATGAAGAGGAAACGCCAGAGGAAGAGCCTGTCCAGGCGACTCAGCCGACGCCATCAACTCAGCCGGCTCCTGCGGCACAAGCTGCGCAGTCTTTACCTGGCAAGAAGCGTACCTCCAGAAAAAACTTCTCTCTTATGTTAAACGAAATAGAATCTCATATAGAAAAAGAAGGATTGCCGCCTTATGCTAATATTTTTGATTTTATAGCAAGGAAGATTGTAGGAGGCGATTTGAGGTTTCTTCGTGAGAGAGGTAATCCAAAAAGTCTTAAAGAGGAAATGGGATTAGAACCTAAAGGAACAGTAGGTGATAAAATATCCACTCCTTCCAGTAAAGGTGGTAAGACTTTAGAAGAATACGTTTCTTGGCTTCGTTCTCAAACAGATCAGGTAGTAGCGGATTATGTTAGTCCAAGATCTGACGAACAAATTATATCAGAGTTGAAAAACTTTTTGAAATATATTAATTTTGTTCCAAGCAAGGCTTTGAATTATTCTCTTAGAGTCAATGGCATGGATACCCTAAAAGAATATGGCACAAAAGAGGAAGTAGAAAAAATGGAATCTGACATCAATAGTTTGGTTTCTGAAGTTTTGTCTACGGTGGATAACCAAACTGTAGAAGATGTTTCTACTGCAATAGGATCAAACAACTTGCCTGCCATATGGGGGCCCGTGGAAAGTCTTGATATGACAAACGAGGAAAAAATAGAGTTTTTGAATAACGTAGCAGATTTCCTTAGTGGCATTCCAGAGTATGATGCTGTTGTGGAGTCTATAGAGTCAGAATCAGATAATATTTTAAATGATGGGAAAGAAGGAAGTGCAGAAGGCGGTGCAGTACGCACTGAGGAAGATGGCGATAAAAAGGGAGATGGAAAAAGCGAAGGACAACCCAGAGATGATGGCAAAGCTGAGGGAGATGTCTATTTACCTGGATCTGAAGAAGGAAGAGTAGATAACTATAGGAAGAACGGAGATAAGTTCTCTGATATTGCCGAAGTTACTTTATGGTTACCTAGAAGGGCTGCCGGCATAACCTCTATTCAAGAAGGAGATGAGATTAATAATATCATGACTGATATGGAATCCAGATATGGGATAGATACTATTGCCCATAATCATACAGTTAAAGCTATAAGGAGCCTCAATAACGTGTCGGGATATAAGGTGGAATACGGTTTAACCTTTATGACTTACAATCCTTTTATTAGAATATCCAATCCAAAGCAAGGGTCTAAGGTTGCAAAAGATAAACCTTATATAGCCGAAGAAGTGTTTCCTCCGATATCAAGGGTAACATCTCCTTATTTCTTGTATGGCGGTGATGAAGCATATACATCTGTTCCGGCTAAGGTAGAATCTATACCAGAGAAGATAATAGCTCGTAATGGCATTAAATTTGGCATGAGTGTAACTGAGCCAACCAAATTAGGATACAAAAAAGCTGGTGGAAACTGGATATACAAATTCTACATGAACTCAGGTTTGTATGATTTGTACAACATCAACACCGGTGAGGCGTTCAGGGCTAAACCCGATCTTGGAGTTAAAATAAGTTCCAGTGAATTTATACGTTCCTTATTACAATCTGGAAGAGAAATACAGAACATGATAAGAAACATGAGCCAGGAAGAGATAGATAGGAATAAGAATCTTGTAGAAGGTTCTGATAATTCGGATTCGATAAATGAGTTAAACAAAGAGTGTTGAGTATGAGAAGGAGATTCTTTAATGCTACGGATAATTTCGCGGGAGGATGTTATAATAAGTTATCTAATGAAGATATAAAAAGGCTTGGAGGAAAAAGACCTTATGTATGTCAGTTTAATAAAATTCATATACATATAGGACCTGTATTAAAAGATCATGATTCCGATGTTAGTTACATAATGTTTAATAGTGATTGGAATTATGGTGGTTATGAATCTATGGTTTATCATCATAGCAATAGTGGCATTTTTATATTAGGTGAAAATAAAATTGGTAATATAGAAGACCATATACAAGATCTAACATATTGGTACGAATATGATCCAAGCATTAATGAAAATTATTGTTATTGTTATTATGAAGCTGATAACAGCGGAAATGCTATTAAGTTGAGCCGTGAGTTTGGTGATGTTTGCACTGTTTTCAACATTCCCAGCTTGGAAGTCACTACTCTTCGTGATGGTGGTTTGAGTTTTCCAGAGATTTATATAGAAGGAGTTTGGGATCCGTCATTGTATAAGTCGGTTTTATAATTAACTTTGCAAAAAAGTTAATTATTATGGGTGTCAAATGTCAGATAGAAAAGAAGGAAAATAAAATAGAACGGGTTGAGTCTCCTAACGGGGAGTCTTCCGTTCTTTACGAAAGTGCCTTAAAATTATTAGGAAACAGTGAGCGGGCTCTTCAGGTATGGGCTAAGGCTTACACTCCTGGTTTTTTGTCGTATTACGGTCATTGGAATAACCCGGCTCCAGGGGAGATGTTTAATACCGATTCCAATGGTGAACCTCTTTTAGAAGACGTACTGTCGTATATGAAGCGTCAAACTTATTTTGCCAATCCTCTAACGGCTCAGGATGTTAAGGATGTAAGGGATTTTCTTTTATCTACCTATGGTGTTTATACGGCACCATCATTATCCAACATCATTCTTCATTATTTTTATGTAGATGGTAGTTTGATACTGAATGAGCAGAATTTAAGAAGATCAGGCTTGTATAATGAAACAGAGATAAGTAGAATCTTATCTGATCCTTCTGTTCTTAATGAAGTTTCGACATCCATGAGGAAGTTATTGGATTATTCCAATAACGAACATGATAGGGAAAAAGATAATTATTTTATGTCTGTTGACTATCAGTATGGTCCTATTGTTTACAAGGAGGGAGTGTTTAACCAATTTGGTAAAAAAGTACCATATAATCCTTCTGAGCTTTATTGGGCTATGTGCAAAACAGTAGGCGGCATAAAAAACTTTTCTGAATTTTCATCTGCTTTTGAATCGTTGAGGAACCTGTATCCTGAGCTGGTCGAGAAATTTATTTCTGATAAAAAATTTGCCGAATCTATGTTTGATGAGTTTTCATCTACGAATAAGATTCCGGTAATAAACATAGAAGGGGATGATGTGGTAGAAGGCAAGAGAAGATCCTTGTCTAAGCTACAAGATCTGTCTTATTACAATCCCGGCAAAATAGAGTTCCTAAGAGATCGTATATCAGCTTATTTACATAGGGCTAACGCTGACACTGAATCCGATTTAAGAAGCATGATATGGGATATAGAAGAGGCTTGTACGTGGTTTGGCATAGATATAGTAGGGGCGTCAGAGACTTATGATGGTACAGAAGAATCTTTGGCTAAGATAGATAATTTGATGCTGGATCTTGATATTTATGTGGCCAGGCTCAATGATGTAAATTATGCTCCTACGTTGGCATCTTCTATTGATGATGTTCTTGGTGATAGCACAGATTATTATTTTGGATTATTACCGGAGTATATGGATAATTTGAATATCGTTTATTCTGAATCCAATATAGACCCAGTAGAAGCATTTGAGAAACACTCATTGCTTAAGGTAGGAGATAATCTATATCAAAGGATCAGCAAAGATGATCTTAACGAGATGTATCAAATATCAACAGTGTTAGCCAAGCACAACCTAACTCACTTTCCTGCTAAAATATATCCTGAATCTTGTTTTAAGAACGGCGTTTTGGATAAAGAGAAAGTACGGAACGTAGATGATAATACGCTCATGGATTCCATTAAAAAATACGTCAGATCGTTCATGGATCCTCAGAACACGGAGGACATGATAATGACCAGGATGGCGTTTGGGCACCCGGCGGTACTTGACGTTTCTTACATGGATGTGGATCGGGAGTATAGTCGATACATGAACAAAAAACAAGATAGCGAAAACCCATTATCCTTATTCGATTTATACCAATCTTACCTTGACAACAAACTCCATAAAACAAAATTATATGATAATGCCTATAAGTATCTTGACTTCAAACCTGGTCCATCTTTGGGTCTTATTTCTGATGATCCTGATATTTTGAAATCAATAGAATTATCTTTATCTGGAAAAGACAGGTTGATGTTGTTTGATTATAGCATGACCAGCACCGACCCTTCTTTATCAAAATTGTTTTATTTAGAGAGGTATGACCCTTCGTATGCCGGGAATGATTTTGAACACTATTTTTACACCAGGCACCCGTATTTGTTAAAAGAAAAATCGGGTCCTAATATCGTAGAGCAAGATGGTGTTATAACAGCCGAAGGTATTTATGATAATTTTATAAGAGTAGGTAATAAGATATGGTCTAAAGTAAGCGAGAGCAGTTCCGGATCTATCTACCAAAATCTGACAGGGACCGAATCGGAGGTGAAATACGATTCTACTCAGAAGGCTAAGACAGTAGAAACCGATTACGCTCCATACCAAAACAGATCCGGTCTGACGCAAGACATGACTGTAAGCAAGTCTGAATTAGGTGATCTTAATAAATTAGAATGTAGGTAATTTTCATGTAATATAATTAGTTTTTTACATTTACACTTCTGGGAGTGAGGCTTGTTAAAGTCTCACTTTTCTTATATATGCACGTATATCAGCAACATACAAGAAAAGTCAGACTTTCGTTGTTTTTGGATTATTTTCATTAAGTTTGCAATATTAGTTTCAGGAAGGGATTATGGAAAAAGGGAAAAAGTAAGAACGGAACGTAACTAATAACGGTAGGAAATGAGAATCAGTACCATCAAACGTAACAACAGCATTCATCTTATGTATAAAGACATTATGAATGATTTAGGTCAATTAAGAACTGTAGTTTCAAAATCCTATATTTATAATCTGATACGAAATCAAACCAGATTAAGTATCAGAACTATATCCCATGTCTTGAATCACACAAAAGAACAGGATACAGATTCTTTGTGAAAAGCGTACATTTTCATACATTTGTGTATTCTTTAGTTTTTAGATTTAAGTTTTTTCATGGTATTAGTTTAGAGATCAGGGCTCGCAGTGATGCGGGCCCTGGTTTGATTTACAGCGCTTTACCCAAAATGGGAAAAGCGTAAGTTTCTGATTATCAGGTTTTCACATTAAATGGGGAAAATTAATTATTGTGTATTATACTTCCGTTTTTGCTGAAAATACTTCTCTTCTATAGGAAATAAACACACCTGTATTCCACTCTACAATCATGATCTTTGTTACGTGCTTCATGCACGTATGTTTAACAATTAAATACTATAAATTATGGGTGGTGATAAAATCGTCCTTTTAGATGGAGCCGGGGCTAACGGTGGTGGTGCAGCCGCTAACGGTCTTCTTTCAATGATTCCCGGCATGTTTGCTAATTTAATAGGTGGTAATAAAATGGATCCGAATCTGGTGGCGGCTTTGATGAACGGTCGTAACAACCAGGACGGTTTCGGTGGGGCTAACGGTTGGTGGCTCTGGATAATTGTTTTGTTCTGGCTGTGGGGTGGACGCGGCTTCGGTAACGGTTTTGGAAATGGTGGTGATTGTTGCGCCAATGGTTTGCCGGCTCAGTTGAATAACGATTACGGTCGTGAACTTTTGATGCAGGCAATTCAAGGTAATCGCAGTGCCATAGATCAGATCGCTTCTGCTTTGAACTGTTCTACTACTCAACTTCAGAACGCTATCTGCAACGTACAGGGTGCTATTGATAAAGTAGCTGGTCAGGTAGGTATGACTTCTCAGGCTGTTATCAACGCAGTTCAACAACAAGGTTGTGAAATCGGAAATCAAATCAGCTCTTGCTGCTGCAATCTGAGTTCGTTGATCAATCAAAGCACTTGCCAGACTCAGGGAATGATTACTCAGCAAGGTTTTGATAACCAGCTTCGCACGTTGGAACAAACCAATATCTTGCAGAACGGTCTCAACCAAGGTCTGGCTAACAATCGTGAGCAAGCTACAAGCCAATTCAATATCTTGTCTGCGAAACTTGACGCTCAAACCGTTATGATCAACGACAAATTCTGTCAGTTGGAAATGAGGGAGATGCAGAACACTATTGCTCAACTTCGTGAAGAAAAAGCGGCTTTGACAGCTTCGGCATTATCTCAGCAACAAACCCAGAATATCGTTGGTCAATTACGCCCGACGGCCGTCCCAGCCTACCCCTCTTGTTCTCCTTACCAGGCTTATTCTTGGGGACAGGTATTCGGAGGAGGTTACTGCAATAACGGATGTGGATGTAACAACGGATGTTGCAATAACAACGCTGCTGTCTGATTTTATTAAGAGAGGAGGCTAATATGGCTTGTGTTTCTAAAATAGGATCGTTGTATGAGATGGTTACGAAGAATGTTATTGTCAGTACGACAAATACAATCTTCGGTATTAACCCACGGGCTTGGATCGCCCTTCCGTGTGAGGGTCTTATCCTTCTTAAGATAAGGCAAGTAGTCCCCACAGCCGGAAGTGCTCTACCGGTACAGATTGCGGTCCCGGCAAACAGCACAGTTTCAACAGTAGGAGCCGACACCTGTTGCTCGGTTACGGGAGTGAATGTCGTGAACCCTATTAACGTAGCTGTAACGGGTGCTGCTATGGTAAATGGCACAGAACGCCTTCTGTACTTCAATAAAGTTCGTGGCGTGTTAAGATTAATGGATTGCTGTGTTCCAACTACGGCAGCCCAGGCGTCTGAAACTAATGTAAGCAAATGATTTTTAGTAGGGTGATAAACCTGGTCATAGGGACTATCACCCTATTTTTCTAACAGATAAATATTTCGGTCATGTTTTCAGATTTAAAGAAAGGGTTTCAGGTACATACCCTTGATACTAATACAGTACCTAAATACGAATTGGGAAGAGTGGTAGCCGTATCGGAACCAAGATACCTTCCTCCGCAGCCTGGACAATACCAGACCATGCAGACGCGCGTGGTGGATCTTACAGTGGAGCTTACAGGAGAAACCAAGACCTATACAGTTCCCGAATCCCAGAATGTGGCTAAAGCAATGGGAATAACATTGTCTACAAGCATAGATCCTATTATGAATGAATTGAATGCTATAAAAAACACCAGTCAGGAAATAATAGATAGCGTAGATACTCATCGTGCAAAGATCGAAGCTTGTGAATCCATATTGGAAGAAGTTAACCCAGCATTTAAACAGACAAGAGAGCAAGATCGTAAAATAGCTGGTATAGAAAATAAGGTCAATGATCTTACCGATTCATTTGAAGATTTAAAGAAGTTGATTGTAGAACGTTTGAAATAAGTATAATATGATAGTATATGATTTAAATTCAGGACAAAGAGAATATCCTGGATATGACGAGATAGAAGATAGACGAGGCAGAGGTCGTAGTCGTCGTTCTGATGGGACGTACATGGGTTACGGACATGGATTCCTTCCTCCTTATGACCATTATGGTATGCATGAAAAAATGAAAGAGATGGAAGAACGTGAAAACGAGTTGGAAGAAAGAGAAAGAAGACTCGAAGAACGCGAACGCCGTCATGAAATGGAGGACCGGGAATACCGGAGGATGGGTTACGAATCTTACCCGACCGATTATTATGGAGACGACAGATACTACGGTGATGGTCCCCAGATGCGTAGAGGTAGGGGAAGAGGTCGTGGTCGTTCTTATTGAGGAGCAGACGCAGAGGATCCAGCTTATCAGAAATATGTAGACACTTACGGCTATCATTTCTCTAATGAACTTGCTGACGAAGCGGTTAAGAAAATGGTTAACGTCGATGGATCTAAAAGGATCTGGAAGCAGTCGGAGATAAAAGATATTTTTGAAAAGTGCGGAGCGAAGAAGCCGGATAAAGCGACATGGGGCGATGTCCAATATGTCTTTGCAATGTACTATTCGGATGGCTTCCCGAAGATCTTCAAATGTGAGAACGAGCTGGTGAAAGCTACGTTAATGTATTTGAATGATCCGGATGCCCCCGAAGGAGTAGCCTTTATAAGATGGCTTGCCGTGCAAGATTACCTCGGCGAAAAAATAAGCTGGAAGGATCTGACCTGAGATCCAGACCCAAGTCCTTCCGGCGGTGCGGGAGCCATAGTAAAAAATATGATTCCCGCATTCCCGTTTTTCCCGAAAGGGAATAAAAAGAATAAAAAAATATGATACCGGTCGGCGGGCGATAGAATACCCGTGGCCGGTTTGTTTTACATAACTTTTTTTTGGATATGAATATGGCATACGAATCTAAATCGAATAAAACCCCCTTGTATTTAATAGGAGAATTGATTGGCGTACCGAATACAGTTATGGACTCGGCATTGCATGAACTGAAAAACAGAATAGATAAAGATCCTAAATATAAAGACATTAAAAAGTATCTTGAATCTTTACCTAAGATCTGACTATGTTTTATGCTTGATGCCAAACCCGATATGCTTTAACGTATCGGGTTTTTATTTTAATATACATTGTATTATTTTAAATCTAATTAATTTATGAATATTGTATAATCATAGAATTGTAACTATATTTGCTTTTAAATAATTAAACGATGCATAAAGCTTTCAAATACAGAATATATCCTAATAAGTCTCAGAAGGGGTTGCTTTCTAAGACTTTTGGATGTATTCGTGTAATTTGGAATGCTAATGTCGAATCTTTCAATTCTTATGATAAGGATAGTAATCCTAAACCTAAAATCATTATTAAATCTGATTTAATAATTGACAAGCCGTGGTTGAATGAAATCTCTGCCGCTGCTATACAACAAAAGATAAGGGATTTTCAAGAAATTACCAACCAGTTTTTCTCTAAAACAAGAAAGAAGAAAATAGGCAGACCTTCTTTTAAAAAGAAATCTGGAAACCAATCTTATAGATTACCTAATCAAAAATTCTCATTAAAAGATAATAAGATAAGATTAGAGAAAATAGGATGGGTTAAGATGTCTATTGATAGGAATATACCTAATAATTCAAAGATGCTGTCATGTACGATATCTAAAAATTGTTGCAATCAGTACTTTGTTTCTATTCTCGTAGATACGGTCATGCATCACAAGGGAAAGACTGGTAAAACGGTTGGTATAGATTTAGGATTGAAATCTTTTGCTACATTGTCTGACGGAATTGTGATTGATAATATCAAGTTTTTCAGAGAGAAACAATCTGAAATAGCTAAAATACAAAGACATTTAAGTAGAAAGAGTAAAGGAAGTAACAGGCATAGAAAGAATAAAATAAAAATAGCAAGATTGTATAACAAGATTGCTAATAAGAGAAACAACTTTCTTCATAATGTTACCACTTCACTTGTAAATAATTATGATGTTATTTGTATAGAGGATTTAAATGTTTCTGGAATGTTATCGAATCACAAATTGGCTAAAGCTATATCCGATACAAGTTTCTCAATGTTTAGAAGCATGTTGGAATACAAATGTAATTGGTATGGAAAAGAACTTGTCGTAATAGACAGGTTCTTTTCCATCATCAAAGACGTGTTCCAAATGCGGATGGAAGAAAGAAGACTTAACTTTATCAGATAGAGTTTTCAAGTGTGAAAATTGCAGCATTGAAATAGATAGAGATTTGAATGCTGCAATAAACATACAGAGGGTAGGAGTTGATATCCTCTATAATCGGATGCAGAGGGATGAGGTTACGAATCTCAATGAAGCGTCTATAATGGAGTAGTAATTATTATGTTTTACTATAAAATTTCCAACTATGGAAAATAAAGAAGATTACATTGGGTACGAAGATCAAGAGCTGTGTAACCAATATTACAAAGAGGCGGAGGCCATAAGACAAAATCAGGACTGGCCTCGGCTTAGGGCTGTCGCTGCTCCGGCAAAGGGAACGCCATCGCCCGGCTGGGGTCAGCTTGGACGTGGAAACGATGTCCGTGTTAAGTACGTTAGCATCAATTCGGGATTGGGAGGAGACAGGTTATGACAGTAGAAGAATTGGCTAACAAAAGATACGGTGGTGAGTTTGTTTTCATGTTTGGTCATCTTGAAGGTAGAACAAGATTCGTTTTTGAATGCTTTGATCCCAGGCCTGATCACGAAGGTAAAAATACCTATATGGTTTCTTATTTTGAGAAGGAACTTCATAGAAGAGATGTGGTAGATGTACCGTATTATACGAATGTTTCAGCGAAATCATGAAAACACTACTTTTAAACGTACCTTCTTTCTCTGGTAAGATAGTTTCTCCTACCTGGATTAAAGCCGTAAGAGATTTCCAATCCAGATCGAAGGCAGAAAGAGACTCGTATTGTTCGATTTATGGATGCACAGGAGGGTGTAACTTGTGTGATGATATAAGTAAATATAGGATTTCAGAACAATTAAAATATTATAGATAATATGGTTAGAATCGCATATTTCGGAACCAATGGCTGCCCTGGTCATCACGTTATTCCAATACGAGGTAAATTTACGGAAGAGGATGTTAAGGTAATAGAATCTGTAGATTGTGATGATTTCTATAAGGTGTTTGATGTCATGCGTTTTAAGATAGCTGAGTTTAAAGGATGGACGATATTGGGAATCCCGGCAAGCTTAGACGATCATAGACCTGGAAGCAAAACCGTTATCTTCATAGAGGGTAAAGCTAACGAAGCTGACTTTATGGAAGTCATACAAGAGTATTCTTTTCTTAAAAATAAGGTAAAGAAACTTGCCGAATTGTATCATGATGGAGAATGGCTTGCGACTGGTAAATTGAATCAAGATCCGCCTACTAACGAGGAGCGGTTTCAATTTACGTTAGACAAGGATGATATTATTAACATGATTAGGGGAGTCGATTTAGATCCTTATTCTGATGTGGCGAATGAAATGGAGAAAATCGGATTGGGATCATCATCTGATTCTTCATATGATGGTCCTACATGGTCTTGGTTTATTAACAAAGTAGATATTTGGCAGAATAATGCATGGGGTGGTTTTTCTGCTGAGTTTTTGTGGGATTTGTATTGTAAGATAAAGAAAGCATAATAACAACTAATTTAAAACAAATTATGGAATTAAAAGATTTTAAAGATGTAGTTAGAGCAATGACAAAAGAAGAGTTCGAATCAACAATCAATGAAGATATTAAATTCGTTGAAGGATTCAAGTATTTCTTAAGACATGATGATGCTACGAGGATAGTAGAACACATCAAGTCTGTGTTAGAAGCATCAGTGGACTACTATTATCCTAATCATCCTGAACCTAAAGCAGAACCAGGAGACATGGGAGAAGTTTCTGACGGATACCATACTTTCAATGAATTGTATCGGTACCGCATGTTGTACAACGCTGCCTTCTTTAATCTATTAGCCAGAAACGGACAGGTTGAAGTTTGCAAATCAAGGAGACACAGCGACGGAGAAAAATGCTTCGGTTCTGATGACTGGTTTATTGTGATGGCGATCCTGCCTACCGGTCAGGTATCTAATCACTATAAAAGCAAATACTGGGATTTGTTTGATGTTCCTGAAAGAGAAACCGCTTTCGAATATGATGGCCATACACCAAATGAAGCCGCCGACAGACTTGAAAAGTATCTCAAACTGCCTCGTCATGGCATGACATTCGAAAAGGCTTTAGAACAGCTTAAATTAGGTCGTAAGATAAAAAGAATCGATTGGGGTAAAAAGTATATCTGTATGTTTATTGCAGAATCTGACGTAAATATATTGATGGTAGATACAGGTCAAAAAGTAGCATCAAATTGGAATCCAACCGAACATGATATTATGTCTAATGACTGGGAGATTGCGGGATGAGTTTGTTTGTATGTTCAAAGTGTGGCTGTATAGATAATACAGCCACATCATATTACTGGTTTCTCATAAGACCTTGTATAGGTCGTGTTTATGATGAATCTTTAAAAGGGTATGAAGGCAAGCCTCTTTGTTCTGAATGTGCTGCTATTGAATATGATAAGGAAGACCAACTGGTGGTGGTTCCTGGAACGTGGCACGGTAAGTTCAAGAAAGAATGGCCTACTGAAGAAGAAAAGAAGCATATTGGTAAAAACGGTATTTTAAATTATTGATTTATGTGCGATAAGGAAATTGTTGTATGCGCAGCTATATGGGTTCAAGATCACAAGAACAAGCCTCACGGTCCCGTAAATATACCATCTGGAACCGTATTTTGTGGATTGAGACACTGTTCTATAATATCGCAACTTGCTGCATATGGCATAGCCCATAAAAACCGTAGTATTCAAGGATTTTTGACAAGCAAGAACCGGTTTCTAACAAGAGAGGAAGCATCTGAACTTGTTAGAAACAATAATCAAGAAATGGTAGTAGATAGGAATGCCATTAGAGAACAATTGTATTCGGAAGATTTATATTAACTAAAAACAAAATAATATGGGATTTAGAATCAAAAAGTCAATCTTTTATGATATGATGGACGGCAATCAGTTAGAGTACGAATTTGACAACAAGAATTTAGATCATATCACATTTAAAGGTGATGGCAAAGAATCTTTTTCATTTAACAGAGTTCTTGTTGAAAATTTAATTGAGACATTTGAGACCATGCAGGATATATACTCCGATAATTATAGGCTTAAGGTTTATACTGGTAATTGCATAATTCAATTGAACGCAAATCCAAAGGACCCCAGTAAATCCTTTTTTGACGTATATGATAGAGATGAGATGAAATTGATATACGGAATAAAGATCAGTATTCTGAAAGAAATGTTTGGCATATGCATATGATTACTAAACAAGATATACAAGCAGCAGCATCGTATATTTTCCGAAGCAGTTTTGTCTCAGAAAACCAGGCAAGGAAAGTAACGATAAGAGCCGGTAATAAAGCTACCAAGAACCTTGTCAAGACCTTCAGAGGAAAGTTGTTCAAGAAGGCTTTTGGAAGAGCTCGTAGAGGAAAGGATATCAGTTCTTTTGAAAGACAAGAAAAAGAAAGTGGTTTTAATTTCCTTTACAATCTTAATAATGGTCGTATGCGAAGCGGTCATATTATAATAGACGGAATTGGTCTGTTTAAACAAATAATCTATGAAGTTCAACATTAAAGGTAAAAAAGCTGATATTCGTTTAGGCAGAGGTCTGGCGAATCAGATTAAAATAAACAAAACCATCCCAACGTCTCATAAACCAAAAGAAGAACGTAGAATGATGTTTATTTGTGGTGATGATATTGCTTCTCTTATAAAGCGGTTTGAAAACGAATCAAAGTAAAAAAAGGTCGGACATGTATCTTGTCCGACTTTTTTTATATATTTGTGGCATGACAAAAGGTTATTATTGGATACCACAAACAGATGAAACGTTAAATGGCAGAAGCTATTACGTGGCTAAGATAGTAGGGGATATCACGTTTGATACTAAACGAAAAAGAATCGTATTTCAAGCTGATAGATATTTCCCTGTAGGATCTGTTTTCCATTTTACACACAATTGCTTCAATTATATCATAACTTGCCGACTTCGCAAGCCAGGGCTTTGGTTTGAAGCCAGGAGAGAAGATTCGGGCCCTATTTGCCCTGAAGATATTGAACGTTTTGAATCGGGAAGGTTTATTCATAGAAATGGGTACAAATACAATGCATAAGCGTAACTTGACGATTTGCGTCAGATTATAATTTTTTTTCATATTATTTTTAAGCCATCAGACTGAGAAGTTAGATGGCTTAATTTTTTATGATATGCTTGATTTTTGGCTACCTTTGTCTCATAACAAAAATGTTTTATCATGGTATCAACGTGTATTATTAAAAGAGATAATAAAAAGAAAGTTGTTTCTGTCTCTACCAGATCAGGGGACAGGTCTATGTTATTCGATAAGATAGCATCTATTCCTCTTATGGAAAATAGGGAACGGGCTACTACTGTTTTTAAAACCGTATTTTCTAATAAGTTCTTAAAGGCTTTTGGTGACTGGAGAAGGAATGTGCCTATCAACAAACAGGCTTACAATAAGGTAAAATCTAACATCGGCCTTATTCCAGAGACCTATAGAGAAAGGGTGCTGGATAAGGCTTCTAAGATGAGCAACCCTATTCTTGTGTCGAAATCAGATGCACCTTATGGGATTCAAGAATCAGGCTTTGGATTCTATAGCCAAGATCTGGGTGATAATATTATGTTGGTGGATGCTATGGTTCCGTCAAGGATCTCCGTGCCGGAAGAACCAGGAATAGACTCAGGGCAGTATCTACAAGATGCTATATCTTCGGACTTCACTCCCGTATCTATGGTACAGGATAATGATGTTAATTATATGGTTATAAAAGACGGTCTTAAGATATTTAGTCCAGAAGAGCTACCAGAAACAGATTCTAATCCTGTGGGTGTAACGTATCAGACTGGAGAACCTCGTTTGTTTTTTATGAATGATCGTAATCAATTATTTGAAGATTACGGAGAAGCTCTTCGCTCTGGCGGGAATGATATCAGAATAGGATTCTTATCTGGCACCGTTCAAGAATCTGCCTGGGATGGCGTGGCAGACATTACTTACAAGGCTGGAAAGTATGTCCTTAACAACCCCAAATCTTTTATACCTGTTATGACCGCCTCTGCTTCCACTTCTTTATCAACAAAAGGTGGGATAATAAACTACCTTATAAAGAAAGGTCTTTTGTCAGGATCCAAGATATTCGATCCGGAAACAAGAAGCTATTATCTTACAGGAGAAGGACATGCAGGACAAATTAGACTTTTCAATTCAGCCTTAGCTTATACCGAACTTCGTAATCATTTCAGTTCTGATGTTTCCATGAATGATCAAGGCATGATAACCATAAATTCATTGGATAATAGTAAGGTGACTATGAGACTCGCCACCGGAGGAACAGAAAGAGTTAGCAAGGAGCAGATAAAGAGCGATCTTAAGTCTGGAAGATACAATGAATTGGATGCTAAATACGATCACTTTGATGCGCTTGTAGTTTCATTTATATTAGAAGACAATGATCTTTATGCTGATACTAAAGCTAAGATAGTATCGGATTATAGCCAAGAGGAACGTAATCAACGAAATTCTATTGTTGAGATACTGAAAACGCTGGGCGTTAGTGTCGTTGGCATGACCGATTATATAGAGAAGTACCAAACTAAATACGGACACGAACCTTCTGCTAAAGCATTGGCGGATATTGCCAATAACGTAATAGCAGTCGGTGAAGATGCTACTTTGTCTGACTTAGTAGAAGAAACAGCCCACTTCCTTGTAGAGGCGTACAGAGATCAGAATGCTGTTGAATCTGTTTTGCAAGACGTAGAAGGCACTGAAGAATGGAATCAGTATGCAAATCAGTATTATAATACATACGGTAAGGTATATGAAGGAACTGAACTTGACAATGTAGTTAGGAAAGAAATTCTTGGAAAGATCCTTGCCAGGGAGATGCAGGACAGAACGGCGCCCATAGAGCCCACCTCCTTCCTGGGACGCGTCCGGCAGCTTCTCTCTGGAATCGTAAACTGGCTTAAATCAGCTTTATCTACCCAAAGACAAGATTTGAATAACGTTATTAAAAACATTCGTGATCTTGCTATTACCGACATAGATAAAGGATTTGATACTTCTCTTTTAAAGGATAATGATTTTACATTATACTCTCTTTCCTCTATGAACAAGAACAAGTTTCTTGAGTCTAAGATCCGGGCATTGAGAAAAACATTGAGAGACTTACGTCAGATAAGCTCTGATAGGGCTGTAACTACATCTATGACCCTTGCTCAACTTAAGACCATAGAAGATAAGATAAATAAGGTAGAGACCGAAATAGACAAAAATGAGATGGCGGCTGCCATGAATAGCATGATCTCCACAGCCGAAGCTCAGGTCAGATACTTAAGCAATGTAGTAAATACTATCCTTCATGGTGATACCAAAGACGGTAAACTTCATTTCAATACCAATGATCGAAAGAACGTAGATATTATCAACAATCAGGTTCTTCCGATCATGAACGATCTTCGAGGATATATCCGTAACAGAAGTACCGAATTTGACGAACGTGAAAAGCAAGATTATACAAATAGGATCAATACCGTCATTGCCGACATCAATGGTATTCAGTCTGATATTAAATCAGTACAAGATCTTGATGAAAGTACGTTGCTTGACAAGTTAATGAACGAACTTCATGTGCCGGCAGATAAGGTAAAGAAAGTAAAAGAGTTCTTTGATAAAGTTCAACACGATGTGTCCTGGATAAGTAGGTGGTTTGGTATATTAGAACATTCTTCCAGCCCGTTTAATAACGCTCTTGGAGCTATGATTGCCAAAGACAATTATAATGCGATGGTGAATGCCCAGCCAGCCATATCCGACTTCCTGGCATATGCGAAAAAACATGGTTTCAATAAATCTGAATTTGAAAAACTGCTTCAGAAAGTAGACGGCAAGACTTCTAATTATCTTCGTAGTGCTCTTGATATGGCTAAATACGATCGTAATAAGAAGCTGGCGCAGATGCGAGCGTTTGCAACTGCCATGAACATAGAGATATCAGAAGAAGAAATCAATGATGTGGTTGACAATAACCGTAATTATGTGTTTAAAAGAGAAGTAGTTGACAAGGATGGAAATACGGTTACTGAGAACGCTAAATTCAAACCTTCTTCTGATAGGGTTAATACCGACATCTTTACCATCGAGCAGGAAAGGATTTATACAGAACAGATGGAGAAGTGGGATGCTGAAAATTCAGAACTGGAATTTAGTGAAAGTTATGCCACAAGAATGGAATCCATATACAAAAAGGCTGAAGAAGAATTGGGGTATCCGGTTTCTCAAACAACTAAAGAATATCTTAATGCTCTTTCCCGGCAAAAACGGATATTGAGGCAACCTTTTATTGATAGCAATGGTAATTTTGATGAAGTTGCTTACTTCAAGAGCAGTAATTATGAAGAAGAAGGACTGCTTCGTAAACAACGTAAGGAAGCAGCTTCAGAATACATATATGTAGGAACCAGAAGAGTCGATAAAACCGGTGATCAACTCAAGATGGCTAAAGAAATACAAGCTATAAATGAAGTATGGAGAAAAGAATCAAATAATGTTACTAATGCCGTATCAGAATCATTTTTGGAAAGATTGAGAACGATTCAGCGTGAGTCTGGAGGGGAGGCTGCACTGAGAACGCTTATGTTAGGAGGACACCTGGCTTTTAATGATCAGTTTTGGAATGATATAGAGTCAGATCAGTCGGCACGCACCGAATCAAACAACAAGGCTTCGTATCTTAAAATGGCGCATGATATCATTAATTCTACGACAAGTGATAGAGATGCGACAGACGTAGAAGCTATTGTGAAAGATATAGAAAAAAACAGGGCTATCATCAAGGAAATAATTGGGAATAACCGCGATGTGGCTGACATCGGAGAAATCAATGAAGCGACATTTACCTCATCTGAAAGAGATGCTTTTAGGGCTGCATCTGAAGCTATTGAAACCGATTACGCTATTTTAATAGATTATGCTAAGATGGTGGGTCTTGAAGATATTGATAAATACCTTACTAAAAGCAGTAAGGCTGAAAACGAAGTCAATCAATCTTATTTAAATGCTCTTGCTGACTCCAAGGAAGTGGAATGGAAGTTTGTGCAACGTCATACTACGGCAAAGAAAGCAAAAAGGATTCAAGCCTTAAGGGATAAACTATTTAAGGCTGCTGATAACCGATATTTGTTTACTGTATCTGAAACCAACTACTTGTCAGAAAAGCTTGGAATAAACAAAGAATTAGACGGTAGAGATTTTAGGAATGCTGTCAATACTAAGATGGCCAGCTTGTTTTTAAATAACACAAGAGAATCAGGTATAGAAGAGGCTAATGCTATTGTTAATGAATTTGCCAGAAGTCAAGTCTTTTCATATTACAAACGCATGGCTCCTACCGGATATGCGGCTATGCTTGGTAAAATAGGTCGAGGTGAGATAGACGTGGCACAGATGGTTAAAGACGTACAGAACGGGACATCCACACAAGATTATGGTATGAATATATCGTACCTATCTTTCGACCCTGCAAGAGCGTGGGTGGCTGAATCTGAAGCTGAAAATAGCGGTCGTAACCCAGATTATGTAAAAGATCATGGGTATGGTTATCGTATGCCCAAGAAGAGCCTGTATCGTGATGAATCGTATTTCAATGACTTCGGCATTAGATATGATGCTGATGGTAATGAGATTGCTACTAAAAACGTAGAGCAATGGAATATGATTCAAAAACTTAAGGAAATAAAAAGACAATCCCTTTCCTTATACAAAGAGCAGAGCCCCAATTTGTATGCTATTCCACAGATATCCAAACAAGATATAGAACGTATGGAGGGATTGGGTATCAACTTCAAAAATACGGTTCGTAATTTTGTATCAGATCTCTGTCTGGACAGAGTAGACGATTCTCTATACGGTAAAACCAGACAAGGGGAAGTATATGATCCAGAAGATAGGATTAGGTCTATACCTAAATACTACATATATGAATTAGAGAACCAAGATGACGTATCTCATGATTTTGGTTATTCTTATTCGATGCTTATGATGCAATCATCGTTATACAACGAAAAGCAGAAGTCTATAGAGCTTGCCCAAGGACTGGAGCAGATGTTACTGAATAAGCAATTTGAAGGCGGTAAGAAAGCTGAGGCAACTCAAGCATACCAGATGTTTAGAGACTTCTTTAATGACCATTATTATGGCATTAGGATGAACACCAAGAAACTTACGGTTAACATCGGTGGATACACGATAGATCTTACAAGAATTATGATGGCCGTTGAAAGGTTTATGTCGGTCATGAACTTAGCGCTGTCCCCGTTTGTGGCAGCTACCGGCGCTCTGACAGGTCATATTAACCTCATCATGGAATCTGCCGTAGGACAATATATAAGCAAAGATTCCCTTAAATACGCATCGGCTGAGTTTTCACGTCTTGCGCCATCTTGTATAGCAGAAACCGGAGACATAGATAGAAAAAGCAAATTATATGTCATAGGTGAGAGAATGGGGATATTCAATATCCGAAATCGTATGTATGGTGCCGGATATAATAGGGCGGCCAGGACCTTAATGCGTTCACCGATGTATGCTTTTATGGAAATCATGAACTACCCTCTTGATCCGCAGGTTATGATCGCTACGATGGATAACGTTCGTTATTACAAAGGTCGGTTCTACACGTTCCAGGATTTCAAGATGGAAAAAGAACGCAATAAAGAACAGAGCACTATAAAAAGAGAATGGGATGCATTAAGAGATCGTACTTTATGGAGTATGGTAGATGTTGTAGACGGCAAGGTGGTTGTGAAACCAGGATCGGGTGTTACTGTTGAGGAAGTTGAAACCCAGATGGCTATAACCCGTAATCAGGTTCGTAGCTTGTCACAGATATGTAACGGATCTTTGAATGAAGAAAACCGAACCGCCGCATCACGTAACTGGATAGCCAGGTTCATGACTGCCCACCGAGGATGGCTGGTGCTGGCGGCTCAACGTCTGTGGAAAAGAAGGGGATTCAATTTCCAGACAATGCAAGAAGAGGAAGGGCTGTCAATTACGTTAAAGAATATGATAGCTAAAACATTTAGCTTAGCTTCCGAGCCTGGTATGAAAAATATCATAGATGCCTGGAACGAAAATAAAGATAAGATGGGTGAGGTGGAAAAGACTAATCTTAAACGCCTCAGTGTTTATGCCGGCACGTTCCTCATCATGCAGGCCGTGTCTATGCTTCTTGCCGGATGGCGTGATGATGATGAAAACGAGGAAAGCTGGCTTACTCAATTCGGATCTTATGTAGGATTTAGAACCATAAATGAAATAGCTTCACAGATGCCGTTTATTATGGAGCTTAATGTGGTGGATATCATTAATGACCCATTTGTCATGGGACGGAAACTGAAGGATCTCACCGATCTCAGGAACTACTCACTTGATAAAGTAACATCTGGTACATATAAAGGTGAGTCTAAGTTATTTAGACAACTCGCTAAACAGACGTTTATCAAACAATGGTATAACATTAAGACGCCGGAAGACGTAGCACGTGCCTATAACTGGTGGCAGCAGACGAACAACAAGTCAATGATGTTTTTCATCGGTGCCACTCCTGATTCAGAAGGAGACGATGATGTGAGCTACAAGTAGACGAAGAATATTGGGCTTATATTACTACAATATGGCTCTAATATGCTATCTTAGCATTGTCAAAGAGTAGACTATACGTTTTTTTGTTCTTACTTTAAAGGTTATGTAGGTTTAATTTTTTCTGAAATTGTTTTCTTACCAGTTCTCAGTCAGCGATGATAGAGAACTGGTTTCTTTTGTTATGAAAAAAAAATGCTATCTTGCAAAAAAAAATAAAGGTGATTATATACAACTTTGCACCATCTATATAAAACAGAAGCCGGATAATGATTAACGTATATCCGGCTTCTGTTTTATATGGTTAAAATTCTTTTTCGTTACCACCTTTTTTAGAGGTGGTTTTATCAAAAAGAGGGTCGTTAGGATCTGTTTTGGGATTATAGCTAAATATGCCTTTAGCTATTCTCTTCATATCTTCTTCTATGTTTGGATCTCCACATTCTCCCCTCATTATCTCGTCATACAACTTATCTTGTACTGGTAAAGCCTTATCTAACATTTCTTTGAACTTATCCCAATTGTAGTCTGAAGCCCTTCCCAATGCCTCTATTGCAGCTAAATGTTCTTTTAATTTAGGCTTTCCAAGATCCTCTGATAAGAATTGATGATCTTTTTTAGGTTTATACCCTTTCTCGTTTTTAGGGTTTCTTATCTTAAGTTCTTCAAGAACTCCCGGTCCAAGTCTTTTATAAACAATATCATTGATCCACTGACCAACAACGGCGGGCCTCTTATGTATATTTTCCCAATCCCATCCCCTCATCTTGTAAATCATTTCAAAAAAGCTATCATTAAATGTTTTCACCCATTTACTTGCTTCCTCTGTAAGGAATTGATTTAGGAATTTCTGTAGTTCGTCTTTCGCCCTATTTTTGTCTTCTTGATACCCTGTGGCTTCATCCACTAATGCTATGATACCAACTTTCGCTAGTGCTCTAACAATTATATCACATCTATTTATGACTGTTTGTTGATTGACACCTAAAGATGTTTTTTTGCTTAATGCACAATCTCTGGCATTAAGCATGATTTCGCAAATATCAGGTAATATTGTAGCTTCATAAGCCATTATTCTTCTATTTCCTTTAAAACAAGGAAATGACTTATCTTTTACCGATAAATAACCATTTGGAATACAGTCGCTTATAGCTTTGGAGGATAGTATTTTTACTAATTTTGTACCCGATCTATCATTAGGATCGTCAAGTCCTAAAACGTTTTGCATTCCGGTAGTAGATAGGACTCTTCTACCATCCTCCAAAACGTAACAAGGAATTTTTAAACCATTGAGGTCTAATTCTCCTTCGTACTTGATTTTATTATCTATTTTTTCCATTGCATTAATTAATTTGTGAATACCTTAATCGTCGTTTGGTATTCTGCAAAAATACATCGAATCTTTCAGATTCCGATAGATGTTTCGTGTTATATCTGAAAGATTCGCAATCTACATATCTTTGAAGATGTTTTCTCGACACCCAGAAATGGGTTCCAGAAATCATTTTCTTCAAATGGCTCCAATATCCTTCGATTGTGTTTGTTGATCTTCTGCCTATTACATACGCTCCCTTTTTGTGATATACTTTTTGATGATCAAACTTTTCTTTGTCGATCCCGTTATACGCATACCATTCGTCAGAATATATGGTAGAATTAGGATGAACGATATTGTATATCAAAGGAAGTAAGGTTTTACCTTTTGTGTCTGTAACGACATAAGCGACAACAAATCCTTCTCGTTGGAGTGTCCCAAACACAGGGGTTTTATCTTTTAAAGATCTCCCCTGTGCATCTTTAACTTTATCCTTACTATGTCTATTCTTGTTTTTGCCACCAATATAAGTTTCATCCACTTCAATCTCGCCTTTCAAACACGGCTCTTTTATTTCAATACTAAAACAATTGTGAATACGTTGAAGCATAAACCAAGCCGTTTTCTGTGTTACTCCCACGATTTTAGATAACTGTAAAGATGATACTCCTCTTTTCATTTCAACAACAAAATAACAAGCCAGCATCCATTTTCGTAATGAAACCTTTGAATTTTCAAAAATCGTTCCTGTACGAACATTGAAGTATTTACCCGTGTTTTTACACTTGTACCTATTTCCTTTGCATTTATACACCTTAGATTCCGGATCAAAAGGAGAAACAACGTGATTTCCCCACCTTTCTTTTTCAAGAAAGGTTATACACGCTTGCTCATCAGGAAACAATTTTGAAAATTCAGGAAGTGATTTAAAATCGAACATACTTCTTATCTTTATATTGGATTATAAAAATACAAAAATATATTCATATAACCAACTAAAAATCAATTAAATTCATCGAATATCTGATTTCGAATTATTTTTTTTGTTGTTAAATTTCTAATTCTTTTCTATTTTTGAGGATTGTCTAACTTAATAATACTAATATCATGGAAAATTTTTCAAGCGAAATTGAAGAAGAAATAAAAAATCTTCTTACCAAAATTTGTTCATCAACCTCAATCGAACAAGTTGATAAATTGCGTTTAAAAATAGAATCTTCTGTTAAAACATTCATAAAAGAATACCCTTATAAATCAGAGGAAATAGAAATGCTTTATTTAAAAGAACATTGCCCATTAGACACTGTTGTTAAATTTAGAATAAATGAGATTTTAAACATCCCTAATGCTTATCCTTCTCAAAACATTTCATTGGATATCGCTATGATGTTGCTTTCTTTGCGATTAGATCATTGATAGAATCAAGCAGTTTTCGGTCGTGAGGAGAATCGTAATTTTTAAGTTTTTCCTTACAAATTTCTCTCATTTTGATAAGACGATTCAATTCTTGTTGTCCATTTTCTTTTGATGTTTTCATAATTGTAACTTTTAAAAGTAAATAATTAATTGATTTATAAAAAATGTACCCTATCCGTAAAAACTAAACCAACGCCATTCATAATATATCCTACTACAGGAGCTTTGTCAAATTCCTCCTTCGTAGCCCAAGTAGCATTATCAGGCATCAGATCCTTAAATGCATCCGAAACATCACCCTGACACCAGCAATTGTTTGATGCAACAATACCCTTCCCTTCGATATTGACATACATTTTTCTTCCACCGCATCCAAGGCTATTCCATCCTCTTGGTACGTTTTCTACCATAGGCTTAAGCACCCAGCTTTCACCGTCTATCCTAATCCATCCAGGATCGTCTTTGTGCTTGTCGTACATATTTTGCCAAAAAGAGCATTCGTAGCACCATCCCTTGTCTTCCATGATAGTTCTTATCTCACACCTTTCAAATCCATCTGCATCCATCGTGTGCGGAGAATGAGGCTGGTGAGGGGTGCCACATTTTGGGCATACGAGTTTTAAATTCTTTTCCATATTATTTCACTTTTACGATCTTAATAGAATCTCCGATATTGTATTCCCCTTGGTATCCAACGAATTTTATAAATCTATTACTGTTAAATATTGAAAATCTTCCGTCTTCACCATAATACATTATACATCCACCATCTAAAGGACGTAGATCATATATAACCCATCTGTCATTAACCCGAATATCATGCGAACATGATGATAACACAAGTGCCATCAATAAAACAAAATACCTCATATTATTTTCAGCATAAAAATTTGTAACCTGGTTTTACGGCCTCTGCTTCTTCTCTCGTATCAAACATTAAGGTAGTGACAGCTCCTATGCCTTCACAAACGTAAGATACTTTCACCCACCACCTAAAAATCCCAGAGCCGTAATCATCATAGTACGGCTCAGAAAGAACCTCTTCTACGTACCCATCTAAGTAATTCATGATCGTTCCTCCTTGTTTTTAGGTTCTGCCTCTTCGAGTATGCTGATCACCTTGTCAACAATATCCGAATCAGACATTTTCTCAATAAAAACATCCATTGCCTTAGTTATGTCATTGGCTTCTTTTTCTTCAAGAGCTATTTCTCCACCGGTAATAGCATCAGACAATGATGTAGATAAGTGTCTTATCTTATCAATGCTCATAAACGTAAATGGATTACCACCCAAGCCTCCACCCATTTCTTTCATGATCTGATATCCACCTGAGATAAGTCTGCCTGATGTCGTGGCCAAGGAGGATACGATTAGGGACAGTACCGCCGCTTCCGTCCGCTCCTCGGACACACCCCTCGACCACACGGCTGCCCTTATAGCGCCGGCCAGATCGTCTATGTATGGCATGAGGCAATCTTCCATCGCTTGTGTTATATCAGCTATAACCTCACTACGCTCTTTATTTATGTAGTAGATAGAAGCATTGTACCTCTTTATCTCTTTGTCCATATCATTTAAAAGACGCTTGATATTGTGCTTATACATAGGACTGGTTTTAATTACTTCCTTTAGCTTAAGAATGTAATTATAAGCCTGGTCGTTTACGAACAACGTCATGGTCTCAACCGTTGAATGAAGCGTGTTAAGACTGTTAAGAATCTTATCGAAATTGTTTATCAAATAAGCTTTTCTTGCTTTTGCTGCGTAGTTAATCATCACATTCGAATTTTAGATTTTCAAGTTCATTCAATTGTTTCTTAGTAGACTCGATCAGGTACGTTCTCCGTTTCTCTGCATGTTTTAAAGCTTCTTCTTTGCTCTCAAAAGCATCCCTTCCTATTTCATAAGGAGTAAACCTATCAGGAATGTCGGCTAACAAAAGACCATCATACTCTTCTATCTTAGCTTTTACTTTTCTTATTATACCGTCTCTCATGCACGCATCTGTAATCCATATGAATCTATTATATTTTTCTAATTCCTTTTCGTACAATTCATACCATTCCGGCTTAGGAAATCTTAATGTGAATCTAATTTCGGTATCTTTCTCTAAGACATTAATATCATACGCCTCCGGCCACAATTCTTTTATGCTGTCTTCATCTTCAGCATACGCTACCAATACAAATGAATTATCGGATTCTGCACTACACCAATATGGATATTTTATAGGCCATTTGACTGGACGGTAGTCGTTGTCGCAGTCGGATTTTTTAATGTAAAATCTTGCTCTAATCATATCGTTGCTAATCTAATAATTTTTCTATTTTAATTAATTTTGATGATAGATACATATTCCATTTTCCTCTGCCTCTGTCACCTTTTTCGTTTTGTTTTTGGATTGTCAAGTACAGATCTCCGTCTTCACATACTTCAACTTTTTTCAAGAAGCCTATCATTTCATCTCCTGCTTCGTGTAAAATACGGATCTTATCTCCTTCTTTTAACCCATAATTGGAATCAAAATATTCTTTTTTGATTCTATCAATATTGTCTTTATGGTTTTTTATAGCACGAAGCTCTTTTCTTAATAAATAATTTAGTTGTTCTATTGTCATTTCTTTTCCTCCTTACTTAAAGGCATTAACCCTTTTCCGTGCTTGTCATACCACAGCATAGCTATACAGTTCCATGCGCATTGTGCAAGATGAAAACATCCTGTATCGGAATCCACTCTTTCTCCTTTCATGTATTCCATCAGGTGTCTAAACATTGCAGCTCGATACCGTTCAAATCCGTCGTCAAGATCCTGCCAAGTATTAGGACCATATTTCTTGGCTCCGGCATGATAGACTCTTACAATGTCTTCAATCTCTTCCATCGGAAGCAAATCCCATCGTAGTTTGTCGTCAATGATGTCATTTTTCACTGATTTTATTGAAGTACTTTTTTCTGGATCTCCTACACGAATAAGTTCCATAATGTCTGTTTCTATAATAATTGCGTCTCCATTGTAATAAACTTCAGCAAACTTGTCATTTTCTTTTATGTTTGTTGCTGAAGTCACTAAAGATCCTTTGTATATTATAATGTTTTTATCTATCTTATCATCTCTCAGTGTTTGAAAAATAGATCCTTTTGGATAAAGGATGTTTTTAGTATTATTGTCCATTTTTTTCATCGTTTTATCGTTGTTTTAATCAATTAGTATAATGATATAGTCCATTATTTTTCTTCTTCGCCTATAAAGCGATCAAATTCTTCTCCGCTCATAACAATGCGGTTAATGATAATTATGCCGTTATTGCTATAATCATCATCTTTAACTCCCATATCATCAAGCTCCTTCTTTAATTCTTCAAATGTGGGACCTGTCTTGCCTTTAAAAAATAAAGTAGCATGTACAACCTTTCCGTTGTTTAGTTTTACTCTCACGGTATAGACATATCCTTTTTCCTCTTCATCCTTTTTGTTGACACCATCAAGGATGCTATTTATCATGTTCTTATCCTCACGTGATAGGTTAGATATGGCTATTCTGCCCTTCAACCTAAATATTTCGTTTTCTTTCATGACTTTCTGTTTTTGTTGTTTTCAAAATATTGTCTTACAGCTTCTATAGCCTTATCATCATCAAAAGCCTCTTCAAACTCCGTATAGAACCTATCTCGTTCCATGCAGAACGTGTTTTTCCCTTCTGGTATAGGACGGAATACAACCACCCTATCTTCAGCGTGATTGGTTCCTATTATGTTATTATCTAAGACAATAGAATACCTTTTTGAACTTTTGTTGATAACAACATCATGCTGAAGACCATACAATTTAAGTATTTCCCTTAATTCACTTGTTTTCATTATTTGAAGATTTTATATTTTTAGAAGATACTGCTCCCGATCCCCACTTTTTCTTATATATAGTCCCCATCATGTTTATTAAATCAGAAAAAGAAGATATGGTTCCCATTTCTATACAAAATGCAAGATTGGATTGAAGCATTTCAAGTTCTTTTAACTGCTCTTGAGTTGCCCTGTTATCTAAAACATATTTATGTTTATTGAATACAATCCAGTTTAATTTATCAGCCATTTCTATGTAATCAACATCTTCAAATTTTGATACAGACCTTGAAAGAGTATTGTATTTATCCCCTATCTCTATTCTATCCAAAATAAGTTTATCATTTAACCATCCAGTGACTTCTGCATACAGCATAGGATTTAATTCTATAGCGACTAATACCCATATGTAGGGATCACACATAACATTTCTGTTTGTTCCTCTTCCTGTAGTCTTATAGGCATTATACCACTTCATTACTTTTATCAAAGAGTTGTTTTCCACTATATCCATAAACTCTTTCAGGGTTTCACTTTTTATGTATTTCTGTTTTTTAAGAATATAAAATATCCTTTCTGCGCTCTCCTTGTTCGAAAGAATATTTTCTATTCTCTTATCATTCCACCCCATCTCCACTCTTTTTCTTGTATATGCCTCTTGTAATCCAGTTAATGACATAAAGGAAGTTTTAATGTCCTGTCTGATTACCACTCCATACAATAACCTGTCTTTAGAAATCATACCCTTTAAATTATTTAATAAAATACGCTTGTATTAAAATTACACGACGTAAAAATATAGATTGTGTAATTTTAATACAAGCGTATTATGTTAAATTTTACTTATAGTGTTTTTTTTATGGACTTACATCACTCCTACTAAATTCACTTTTATAGAACCATTTATGGTTTTAATGCTCTCATCTATGGTTGAAATCACATCATCTATATCATTTATAATACTTTCCATGTCATCAACCACCTCCTCCATATCAGTTACAGCCTGATCTGATTCCCAATATTTTTCTGAGTCTTGTAACGATTCCGGTATATTATCTCTCGCCTCCGTCTCTTCATCTAAAATCATATCAACATCATCCTTGGCTGAATTTATGTTGTACTTCAACTCCGATAACTTTGATTTGATGTATTCAAAATCTGTTTTATACTTATTTACGTTGTTAATAACATCCGATATTTTTTTTCTTCTCTTGTTGTTCATGCCTTTATCCTATTATAATATTCGATAATCTTTTCTTTCCTGTCTCCTGGTTTTATTGCCATATTCTCAGCCAAGAACCTAAAATACGACACCGGTATGTCCTTGAATCTAATTCCTTCATATTTTCCAAACCACATTATTATACTGTCAAGATCGTCTTCTCTCCTACCATCTCCATTCACAGATTTAAGCGAGGCTGCCCGGCGAAGGATCTCGTCTTTGGTAATAATATCACCCATCCTTATATTGGACAGAAGTTGATCTCCGGCAAACATACACCAGCCCTTAGAAGGGAATTGTTCGATTGTCAAGTCTTCTATCCGACCAAAACGCCTCATGTTGTCGCAGCAATCAACTATCAGCGCCTCTTTCTTGTCAGGATGGATGCGGACGGCGCGGCCTAATATTTGGTAATATGTTGAATATGAGAATGTTGGGCGACCAAACATCACGCAATCAAGTTCAGGAAAATCAAATCCGGTAGCAAGCGTTGAATAATTAAAAACCACCTTCAACTTTCCTTCTTTGAAATCGGATATAATTTGCTCTCTTTTCTTTTTGGTTGTTAGCGATGTTACGACACCGGTTATGGCTCCCATCTTGGCATTCATGAACTCTGATATTCTATTACATGATTCAATAGAATCCATGCAAACCAAAATGGCTTTACGTTCGTTCATAAGTTGAAGAAGGCGCTTGTAGATAGAGTTGTTTAAGCCATTTCGTACAATACTTTCTTTAATAGATTCGTTGGTGTATTCAGCTCCGGTGCTGTTCAACATCAGAGCCGATTCATCAAAAGACCATCGTTCGTACTTAAGTGGACACCAAAACCCTTGAGAAGTTAATTCTTGTATTTGAGTCACATGAACTATTTTCTTGAAGAAATTATGCTCGTCTTTCGTCAGCATATTGAGCTTGCTGTAGTTTCCTTCCAGCATGGAACTGTAGGTTCGGAGGCGGCAGGGAGTGGCGGTGAAGCCCAGCACCTTCGCCTCGGGAAACTCGCTCATAAACTCTATAAACTCAGAACCTTCTTCAGGAGAATATCCTGAATGACAATTTCCAGAAACAAATGTATATCCTTTATATCTTAGTACTATACATCCAGATGGAACCTCTACGCAATAAACTTGTCCGGTGTATTTTTCATATCGTTTATACATAGAGTTAGTGCCTCTTAGTTTTTTGTCTTTTGTTATAAAAAGCCTATAAACATCCGAATATGTTTCTTTTCTGCCATCCTTTTCAATAGAAACATAACATCCGTGGCCAGCTATTGTGGCTACAGAATTATAAAAATCCACCTGCGTTTTATCGGTCGATGAATAATAAAGCATCGTATTCCCTATAATACTGCCGTCCCATAAAGAACACTCTTCTATTACCGATCTTGCTTTTTCGTAAGACATTGGGAATGATATATGATTTCGAATATCCTTTGTTGTAAACTTTGGCATTCTTACCATAAACCTTCTTCTGTTTTTCGTATTTCCTTCTTTTTCTATTTTTCCTTTAACTTCCCATATCTCAACGTTTGCATTCTTACATAAATAATGAATCCTTTTTATTTTTCTTTCTTTTGAAAATGAGAAAGATATAATTGTGTCATTTTCGTTTTTGTTATGAATACTTCCATCTGCTTGTGTTGCTATAAACAACCTCTCCATGTCAGATAAGGAATCGCCTTCGCTATCTACACGTGATATCCCTGATACCGGAATGCATTTCCCAGATTTAAAAGAAGCTTCAGATATTTTCTGTTTATACCATTTACCGTATTTCTTATCATAAAACAAGAAATCATGATTCTTTGTCACTGGAAGATCTATTCCATGTTTAATATGAAGTAAACAAATGTCACCATCGTGCGGCTTGTTGATATATCTGATAGGCATCACAAAATCAATAAATCCTTTATCATATTGAGCTACCCTTACATTTTGTTCTAATTTATTAAATTGAACAAACCCTTTTTCGGTTAATATCTCCACATCTCCAGTAAAACATTCATCTATCAGGATCGTATCTATCCCTATATCTTTCAACCTTGCTACGTCTTTCTTTATGCTTTTAAGTGTAGCATAAGTCATAGCCGATAATTCCTTTACGCCACATGAGGCAGAATATATGGTAGGTTTAGAACCGAATGATACAGCCTTTGCATAATTCTGCTCCAGAATCTCTTTTGAGGGCTGTAACACTAACGTCGGTCTATTTATTTCATGTGCTATCTTGGATATCAGAAGGCTCTTTCCACATCCGCATGGAGCTACTATTATGCCAGGCTTCTTAGATCTTCCTGTAAGAAACTTAAGCCCGGCATCTACTGCCTCTTTTTGGTAAGGTCTAAGTTCAAAGCCCATCGCAATCTATTTTACTGTTTTTTGAAAGTTCTATTATTGCCTCCTTTAGCATCTCTCTTGCTTTATCTTCGTTATCCTCAAGCAAGCATACACTGCACGATATACCCATACGATCTCCATAAGCCTCGGCATTACCTAATGTGAATGCGCAGCAGTAATCATAATCCATGTTTTTTGCTACGGCAATAAACTGATTATCTTCTATCAGCACAGAATATTCAGCATCAGTTTCACACATGATAATGGCTTTATCTTTTTTTATAGACAATACCTTGTTTCTAAAAAGTCCGTTATAAATCCATAGTTCCTTTCCTGCATTTCTATAAAACGCAGCCATGTCCTCCTTGATTGTAACTTCTTTTTTCATGACTTACTTGTGTTTAACGTCGGTAATTAAAACATATCTTTTAACAATATCTTCAAGTTCTGTAGAATATAACGTATTAGAACCAGATTCGTACTTATACAACGCATATCCGTTGTTTATATCCAGTATCCTAACAATATGCTTCCCTCTTTCATACGGATCCATAAAAAAGTTTCTTGATTCATATCGTTGCCCAACTTTGATTTTGTCAGTTTTCTTCTTCATCTTATAACGATCTACTGCTCTACTTATTTTTATAAGAGCTGTCATAAACAAGTATGATGAGAAAAAGGCCATTACTCCAACCATTAAAACTTCTTTCATTGTATTCCTTTTAAGTAGTTAAACCATATATCCTCCAGCTTTTCTTGAAGCTCAAATGCTTTCTTGAAATTCCCGCATCTTACAGCAACGTTTCGCATGTCTTCTATGTTTATAACTTCCGGATCTTGCCGGTATTTTGTTCTTAACTTTTGAATGTCTTCGTATTTCATTGTTTTACCTTTTTAGACGGATCCCAATCTGAAGAGAAAGGGCATTCATTTTTGTTATGTAATCCAAAATCGCAATAATAACACAGTGCCGACGGGCAGGGCAGCTTGTTTTGCGGAACAGGCTCGCTTAGGGTGGCACGCCGCTTGCTATACCTGGCCCCTTCTGCTCCCTGGATGTATGCTTGAAATGTTTTTACACTATTATCTTCAAAATCATACATTTTAGATAAAGTGTCATTTAGCATCTCTATAGATTTTATTTTACGTTCTTCATCTACTTTAACCTTTTGGTACTGCCTTGTCCTGGTAAAGAAATAGATGTTCATATCTGGTAGAACCCCACCATATCTTCTATAGATGTAAAACGAATATATAGGATGCTGTAAATTTGTTTCCAGCTTCTTAGAATCAAAAACCTTATTCCCCGATTTCCAATCTATGACATAATGATGGATCACTCCTTTGCTTTTTATAGCCAGATGAAGGTCCACCGACCCCACTATATACACATGAGTATGAACGGTCCCATTTATATCAACTGGCTCAGGAAGGCGGTACGGCAGCACAAAATCTTCTTCGACTCCAACTATATCACCATGTCTTATAAGTTTCTCACAAGGATTAAGATCACTATCAGCTATCATAAACCTATTCCCGTCTTTTTTAAAAAGATCCACAATCCAAGCAAGAAGCTCTCCAGATTGCTTCATGGCTATCATCATATTCTCTGGCGATTGCCAAGGTATGTCTTCTTGGTAAGCATAGTAACTTATAGCTTCCCCAAGATCTTTACCAGAAGGCTGTTTCCCGTTTTTAAAAAAGTATTCCAATGTCTTGTGAATGACCGTACCATAAGATGTAGCCTCCTGCTTTTCTGTAGATCTCTTTCCTTCTATATAAGTTTTATACCATTTCATTGGGCATGTTAAAAACGTATCTATCTGAGAATAAGATATAGCAAGACGTTTTATGCCATTAAATTCCTTATATAGCAGATGTGTATTAGGTACTATCATAAACTATCATCTTTAAATCCTTCAGGATAACAAGTAACATATTTCTTTCCGTCTTCTGGTGTCATAGCAAACTGCATATAGTTGCTACGATTACGATGTTTGCCATCCAATCCTCGTTTCCAATACAGTATTCCGTCTATGTCCACATAAGATCTGCCACGATCCCTACGCACAATGTCTGTGTGCAACAGATACCCATCCGAAGACACGATCCACACCTTATCACCCTTACTTAAGTAAGATATCTTTTTCTTGATAATTATCTTATCATTTTTATTATCTAATGCAAATTCCTCGTCAGTCATATTCCTCTTCTTCTACTTCTTTTGTTTCAAAATCAATATCATAACACTGATCATAATGTTCAGTTAGTTCTTCTGGTTCTAAATCTTGTCCGAAATCCATATTATAAATATCGTAAATAAGGAAGCACTAAAAATCACTATTCCTGCTGGCATAAAATCTATAATCCCTCTTTTTAGTTCTTCAATTAGGCCCAAGTTTAACCTTGGGCCGTTACATTTATTTCTTATCATCTCCTTTTAACTTCTTTAAAGTATCTGCAATAGGAAGCTGATCAATTACTCCCAATGCCGGAGCGACGGTTTTAACAACATTGTTAAGGAAATTACCGGTACTATTCTGACCTCCATCAAATACCGTAATATTTCCAAGATTAATGTGTTCAAATGCCTTGACCTGTTCTCCGGCTATTTCTTTCCACTGATTAACCATCTTATACTGGATAGCAATCTGAGGATTCGATTCTGCTGCTTCCACCATAGCCTTAAATCCCTCTGCTTCTGCCATCAACGACTTTTTCTTACCTTCGGCTTCTGCTTCCAACTTCATCTTAATAGCCTTTGCTTCGGCTTCTGCTTTTGCCAAATTAGCTGCTGCTTCAGCGGCAGCCCGGCGTTTAATCTTTTCTGCTTCAGCATCAGCTTGCAGAATGGCTTCTTGCTTTTGGGTTTCAGCCGGCACAATCTTTTCAGCTCGAAGCGCAGCTTGAACTTTCTCAGCCTTAGCCTCTTCCACTTCTTTATCAGCAAGCTCTTTTGCCGTTTTTACAGCCGCTTCCGACTTAACTCTCTCTTCTCCGGCCTTCTTTTCTGATTGAGCTTTGATAACCTGTAATTCTGATTCTGATATAGCAACCTCTTTCTGGGCATTGTTATAACCCACAGATGCGTTTTTCTCAGCTTCGGCTTTCTTGATCTGAGCTTCGGAATCTTGGATTGCTATAGCTGCTTGTTTATCAGCCTCAGCCTTATTCTTCCCGACTTCTTCCATTCTTTCAGCCTCAGCTTTGTTTACCTCAAGTTCTGCCTTAGATCTTGCGATCGCCGATTCTTTGTCAGCCAAAGTCTTTGCAATAACCGCAGCCCTATCTCTGTCTGCTTGGGCTACACCAATCTGTTTTTCTTTGTCGGTTAAAGCCAAAGCTACTTCTTTTTCTTTCCTTGTTTCAGCTACTACCGTTTCCTTTTCTTTTTCAGTATAAGCAATTTGAATCTCTTGTTCTTTTTGGGTATTGGCTACAGCCGTTTCTTTTTCTTTCTGTTGTACAGCAATTTTAATAGCACCCAGCTTTTCCTGTTCTTCGATATTAGCCTGTGCTTCGTTCAGGGCCTTACTTTCAGCTTCTTTGCCAAGATTCATGATATAGCCAGCTTCGTCCCTGATGTCGCTGATGTTAATATTCAAAAGGTAAAGACCCAACTTGTTAAGCTCGTTATCAATGTTCTTTCTTGCTTTGTCTAAAAACTCATCCCTATCAGAATTAAGTTTTTCAATCGTCATTTCAGCAATGATCAAACGCATTTGGCCATAAACGATATCCGTAATAAGATTTTCAGTAGATTCAGTATCCATCCCCAAAAGTCTTTCTGCTGCATTCTGCATGATTTCAGGATTTGTGCTGATCGCTACCGTAATAGTAGTAGGTACATCCACTCTGATATTTTGAGATGACAAAGCGCCGGTAAGCCTGCAATCTATTTGCATAGGTTCCATAGACAAAATATCATAGCTTTGAATAATAGGCAATACAAATGCCGCTCCACCATGATACAATTTCGCCGATTTCTTTTCCCCACCTGTCTTACCATAAACGACCAAGACCTGATTAGGCTTACATCTACGATACCTTGATAAGATCCCGATGATCGTCAAAATAATCACTACAGCTAAAATTGCTGATACGTACATAATTGTTGTCATAACTTTTAAAATTTAATTTGTTGATATAAAAAAATTAGATACTTAATTCTCCTTCTTCGTATTTTATATTCACCTTGTCACCGTTTTTGTAATTTTTCCCAGACAAGCATCTTACTCTTATTTGTTCCTGTCTTCCATTTCTGGTAATATTTACCATATAATGATCTTTCCCTGATCTAAATACTATTTCCACTTCTCTACCATTTAAATCTTCTGGACATTCGTATATTGTTTCTTGTTTTAGCTTAAGAAGCAACTTATATACATAAAACAAAACGATAAAGAAAAATGACCCTATTATGACCCCTACCAAATGAGAGCCCGAAAAGTATGTGGTCCAACTATATCCAAGAATAAAATGTGTGATCCCTTTAAATGATATGATGTCTGATAAGGACATACTTAAATCCGAAGCATCATCAATATCAATATCTGTATCTAAATCGGACCCTAACACCGATAGTAAGAATTGTATGATAAAAGCAAATGATGCTATCAAAGCCATGCATAAAATTATACCACTTCCCATGTCCTTCTGTTTTTATTTTGTAAACAAGATCAGTCATATCTTTAATGGATTTAATATTATCCATCTCGTTATCATAAATAAGAATACCAAACTCTTTTTCTACCTCCACCACAAGTTCAATTTTATCAAGAGAATCTAATTCAAGCTCTTCAAATGATACATCTTCTTCATGAACCAGCTCTATTACTGAATAGAGAAAATGAGTAATAACTATATCCTCTATTATCTCTCTGATTTTTACTTTTTCCATTGCTTTCTAATTTTGTTAAATAAATACGTTTTTATGTTTTTCAATCGCTCTTTGTCTGTTTCCGAACTTCCGGTAAACAAATAATCCGGATTGCCTTTAGCCGGAGGCGTAGGCAATTTAGATACAGCAAACAACCAATCCATTTCCTTATTCTTCTTAGGCTCCAAATAAGGCTCGGTAGCGATCTTAAATTTTTCAGCTATTAAGTCAAAGAGCTTTGAGTTTTTAAGGTTCATATGGACTGAAAAAGCTTGAGAAGGCGGTTTCCATATGAAGTTACATAAGCTCATTGTGTAATCTCCTGACTCTGCTATATAAGACTCCGTTACCTGAAGTATGACCTCTTTCTTAAATGAAGTATTACCCATAAACCAACATAACCTGGATTCTGCTTCTTTTCTGCTGACACCTATGTCTTTCGAATATGATTCGTACATTCCTATCATAATCTTCAACGTTTCCAGAACCTCGTCCGTCATTTCCGGTGTCTCTATATAATTCACAAAAGACGTTCCTTTGTTGGTTAATCTCATCACACCTGATTTTAATTTCTCAACCAGGCCAAGTTCTATATATCTACCAGCATCTTCTTCCGGCATGACTTCGATCATAACCGCATCCTTCTGTCTTATGGCAAGAAGATTAGCAAGATCATTAGGAGTCATGTCTGATGCTGCAAGTTGTCTGAAATTGATGTACATACCTAATCAGCTTTAATAAAAATAACATTCTTGCCATCTTGTCTATCAATATGTCCACATGAACCAATAATTATGTCTGTACATGAACAAGAATCGTAATCTTCGAATATACACCCATCGCATGTATCACCTTCCACACATTTCAATCTTATAAATCCGGCAGTAAACGTTTCTCCTACTTTAAGTTCCTTCTTTTCCATATTTCCTCCTTGTTTTAACTGTTGTATCCTTCTTTAATAATCGAATTTCTACCGGTAGATACCGACTGGCGAAGATCGTCATGTACAGAATCTACCGTAGAATACTTGTTCCTGGTTGTAAAAATTACTTCCAACATTTCCTTGTAATCGCCTAAAGCCACTTCGTATCTCGGATCTACTTTGGCTTTTCTTTCAGCCTCGGCATTACTTTTAGCCAGTTCCCGATCAAGAAGATCTTCTTTTATTCGGTCAGCAATCATATCAAGTTCTTTTTTAATAACTTCTCCTGCTGCCCGAAGTTGACCTTCTACGTCACCAAGTTGGTCTTGGACGGTTCCTATTTCTTTCTTTAGACGATCGTATTCGTTAATCATACCCATATCACCTGCATAACCTGAAAAGTCCTTGATTATTCTGGTTCCTTCTTTAAGAAGCTCAATGACTCGTCTTTTACGCTCTCTGCTTATTAAAGACGGAAGACGATAATTCATATCCGCTACCGCCTTGTCATGTATGGAGTTGATTAAAAACATCTCTCTCTCATCCCCTGCAAACTCAGTAAGAACCAAAAGGAACTTACTTATCAGGTACTCGTTTTCTTCTACGGTAAGTCTCATACGTTTCTTTTTTTAATATACTGACTGTTCTTCCTTTGTTTCTTGTTCTTGATTGTCCGTAACATCTTCCACAGTATAGATCTTGGGCGGCGTCGGCGGCTGGTTGGGGTTCACGAACTTCGTCCCGCCCTCCCCGTACATCCATCCATGCCCCGGCAGGATCTCTGGGTGGATTGTATTAGTAAGCTCTTCCATACTAACTTGCCTTACCTTCAGTATATGATGAAACACCAGTCCGGCTGTCCTGAATGATGTTTTGTTTTCAGTTTTAAACCGGTCAAGAGTCTGATACCAATCTTTCCCAAATATCATATACTTATCCAGTCCGTATCTGCGAGGATTATGCAAGCCTATCATTAACGTACATAGTTGTCCCAGCGTATCAGACTGATAAAAGTCAGAAAGACGGGGAGGCTGCTCTTGGGGACTTTTTATCCGTCCTTCTATCTCTCTGTTGAATTGGGATATAATGAGAAAAAATATGTTTTTATACACTAATTTAGCCTCGTTCATAACCGCCACCAAATCATCTATAGCCGACTTAGGATCCAATCCCATTCTTTTTATCAAAGCAATATGATCGACTTTAAATATTATAAGACGTTTGTCTTTGTGTTTGGTAGCTATATGATACACAGCCGCCTCAAACTCTTTTACCGTACATGGAGCATCAATGTATATTATATTATTTCTGATTTCACCTTGAAGGATTTCAAACATTCTCGTCTCTTCTATCGTATTAGATTCCTGCCTTCTTAATATTTCAGGAGCTCTTTTTTTCATATCCTGGCTCATTCTACGAAGAAGAAGATCTTGAGGATTCATTTCGAACTCGCAATTGACAAGAAAATAATCTTCTGCTTGCGGGTTAATCATCGGATTCATCACATTTTCCAATATCTTTTGAGCCACATACGATTTACCCACAGATGGCCGAGCTCCTATGGCAATAGCATGCTGAGGGAAAATACCTCCAAGCAAAGCCTCATCAATATAATCGTATCCGGTTTTAGCGGGGATAAGCTCTCCCCGCCTGTATTTCAAGATATTCTCATACGCCTCCTCCATAACCTGTTTAGAGGTCTTGAATATCCTTCTTATATCTATCTTATTTGCTATCTCCTCGTGCATTTTTGTCACCTTTTGTATCCGATTTGGATCCCCTATTAGCTTTTACTGATTTATACCTAAGACCGTTCTTGGTATGAGAACAATCCTTGCCTTTCCTCCAGCCCTTGCCCTTCTTCTTGTCCGTTTCGTAGTTTTTACGACCAAGCTCTCGGCGTTTGGCTTTCTGTTCCGGTCTGGCATTTATCTCCTTGTCCTTTTTAGCCTTTTTCTTCCTGGCTTCGGGATGAGTCCTGTAGTACTCTGTTGATCTGCCCATGTGCTTATATTTTTTTTGATTAATAATAGCACAAAGATAGGCAATTCGCGCCCTATTTCAACCTACCGTAGCTCATGTCGGGATCACACCAGACATACCCGTCTTTCTCATCATGAAGATACTCAGGACATCCTCTGCATGCGCTACTGCCTGACACTATTTGGTTGTTCTTATTAGGGCACTTATCTCCAGGCTTATGCCATTCTATTCTCGAACCTGATCGCTCTTTGTTTACATGACAGAACTGAAAGATTTTCCCCATCGTCTTCTCTCCGAACATACCTATATGTGTGTACTCTTCCGGTATAGAGAGAAATTCAGATAAATCTTTATACATCCTTTCCCGTTCCTCCGGCGTAGACCATAGTCTGTCAAGTTCGGCATGGACTCTTATCTTAAGAGACCTCAGTGATGGCCCCGCAAGCCGGCCTTTAGCTTTTCCCTTATTCGGCCCTGATTCATGAACACCGACATAAGCATTGCATGGTTTACACATCATAACCATCCCTAATCCTTTTCTGTTATATATTTTATCGGCATTGACCAGCTCGGTTTCTTTTCCGCAATAAGGACAAATTTCGCCTCTTAAAACCCGTTGTTGGCGCTCATTAAGTTCCATACCCTATTCTTTTGTTTTTCTTTAAACTTTTCATACAAACTGCTTTCAGTTTCCATTTCCGAAATCTCTACCTCTACGTCCTCTCTTTTGAAAATTACTTTCTTGGCTGTCGGATATGCACATTTAGAGATACGAATAGCATTACGAATAGCGTAAACAAAATACGTTTCTGGTGACGATTCGATCACCACTACCTCATTTAAAGTGTTTTTGTAATTTTCCATATTATCTGCTTGCTTCAATTACACACCCTGGATTATCTTCACATGCCTCTTTGTATTCGATAAGAAACTTAAGAAATGAATCATAAGACCCCCATCCGTTTTCTGGTTCGTATCTCAAAAGACTCTTTCTCTTGGAGATCATAATATATATACCTTTTGTGAGTATCTTCACCATCTCCTTAGTATCTATTTCCCTGCCCAATTCTTCCGGTCTCCAAACATAATCGTATAGTGTTTCTTTGTTTTCTGATACGAATATTTTTTGTGCCATCTTGTTCATGTTGTGGGTGATGTTTGCAACCCATTTACGATCCTCTTCTTTCTTCTTGCTCTTAATATAAACGTCCAGGCTCATAATATTTCTCTTTTACTTTGTTATTAATTATCAAATCTGCCACATCATCTCCGTCCCCTACATTCTCAACACTCTGAAGATAGTCCGATACTTTTATCCTTGACTTCATCATCATCCCATCTATCTTTTTACTCCATGTGTCAAATGCTTGTCCTTTGTCCGGAAAAGCTACAGTCTTTCTATCTTTTAAAACATCTATCACTTCCGGTCTTAAGTTCTGCAACCCACCGGTAGCTACAAATAACTCATCCGGTTTATTCACGGCGCATATAATAGCCGTCTTCTCTGACTCCACCAAATTAACTACCTTATCCGGATACTGGCTTAAAAGATGCTCTCCGAACAGGCATTGTCTAAACAAGAAGTCTCTTGCATGCAACGAGTGATAAAACATAACATGAGGCCGCTCATTGTCACCGTCTTTTTCCTTCACTCTTTTTACATCAATCTCATTCCCCTGGCTGTCGGTCTTTATGTAAAAATCCATAATCTTGCCGGTTCTACATACAAAGTCCTTATCTATCTGCCAGAATATACAACACCCCTTCCATCCCCATAAGTCCATTGTTCCAACATGATACCTTCTAAATACGTCAGATACCCTTTCTTTTCCCCATAGAGACGATAAAAATCTAAATACGGTGTTTCTATCGTCTGGAACTACAGTCCTCTCAAACTCGCTAAAAGGTATGTAATTTACAACGTCAGGATTTACAGGAGGACGATAAGCTCTTATGCACTTATTTCCCGAAATCCAAAGATCTTTGTCACCTACATCCTTGCCGGTAGGTCGTTTATCATAACCGCAAGTTCGTTCATGATCGCATCTTCCAAACTCATTGCCAACGACCTGACCGGTCGCCACATCAATATAAGGGGTAAGGCACCGGCTTTTCCCGCAAGCCGGGCAGGTTAGCTTCAGTCGGCTCCTGCCAGGCCTGCGGTCAAGTTGAAACCGAGGTACGTTTTCGTATTTTCTAAAATCAAGCATTTTTAATTCCTCTCATTGCTTCTATGATTCTATCTGCTATAGTTATAGACCATGACACCACATCCGGTACATATACTCCGCAATCTATTTCACCTTTTCTATTTTGTGCTTTAATAAACTCAATAGAATAAGCCTTAACAAGATCGAATCTACGTTGCTCCCAGTCTACATCTTTGTTTTCATCATCCACAGGAAGGGTATCGAGATAAAAATTTAAACTCTCACTTATCACACTCCCATTATTACCATAGAACTGTATTCTGTCATGGTCGCTTCTTGTAGTTGAGCTACTAAAGGTGATTACGTCTATTATCTCTCCTGTTTTTCTAATTTTTCTCTTCATACTCTTCTTGTATTTCTGACCAGTATAGGCATTATTGTTTCAACGGTCTTGCCATATTTCTTATGAGATGCAAGTACGCATATTGCATATTTATCTCCTATTCTCAAATCTTTCGATAATCTTAATCTCGAACCCCTTTCGATATTAATAAAATAATCACCAAAAGGATTGATATGTATCGGTTTTACGATTTCCACATAATCTCCTTTAGGAATAACAATATCGCTCATATTACGAATCTTTTAGACATTTCCTCTGCAATATCATATACAACCGTATGATCTTCTTCATTGTACGGCTTATTGATATTCAACACTCCTTTTCTCACTTTGAACTTCTTATCTTTTCTAAGGTGATTCAACATACCTTGTTGGAACACACAGTCCGCCTTTTCAAGTGCCACACTGTCTTCTGTCCATTCTTTCAGCGTATATCCTTTACTGCTCGTGCTTTTTGGAGAAAAGTTCATAATACGTGCATCAATGCCATACCATGCTTTAACCATTCTTCTTTCAGCTTCCAATTGGAATGCATATGATTCCCATATTCCTCCCGATTTAAAGTCAAGAATGACCACTTCTTCCTTCTCCACTTCTCTTACCTCCTTCTTCGGATCACCTTTTTTGAACTGCCCTGTAGCCCTTTGATATACGGCTCCAAAATAACCTTCTTCTTTGTATTTGAATGTCATTTTAACCATCGCATCTATCGGCGTAGCTACCAAATAATCTTCTAATGACAATATTCTTTCAATCATCATCGGCTTAACCTTATACTCCGAACAAAATTTAGCAAACTTCATAACTCTGACAATCATATCGTCAAGATCATCTATGCTGTTAAAGAATCGGTCAAGATTTTTCTTCGATATCTTCAGCTTACCTTCTTGCACTGTCTTAACTACAAAGCTTCGATTTAAGACCATATCTCTACCTGTTAGGTACAATCCGTATAAGTAGTGCATGATCGTTCCCTTATCGGCTTCATACTGCGCTACCTCTTCTGGATTGCGACCAAGCATCTTTATCTCTTGCTTCCATTCCTGAAGTGCTGTCTTATCATCTACATACCCATCTTTGATTAAAGTTGTTACCGAAGCATATATCTTAGCCGTCCCATCATCCATCTTTCTTACATAAAAACGATTATCGTCTAATGTCAATCTTACGAATTTGGGGGTCTCAATCTTCTTTAACTCATCACAGATATAAAACGGCTCTAATGTTTCCTGATTTTCTGTAAACGGATTCGAATCTTCTTCTCCAGGGTTAGGAGCGGCTTCCTCCGCCTGAGCTTCCGGTTCCTCCTTCTGGACCGGCTCTGGCTCAGGCGCCGGCTCTTCAACTACTGGAACCTGTCCGCCTCTTTCTGCTATGTCTCTGTTCTTTATTAAAGACATAACCTCCTTCTTCAACTGCTCTGGTGTTTGGTTAGGATCTGATACTGACATCACAACGTCGTTCATTCTAAACAACGTATTTCCTTCTCCTTCCACCATAGGTACAAACCCCAAATCTATTAATATTTTAATCTTTTCTTCTATCATACCTATCAATTATTTCAATAATCAACCTACCTCTTTCCTTGATCATTCCTCTGCTTTCCATATCCAGTACCTTCTTTACCGCATACTTCCACACAAAAGGAAATTCTGTTTCAAGTTTATCAAATTCCATCCGGTCAAGATACATGTCGAATACCGTATGCTCCGATTCATGAAGGAAAACTATATTATCCCTGCAAGTAGCAACCGACTTATATATCCTTTTCGGAAGTATGTGACAGACGTTACATACTGTAGGAAAATGAATAGCCTTACCGGTCATAGACATCCGACTATTATTTAACTCTTCCAGCATAAGACGAAAAAACCCGGATAAATCCGGGTTCTCTAACTTTTTCTTCTTGCTGCTGTTTTTAATGGATGTAATTCTGTCTTTTTTCTTCGGAGTCAACTCTTTACTCCTGCAAGCCTGGCATAAGCCATGACTTCTTATCATCACTTTTCGTCCGCATCTTTCGCAGACGTACAATTTCTTTTCCACTCTCTATATTTCAATACAAGTGATATAATTGAAAAGGATACTGCCGTTAAAGATAACGTATATGGTAAGTTCATTAACCATCTCGGTACTTCTTCGGTCTTAATCACTATCAGCAAAGTAGCACCTGCTACTACCAATAATACAATTGCCGTCGCAAGTGCTACACGGGAAACAACATCACTCATCAGTTTTCTTTTCTCCCAATTTTTCTACACCTTTTTGCAGATCGTATTTAAATACTTCAATGATTTTCGTTTCTGCAATAGACTCGCAATTCCAGTCGCCCAACGTACCTTGCATGCCCTTAGTTAACACAGCCTCAGCATCTTTCGGATTGCCGGCCTGGACATACATATAGCATGGCGTTTTCTTTTCTTTACCTTTCTTTTCATCCAGTGTAATGTAATTAACCTTACACTTATACCAGTACTCAGCTTCTCCGTTGAAGAAGATTTCCGACACTTTAATAGGGTTAATTTTTACAACCTCGAAAGAATTGTACAAATCTTTAAAGATTTCCAACGATCTTGATTCTGCCTCTGTATAAGAAAAGGCATCTACCAAATACTTTTCAGTTACTTTCTTTTTTTTGCCGTTCTCGATATTATCAATCTCGGCTTTTACCGTAATTTCAAACCAGCGATTCATTGTATTAATATTTAATTAGTTGATTTCTTTCCTTTCTCTATACTGTTTTTAAATCTTTCAGAACACCACTGCAAAACGTCCATCATCATCATCTCATTATTAGATAAGATACCTTTTATAACTAACGCCAATTGATGCTGTGACATTCGTTGGCTCATATCAAATCTTCTTTCCTCTTCATTTACTATCGTAGCCACGAAATACTTACACCCCTCCAAATGTGTCAGGGCTTCAATCATGGCTTCTTTAATCTCTTTTTCTTCCATCCTGTTTGTTTTTTTTGGACAAAGATATGTCTTTTGATAATAAAAAAGATTTTAAATAACTTAATTTAGCTTATTTTTTTTACTCTTCTGGCTCAACTGGTATGGACATGTTGAACTTTTTCCTGATAAATACCTCTGTTTCTTCATTAAACGGATAAGCCTCCTTAATGAAATTCATAGCCACCTCCATGTCGCCATCTGCTATATCCTTATACCTCTCAAAGATGCCAACCATGTCGTTGTTATATGAACGCTCTTGTTTTATATTGTACACGTATTTCAATACCCTATCTTTGATTTCATTGGCTTTTTTCACGGTGTCATTGAAGGTATTTATACTTGTCAATTCAGGGTTTTTATTTTTCTCATCTATCTTATTAAACTCTTCCTCGCTATATCCTGTTTCTCCTTTAACAGCCGGGCAAACACCCTCCTTCATGATCCAAAACTGTTCATACGATCCTGCCAGATATCTCGATTCTGTTTTAAATGCATTATACTTGACAAGCAAATTGGCCACCTCAGTTGCACCTTCTATGGTTCTAAAACCGATGCCGATATCTTTTAATACAAATAATGGAACTCCTGTTTTGGGGTACGAGATTTCTTTTTTGTTCTTTATATTCCAGTTTTTAGCTTCAATTGGAATACCTTTATTAGCAAGCTCTTTGTCTATATACAGACTTATGTCTTCGTCTGTCAATGCCGTAATCTCATCTCTGCTTAAATCAAAAACTGTTTTCATTTTTCTTTATTTATTAAATTAAACAACTTACTTCTTTGTTCAGGCTCCGTATATTCCACCCATATATCGGCCGCCACATTTCTAAGAAATTCCATAAAGTCTTGATGATCCCTGTATTCAGTAGAATCGACTTTTCTCACAAAACTTAGAATTTCCTTTAACATCTTATTGTTTTCTTCAAGAAGTTCTCTGTCAGTCATAACCTTTCAAATTTTCTTCTTAAGGTGTTGACGCTTCACAGCTCCGACTACCGCCGACAACTCCACGTCCCCTTCCATTGTTACCCGAAAGATCTTCTTCTGTTAAAGAAAAAGACATAGTTAACGTAGGAGTATCCTTAAAATACCAATCACATAATTCTTTTAACTCTTTACGTTCATCCTCGTTTTTACATTTATGGATGGTAAGGTAATTCATTCTTTCCTCTTTTTCTTTGTCTGTTAAATCTTTTTTCATAACTCTAACTTTTAAAAATGAATATTATTACCAATCTCCGCCATCATTTGGTATTCCATCAATGATGGTTATACTATTTTCAATGTTACTGCCTCCATATTGCGTAAATTCCGGTGTGGGATTATAGTTTGTATCTCCATGCATCATTACATGTAATGTTCCGCTTGCTGAATATATCCACAATCGTTTTCCATCTTTCTTCCATTTTTTGGCAAGCCTCTTAAATGAATCAATTAGCTTGCATTCTTCTTCCGTGCATTCTATTCCGGCTTTTGTTCTGTATTTGCTCATATCTCTTTATATTATTTTAGGTATATAATTACCTTACTAATTCATTCTACGTCAAAAAGTTGATCTAGCACCAACAATTCCGCATTCATATCTTCATCTTTCGGAAAACGAACTTTTATATTTCCGAACTTAGATGTCTTAAACAAGATGTAGGGGTTCATGTCTTCGGCAGTCACCGGCTTATATTCCTTAACTTCCGACATCTTGAGATACCAGTCGCCTATTTTCACAAACCCGGAGAAGACAGAGCACAGATGTGCTTTCACGGACAGTATTTCTCTTTTATCTTTAAGGGGTATAATTTCCTCCTTCCCTCTTATCCTGATTGACAGGAAAGGACGAATGTTATCTGTTTCATTTTGAAACTTGAAGCCTGTTACGGCTTGTTTTGGGATTCTTCTTCCCATTAAGACAAAATAAGCCATTGCGATAAGTGATTTTATTTATGTTATATTGATTTTTTCCCAATCTTCTTAATCTTTGTTGGTCTTGACAATCGATAATCCTTTTCTATCGGTCTATCAAATACGTCATTCCTGTATCCTTTATATCCTTTCTCGTAAACACTAACCCTTGCGCAGAACTCAACCACATCGCCTGGTGACAAATCGGCGCTTTTGAATCCTTTTGTCAAATCAAACCACAAATGGTCTGTTACCACTTTACCATCGAGTAACACGTCTTGCAAAAGTATTGTCTCTACGGATCCTTTATACCCATCCCTAAATCCAAAACGAATGAATGTCGCTATGAATATGTGTCGATCTTTTGATCCTATCATTTTCAGTTCTTTTCTCATGATCTTTCATTTATTTGTTTCGTTTATAAAATTGGTAATATCCTTTAGATACCCTTCTGTCATCTCTATGAAATTCACACAATCTAATTTGCTTAATTTGTAAATCAATGCCGGATTGTGTATTATGGCTATAATTTGTGTTTGTGGTTTATGAAATGACAATACATTGTGAATCTGCATTATGTTGTCAATGTCAAGGTTCCTGTCTGGCTCATCCATGAGAACCGTGTACTCAAAACTGCTTTCTGTTAATGTTATGCAGTTCCTTCTATAATACTTCAACAGGTTGTCAATTCTTTTAATCCAAAACGCATTTGATTTTTTCTTGTATTCTGCAAGATCTTGCATTGGAAACGCATAATCCTTTTGGTTGAACATTAAATTGAAAAGCGATTCCAGTGATAACACCACTTTTTCCCCATAAGATTTTTGAATACTATTCGCATACAAATCGAAATTGCTGATGTTTTTTAATACACTATCTCGATTTGTCTCCGTTGACGGCAATAAACGGAATACTTTCCCTATATAATCGGATGATATATCAATCCCATCAAGAACCTTGTCATCATCATCAAATATAGGTGGAAAATCCAGCGCCTCATCCGGCATTTCAGAGCACATGGACTTATCACATAACGCATACATTGATATGATGTTAAGTAAAGTTGATTTTCCACTACCGTTTTTCCCTATAATCACATTCACTCCTGGCTTGAAAATAAATTCTCTGCCATTTTCAAACGCCTCTATGTCAGAAACATATTCAAATGGAGTTTTTGTGTTGTCTTTTATTTTTACTGATGTTATCATATGTAATCCTTTTTAAAAATCAATTACCGCCCGAACCCTGCCACTGCCGTACTTGCTGTAGCTGCCCGTGTCGCCAATGAAGAAGTACACGTACCACGCGTTGTACTGACTGCTCTCAGTACTGGACCAAAACCACGCCGAGGCTAACGGTTCTGCGCCTATGTATTTAAGCGCATCGTTTATACTGTCTTTGTAATGCGCCATTAGATTGAGCTGTCTCAACGAAGGGATGTATTCGCCATCTTTCAGTAGATTTCTCAATTTTGGATTTCTGACTACAAGGCGTTCCGTATTGCCGCGTCCATTAATGTCAAACAGCGCATCACATTCACGTTCGTAATATGTCTCACTTCCGGATTCTTTACGGCTATCATCGTCAAGCAATTGTACTCTATCATGCTCCGTCAGCGAGATAGCAAACGATACGTCTTTGTGTTTTAATCCGATATAACACACATTCTTTTTGAAATTCTCTCTAGTAAACGGCTCAGCGTGTCCGTTTCCATAGATTAGATACAAACCATCTTTTCTTGATGGTACTCTATTTTCACATACGCATCTTTCATTTTTGGGACTTACAATTATGTTCAACTCATTCAACACATGATCTTTTATAACCTCCTTACATATTCTTCTTACAAAATCAAAATCTCTTTGTTTAAGTTCGTCATTAACCATACATCTGATCCAATACTCTATTTGATTGTTATTCCCATATGTATTATTCATACACTGTTTTACAAGTTTTTCCAATAATGGTTCTATGTTTTTGATTATGTCTTCTTTTGTAATGTGAAGCTCATTTAATATGAAGTTTCTTATTATTTTGTATTCTTTACTTGCACTCATAATATTCTATTTTTTTTCAATTAATCCTATCCTCCATCAGCATACAAAGATACGTCTTCCTCTTCTACATTCACACCCTTAAGAGCTTGCAGAAGCTTTTTCTTTGTCTCCCTACACGTATTGTAACCATATCCCTTATACTTATATGACCTTCCATGTATTTGTCAAGCCATCTTATTTGCCAGAAGTTATCAGGAGTATCTATTACAAAATTGTTCATGTCATTTATGTTTTTCTGTTACCAGGCGAGATAAAAATCCCGCTTCACAATAATACAGTGAGTGTAATTACTCAGGTCAATTCCATTATTCGTAAATGTATCCAGGACCCGTTTTTCCACGTGTTTGAGTTTTACTATTATTCCCTTCTTAAACATTTCTATTAACTTCTCATTGCACTCAATAGGTCCAATAAGACAGTATCTATTCGAAGGACTGTCTGATATACAATATGTCTGACATCCTAACATGTTGCTTAAAATTACTTCGTTCATAATTTCTCTATGATTTTAACAATGAATTTTCTGTTTACTGGTATTTGATAAAAGCATCCTCCTTTCCCGTTTTTAAACATAACCGGTTTTCTCGATTCTGTGTCTCCTCCCAACAATTCGATCAATTTGTCTTTCCATTTGTCGGCATCCTGTTCGCTCAAATATTTCATTACTACTTTCGAAGCCTCCACCCAGTCATAATACTGCTGGTTCCAGGGATTCCCTATAAGATCTGAAAACCTTACTGATATAATATTTGGTCCCAATCTCTTTACAGGATAATCCTTCGAAGCATCTACTATTGCCATGTTTACGATATATTTTAACTTCTCTTCAGCCGCTTTTCTCTGTTCGTTGATTAATTGCAATGTCTTTTCTATTTCTCTAAATTCGTTTCTCATAAGCTATGATTTTAATATAATGTCTACAAACTCTGTTATTTTGTCAACAGATTCCTTTGATAAAGTATATCTTCTCCAATTCCATCTAAAATGTGCTTTCGGAAGATTCTTAGTAGAATATTTTTCATTTCCATCCTTGTTAGTCCATTCGTAGTTATCTTCTGGATCCGCTACTTTTATTCCCGATTTAGGACCATTACGAAAGCTGTATAACATTCTTATAACAGATTCAAAATCACAATTGATATCAAATAACATATGGGTTACTTTGTTTATCAAAGCCTCATCTTCTTCTGATAATTTCCCTTGATTACCCATATCTCTAACTGACCAATCTTTTAACTCCGAAAAATACACAAAAGTTAATTTACCTGGAACTATTTGGTATCCATCAGATTTTGAAAGTATCAATGATAACTCTTTTACAAAATCTTCTTTTAACTTTTTTTGCCCTAAAAGGGCTGTATATTTACTCAATATGTACATAATCTATCTAAATGCTTTTAAAATTGCTCCAAAGGAATCATATTCAATTCCCAATGTATCATGTGCCTTTTGGGATCCACATTCACATTCTCCCACCTTCTGTCCTGATCCACACTCACACAGATCTATCCCCCAGTGATTGACGCAGTGATCGCAGCAGCAGGACTGTTGAAGCCATGTGGCATCACCAGTATCCAAATCTAATTTTTCAAATGTTTCCAAAAACATGCTATTTGAAGCACCATTATCAAAACTGATAGTGACTGCTCCGCATTTACATTTTTGTATGTATTCGATTTTCATGTTAATTATCTATTATATCACGATGTTTGTTTTATCTATGATTCCTTCTTTTTAAAGGTTATATCAAAAGTCTGTAAACGCTTTAGTTCAATATAACACAACTCCTGAAAGAATCTGTGCATTTTATGTATCTCTTCATCGCTGGACATTCCCCACACGTTCGCAGCCGCCTGAACCACATCTTTCATGGAGAAACAAATCTGAGTCCAATCATCATATTCTTCCTCATCGTTCAGAACATTCCGGATTTGTTTCCGGGAATGTTCTATATATTCTTTATTATATTTCTTCTTCATATCACCTATCCTCTCCTATTTAATTGTCTGTAATATTCACTATACTCTATCGCCAACACGTCTGAAGACAAATAATCCTCCAGTCTCAATTTACGCATAGGACCCAGACAATCCAGATGTTCATCGTCCATTTCTTGCTTATCTTCGTCTACCCACATCAACGTGCCACATTCATAACATTCGGGACACTTGTCGGCTCCACATGGAAGAAGCATTTGCGCTCCACATTGAGTACATCTTACCCAGTCACCATGCCGTATTCCTTCGTATGTTCTTGTTTTCATATTTATTGTTTATCATTTATAACATTTACTTCTTCGCTCCACAAATGTCTCTTATATATCGGAGTGATGCCAATCAGAATACCAATATCTCCACTCCAATACTGAAGTGTTTTGGACTCAATTTTATGATGCAATTCTTGTATTCCTCCTTTGTTTCTGTCATAAGGAGAAAAATCAGATAATTTTACCGTTTTCATTTTTTTCTGGATTTTCAGCAGTTTCTAAAAGACATTCATTGCCCTCAAAAGGAATGCAATAGTCCCATAATGTTCCATTGGAACATTCATACTTATAAGGCAATCCATTATAATCGTCCACAATTTCCCTTGCAAACAAACTGATATTCCATTTTTTATTTCCTTCTTTTCTTACCAGCACTTTGTCAAACGGCTTAAACTCACATTTCGGCTTTTCTTCAATTCCGAAGAAGCGTTTTAGATATTTTTTTGCTTTAGGATTTTCGCTTTTCTTTAACGCTTTAATTATCCTCTGTTTTTCCGAATCTGTTGCAAGTCTATAACGTTCTATATTGTTTTCGTTTGCAGCAATATCATCCGATATATTAAGACTTGTTCCCGCTGCAAGACTCGCATACAAAGATGTTAAATATTTCCCATTAGTATTTAAGATAAAAATATAATTTCCTTCTTCGTCGCTTAGCACATCTCCATCTTTGAATGTGACATATTCTGGAACTTCAAGAAGAAGACGATTTGCGTCGTTAAACGCTTTCCCCGTGGACGAAAACCAATCCGCTAATACAGGAATCGAATGAATTACAACCAATAAAGGATATGCATTACACAAATCATCTTCATATACTATTTCTGCTCTATTTCGTCCTTTCTCTGCCACAATCTGACCTAATCTTTCGCCTTTTCTTATTTTCTTTGCCGTTTCTAAATCAAACGGGATTGTTACCATTTTATGTTCCATAATCTTATTTGTTTTTATTAGTTCCTAAAAGATGTTCGTTTCCTTCGTATGGGATACACTGACTAAATGTTACGCCTCCCAAACATTCATATTCGTCATATGTTCTTGATCCTCTGGAGAATAAATGCAATTTCCACCTCTCTTGGTTAGTTCTTCTTACCAAGACTCGTTCAAATGGTTTGAAGTCATGTTTCGGCATCTCATCTAATAGATACTCATATTCGCTTAAATATTGTTTTATTATATCTATTTTTCTACTGTCTGCGACTTTTATAATCTTTTCTGCTAAAAATTTCTTCTCTTCTTCTATAGCCTTTCTTACATTCCGATTTTTATCTTCGCTATACACATCAGTCCATAATTTGTAACCAAATTCAATATCTCCAAATGCTGTCATTCCGCATATACATCCCATTACCCCTTTGGTAATAATTCCATCATATATAAATTGACATCCTTGAGTACTTGTTAATACATCTCCTTTCTTAAAATATGCTCCAGCCTCCACTTTCAATTCCAGAGTGGAGTTACCAAGAGTGCAACCTTCTGTGTTAGCATATACAGCACTTATTCCACGTCCATCTTTTTTTACAAAAAGTAAATTATAAGAATCTGCACAGTCTTTCGACTCATATGCAAATTCTATTTCAATATTGTTTATTAATACCGAACCTTCTATTTCTCCGCTTTTAATTTTTCTCGCCGTATTTAAATCAAACGGAACAATAATTGGATTTTCCATATTTTTTTTTGTTTTTAGTTATTATAAAATAGGATGGGTTACTTACACCCATCCCAGTTGTTTCGCAATACTTTCCATCTCGCTATATGCAATACGATGACATCCAGCAGTCAGCATATCGTTTTCATACCGGTTTATTTTCCACCTGTTGCCGTCTACGTCCTCTACCAGGCCATGCCGGAACTGACCTCCCTGGTGCAACAGTGACACAACCTGCCACATTCTTCTGGCCTCTTCTATCCCGATTTTTATTTCCTTGCTTGTTTCAATAATCCCTCCTTTTATACGCATCCAAACATTTGGTTTATCATAAGAAGTAAGACTACACGCATGCAAGAAATCAAGTTCTCCTGACTTCCATTTTTCTAATTTTTCATAGAAATCCCTACTACGTTCTTCTTCTATTTCTCCCAGTCTCCTTAACTTTTCAACCTCTTGTACTTCTCTACTTATTCTATGTTTTTCAACTCTTTCCCGATATTTCAACCAAGTTCCTTCACCACAAACTTCATCTACAATCACATTCACGGTTCCAAGGACTTCCAGTGCTTGATGATTCAACAATATCTGGAAAATACGTTTCAATTCACGGGCATGTTCACGTTTAATCTTATCTGATTCCAATGATAATTCATGGTTATTTCCAAACCATTCGTTTGCGCTCTTTTTAAGAAGACTCTTGGGAGTCCCCATATCGAAGAACTCAATATAATTCATCAGATTTTTAAACTCTCCCCAAACATTCTGATAAGACAATTCAGTTCTGGCTTTCTTGTATTTTTCAATAGCATCTTTAATAGATTCCAACCTATTGGTAACAAAGATCATGTTACCGATATAATATGACATATTATATCCAACAAAGAACACCTTTGAACCAGTTGGTATTGCCTCACGAACATAATATTGATGTTTGCTTGTAGTAGAAGAATAATATGTATCATTAATCAAATACGCCTTTCTCCCACGCTTGTTCCGTACGATTCTTCCAATCTCAAAATGCCTTCCATATGAGTAAATACTTTCTCCTTCAAAATAGAAGTTACTACCATTTGCTGATTCTTGACTTTCATTTGCCCACAAGTGAGCGACCATTGAATTGTTCATATAAGTATCTTTTTAATTGTTTAACTCATTTCTGTTGTATTGCTCCCTCTTTTCGTATTTTTCAATACGTTCGGTTATCATATCGCAGAAGATTTGCCCCTCTTTTTCGGAACCTCTGAAGTAACCAATCATCTTCAGGATATTTCCGTCAAACTCATGGACAAACTTGTTGTAATAATGCTCGCCCATTACCCGTCCGTATTTTTCTACGAACAAATCCTTATCCAATGATTCATTTTTAAAACAACGATTATAATCCCATCTTACAATACGAAATAGTGTTTCAAAATCCAATCTTTTCATATCCTATGTTTTTATTTAAGTTCAAATTTGATTCCTTTCAACAATTGAGATCTATTTACGTTATTTACAAAATTATCAAACTCTTTTTGTGTGATTTTGTTTTCACAATTATTCCAGTTGAAAGATAAAGTATTTGAATGAGGGTAATATATAGCATTATCAGTAGACAACCCATAATCAAACACACAGAGCATTATCTTCTTTTCTGCTTCTGCTTGTCTGATTCTCTTATCGTATCGCTCACAAATTTCAGCACGCTTTTTCATCATCTTTGCCTTATGAGCCTCTTCCCTACGTTTTTCTATATTCTCTGTGGAATAATACCCTGCTTTAATGCACTCTTCAACAAGAGATCGTTCCTCGTCTGTTAGTGTCAGGGTAAATCTTTCCTTTTCCGGCATATATGGATTTACCCATTTCTTTCCACACAACTTTTCAAGTTCCGCAATAAGCTCTTCTGATTCTCTTTTCCATCTATTCACTATTCCAAGATTGAAAAGCATATACTTGAAATACACCTTATCTTCATAGGCTTTATATAATTCTATGCATTCTTGTTCTGATATACGCAAATACTTCATTGCCACAGACATGCCACTTCTTTTAACGTGATATATTCCATTTTCTACCGGATACAGAGGAGCACCATAATGATTACAACAATGCAACGGTATGAATTTAGCTAATTCCGGGCAGTGTTTTATAATCACATCGTGATAGCAACCACTCAAGTATTCTTCGTATATTCCATATTTGTTTTTCCATCTAATATCGGCTATTATACTCCAGTCGCATATATTGTTATGACAATCGTCGTTCAACAATACTGTGGTTCGTATTCTATATTCGTTTCCGTTTTCTGTAAAGAATTTTGTACTTGAATAAATTAGTTTGTTTGCAGTTTCCATATTATTTTAGTTTAATCATTATACTTGTGAAAAATAAAATCGGCACAATTTCCCGCTATATTATTAGCGTCATTGCACCGATAAAATCCTTCTGTTTCCCAGTCTACATCTACGGGATATCCTTCTGCTTGTTTCAAGAAATTATTAATTTCCTTTTCTTCTTCATCCGATAAACCAGTATAATCACCATTTATCAGAGCACAAGCCCAATAAGCCGGAAGCCTGTATATTATTATCTCTATACTCATAACTTCATTAGTTTACAATGACAATCTTCAAATACAGGGACCAAACCCTGCTCTCTGAAATATGCGGTCGCTATTTTAAAAACGTACAAGGCAGGTCTTTCCTGGATATTTTGTTGTGTTTTATAAAGAGATATTGGTTGGCAAACATAGAATTTCTCATTACCAAGACATCCAAAAACTCTATCCATTGTAATTTCATTACAATTAGTACCACCCAGCATAATTAAATCGCATCCGGTCTTTCTGGTTCCCAAAATAAATATCTTGTTCTTGTTTTCAGGAAGCATAAATATTTCCTTATCAATCTTAAACCAATCACTCTGGCAACTTTCTACATCCCGGAGAACAATCTCATCAATCTCACGGGCATATTCTTCTTGTGTTTTCATAAGGCATATTGTTAATAATGATAACTGAATACGTTTCCTATTTTAATGACTGTTCCAGGCTTTAAACCTTGAACCCATTCTATTAGTGTTATTGGGTATTCTACAATATATCCCGAATATGAATCAATGTAAAAATGATATGGGTATCCACAAATCCCATATTTTACTGCATTAATAATATTATGTTTAGTCATACTTTTGTCAGCATTCATTTTATCTACCTCATTTTGTATAGCACATATCCAGTCTACTTTTATATCCTCTACGTTACCATTGTAGACAATTTCATCATCAATCTCCCCCTTGTCAAATATTTTACCAAGACAAGGGTCATTTAGTAAATCCTTAATCTCTCTATTTCTGTCACATTCTTGTATTTCTTCCATGTAATCTATAGATGTGTCATTATAGGAGATTTCCTCATCCATGTATCTCCCTGTATATTTTGACTTTTCTTCTAATTCAAATATTATTCCATTCATAAAGCATTTTTTTTAAATGTAGTTATATAATTTCTGAATAAAATCACTCATGGCATCAGCATGTTCTCTAAGGTCATACCAATCCATTTTATCAACTTCCCAAGGTCTATTTTCCTTTATATATGGATAAGATATATCGGTGTCTCCTATCTTCAAATTAATCAACTCATCTATTATCGACTCAGGTTTACCGATGATAAAATACCAATACATTTCTCCCTTATCGTATTCTTCCAATTCGTTATTCCAAAACTCTTCTGACGTCATAGAAGGGCATTCACTTACTAACTTTTCCCAAGCATTACTGTTCTTATTTTTAGACCAATATACTTTTTTATTCTGTTCTGTGATAGGAATTTTTACTATTTTCATATTTGCATAAATTCTAAAAGAAACTCCAACAATATGTTACGATAAATTCTCCCATCCCGTATTCAGCAAGCTGCTTAAACGATTCTATTCCATTACAATAATAAAAAACATCATCATTATCATCATCGTTGATACTCAGCGATAGTTTGATTGTCGTTCTTTTATCATCTCCTGTCCCTTTCCATACAATCTGACATTCTACGTATTCAGGCTCCCTACCTGTTCTTTCTATAAATTCATGAAACCTTAAATCAATTTCATGTTTGACTTCTTCAATGTCGGATATTATCACCTCGTTTTCACAATCCCCGCAAATAGCATGCGCGAAAGATCCATCAAAATAATCTATTATTTTTCCGGTATTCGGATTTACTATGGCTTCACAGGCAACATTTGTTCCACCACATCTTGTACATATATATCCCATAATTATCTGTTTTTAAAATGTTCAATAATTTCATCTACTGTAGCCTTACGCCATGTAATACAGCCCGCGTCTCCCCTGAACCGGAACTCTTCGCATTTTACCCACCTGTCTCCTGTGGCGTCCGTCACTATCAGCCATTGACCTAAGTCAGTATTATTTGCTAATGCTGCTATAGCCAGAAACATATCATTATTGGTTCCACAATCTATCCATCCTTTATCCTTCCATGCTCTTGCTGATTTTTCTTGCAATTCCATGTATTTTAATATTTCTGGATTTGTGACTATGCAATTAGCTCCTTTTTCTTTCACCAGCCAACGATATCTTAATGACATGAGGCTTTCTCTCAATTCTTTGGTGTTCTTTCTGATAATACACCCTCGTGATCTCCCCATCTCCTTATTCTTTCAAGTTATGTTCTTCCATTATTTCTTCTATCAATTCGTCTGTTTCCATATAATATCCCCAACAAGAATCAATCTCTTCCCATTCTTCTTCCTCTTCATCCTCCCTGGATTCATCTTCGTATTTCTTGACAAATTTCACTTTCTTTTCAAGCACATACCCCTTTACATCTCCCCACATCCACATACCTATGGATTTCACTTCATCATCAATCAATTTATCAATTTGGGTTTCCCAATCGGAAGTATTATTACTAACCATTTTTGTGTACCTTTCCTTTGTACAAAAAGCTATACCTTCAATATAATCTCCTTGGCAATATCCTCTTGTGGACCATTCTTTGACAAATATATCCTTACCTAAGTTTGAAAGAATCTGAATCAATTCTTCTCGTTCCAAGTCTTCTATAAATTCATACGTATAATCATACGTGTAAAGATCTGATGGAGAAATGCTAAAAATTTCTTTATATCCCTTATGTTTAGTGTGTTGGTAATTGTCATACCATTCTAAATACCGCATTTTATCATGGTTATCATATCTCATTCGATAACCGTCAATCTTGCCTTTCTTAAAATAATTCAGCAAGTCTTTCCATTCAACATATTCACTAATAAGTTTATGTAGTGCATCTATAAGTGAGTGTCGGCTATCTCCGTATTTACCAAACACTTCTCTCCAATCGCACACATCTTGCAGTCGAGATAAATCGCTATATTCCCATAAGAAACATGCTGCCATATCCCAACTTTCACAAGGACATGCACTGTCAGTATCATAGTATATTTTTATACGATAATTCCCTACTTCTTTTGTTGTGATAAGTCCGTCTTCCATGTCTTTATATTTTAAATAGTTCCTAACTTTTTATCAATAAATTCATCTATTTCATCATAGTATGATCCATCAAAATCACAATTCCCATATTTCTCTGTAAACTCTTTAGCCCACTCTCGAATGATGTTAAACGCCTGTCCCCTGCTATACCCTTTTGGTCCTGTTAGATACTCCACAGCTTCCACCGATAACTCTTGTAGATTTCGTAAGTAATTCAAACCTATGCTATATGGTAGCTTACCTACTTCTATACATACATGATGACCTTGTTTAAAGGTATCCTGTAAATCTTCCAAACTTTCTATCAATGACTCGGACTCATCATCTACTCTCACCTTGTATAACTCAAAATCTTCATTTTCTGCCGACACCCATATCTTGTAGGCTTTTTCGTTGGACAATCTTTTCCAAACAAATCCGTCACTGAATACAATTAGGCTACCTGTTACTATCGTATTTTTCATAATCACTTTCTAATCTGTTACTCTGTAATAATAATCAAGCTCTTCTCCCTTAAAGTTGTTCATGGCATACTCGTCAGCTTCCCGCCACAACCGGTCATACAATGCAGCCAGTTCACGATTGCTTTCATAATGCTGCCAGATTTTATGATTCAATACCAGCGTCAATTCTGTAAAGAACTTATAATCGTCTTTCCATTCATTAAACGCTCTTTTGTAGGTATCTTTGACACCTGCTATACCATACTTGTCGGCTATGCTGAAATCTCCCCAAAAGGTGGTTATTAGGTCATAGCCGTTCTCCTGCATAAATTCTTTGAATGTCATAAACTATTATTTTAGGTATATAATTGCCTTATCTTATTAATGATCTCTTCCTTAAATTCGTAATACTCATATATACGACCTTTGTAGTCAGCTATCATTTCTTCAATCTTACTTTTGGATGCCCATAACCCATAATACACATAGCAATCCGATAATCTATCTACTGAAGAAACACCAATCAACATCATTTTGGAAAATGGATTTCCCTCTTTTTCCAATTCTTCTCTTGCTCTCTCTGTCACCGCATCCCACCATTGCCCTTCACACTTCTCTATCTCTCCGTTGTCAAGTACGATATCGAACTTTCTACCTCCGAAAGCTTCTCTTCTCTCATTTCTCTTTGCAAGGAAATCATAGAATATACCTCCTATCCTTCCAATAATGGTATCATCTCCGTACTTTGTACTAATTTTATCAGGCATTTCATCGAAGACGAGGTACTTATAGTCTCCTGATTCAACTACGTATAATAAATTCATGATCTATTCCTTTAGATGTAAGTTATGCCGCCAACCTTAATCTGCATTATATCGTTTTCAAGCATAATGAAATTATTTTGTTTTATGGATCCAAATATCAATCCATATACAC
>OODO01000052.1_pt1 | contig 113162 bp, 98 predicted proteins | sample 1671261 | NCBI WGS metagenome assembly OODO01 (sample SAMN06348138, study PRJEB24527) | human gut metagenome | biome: human gut; feature: ankylosing spondylitis patient; material: feces | host: Homo sapiens | place: China | collected 2015-10 | reverse complement strand
ATGCAACAATTGCAGAAATGTTGCCAAATTAAAATATAAATCATTTGTTTGCACAGGGCAATACCCCTGAAATTGTGCAGGATCAACATGGAATTTTGAACTAAATGTGTCTTGACATCGTTAATATCACGTTAATAAAACCGTGATATAATAAAAAAATGCAAAGTGAACGGAGGGGTAAAAAATGTTTCACATACTTGTGGTGGAGGACGATACTAACACTCGCAAACTGACCTGTGATGTGCTTAGCGACAACGGCTACACACCTATCGAGGCTCGTGACGGTATAGAGGCCCTCGAAATAATGGACGAAAAACACGTTGACCTTATTATAATGGACGTTATGATGCCTCGTATGGACGGCTTGGAGCTTTGCGAAACTATCCGCAAGGCTGGGTTTCAGACGCCTATATTAATGGTGACGGCTAAGGAAACGGCTTTTGACAAAAAGCAGGGCTTTATAAAAGGTACGGACGATTACATGGTGAAGCCTGTGGACGAGGAGGAAATGCTTCTGCGTATTCAGGCTCTTTTGCGACGTTCGCAGATAGTGAGCGACCACAAGATAACTGTGGGCGACACCACTCTCGACTATGACGCACTGACTATCAAGACCCCTGAGGGCATAAGGGAGCTTCCGCCGAAAGAGTTCATGCTTCTTTACAAGCTTCTTTCCTATCCCGACAAGATATTCACCCGCCGTCAGCTTATGGACGAGCTTTGGGATATGACCTCAGACACTGACGAGCGCACTGTGGACGTACACATAAACCGCATAAGAGAGCATTTGAAGAATAACCACGATTTTGAGATATTGACAGTGAGAGGGCTTGGCTACAAGGCGGTCAAGCTGAAAGGATAGGCTCATGAAAAAACATCTTATCTCTGCTCTTCGCTCAGAGCGCAGGCGAAATTACACCATGAACGCCAGCATAGTTTCGGCGGTATTTATGATAATGATATGGGCAGGGCTTCTTACGGGATTTATAATGATAGGCATAAAAAGATGCCTGCATTTTCTATCCCCTTTGCAAATGCCTTTTGTTTTCCTTATTGTGGGACTTGTGGTATCTGTAATAATCGGCACTTGCATTTCTGCCGCTGTAGCAAGCAAGATAGTAAGACCTGTGCGTGAGGTAAAAAAGGCAATGCACAGGGTAGAAAAGGGAGATTTCTCTCAAAGGTTAGAGGTAACAGGCTTTAACGGCGAGATAGACGAGCTTATAGAAAGCTACAACAAAATGGCGCAGGAGCTTGGGGGCATCGAGATGTTCAGGGAGAATTTTATCAACAGCTTCTCTCACGAGTTCAAAACGCCTATCGTTTCTATCCAGGGCTTTGCGAAACAGCTAAAAAAAGAAAATCTGTCAGAAGAGAAAAAGCAGGAATACATTGACATTATCATCAGCGAATCAAGGCGTTTGACCAATCTTTCATCGAACATTCTTATGCTTTCAAAGCTTGAAAATCAGCAGATCATCACTGACAAGACAAGCTTTTCCCTTGACGAGCAGATAAGAAACTGCATACTTCTTCTGGAAAAGCAATGGACGGCTAAGGACATAAGCTTTGACATTGATATGCAGGAGATACAATACACCACCAATGCGGAAATGCTTTCGCAGGTGTGGGTGAACATAATAGGCAACGCCATAAAATTCTCCCCTGAGGGAAGCTCTATCAGAGTAAAGCTTTTTAAAGAGGGTGATGTGATAACGGCTGAGATAACTGACCGTGGCATTGGCATGGATCAGCAGACCATATCACACATTTTCGAGCGTTTTTATCAAGGGGACAGGGCGCACGCTTCAGAGGGAAACGGACTTGGTTTGCCCCTTGTTATGCGTATCGTGGAGCTGTGCAACGGCAATATCCGTGTAGAATCACAATACGGAAAGGGTACAAATTTTATTGTTACGCTCCCGCAAAACGACAAATGACCTTAGTATCATAAAAAAAGACGGACACTTTCAAAGAAATGTCCGTCTTTTTCTATTTTATCAGATAGCCGCAAAACCCTGCTTCAGATCGTCTATGATATCCTCGACATTTTCAAGACCTACGGAAAGTCTTATCATTCCGCCGTTTATGCCTGCGGCAACGAGCTGTTCATCTGAAAGCTGTCTGTGTGTTGCGGAGGCTGGGTGGAGGATACAAGTACGGATATCGGCAACGTGAACTTCGTTTGACGCAAGTTTCAGGCTGTCCATGAACTTTGCCGCTGTATCTCTTCCGCCCTTGATAACGAACGAGATAACGCCTGCTGTACCAAGAGGGAGATACTTTTCAGCAAGCTTATGGTACTTATCGCTTTCAAGTCCAGGATATGCAACGGACTCTACCTTGTCATTGCTTTCGAGGAATTTTGCCACTGTGAGCGCATTCTCGCAATACTGCTTCATTCTTACAGGGAGAGTTTCAAGACCCAGATTGAGCAGGAACGAGGAATTTGCGGCAGGATAGCAGCCGAAATCTCTCATAAGCTGCATTCTTGCTTTTACGATATAAGGTGCAAAAGAATATTTCTCAGTGTAGATAGTTCCGTGATAGCTTTCGTCAGGCTCGGTCATGCAAGGGAACTTTCCGCCCGTCCAATCGAACTTGCCGCTGTCAACGATAACGCCGCCAACCTGAACTGCGTGGCCGTCCATATACTTTGATGTAGAATGGATAACGATATCTGCGCCCCACTCGATAGGTCTGCAAAGATAAGGGGTAGCGAAAGTGTTGTCCACAATAAGCGGAACACCGTTCTTGTGAGCGATGTTTGCAAAACGCTCGATATCAAAAACAGTCAACGCAGGGTTAGCGATAGTCTCGCCGAAAACAAGCTTGGTGTTGTCCTTGAAAGCCGCCTGTATCTCCTCGTCACTTGCGTCAGGGTCAACGTAAATGCACTCGATACCGAGCCTCTTCATGGTTATGCTGAAAAGGTTTATCGTTCCGCCGTAAATAGAAGTTGACGCAATAAAGCTGTCCCCTGCCTGACAAATGTTCAGGATAGAACAAAGTGTTGCAGCCTGTCCGCTTGATGTGCACATTGCAGCCACACCGCCCTCGAGAGCGGCAATTTTCTTTTCAACCGCGTCTGTGGTAGGGTTTTCAAAGCGTGAGTAGATAAGGCTCTTGGTAGGGTCGTCAAAGACCTCGGCTATCTCTCTTGACGAGTCATAGACATAGGTTGTGCTTTGTACGATAGGCACTACTCTCGGCTCTCCGTTTTTAGGCGTATAGCCCTCGTGTAAACATTGTGTTTCGATCTTCAATCAAATCAAATCCTTTCAATGCGGTGATGACCGCAAAATTTTTACCAATATAAAAAGCTTTTCAAAAAGCGTTTAAAACAGCAGCCTCCTAAGACCGCCTCAACATTACAAATGCGTTTATTTTGCATAGCGAAAACTCATAGCTGAATCGAAAATATCTTCTCCCATTGAAACATACTTTAGTGGTATCACCACATTATATTGTATATATTCGCTGTCAGAAAACTCGTATATACCCTGAACGTTCACACTTTGATCCTCACCCAGAGCCGCAATAACACAGCCACGCTTGCCATTGCCAAGGTCAAGTCCCCGATAATCAAGCCAAACATTATCATCAGAGCTGATATCAGCCGACTTTGCATACATATCTAGCATATCATCGACCGTGGTCTTGTCAAGCCGCTGATAATAAGACAATGACAGATTTAACCCGTCATATTTTTCGTCCACTTTGCCGTCAATAAGATTTGCATAGACAATCTTCACATCTCTCGTGCCGTCAAAATCATCTGTAGTTATCTCATGCTTTTCCAACTTTGCGGCAGAAAATCCACCTATCTCAGGCAACTCTAAAGCGGCAGAAAAATCCGAAAGTTCTATGGTCAAACCGTTTTCAATATCATAACGGTCTGTATCCACCGACCCTCCGTTAAACATATCATAAACATAGCTGTCTATGACCATGTAAACGCCACCCGTGGTGATATTCGCAGAAATGCCATTTTCGTCAACGAAACTTTCAAGTTTCGTGAACGTGCTATCCTCGTCAAACTGCATTATAACTGCACTGGCTTTCTGCTCGTCGCTTATTTTGTCGCTAAACTCAAAACGAATGACCCCACCACCGAAATCAGCGTCAGTATACTTGACAGGTATACTAAGGAGCGGCTCGTCAGAATTTATCATTGCGTTTATACCATAATAATCAGAAAGCATTGCCTCTGCACCAAAATTGCCCTCTACGGTGCATTTGGCTGTATATGGTATTTCGCTAAGGTCACAAACAAGCTCAGGGTCACGAATTATTTCCACCTGCGAACTGTCATCCGTCTGCGAACTTTCCTCCACACCGTTGGGCGTATCTGACACCGCTTCCGCAGTAGTAGTATCTTTCGTTTCTGAAACGCTGTCTGCGGCTTCCTCAACAGGTCCGCAGGCGCAAAGTGACACTGACAGCAATGCCGCCAGCAATACGGCTGTTTTTCTGCTATTTTTCATATTAAGTTTCTCCCTATTTTTTTATTTTGTTTACCTTACAAGTCCTTGAAGTCCACCCTTGCCCCTGTCAAGGCGCTTTCCATTATTATTCTTGCGCACTCTGAAAGTGAAACTGCGCTTTTGCAGGTCATCATGGCTTTTTGTATGCAAAGTCCGAAAACTATGTGAAGCTCTCCCCTGCCTGCTGACTTCTGTACTATAGGCAGAAGCGGTTGCCAAAGAAGCTTTATATAGCTTTGGACAGTTTCGCCTGTGGTACAATTTCTTATTTTGCCAAAGCTTGCGCCCCCTGCGTTTGCCGCAGTGTAGCGGAGCATTTCCCCAACGTCCGTAAAAGGCTCGTTATATTTTTGAAGCACTCCTGCGGTAAAAGACCACACTGAGTAGTTATTGCCCACAAGCTTTTCGTCAATGATATCGCCGTAGAAATACTTTCTGCCCGACTTATCAGTGAACACTGTGAAAACGTCCTCCTCTTGAACTCCCTCTGTCATGAAAAGCTTTCTCACGTCCTGCTGACAGGAATAGCCTGCAAGAGAGCCTATACAGCACAAAAGGGATTGAGGATGAACGTAGCCCTCAGGGCTTCTCATGGCTCTGAGAAGTCTGTCAAAAATCTCAAAGGCACTGCTTTTATATTGTTCAAGTTCCATTTTTATCACCGTTTCTCACATTTTCTCCCCTTTTTGGCTTTTCTTCATGATGTTTATCAGATAAAATTCAGGGGCTTGACGATCTGAAAAGACCTATCAGCCCGCTGAAAATTTTTATCCTTTGATATTATACGTTTATTTCCGCAACATCGTCAGACACGCCGTTTGCTTCGACAACAGGCTTTACGCAATTTTCGATAAACTCGTCCACCTGCTGTGGGCATCTGCCGATAAAGTTTTCAGGCTTCATTATCTTATCCATTTCTTCCTTTGTTATCATAAACATAGGGTCGTTAAGGATAAGCTCGCAGAGGTTATTGTCAAGTCCCTCTTTCTTAACTCTTGCGCCTGCTACCATTGAATATTCTCTTATTCTTTCGTGGAGCTCCTGTCTGTTTCCGCCCTTTTCTACAGCGTCCATCATAATGTTCTCGGTAGCCATGAAAGGAAGCTCTGCCATGACTCTTCTTCTGATGATCTTGTCATATACTACCAAGCCGTTGTCAGGATCTGTAACATTGAGCATGATATTAAGTATAGCGTCAACACCCAGGAAAGCTTCGGCAACGGAAATTCTCTTGTTTGCAGAATCGTCGAGAGTTCTCTCAAACCACTGTGTACCTGCTGTGAATGCAGGGTTGAGAACGTCGCAGATAACGTATCTGGCAAGTGATGTTATTCTCTCATCTCTCATTGGATTTCTCTTATATGCCATAGCAGAAGAGCCTATCTGATTTTTCTCGAACGGCTCTTCGATCTCCTTGAATGACTGCAAAATTCTTATATCGTTTGAGAACTTCATAGCAGACTGAGCGATACCGGCGAGAACTGAGCATACCTGATAGTCCATTTTTCTTGAATAGGTCTGACCTGAAACCGGAACGACAGCGTCAAAGCCCATTTCCTCGGCTATCATTTTTTCAAGCTCTTTTACCTTATCAGTATCACCGTGGAAAAGCTCCATAAATGAAGCCTGAGTGCCTGTAGTACCCTTTGAACCGAGGAGCTTGAGGTTAGCAAGTCTGAAATCCAGATCTTCAAGATCCATAAGAAGCTCGTTGCACCAAAGAGTAGCTCTTTTGCCCACCGTTGTGAGCTGTGCAGGCTGGAGGTGAGTATAAGCAAGGCAAGGCATAGCCTTATACTTATCGGCAAACTTTGCAAGCTGGTCGATAACCTTGACAAGCTTTCTCTTTACGACCTTAAGTGCATCTCTCATGATGATAACGTCTGTGTTATCGCCTACATAGCATGAAGTTGCGCCAAGGTGAATAATACCTGCTGCCTTTGGACAAACAAGGCCATAAGCATAAACGTGTGACATAACGTCATGACGAACAAGCTTTTCACGCTCAGCGGCAGCGGCATAATCTATATTATCAATGTTAGCTTCAAGCTCGTCTACCTGCTCCTGAGTAACATTAAGACCGAGCTTCATTTCAGCACGAGCAAGGGCTACCCACAGCTTTCTCCAAGTAGTAAACTTCTTGTCAGCAGAGAAAATAAACTGCATTTCCTTGCTTGCATATCTGGTACAAAACGGGCTTTCATAAGAATTTGTCATTGTTCTTCGACCTCTTTCGTAATATTATATAATGTATACACACTTATTATAGCATATTTTTTGCGGGTTTACAATAGGTTTAAGGAGAAATGTTTACACTGGGACGTCATTGGACAGGAAAGGAGCTTTTAAAAGTTAAATTTCTGTAAATTTTCAAGCAGAAACAGAGCTGTGCTTGACTTTTTGGGGCGGATATGTTATGATATTAAAGCCGCATATTCACGGTCATAAGTGTTTGTATTTGCAGACCTCCGTGCGTAGCGAGTTTATTCAAAGGTAGGTGCATTCGTAATGTACGCAGTAATTGAAACAGGCGGAAAGCAGTATCAGGTTAAGCCTGGTGATGAGGTTTTCGTAGAAAAGCTGGACGTAAACGCTGAGGACGCTGTTACTTTCGATAAGGTAATGGTTGTTGGCGCTGACGACGGTATCAAGGTTGGCGCTCCATATGTTGACGGCGCTTCCGTAACAGCTAAGGTCATCAAGAACGGCAAGTCCAAGAAGGTGACTGTATTCACTTACAAGCCAAAGAAGGGCGAAAAGACCAAGATCGGTCACAGACAGCCTTACACTAAGGTTATGATCGAAGCTATCAACGCATAATGATCTGTGCTGATTTTTTCAGAAATGAGCATGACAGGCTTGTGGGATTTCGTATAACGGGTCACGCAGGTTATGCAGACTATGGCGAGGACGTATGCTGTGCAAGCGTATCGTCTGCTGTAATGTTGACGGCTAACACTGTCACTGAGGCTTTTAAGATAAAGGCTGATGTCGCAGTGGAAGAAAACGAAATAATATTAAGGCTTGAAAATGACAGCTCAGAGGAGGGGGACAAGCTGCTTTTAGGGCTTCTCACTCATTTATATTTTCTAGCTGAGGAATTTTCAGGCAGGATCAAAGTCACGGTCAGAGATAACTGATCGGACGGATTACATTTTATGGAGGTGTAATTTAGATGATTAAGATTTCAATGCAGTTTTTCGCTCATAAAAAGGGAATGGGTTCTACAAAGAACGGACGTGATTCTGAGTCAAAGAGACTTGGCGTAAAGAGAGCTGACGGTCAGTTCGTACTGGCTGGTAACATCCTCGTTCGTCAGAGAGGTACTCACATTCACCCAGGCGAGAACGTTAAGAAGGGTTCTGACGATACTCTGTTCGCAACAAGCGACGGTGTTGTAAGATTTGAAAGACTCGGTAGAGACCGCAAGAAGGTTTCGGTTTATCCCAAGGCTTAATTTTGTAACATATGACCCTGAGCCTTAGGCTTGGGGTCTTTTGTTGGTTAATGACAACTAAATTTACGCATAATATCATTTATAAGGAGGTTTGATCATGTTTGTCGATCAGGCGAAGATCTATATAAAAGCCGGTGACGGCGGTGACGGTGCAGTTTCATTCCACCGTGAGAAATACGTTGCGGCAGGCGGTCCGGACGGCGGTGACGGCGGTAAGGGCGGAGATATTGTTTTCGTTGTTGACGACAATATCTCAAACCTTATAGATTTCAGATATAAGAGAAAATATGTTGCCGAAAAGGGGCAGAACGGCGGCGGCAAAAACTGCTCAGGCAGGAATGCTCCCGACCTTGTGGTGAAAGTTCCTAGAGGCACTGTTGTTAAAGAGATAAAGAGCGGCAGGATACTTGCCGACCTTTCTACAGATGAGCCTGCTGTTATCGCTCACGGAGGCAAGGGCGGGCGTGGAAACGCTCATTTTGCCACTTCCACAAGGCAGATACCGAAGTTTGCAAAGCCGGGTTTCCGTGGTGACGAATATGAGGTCATGCTTGAACTCAAGCTTATTGCAGACGTGGGACTTGTTGGCTTCCCGAACGTGGGTAAATCCACGCTTATCTCTGTTGTATCAGCGGCAAAGCCAAAGATAGCCAACTATCACTTCACTACCCTGACGCCTGTGCTTGGCGTTGTTAAGATAGAAGAGGGAAAATCTTTTGTTATGGCGGATATTCCAGGTCTTATCGAGGGTGCGAGCGAGGGCGTTGGTCTTGGTCATGAATTTCTCAGACACGTTGAGAGGTGCAGACTTATCGTTCACGTTATCGACGTTTCAGGCAGCGAGGGCAGAGATCCTATCGAGGATTTCAAGGCGATAAATCACGAGCTTGAAAACTTCTCCATGGATCTTGCGGAAGCTCCGCAGATAGTTGCCGCAAACAAGAGCGATATGGCTACCCCTGAGCAGGTAGAAAGACTGAGAAACTATGTTGAAGATCAGGGACTTCTGTTCTATGAAATTTCTGCCGCTACCACAAAGGGTACAAAAGAGCTTATGTATGGCGTATGGGAGCGACTTTCTGTTCTGCCGCCTGTTAAGCAGTTTGAAGCTCAGCCGCTCACGCAGGAGGAGCTTGACGATAAGCTCATCTCAAAAAAAGACTTCCGTGTTACTGTGGAGGACGGCGTTTATTTCGTGGAAGCAGATTGGCTTCTTGACATACTCAGGACGGCTAATATGGACGATTACTCTTCCCTCCAGTATTTCCAGAACGTACTCAGGACCAGCGGCATAATCGACAAGCTGGAAGAAATGGGTATCGAAGAGGGCGACACTGTTTCTATATTCGACTTTGAGTTTGAATATCTCAGATAGGAGGGAGCGTCACGGGAAAGCTTTCTGATATGGACGCCATGCAATACTCCCCTCTGGCACTGGCTTTTATCGGGGACGGCGTTTACGAGATAAGGGTAAGAGAAAAGCTTATCCTTGAAGCTAATATGCCTGCGGACAAGCTGCACAAGCTCACTGTTGAGAGGGTGTGTGCGGAGTATCAGGCAAAGGCTGTTCGCAAGTGGCTTGACCAGGGGCTGCTTAACGAACAGGAAATGGATATTTTCAAAAGGGGCAGAAATGCAAAGGGCATAAATGCTCCGAAACATTCCACTGTGGGGGAATACCGCATGGCAACAGGTTTGGAATGTCTTTTCGGTTTTTTATATCTCACGGGGCGTGAGGAACGTATAGGTGAACTGTTCGAGGCAGCATGGTCTGTGGGCAGCATCAATGAATAATATTACATCAAGGAGTGAATCAAATGTCAGGTCATTCAAAATGGGAAAACATTAAAAGAAAAAAGGGTGCAACAGACGCTGCAAGAGCTAAGATATTTACAAAGATAGGCAGAGAGATCGCTGTTGTAGTTAAGCAGGGCGGTGCTGATCCTGCTGGTAACGCGAAGCTGAGAGATCTTATCGCAAAGGCTAAGTCAAACAACGTGCCTAACGATAATATCGATAGAATTATCAAAAAGGCAGCAGGCGACGGCGACAAGAACAGCTACGAGTCAATGGTATACGAGGGCTACGGTCCAAGCGGTGTTGCTGTTATCGTTGAGTGCCTTACAGACAACAAGAACAGAACAGCAGGCGATATCCGTCACTTCTTCGACAAGTTCGGCGGAAACATGGGTACATCAGGCTGTGTATCTTTCATGTTCTCTGATGTTGGTACTGTTGTTATGGAGAACAATGGTGCTGACGAGGACAAGATAATGGAGGACTGCTTTGAGGCAGGCGCTGACGATTTCAACGTTGATGACGATGTTATCGAGATATCATGCGACCCTAATCAGGTTTCTTCTGTAAGAGAAGCTCTTGAGGGAATGGGTTACAAGGTACTTTCTGCTGAGGCTGAGAAAGTTCCTTCAAACTACACAACTATCGAAGACGAGGACGCTATCAAGAAGATGGGTCTGCTTCTTGAGCATCTTGAGGACGATGACGACGTTCAGAACGTTTACCACAACTGGGAGAATATGCCGGTTGAAGAGGAAGAATAATCAGGAAGATTTCTGACACTTTACTATTGACATTTACATATAATGTGGTATAATAGAATTAGAAAGATTTATTCTTTTAATAGGGGTTGCGAATCCGTCTAAAATCGCTTTAATAGAGGTCACAGAGCCTTTAAAAATACTGTTTTAATAGGGGTTGCGAATCCGTCTAAAATCGCTTTAATAGGTATTTAAAGGGTCAATTTGTTTTGACCCTTTATTTTTTGTATGGAGATGTATGAACGTGCAGAAGTGGAAAATAATAAACAAGGATTACCTTGACTATCTGAGAGAAAATTATGAGTCGAGGATACCAAGAACAGACTACGGAAATGATAAGCTGAAGCCGTTCTTTGGAGAGCTTATGCGTGTGGGTGACCTTGCATATGTGACGCAGGTATCTTCTGCAAAGCCAAGACACAATAAAATAAAGGCAAATATAGATTTTCAGAAAATAATACATAATGACGTGCTTATAGCTGTTGTAAATCTTAATTATATGTTCCCTGTGCCTGTGTCTGAAATGACAGACCTTGAATACGAAAAAATCGAGGAGTATGTTGATTTCAAAAATGATACTGCCAAAAGCAAATACATTGACCTTCTGAAAAGAGAAATGAAATATATCAAAGAACTTCCTCTTGAAAACAATGCACGCTCATTGTATGCTCTCAAATATGACAAGCCTGAACACGTAATATCAAAGCGTTGTTTTGATTTCAAAACATTGGAAAATGGTGCGCATAATTGGACGGAGAAGCTCATAAAATAATCATGCAGATATGGGGGACTGACGCTTGCAGGACGACAGTCCCTTTTAAGCTTTAAACGACGATTTTTCGGGGATTTTCGTGTTAAAATCGCTGAAAATCCTTGCAGCTTTGCGGTGCTGTTTGTAAGTTGTGCTATTGACATAAAAGGGGTTATAGTATATAATAATCGTATGTGTAGATATTGCCCTGAAAAGATAAAAAAATACAGATAATGGGTGATAAGGAAGAAGCAGAAAATGATAGGAGGAAACTTATGAACAAGATTTTTTGTTCTGCTCTGACAGCCGTTGTTGCAGGTGCTATGCTCACAGGCTGTGCCATGCCTTGGGAAAAGGGTGCTGATGACGACGTTGCCCCTGGTGGTTATTCCTATACGGCTGACTCAAATTCAGAACAGAAACAAGCTTATCGCTGGCTCATAGAGCCAACTATAAACGCCGATAATATCATTTCTTTTGACGGAAGTCAGGTCGACCCTAACAACGAAAAGAACACAGCTTATGCCAACTATTCTGTTATCAGACAGAATGGCAAATATGGCATTATAGACTACAGCGGAAACATGGTAGTGCCTGCGGAATATGACGATTACTACACCTGCTGGTGCGGAGAGGTCACGCTTTTCAATATTATAAATGAAAAGAATGACGAATATGAGTATTGCAGTATCGACAGCTCAAATCAGGTAGTTTACTATGCGGCGGAACATCATGACAGCTCACCGAAATATTACTGGAACAGCAATGAGGAAAAGATCTATGTAAAGGACGCTGACGAAGAACAGGGCGAAGAATACACTGGCAAAAAGGCTGTTGTGGTATGTGAAGCTGACGTGAAAAAGTCTGACAATGGTTTTTATGACATTTCTCCTGTGAGCGAACCGCTTTACGGGCTTGCTAAAAAGGACAAGCTTATACTTGATATGCAGTACACTGATTTCTATGCCCCTGCATACAAAGGCGCAGGACTTACCTGCATCGCCTTTGAAAACGACGAAGGCAAGTGGGGATATGTTGGTTCTGACGGCAAAACTATAATCGACTTCAAGTGCGACGGTGACATGAGTGCCTATTGCGGAAAGGTGATAGATGACGAGATGGCTGTTCATCCTTATCTTTTCACTGATGATTATCTGCCGGTATCCATAGATTCATCATATGGTTATTATGACATAGACGGCAACTGTATCGTAAAGCCGGGCGAGTTCGATCAGGCAAGACCTGCTCACAACGGCAAGGCATGGGTAATGAAGTCTGGAAAATGGGGCGTTATAGCATTCGGTGACGCACCTGTGGAGGAGGACTCATCAGAGGAAGAGACCACCACAACTACGACCACCACAAGCTACATCACCACGACCACAACTTCAACGACCACCAAAACAACTTCGGTTTCAACAGAAACGAAAAAAGCAACTGAAACTACTCCATCTTTGACACAGCCAAGTGAAACCACTGAGGTGTCAACGAACACGGAAACTGTTACAGAAACAGTAACGGAGCCTGTTACGGAAACTGATCCGCCTGCTCCTGAGCCTGAGCCTGAGCCGACACCTGAACAATAGTTAGAATATAGAAAGCCCTGCTTCGGCAGGGCTTTTCTTTGTATAAAAAAAATTATATTAAAAACGCACAAACCATGTAGGGGACGGCGCCCCTATATTTTTGCACATAAAAAGCCCTGCCGAAGCAGAGCTTTTCTTTTTACTGGTTATATATCTCTTTCCTGAGAAGTGCTTTGCAGGCTTCAAAATCCACCTCGAGAATTGATTGACCGTCAGATGATGTGCCATATGAATAGGAATCATCATCAGGTATTCTCATGGACTTTATCTCGTAATTCATGGAGAATATCGCCTTATAGGTAAGAGCAAAAAGCTGTGTCTGGGACATATTGGTTGTAAGATGTGACATTGATGCTTTTGCGAACTTGTCTATAGTCAGCGGATCTGAGCCTTTCGCCTTTTCGATTATCTTTGTGATAACTGTTCTCTGGCGTTCTGTTCGCTGGAAATCTGCGTTGCCAACATATCTAAGTCTTGCATAGGCAAGTGCCTGATTGCCGTTTACATGGAGCTTCTTTCCGCCCTTATCAAGATAGTCTGTACCCTTTTTATTGCCAAGAAGCTTGTTTTGCTCTGCCATTGGAGGCTTCATGCCCTCGGCCTCTTCGTCGGAAATGTCAAGATCGATACCGCCAACTGCGTCAACGATATCAACGAATGACAGAAAGTCGATATAAACATAATCGTCAACGGCAATATCAAAATTATACTCTATGGTATCCATAAGAAGCTCTGCACCGCCGTAAACATACGCTGCATTGAGCTTTGACCATGTGTCTATATCATTTCCGTCAGCGTCAATGCCCTTGATATTCACATACATATCACGCATGAAAGAGGTCATTGTTATCTCTTTTGTAGTGCTGTTAATGGAGAGAAGTATCATAGAGTCTGTTCTGCCACGCTCGTCAGCGTTTCTTGTATCAGAGCCTATAAGCAGGATATTTCGTACATCAGAGCTGTTCATGGAAGCATCTGTGTTCATTCGCTGACCTCTTTCCACCTTGTTCACCATGCCTATGTATCGCCATATAAGCACGTTCGCCAATATGAAAACCACCAAAAGTATGATGATAAGCACCTTGAAAAAGGTTTTTATAGGGTGTCTTTTTTTATTTTCCACTTTGTTTTTACCTTTTTTGTTCGTCTGACCGTTACGGCTTTTATTGTTTTTGCCAAATTGCAGGTCATTATTTCGTCTTTGGGCTGAGGTCTTGTTGCTTTTTGCTGACTTGCCTGAACCTCTCTGCTTGCTCTGTCTGTTCTGTGGACGTGACGTTTGTCTGCTCTGTGTCTGCCGTCTTGGAGTGCTTTCTCTGTATGAGCCTGCGTGATCTGATGATGAACGGCTTTCCTGCCCGTATGGCTGAGCTGTACCCTGTGTATTATCATCAGGGTAGCCAGCGTCATAGTAATCGTCAAAGTCGTTCACGCCCTCGTCTATTTGCTGAACACGCTGTCCGCCCGCACCGCTTATGCGGTTGAACTCGTCAAGCTGTCGCTGATATTCCTGTTCATAGTAGTCCTGAGGCTTATTATCGTTTGTGTAGTTTTGTTGTCTGTCTTTATTAGCCACCTGACTGCACCTCCGTTCATTTTTACAATACCAATATTATAGTACATATCAGGCTTATTGTCAATGACAGAAAAAAAGGCGGAGCTTTTTCCAGCCTCCGCCTTGTTATTTTTACGTTGTTGTGGATAAGCGGGCGAACACTGTTCGCCCCTACAAGCAAATGCCGTATTTATGCGCATTTGCAGGTCTAAACATAGTTTTATTTTATTCTGCTGCTTCTTAGGGCGTTGAGGATAGCTATTACGGCTACGCCAACGTCTGCGAAAACCGCAAGCCACATTCCTGCAAGTCCCAATGCACCGAATATAAGCACAAGGGCTTTTACTCCAAGGGCAAAAATTATATTCTCTCTTACTATTGTCATAGTCTTTCGGGATATCTTTACTGCGTCTGCTATGCTTGACGGATCGTCATTCATAAGCACAACGTCTGCGGCTTCAATGGCGATATCTGAGCCTAAGCCACCCATTGCGATACCGATATCGGCTCTTGCAATAACAGGTGCGTCATTTATTCCGTCCCCTGCGAATGCAACAAGTCTGCGGTCGGGGTCTTTTATAAGCTGTTCGACCTTTTCAACCTTGTTTTCAGGGAGAAGCTCACTGAAGAATGTTTTTATGCCCACTTTCTTTGCCACCTTTTCGGCGGTATCTTTCTTATCCCCTGTGAGGAGGACAGTTTCAACGCCAAGCTCTCTAAGTCTTGAAACGGCTGTGGCAGAAGTTTCTTTTATCTCGTCGCCAAGGAGTATCTCGCCTATGAACTTGCCGTCAAGGGCAACATAAACTGCCGTTGCGGAGTCTTCTGAGCTTTGTGCTGCAATGCCGTTTGTTTCAAGAAGTGCTTTCTTTCCGCAAAGTATCTCCTTGCCGTCAAGCTTTGCTCTTACACCGTTTCCTGCTATCTCTTCAATATCAGAAAGTCTTGCACCGTCTATTTCCTTGCCGTATCTCTGCACTATGGAGATACCGATAGGGTGAGTTGACATACTTTCTGCATATGCGGCGGCTTCAAGGAGGATATCCTGTGAAACGCCCTGTGGGTTTACGCTGAGGACAGTGAACTTGCCCTTTGTGAGCGTACCTGTTTTATCCACTGCGAGAGTTTTGCACTTCGCCATTGTTTCGAGATTCTTTGCACCCTTTATAAGTATTCCCTTTTTAGATGCTCCGCCTATTCCTGCGAAGAACGAGAGAGGAACTGAGATAACAAGTGCACATGGGCAGGATATTACAAGGAACAGAAGTCCTCTATAGAGCCATTTTGAGAACTGGTCAAAGCCCAGAATGAAGCTTGGTATAAACACGAGTGCAAGTGCAGCAATTACTACCGCAGGGGTATAAACTCTTGCAAAACGTGTGATGAACTTTTCGGTCTTGGCTTTTCTTTCGCTGGAGTTTTGCACCATATCGAGAATTTTCGACACTGCAGACTCGTGGAAGGTATTTGTGACCCGAACTTTGAGAAGTCCTCTCAGATTTGTTGAGCCACTGAGGACGCTGTCCCCTGCTTTGACCTCGACCGGAAGAAACTCACCAGTAAGTGCTGATGTATCAAGCTCTGATTCTCCTTCTGTTACGATACCGTCAAGAGGTATTCTCTCGCCTGTTTTTACTGCGATCATCTCGTCCTTGAGGATATCCTCAGGAGGAAGCTCGTATGTTTTGCCGTTTCTTACAACTGTTACAGACTCAGGCTTAAGCTCCATAAGCTTTGTGATAGATTTTCTTGACTTCTCTACTGCGATAGTCTGGAAAAGCTCGCCCACCTGGAAGAACAGCATAACGGCTGCACCCTCACGGAAGTCTTTAAGTGCAAATGCGCCAACTGTTGCGATAGTCATGAGCAGAGATTCGTCAAAAGCCTCGCCTTTAACAAGGTTTCTTACAGCGGCGATAACAACGTCAAGACCTGCGATAAGGTAAGCAACTATTGCAAGGCCTGCACTGAGATACTCACATACAGTGCCGCTTCCAAGCTTATCCAAGAGCATTGATACGATAAAGAACACGATAGCCACTGAAAGCTTGACTATCTCGCCCTTATGGTCATTCACAGGCTCTTCCTCTGCTGTCTGAGCACCATAATCCTTAACAGTAACGTCAGGCTCAAGCTGATGGACGGTATCTTCTATCATGATACGCAGGTCAGGATTAGAGCCGTCTGTTTTGACAGTAAGCTTTTTGCTGATAAAATCGACGTTTGATGAAATAACGCCTGCAAGCTCACCCACACGGTTTGCTATCTTTTCACCGCAGTTAGGGCAATCGAGATCCTCCAGCTTCAGATAGAGAGTTTTCTCAGCACAATCGCCAAGCTCTTTCACGCTAACGTCAGGTTCAAGCTTATGGACGACGTTTTCTATCTCGGTAAAGAGGGCGTTTTTATCGCCGTCAAAATCAACTGTGAGCTTTTTATTGATAAAGTCAAGGTTAGAGCTTTTAACGCCTGAAAGCTCGCCCACACGTTTCTCGATCTTTTCCGCACAATGCGGACAATCGAGTTCCTTAAGAAGCAAAGTCATTTTACTCATTTCACATTCTCCTATACTACAAAAAAACAGATCACTTTCTTTACTCGCTGATATGCTCGATACCCATATTGAGTATGATAGCGACGTGTTCATCGGAAACTGAATAATAGACTGTTTTTCCCTCACGTCTATACTTCACAAGTCTGGCCTGCTTAAGCACTCTGAGCTGATGCGAGATAGCGGACTGTGACATTTCCAACAGCTCTGCGATATCGCACACGCACATTTCGTCCTTTATAAGGGTAAAGAGTATTTTCACTCTTGTTTGGTCGCCAAGGACTTTGAAAAGCTCTGCCACGTCATATATCTCCTCCTCAACGGGCATTGTTTTCCCTATTTCCTCCATTTTCTCTATATTCTTTCCTCCGCACTGTTTATGCTCATGCTTTACTGTATTCTCGCTCATTTATTTTCGCTCTCCTTTTCTTATTATTGTTTTAGTATATTCAATATGGGTCATTTCAATTCATCATATGAATAACTGTTCATATGTTTATTATATCATATATTCATGTTTTGTCAAGGGGGTTTTGAAAATTTTTTTGCATTTTTCTTAGGCAGTGAACTCTAGTGTCATAAAAGTGTCTATAATATAGAAGAAAGCCGTCCTGATCTCTCAGAACGGCTTTCAAAGCAATGGTTATTTGGCAGGCGTGGCGTTCTCCTGCATCTCTCGGGTTTCCCCTGTCGGTACCAGCGGCGTGTGGATGCCACGAAATTTTCCACCTCAAATAACCCTCTTATCTTATTCATATTATAGCATATTTATTCAGATTTGTAAAGTATTTTTTTAGTTCTCAAATAACGATTGTATCTTTTTTCTTCGACTTTCAAAAATGTAATTATAGAATTGCAATAATCTTCTGGGTCATGTGATGTTTTCAGCCTAAGTATAAGCTGATAGTTTTTCCCGTTATCAACAATATGTTTCAGTACAAAAGCTGTATTCGGTTTATTAGCCTCAAGTATATAATCAGGCTCTCTGATTATTTCCTGTGCATATGAAAAATAGCGCTCATAATCACTAGGGTGACGCTCCTTTATATGTTCTATCTGACGTTCAGTTATAATGACCTCGTCAGTTTGGATATCTTCTGTCACACATTTATATATTTCAATATCAATTTTTCCGACACTATACACTTTGTTTACCGCCATTTCGCTTTGTTACCATTTATTATACCACTTCACGTTGATTTGTCAATGTATTGCTATCATAGATATCGTTCGGGCAGGTTTGCTGTGCCATTTCTAATTCCTCATTCCTCATTCCTAATTCCTCACTTTTTACACCTGTACTTAAACTTGACAAGTGTCTAAAAAAATGTTACTATACTATAGTAATAAAACTTATATTCAAATTCTCGGTCCTATCGGAAAGGAAATGATACTATGTCAAAATCTGTTGAGATCCAATCTCAGGATCTAACCAAAAGATATACCCTCGGCGAGGAGATCTTCAACTCCGTTTCACACGGTGCAGGCGGTCTGCTATCCATTGCCGGCACTGCCGTTCTTATCGTTCTCGCCGCCATTTACTCCAACGCTTGGGGCGTTGTAAGCTCCGCTATTTTCGGAGCTTCTCTTATCATACTTTACACCATGTCAACCCTTTATCACGCTATCACCAATCCAAAAGCCAAAAAGTTTTTCAGGATAATGGATCACAACACCATTTTCTTCCTCATCGCAGGCACCTACACCCCTATCACCCTTGTGCCTTTGAGAGGTGCGTTTGGCTGGGTTCTTTTCGGAATCGTTTGGGGTGCGGCTATTCTTGGCATTGTGCTGAACTCCATTGACCTTGAAAAGTTCCGCAAGCCTTCTGTTGTATGCTATATCGCAATGGGCTGGGTAGTTATAATCGCTGTCAAGCCTATGATAGAAAAGGTTTATCCTCTGTCCTTGTGGTTTATTCTTATAGGCGGACTTTTCTACACTGTGGGCGTTATTTTCTATGTTAAAAAGAGCAAGAAATATTTTCACTCAATATGGCATTTGTTCACCATTGCGGGAAGTGTTTTCCACTACTTTGCGGTGCTTATGATGATAACACATGAATAAAAGATCATCCCGAGGGTTTGCGCTCTCGGGATTTTCTGTTTAGAGAAAATATTTCTAAAATGAAATATATGGCGGTTTTTCTATTGCAAAAATGGCTGAAAAGTAGTATAATCATAATGATGTATTATATGTGACTGCACTGAATTTTTCACATGGGTGCGGTTTTGACATGAAAGGAGCATTTTATGCGTAGATCAGGTATTTTAATGCACATATCCTCTCTGCCTAACGATTATGGTATCGGCAAGCTTGGCAAGGAGGCTTATGCTTTTGTGGATTTTCTTGAAAAGGCTCACCAAAAATGTTGGCAGATACTTCCCATATCTCCTACAAGCTATGGTGATTCGCCATATCAGAGTTTTTCTGTTCACGCTGGAAATCCATACTTTATAGACCTTGAAGCTCTGGAGAAAGAGGGTTATCTGAAACCTGCGGAATACAAGGATATTGTGTGGGGCGATGACAAAGGTTCTGTTGACTACGGCAAGATATACGAGACCATTTTCAAGGTGCTTAGGACGGCACACAAGCGTTTTCGCAAGAAGCCTGAAAAGGCATACTCAAAATTCGTGGTGGAAAACAAAGACTGGATATACGATTACGCTTTGTTTATGTCACTGAAATTTGCCAACAAGGGCAAGGCTTGGTATGAATGGGACGAACCTCTGAAAATGTACAAGCCTAAGGCGATAAAAAGTGCAAGAAAAGAATATGCAAATGATATAGACTTCTGGTGCTTTGTGCAGTATAAATACTTCCAGCAGTGGAAAAAGCTAAAGGCTTATGCCAACGAAAAGGGCATCGAGATAATAGGCGATATCCCCATATATGTGGCATATGACAGTGTTGAGGTGTGGAGTACACCGCAGTATTTCAGCCTTGACAAGGAGAAAAAGCCTGTTGAGGTGGCAGGATGTCCACCTGACGCATTCACGGCAGACGGTCAGCTTTGGGGCAACCCTCTTTACAACTGGGAATACATAGCAAGAGATAAATTCCGCTGGTGGGTAGAGCGTATAAAGGCGGCTTCTAACACCTATGACGTGGTGAGAATAGACCATTTCAGGGGTTTTGAAAGCTATTACTGCATACCATACGGTGCAAAGAACGCCAAAAAGGGCAAGTGGAGAAAAGGTCCTGACATGAGGCTTTTCAAAGAAGTGAGAAAACAGCTTGGGGACGTGAAAATAATCGCAGAGGACTTGGGTTTTCTTACAAAGCACGTTGTAAAAATGCTCAATGCAAGCGGATATCCTGGCATGAAGGTGCTGGAGTTCGGCTTTGATTCTGATAATACAAACGGCTATCTGCCCCACAATTTTAAGACCACGAACAGCATTTGCTATACAGGTACGCACGATAACGAAACCATACTTGGCTGGATAAAGAGCTGTGACGAAAAGACCAGAAGCTACTGCAAGGACTATCTTGGAGTTACAAAAGACGAGTTCGTGCCTTGGGCAATGGTAAGACTTTGTTGGTCCAGCGTGTGTGATACAGCTATCGCACAAATGCAGGATATACTTTGCCTTGACGATAAAGCCAGAATGAATACACCGTCAACAGTGGGAGCAAATTGGAAGTGGAGATTGGAAAGTTTTGATAAGCTTGATGATACTTTGGCGGAAAGATTGGCGAAGATAACAGCGGTGTATGGCAGATAGAGCAGGGATAAATGAGGAATGAGGAGTGAGGAGTGAGGAATGTGCATAGCTTATCAGAGTTGTGCACAAGCACCGAGCGAAGCGAGCAAAAGGTCCAGGGGCAAGGGGTGAAACCCATTGCAGGGTCTAGGGACAGAGTCCCTAGCGGAGTTTGAGGCAGAGCCTCAATAGGCGTAAGCCTACAAGCGGTGCAGAGTAAAACTAAAAAGCACATGAAAGTTTGATACCAGATAAAAGTAATATCGGAAAATTAAATCTGCACCGCTTTTCTATCCCTTAGCGCAACGTAGATCCGCAAAGAGCGACAGCGATTTTGCGGCAGAAGAAAGTTGACCAAAACATTGTAGGGAAACGGCTCAATTTCTGTTTCACAGAAATGCGACGTCCCACTCGAAGTGACAAGGTTTGAATTATCCAGAATTTGTGCAGAGCAACATTGTGCGGATAACACAAATGAGATTGCAGTCGAACCGTCGAGGGGTGCGGGACGCCGAGGGCGTCGTCCCCTACGGTGCGGTTGGAAAATTTTTATGGTTATTGAGCCATGTTGTTATCGTTGCTTGTTCCTTCGACGTGCGAACAATGTTCGCCAATACCATACGTTGTGCGGATAATCACAAAGTACAAAATACAATAGAATACATAAAATATCAGAAAGGATAAAAACCAATGAACAAAGAACTGTTTTACAGCGAACTTAGTAAAGACCTGAAAAAGAAGTTTGGCACGAGCGTTGAAAAAGCTCTGCCTTGGCAACTCCACGAAAGCCTGTCGGCTACTGTTATGGAACTTATTGACAGCGATTGGGAGAACAGCAGAAAGGCTCACCTTGACAGCCGCAGGGCCTGCTATCTCTCTATGGAGTTCCTTATGGGCAGAGCCGTTTATAACAATCTCCTTTGCCTTGGTATCACTGACGAGGTGGACGAGCTTTTGAAGGCTCACGGCAGAAGTCTTAATGACCTTGAAGAAATAGAGGACGCTGCCCTCGGCAACGGTGGTCTTGGCAGACTTGCCGCTTGCTTCCTCGATTCCGCCGCCGCTCATGACCTGCCTTTGGACGGCTACGGAATAAGATACAAGTACGGTCTTTTCAAGCAGAAGATAGTTGACGGCTTCCAAAAGGAAGAGGCTGACAACTGGACTAAGTACGGCGACCCTTGGTCTAAGAGATGCGAAAATGACAAGGTAGTCGTTAAATACGGCGACCAGACTGTTTATGCTGTGCCTTATGATATGCCTGTTATCGGCTTTGGCACTAAGAACGTTGGCACACTCAGACTTTGGCAGGCTGAGAGCGTGGAGGATTTTGACTTCGCTCAGTTTGACTGCGGTAATTATGACGGTGCTGTAAAGGCTAAAAATGACGCTGAGAACATCTCAAAGGTGCTTTACCCTAACGATAACTGTGAAGAGGGCAAGATACTCAGACTTAAGCAAGAATATTTCTTCTCCTCCGCTTCTGTGACGGATATTCTCAAAAAGCATTTGGCTAAGTTCGGCACTCTTGACAACCTTGGCGACTATATTACTATCCAGCTTAACGACACTCACCCTGTTATCGCTGTGCCTGAGCTTATAAGACAGCTTTGTGCTGAGCATAGCTATGACTTTGACAAGGCTTTTGAGATCGCTCACAAGGTCTTTAACTACACAAACCACACTATCATGGCTGAGGCTCTTGAAAAGTGGGATTGCAGACTTGTGGAAAAGGTAGTGCCTGAGGTCTACACATATATCCTTATGATAAACGAGCGTTTTATAAAGGATATGTACGCTCTCAAAAAGGACAGAGAATATATTTCAAAGCTCTCCCCTGTTGGCGACGGCATGGTAAAAATGGCGTTTATGGCTATCTATGTTTCAAGCTATATAAATGGTGTTGCGGCTATCCACACTGAGATACTGAAAAAGGACGCTCTTAAGGATTGGTATGAGCTTTATCCTGAGAGATTTCAGAACAAGACCAATGGTATCACACAAAGACGTTGGCTTGCACTTTGCAACCCTGAGCTTTCAGCACTTATCACAAAGCTTTTAGGCAATGCGGACTGGGTGAAGAACTTGGACGAGCTTAAAAAGCTTGAAAAATATGCTGATGATGAAGCTGTTCTTAACGAGTTCATGGCTGTTAAGGAGGCTCAGAAGAACCGCCTTGCCGCTTTTGTAAAGGAGCATGACGGTGTTGACATCGACCCGAACACTATTTTTGACATTCAGATCAAGCGTCTGCACGAATACAAGAGGCAGTTCCTTAACGCTTTGTCTATACTTTACATTTACTATGGCATCAAGGACGGCTCTATAAAGGACTTCACACCGACAACATTTATTTTCGGTGCTAAGTCTGCACCGGGATATCGCAGAGCAAAGGCTATCATCAAGCTTATTGGCGAGATAAGCAAGCTTGTGAACGCTGACCCTGACACAAAAGACCTTATCAAGGTAGTATTCGTACAGAATTACAACGTTTCCTATGCGGAAAAGCTTGTTACTGCGGCTGATGTTTCCGAGCAGATATCTACGGCAGGCACTGAAGCGAGCGGTACAGGCAACATGAAGCTTATGCTCAACGGTGCTGTTACACTGGGAACTTATGACGGAGCTAACGTTGAGATAGTTCAGGAGGCAGGCGAGGAGAACAACTACATCTTCGGTGCAAGAGTAGAGGAGCTGGCTGAGATAATGCCAAAGTATGACCCTAGGGAGATACTTTTCTCAAACGACAAGATAAAGCGTGTTCTTGACAAGCTTATTGACGGCAGTCTTTCAGACGGCGGCGTTCCGTCCAACGAGGAGGGCAGCTTCAAGGAGCTTTACAAGGCGCTCACTGACGGTGCAAGCTGGCACGTTCCTGACCACTACTATGTTCTTGGCGACCTTGAAAGCTATGTTCAGGCAAAGCTCAAGGTCAACGCAGACTACAAAGACAAGCTTGCATTCGCTAAGAAGTGCTGGCTGAACATTGCCAATGCAGGAAAGTTCTCATCTGACAGAACTATCAAGGACTATGCAGAAAACATCTGGAAGATAGAGCCTGTTAAGCTGTAATTGGAAATCAAATTTCTATGCAAATTGAATTTGTTAAGGGTATCACACATGATTTTAAGCTTTTTATACACGAAAATGAACTTATCATAATATTAATTTGCGAAAATATGAACTAAAGCATTAATACACAAAGGACAGGCTCGTTTTTTGACGGGCTTGTCAGTTTTGGTGTAAATATATTCAAGGGATAGATTTACATAAATGGTAGGAGGATAAATGTTAGACACCTTACTTAAACTAGACGGCGACATACTGTTATGGATACAGGACAACCTGCGTGCAGGGTGGCTCGACCCCATAATGAAGTTCATAACATATCTTGCAAACGGAGGAGCGTTATGGATAGGCATATGCGTTTTACTTCTTATACTGAAAAAGACTAGAACAACAGGCATCGTGTGTTCATGCTCCCTTGCGGTGACTTTTCTTATAAACAACATCATTCTCAAAAACATTATTGCCAGAACAAGACCTTACGAGGTGGTCGAGGGGCTCAACAGGATAATAGGGGCACAATCGGACTTCTCCTTTCCCTCGGGACATTCGGGAGCTTCCTTTGCAGTGGCGGTGGTAATGTTCATGGAGATGCCGAAAAAATATGGCGTGCCTGCACTTATAGTGGCAACACTCATTGCGTTCTCACGGCTGTATGTTGGTGTACACTATCCATTCGACGTTATCGCAGGCGTTCTAACGGGAACGATATATGCTGTTATCACAGTGGCAATATACAGAAAATTCTTCAAGGACAAGAAACATTCTGAAAAATAAAAGACATTTGACGGGCGGTTTTTGACCGCTCGTTTTTTGTTGCTTTATCATCAAATTCTATTGAAAATCAAGTGGAAATATGCTATCATAGAGATAATAAATATGAAGGAGAAAATCTTATGAAAAAGGTGCTTAAGACTATTCTTATGGGTGCTGTGGCTTTCAGCCTTGCTATGGGCGTAGGCTGCGGTGCTGAAAATGACAGTTCGGAGAAAGAAAGCTCATCAAAAGCTGAGGACAGCAGTTCACAGAATAAGCGCAGACAGCTTCGTGACAAGTCTGACTACGGAAAAGTGATAGCCCTCACTTTTGATGACGGCCCTAACACTGACACAACTCCCCTTGTGCTTGACAAGCTTGAAGAACACGGCATCGTGGCTTCGTTTTTCGTTATCGGAAACAACATCACAGACGAGAGTGCAGAGGTCATGAAGCGTGCTTACAACATGGGCTGTGACATTGAAAACCACTCTCAGAGCCACCCTGACATGACAAAAATGACCGCAGAGGAGATAAAGGCAGAGATAGACTTTACCTGTGACAAGGTGGAAGAGGCTGTTGGCGAACGTCCGCAGTTTTTCCGTCCGCCATATATTGCGGTGAACCAGACAATGTTTGACGTTATAGATATGCCGTTTATATGCGGATACGGCGCAGAGGACTATAACAATGCCATAGGCGTTGAGGAGCGTGTTGAAAAGGTGCTTGCACAGGCTAAGGACGGGGGAATTATCCTGCTTCACGATATGAACGGAAACGTTCAGACAGTTGAAGCCCTTGATAAGATAATCCCTGCGCTCAAAGAACAGGGCTACGAGTTCGTTACCATAACAGAGCTTTTCCACGCAAAGGGAGTTGCCATTGACCCTGACTCCGAGATAATCTACAGCTACGCTGAGCAGACTGAGATGTACGGCTAAATACAATACAAAACCGCCTGAGAGAAATAGCTTCTCAGGCGGTGATTTTTTTATCAAGTAAATCGTGCCCCAGGCTGATCCTCTGGTGGGATAGGCGCTCCGCAATGAGGACATTCTGTACAGGTGTCTACGACATAGGTATAGCCGCAATATTCGCAGGCTTTTTCCTGAGCTGCGTCAGAACATGGCTTTGCTTTGGCATATTTTCTCGCCTTTGGATTTATACCTATCATAAGGCAGGCGTGCAGACACACAAATGCCAGAATGGCGATCGAAGTAAATAGCATAGCCCAATTCACTTTACTCTTCATTACGGTAGGCGTCAGGTCGTCAAATGATGTGCTGATAGCCGAGGACACTGTATAGCGTGTTCTCGCTGTGAGATTTTTCTGCAGCTCGTCATTGAAGCTGTTCGTTACTGATTCTGTCAGAACATCATCTGTATCATTGCCCTGCATACCCTCCCAATACCAATCCTCAAAGCCGTCAGAGGAAGAATAGCCGTCAGGGGTAGAGTAAACTATGAGCCAATGGCTCTCGTCAGCAAAGTGGTTCACATACAGATCATAGGCATAATTTTCAAGATCTGAATAAATTCCCTGCCAATCTGAATTTTCCACTGTTATGACCGCAGGTGAGATACCAGTGCGGTTATAAAATGCCACCAGCGAGTTCCTAAGCTCTGCGGTGTTGCCAAGGACGTTTGCTTTATCCTCCACAACTATTTTATAATCATAGTTTTGGGGAAGCTTATGAGGGTGATGATAAGCCTCGGCAAACATAGAAAAGCAGCATAAGAAATCTCAAAGGACTTCTTTTTTCGGTTATGTCATAGTCTGCATAGACATAGACAGGTCTGTGATGATCATAATATACATATCTTCTTGCTCCCGGAAAGTAGGTGCTTCTTGTGTGGCGTGAGCTTCTTCCTGAGCCTCCATGCGAATGGCTGCTGTGATGCGAGCCTCCGTGTGATCCTCCTCCGTGAGAGCCGCCTCCCGATGAATGTGGCATTTATTATTTACCCCTTTCTTATTTTTTTGCAGCATCTGCGACAGGCTGTTCTGTTTCCACGTTATGTGGTCTGAGCGGTGCTCCGCAGTGTGGGCACTCATGACAAGTGCCGATAACATAGACATTTCCGCAGTATTCGCAGGTGTCCTCTTTTGCATCATTTGCACATTTCACTGCGCTTCGGTAAGCCTTTTTATTCGTGATAAGCGTCTGATATATCTCATAAGCCCCGATACCTGACAAGAGAAGTCCCCATATCACGAACAGCCACTCTACATGACCGTCCATAACGTTTGGCGTAGTTTCATCAAAAGCCGCTGCTATAGCAGAGCTGACATCATAACGGCTGTTGGCGGTAAGATATTTCTGCATAAGATCTTTGAAATCGTCTGCTACATCTACAGTTATAATATTGTCGGTATCATCGCCCTGCATACCCTCCCAGTACCAATCGTTAAAATCAGGGTCGGGAGATGTAGGCTCAGAATAAACCACCAGCCAATGCTCCTAGTCGTCAAATTCCGTCACATACATATCATAGGCAAAGTCCTCTAGCTTTGAATAGCTTCCCTGCCAATCCTCGTTGTTCACTGTCATTACCTCAACAGGTATACCCGTTTCGTCATAGAAATCATCTATTGCGCTTTGCACCATATCGGCATCGTCAATTACCCCTGCACAGTCCACTATCTCACAGCTATAAGAAGGACTTGTATCCATTTTTTGTGGCTTATCATAGCACATGGCAAGAAGCATGATACCAAAGAGCAGGCTGACAGCACTGCCAAGTATACTGAAAAACTTACCTGAAGCGGTCCCCTTGCGAATATCATAGTCAGCATAGACATAGACAGGACGATAGTTCTCATAGTATACGTATCTTCTTGCCCCAGGAAAGCTTGTGTGCTTTATGTGTTTAGCACTCGACCCTCCCGAGCTTGATGAAGAGCTGGAAAAGCCTGAACCGCTGTGTGACCCTCCGCTGTGAGAGCCTCCCCCTGATGAATGTGGCATTTATTTTTTACCCCTTTCCCCTATACAAATCTATAAATCGATCAATACTGCACACGCTCGGCTGTGTAGCCGTCTTTTTCAAGCAGGTCGATTATTCCTCCCTCGCCTGCATAGTGTGCCGCACCAACAACATAGAACACGTTCTTGCCCTGAGACATAAGATCCTCGGCAGCTTTTGCCATGTTCTTGTTTCTGTCATAGAGCATTTGGTTATTATAATCCTCGGCGATCTTTTTGTCCTCCTCGGTATAGCCTGCAAGCTCCTCCTCGTTATCTTCCTCAAGGAAGGTTTCGATATCTCCCGACTTCCATGCGGTATAGAGGTCTTCAAGAGCCTGCTTTTGGCTCTCCTTGGTTTCACCCTCGTAGCTTCTGAACATAAGGTCATAGATATCGTCAGAGAAGTTTATGAGCATATTCATCTGGAAATCCACCGACTCAACCTCGTATATCTCCTTGCCGTCTGCGTGGGCAGTGGTAAGAAGGAAGTTATCAAGACCCTTTTCCGTGTCAAAGTCTGAATCCTGAATAAGCAGGGTATCAAGAGTGCTTGAAACAGCCCATGGTCTGTAGACCTCCAGGGCGGAGATATCCATGCCCCAATAGCCGAGATATGTTTGCAGTGCTGAATATGCTTCCTCGGAAATATGCTGGCTGAGCTTTGTGTTATCATTATAAAGCATTTGCTTCATAAGATTTTTCATATACTCGCCGTCCTCGCTTGTGGAGGTTATATCGCACTCCACCGCAAGTATATCAGCATTGTTATACGCATTTGTTACTGCCTCAGGGAGCGGATAGCACTCGTCTTTCAGAGCATGGAAAGAGCCGAGCATCACCATTGTGTTGCCCTCAGGTGAAGTCACTTTCCACATAGCAGGTGTGATACCGTTCGTCTTTGTATCGTCCGTTACCGATGATGAGTTGTCTGAAACACTGCTGTCAGGTGCAGAAGTGGCAGAAGCTGTACTGCTCGCCTCCCCTGCGGTGGTTGTATCAGCCGTTGTGTCGGCTGTTGTAGTTGTGGCTGCCTTTGAGCTGCTGTCGGTCTGTGAACCGTCAGGCGCCTCTCCGCATGAGCAGAGAAGTGCAGTGCACATTGCAGCGACTGTAAAAAGGCTCAATGTTCTATGTATCTTTTTCATGGTTTTATCTCCTGTCTTCATAGTTGTATGTTTCAGTATATCACACATCAAAGAAATTTTCAAGTATGGTTACAATTTTGTAATAGTCAGGCTTTATTCTCTCTTATACGCTTTTCTATCGTTTCCATATCTATGCCGTATTGTTTAAGGATAGTCTGAGCGAAGCTGTTGCCACGGGGCATTCCACGGACTATCTTATACTTTCGCTCTCCTGTTTCATCATCTGCATCGGCGACAATGCTTGCAAGCTTTGTTCTGAGCGTGCTGTCTTTATTAAGCTCCACGGTCTTGTATGCGATATCCACAAGATGTGTTGCAAAAACTCCTCTTACGCCCATTTTGCAGAATATCCTCAAAAGCTCGCAGGCGACCTCAACGCACTCCCTGGGGGTCGTGCTTTGGATAGACTCGTTCATAAGAAGCAGGCTGTTTGCTGTGATAGTGTCGCTTATTTCACGGAACTCTTTTATCTCTGTGGTGAAACGACTGGTGTCGATACCTGTTTTTTCCTCTTGCGGGAACTGAGTGTAGATATAGTCCACAAGGGATATCTCACAGTATGAAGCAGGCACATAAAGTCCTGTCTGCGCCATTATCTGACACAGACCGACCGCACGGAGAAATGTGGTCTTTCCGCCATTGTTTGCGCCCGTAAGCACATAAAATCCCTCGCTGTCACCTCCCATGGTGATATCGTTTGTGACAACGGATTTTTTCTCCTTGTGGTCAAGATTATATATCCTGGCTTCACGGAAATAAACAGGGTCAAAGATATCCTTTATGACGGCTTTTCTCTCACCTGCAGGAAGAATTTTCGGACGGCACATTTTAAGCCCCTGATCTTCGCAGGCTTCTATCACAGCCACTGCGCCCATGTAGTATTCAAGCTGATAGTCTATATAGCGCATATCGGCAATGCCTGCTTTCTGATACTCCGCAAGCACCTTGTCTATCATTTTCACAAAAGTATCAGTAAGATCGCTAAGCTCGTCAAAAAGGGTCTTATCCACAGTATTGATAAGCTTATCGTCAGACACCTCGCTTTCATTATACTTTTTTCTGAGATTTTTCACAACAGCCTTATCGTTGAACTTTGCCCCATGGTAAAGTATCCTGTCAACAAGGGACGGCTTTATATCGTAACGCTCTTTTGAAAGCTCTATAATGCCTGCTGAAACAGGAACTAGCCTTTCATCGAGGTTTATGGCGACTGTAACGCTTCGTATGCGGTCATAGAGTGCCTTTTTAAGCTTCTCTATCTCACCCTTCAGGGATATATAATGCTTGTCACCGTAATGCTCCTCAAAGAACGCAAAAAGCTTTTTTACGCCCTCTGAGCGTATCTTATCTTTCATTTTTCCATAAAAATCGTGCATTATCTCCATGCACTGTATGTAAGCGTCAAAGCCGCTTATGGCATCATCAAGCTGTGAAAAGCTGTCGGGAGTAGTAAGATTATAGATGTTCTTTCTGTCATTTTCCACCATGACGTTTATCACCTTACGTATGGTGGCAGACAATGACGGAAGCCTTATGAAATCATCAAGGATATCAAGGCGGTAGTTTATTACCTCCTCATCGTCGCAAACCTCACAAAAAAGCCTCATTACACGATACTGGTAATGGGGCGTGATAAAATCAGCCACCTTTTCAAGCTCCAGATTGTCAACAAACGCTCTGGGGAGCTTTTCAAGAGCGGCAGCTCTTTTTTTCATTGCGTTGTGCTTTTCCACAGAGGGATAAAGCAGGTCAGCCACAGGGGCTTTCATATCAAATTCGTCAAGTTTTGAAGCCATTTTCGTTTCCTCACTGGTCTTTGGCAAGGGCTTTCAGGTCTATTATTATGCCCACCTTTGCAAGAGCCTTTGACATAAGCTCTGCACTTAAGGGGTAGATATCAGTTTTTCCGCACTCGTGGTCATACTCGTATCTGAAAAACTGCACATAATTCTCCTGATAATCCTCAGACGTATAAACTTTTCCCATAATATATTTATTTTTTATGGCATAATAGTTCACAGGCTTGAGCCTGAGAATAGCTTTCGGGTCGGCAGACATTTCCGAAGCGAGGGTATCAAAGCCCTCGTCAACGTAGTTTATTTTTCTGCACTTCATATCCTTTATTTTCTTTTTCAGAGGCGGCTCGCTCTGAGTCTGCTTCTTTTTGAACAGTGAAAACATGTTTACACACCAAGCCTCTCAAAAAGCTGTTTGCGGCAATCCTCTTCAAGCTTATCGTTTATAGGCTCAGGGATATACTTTTCGCCAAGCTTACGGCTCATGCAATATGAAATAACATAGTCGCTGACCTTTGGATTTTTTGACAGGAGCGGACCGTGGAGATAGGTTGCGATAACGCTTTTTTCCATATAGCCCTCGGTACTGCTTTCAAACTCATTGCCGTTGCCTGAGAGGACTTTTCCGAATGGTGACTTGACGTTGGTGGTCTGTCCGCCGTGGTTTTCAAAGCCTATGACCTTGTATTTTTCTCCGTCAAGCTGAGCTTCTATAACGATATTACCGATACATCTGCATCTTTTATCGGTAGACGCCACAGTATAGTAATCAAAAAGCCCCAGTCCAGGCACTTTTTCACCGTTTGAGTCCTTATAATACTGACCCATGAGCTGATAGCCGCCGCATATCATCAGGAAAAATGTCCCAGACTTATAAGCTTCCATGATACTGTCCTTGCAGGAAACAAGGTCATCGGCAAGTATCTGCTGTTCAAAGTCAGCACCGCCGCCGAGGTAGATGATATCATACTGGGTGAAATCAGTTTCCTTGTCACCAATAAGATGCTTTGAAACTTCAAGCTCTATGCCACGCATTTTACAGCGGTAAGAAAGCACTTCAACGTTGCCGCTGTCGCCATAGAGGTCAAGCATATTAGGATACATATGAAGAATTTTCAGCTTTTCCATTTTACTTTTCCTCCCCGTTTTCTTTCAGGCTCTTGTATCTTTTTATTGCGGCTCTTGTCGGCTGGATAGCGGTATAATTGGCTATGGCGAACTTATCTCCCTTTGTGGAAAAGAGTGACGCTGTTGCTTCGTCAAGATCAGGATAAACGAATATCTTGTCAGGGTCATAGCCTGAGCATTTTATTCTTATGGCGATATCATATGCTCTCGTACCAGAAGTCACAACTCTGTCAACATTATTGAACACGGAGAAATTTATATCCCATATCCATGAAACGTCATGGCCGTCTGCAAGGTTATCGTTAAGGACAAAAAGCAGTTCCTTTGAGCCGGCCTGCTCGTTCATCACACGCAGGGTCATATTTGCGCCAACAGGGTTTTTGGCAAGGTTCACAAGAAGGCTTGAGCCGTCAACCTCAAAGCGTTCAAGTCTGCCGTTATTCACCTCGAAATGCTCAAAAGTGTCATGCAATATAGCCTTATCAAAGTTATAAAGCTTTGCGGCGGTATAGACAGCCGCCATGTTATACATATAATAGATACTGTTATGAGCGGTCTTATATGTTTCCCCGTCTGCTTCAAAGGACGGAACAGTCAGGTCAACGTTCTTTATCTCCACCTCAGGCTCGATATTGCCAAAACCACACTTTGGACAATGGAACTTGCCGATATGTGAATACTGATAATAGTCATAGACAAGCTCAGTATCGCAGAAAGGACAGAACTTGCCCTCGCCCACCTCATAAGGCTTATCCGTTGCGCCCTGATATCTGTCAACGCTGAAATAGTGGATATTCTTATTATTGGGGTTAGCAAGTCCAAGTCTTGCCACGTTTGGGTCATCGGCATTGAGAACAACGTTGCCCTCAAATGTTTCAAGGAACTTTTTCACCTTGAGAATGAGTGTTTCCACCTCGCCGTTTCTGTCAAGCTGGTCACGGAAGAAATTCAGCAGAACAAGGGTCTGCAAATTGAGCTTTGAATAGACCACAGGAACGTGGGACTCGTCAGTTTCAAGCACAAGATAATCGGCATGGACTCTTCCCCTCATATCGCAGTGATTGAGCAGGAGTGAGCATATGCCCGTATCAAGGTTATTTCCCTCCGGGTTTGTGATTATCTTCTTTCCACCGCTTGCAAAAATGTGGCTGAGATAGTTTGTAACAGAGGTCTTGCCGTTGGTGCCTGTGACGGCGACGATAGGGCAATCCACCTTGAAAGCCTTAAGGCAGTCTTTATTTATAGTCCACAGCACAAGCCCAGGAAAGTTACCTGCGTCCCTGCCCAGCAGGTGCAGAGTTTTAACCATAAGCTTGCCGAAAATAATGGTGAAAGCGTTTTTTAAACTCATTTATGTATCTCCTATTAAAATAAAGTCGTATAAAATAATAATAGACCATAACGCCCATAATGTCAAGCATTTTAGACCTTTGCAAACAAAAAAAACACCGCACAAAGACGATAGGCTTCCATTGTGCGGTGTTGACTTCTATATGATTTTTGAGAGAAAATCTTTCAAACGCTGATTTTCAGGGTGTGCAAAGAACTCTGACGGCTTGTTCTGCTCGAGTATTTTTCCGTCTGCCATAAACAGAACTCTCGAAGCAACTTCCCTTGCAAAGCCCATTTCGTGGGTAACGACAACCATTGTCATTCCGTCGGTTGCAAGCTGTTTCATAAGCTCCAGCACCTCGCCCACCATTTCAGGGTCAAGTGCAGAAGTAGGCTCGTCAAAAAGCATTACTTCAGGGTTCATCGCCAGTGAACGTGCGATGGCTATTCTCTGCTTCTGACCGCCTGAGAGCCTTGAAGGATACTCGTCAGCCTTATCAGGCAGACCAACTCTTTCCAAAAGCTCCTCCGCCTTTTTGTCGGCTTCATCGGCTGTCATAAGGCCAAGCTTCACAGGGGCGAGAGTGATATTCTTTTTTATTGTAAGATGTGGGAAGAGGTTGAAATGCTGAAAAACCATGCCCATTCTCTGTCTGAGCTTGTTCATTTCATGCTCGTTCGCCTGAGTGATGTTCTCGCCCTCGAAGAAAATATCTCCTGAGGTCGGCTTTTCCATAAGGTTAAGACAGCGGAGAAAGGTGGATTTTCCTGAGCCTGACGGACCAACGATAACGACCTTTTCGCCCTTGTCGATAGTTTCGTTTATATCTTTCAGCACTTCAACCTCGCCGAAAGACTTGCTGAGATGTTTAACGTCTATCACTTTGCGACAGCCTCCTTTCAAGCTTTCCTACCAGATGAGTAAGCACAACTACCATTATAAGGTAAATAAGTGCAACTGTTATAAGCGGCATGAATGCCGAGAACGTCTGAGAACGGATTATATCTCCGCCCTTTGTAAGGTCCTGAATTGCGATATATCCTGCAACAGAGGTTTCTTTAAGCAAAACTATGCACTCGTTTGCAAGGGCAGGCAGAACAGTTTTGAAAGCCTGCGGAAGAACTATTGATATCATTGTCTGACGATAGCTAAGGCCAAGGCTTCTTCCTGCTTCAAACTGACCGTTGTCAACTGACATGATACCTGAACGGACTATCTCAGCCACATATGCGCCTGAGTTCACGCCGAATGCAAGCACAGCCACAAGAGTCTTGTCTATGTTCACACTTCCAAAAATAACAAAATATGTTATAAGGAGCTGAACTACCATAGGAGTTCCTCTTATCACTGTAAGATACACTCTGCAAAGGGCGTTGAGTATCTTCATTTTGCCTGTCTTATCATGAGTAGAGCGGACTATAGCCACAAGAAATCCCAACACAAAGCCAAGTATGACCGCAAAGAAGGTTATGATAAGTGTTGTTTTAAGACCATTGGTAAGATAATGCCAACGGCTCTCGTCCAAAAAATTTTGCTGGAAATCGTCGATCAATTTGTTCAATTCAGCACTTCCTGTTCTTTATCAAAATAATTTCGGCTGCCGCTCTACGACAGCCGAAGTGTGAAAAATTATTTCTTTCTTACGATTATTACCTGACTTGATGATGTGTAAGTGTCAGAGAAAAGAACGTTTTTCTCTCTGTCAGGTGTAACTGTCATACCTGCAACGCCAACGTCTGCCTTGCCTGACTGAACGGCTGAGATGATAGAATCAAATGCCATATCGTCTATCTTAAGCTCATAACCAAGCTTGTCGCAAACTGCCTGCATCATATCAGCGTCGATACCAACGACCTTATCGTTCTCCTTGCTCTCGTATGGAGGGAACTCAGCGTTTGTTGCCATTACAAGCGTACCCTTATCTCTGCTAACATTATCAGGGGACTTGTATGGGTTCTTGCCAGCGTCCTCGCCAACGTAGTTTGCCTTGATAGCGTCAAGCGTTCCGTCAGCCTTAAGCTCCTTGAGAGCACCGTTGACAGCTGTCTGAAGCTCAGTGTTGTCAAGCTTCATAGCGATAGCGTATTCTTCCTCAGCAAATGGCTCGTCAAGTATTTCAAGATCGTCATTCTTCTCAACAAAAACCTTAGCAGGCTCAGCGTCGATTATAACAGCGTCTATCTTGCCCTGCTTCAGAGCCTGAACAGCGTCAGCGCCCTTGTTGTATTTTTCTACCTTAGCGTCCTTAACGTCCTCGGCATAGATATCGCCTGTTGTTCCAAGCTGAACACCGATAGTCTTGCCCTCCAGATCGTCAACGCTGTGAACTGTATTAGCAGGCACTCCGCAGCCTGCAAGCATTGTAACGCTCATTGCCACTGCAATAAGTCCTGCTGCAAATTTCTTCATAACATACATTCCTTTCAAAAATTGATAGCGACAGCCCTACGATACCGACTGTGCATAAACCTATATCATATATTATAACTGAACACACGGCTTTTTGCAATAGCTTTTATCAGTGATTTAATATATAAATTATGAATTTTTTGTTTTGCCAAACCATTTTAGTAAACAAAAAAGGTATCCACCCAATGGGGACACCTCTTTGTGAAAATCAGCTTAGAAATCCATTGTGAACTGAACTCTGTGGTTGCCGTCTGCGTCATCATCTATCATTTCAGCCTTTACGATAGTGATAGGCGTAACAGGCTTTGACTGTGCGTTGTCTGAACCTGTTGTTCTCTCAACTTTAAGAAAGTCATCAACAACGTCCATGCCCTCTGTTACCATGCCGAAAGCCGCATACTGACCGTCAAGGAAGGTATCCTTATCGCTGTAGCAGATAAAGAACTGGCTTGAAGCACTGTCCATATCATTGGCTCTTGCCATTGAAACAACGCCTCTTGTATGGCTCAGGCCGTTTTCAACGCCATTTGCTGAGAACTCGCCCTTGATAGTTTCCTTGCTTCCGCCTGTGCCGTCACCGTTAGGGTCACCGCCCTGTGCCATAAAGCCGTCTACAACTCTATGGAAAGTAAGTCCGTCATAGAACTTTTCCTTTACCAGCTTCTCGAAGTTCTCGCAGGTGATAGGTGCGTCATTGGCGTAAAGCGTGATAACGAACTTCTTGTCAGTGTCAGCCGCAGAGGTCTGTGATGAGCTGTCACCCTTATCTCCGCAGGCTGTAAGAACTGCGCAGGCAAGCACGCCTACTGTGCAAAGAGCCAATGCTCTGAATAGCTTTTTAAGTTTCATTTTTATCGTCCTTTCGATCATCATTATGGCATTTCTGCCTTTTCACTAGCCTATTATAGCACCTCCCTGCAAAAAAATCAACATCAGACCATGTTTTTCACAGAATTTTCATCATACGAAGCCTAAAGTTGGCTTATTTAATATTGATTTTTGGCTCTTAATGGAGTATAATTATAATGTTTTTTTAAAGAAAAATATAAAAACTATGTTATGTATGGAGGACTGAACAAAATGGATAAGCTGAAAAAAGCTCTGCCCTTTATCTTCCCACCTCTGGCTGTATTGCTCATAATGGGATTTGCTTTTTATCGGCATGGGCTTTACCCTTTTGGTGATGGCACTGTATCATGGTGTGATATGTCACAGCAGGTGATACCTCTGCTCACCGACTTCAAGGATATTTTCACAGGCAAGGACGGAATGTTCCTTAACTTCCACAATGCAGGAGGAATGGACCTGTGGGGCGTTTTCTTCTTCTTTATCGCAAGCCCCTACACTTTGCTTGTGCTTTTTGTTGACAAGGCTGACATCATCTACCTTGTGAACATTCTCACAGTGCTTAAAATGATGACAGCGGCTGTCACAGCGCAGATATATTTCCGCTCCTGTCAAAAAAAGCTCGACCCTTACATTGGCGCTGTACTCAGCGTCATATACGCATTCTGCGGCTATGGAATGTTCTATTATCAGAACAACATATGGCTAGACATGATGTATCTTTTCCCTCTTCTCATGGTGGCATTCAGGGAGCTTTTCGAGAAAAAGCGCATTATCCCGTACACTGTCATGCTCACACTTATGATGATAGTGAACTACTACATCAGCTACATGATAGTTGTTTTCATACTGATTTTCATGGCACTTTGCTGCTGGCGTTACCGCAAGGAGGAAAAATACAAGGACGTTCCATGCAGATTTGTTATAGGCTCGCTCCTTGGTGCATTGCTTTCAGCGGTGGTATGGATGCCATGCTTCCTGCAGTTTTTGTCAAGCGGACGTTCTAAATCAGTTATCCAACAGATCGAAACCGCCTCATTCATCACAAACTACAACACCACATTCTGCCTGCTGTTGTCAACGGCTTCGGTGATAGTGATAGTTGCGGTGTTTCTTCTTGACGGCAAAAAGAGAAGCAAGCGTCTTAACACCGACCTTATAATGCTCTTTTTGATGCTCGTACCTATTTTAATAGAGCCTGCGAACCTTATGTGGCACACGGGAAGCTATATGTCGTTCCCATGCAGATACGCTTTCATCACCATATTCTTTGCACTTATCTGCGCAGGATATTTTCTTTCATCGGAAAACGCAGTGGCAAAAAGAAAGAAAAACTGCGACCACTTTGTTATTTTCCTGATACTTGCGGCACTTATCTACGGCTTTTACAACTTCTCTGAGGGCTTTGTTGAGAACAATCGTGACGGAATGTCAAAATACACCAAAAGTCTTTGGCAGGACAGCACCGCCTTTGAGCTTTGCCTTGAATTTTTCATTGTGGCGGCGGCTTTCTATACTGTTATCGTTCTGCTACACAAAAAGGGCTGGATATCAAAGAAGATATTTGCTGTCTTCCTCGCAATGTTTGTTGCGGCTGAGTCATACGCAAACGTGAACATTTATATGGTATCCCCAAGCATGAACAATACTCTCCGCGCGGCTAATCATCAGAAGATAATGGATCTTTCAGACAGGCTTGACGAAACAGAGGACTTTTACAGAGTAAAGACCTCAAGCAAGCTTTTCGAGGTCAATCTGGTCGGCTCAATGGGCTACAATTCCCTGAGCCACTACACTTCCCTCACAAGCCGTGATTATATGTACATGATGAAGCAGCTTGGTTACTCCTCCTACTGGATGGAGGTAGGCTCATATGGCGGAACGGAGCTTACCGACGCTTTGCTGTCAGTAAAATATCTTATTGAAAAAAGTACAGGCTCGGCTGACGCTGTATATTCAAACGATACCTACGAGATAGTGCCGACAGAATACTATCTCCCCCTTGGCATTGTGACCGACGCTGACCTAAGCGGCAGTGAGGAGCTTTCCACAGGCACAAGAAGCAACGTTCAGAAGAAGCTTTTTGAACAGCTTTTCGGTGGCAACGGTAACGAGCTTATCACAGACTACGAATACACCACGATCTATGGTGTGCAGGACGACAGTAACTTTAAACCGAATTACACCCTCACTACTACTAGCGATGTAGCCTACATGGACTACAGCATAGATGTGACAGACAAGCAGACACTTTATTTTGACTGCTTCGACAAGCTTTCAAACAGCCTCAGCGAGGATATAAACGGAAGCTTCATGGTAACAGTGAACGGTCAGGTAAAGCAGATGGATTATCCGTCACAATCGAGCAACGGGCTTTTGAAACTTGGGGAATTTGAAAATGAACACGTCAACGTGCGTGTGACCTTGAAGAAAGACATTACAAGCTGCCGTTCCTATGGCGTTTTCGGGCTTCACCACAATGTTCTTGAAAAGGCACTTGAGCAGGCACAGACCGCCGGTCTTACAGACAGTGACGGCAAGCTTTCAGGAAGCGTGAACGCAAAGGCAGGACAGAAATGTGTGCTTCAGATACCATATCAGGAGGGTCTGAAAATAAAGGTCAACGGCAAGGCTGTTTCATATGACAAGGTTTTCGGTGACCTTGTAAGCTTTGACTTGCAGGAGGGCGAGAACACAATAACTGTAACAAGCGTTCCAAGGGGCTTTTATGCAGGTCTTGCACTGACTATCGCAGGCATTGCGCTGACAGCAGGATATTTCTTCATAAGAAAGAAACTGAAATTCGGAGAAACTATGGAATCCGCTGCACTTGTGGCTGTTATCGGTGCAGGAGCTATAGTGATCATAGTGGTTTATGTTGCACCTTGCATACTGAATATTTATAGCTGATAAATAGTACAGAACAATAATTCGGGACGTCTCATTTCTGTGAAACAGAAATTGAGCCGTTCCCCTACATAACAAAACTGCGGATAGCATTTTGCCGTCCGCAGTTTTTATTTTATCCGAATTTACTTATGCTCCTCCAGATACTTTTCAGTATCCATTGGATAGCATTTCAGGTTTGGAAGCTCGTCAAGGGTGAGAACTCTTTCGCTGTTGTAGATCTTGTTCCACTCGTCAAATGTGGTGTACTGATCTGAAAGCTGTTTATCCTTGATACAGAACTCGCCGTTCCATGTACTGAACCACGCCCATCGTGTGCCGTCGTTGAATGCTCCGTCAGGGTCGAACATCGAGCCGTTCTCTGTCATTGCGATTATCTTTTTTGTGGATGTGCTTGACTTCACAAGGTCATAATACCACTTCTGTGAAGAACTGTCCCGCTCTGCAGGGTAACAGTCATAGCCCATGATGTCAACATACTCATCACCCGGATACCAGTCAGGATTCTGTGCGTTCCATACCCAGATCAGGTTGTTAAGACCATACTCGTTTGTGAACTTGTCATACATGAGCTGCCAAAGCTGAATGTATGCGTCCTTTCCTGCTGAACCCCACCAGAACCATGCGTTGCCAGGATATTTAGGGTCGCCTGCTGCCTCGTGGAGCGGTCTCCAAAGGATAGGCACGTTTGCATCGGCAAGCTCTTTGAGCACGCCTGCCATATGGTCAAGGTCTGCTATGATAGAATCGTAGCCCTCTTTGTCCTCGCCGCTGAGAGCCTTTGCAAGGTCGAAGTCTGTGTATTCAGAATAAAAGCCCTGCCACCATGCTCCGCCGTTCTTTTCCAGGTTTTTCTCAGGGGCATACCAATGCCAGCAAAGTGAAACTATTCCGTTTTCATTGTTGTACCAATCCATAGCCTGCAAAGGTACCATATCTCCGCCGCCTGCACCATGTGCAAGTGCGCTGTTTGAAAGATTTAAAACGTCAAGACCAAGTATAGCAGGCGTCTTGCCTGTGTGCTTCTTTATCTCCTTGAACTCACGGCTGTCCTTGCCCTCGTTATCTCCTGAGGACTGACCTGAGATAGTATACTTTCCGTAAACGTCCGTAAGGAAGTTATAAAGTCTTTTTGCCTCGTCAGAAGCGTTAGGGTTTGAAAGCTGATTTGATACCTCATACTGTGAAAGGTCGATAGCAGGAGCTGGGGTTATCTTTATCTTGTCAATATAGATATGACCATTATCGCCCTTTATGCCTACCTTATGAGTACCTTCGTCGATAAGCACATTTTCAGCCATAGTGTCACCAAACTCTGTTGTGGTCGATGTGAAGTTTGTGAGCGCAGCACCGTCAACAGTGATAAGATTTGACTGACCCTCGCCGTCTGCCGCCATTGTGAGAGTAATATTATAGCTTCCCTTTGCAGGAAAATCTATCTCGAACTCCACCATATCTCCCGATGAGCCTATGGAAACGAAGCCATCGCCAGAAAACTTACCAAGAAAATTCTTATCAAGCACTGCCGCACCTCCCGAAAGAGTTCCTTTTTCCGCCTCGGACTCATAGCTGAAATCCTCAGGAACGTCATACTCTGTCGTTACGTCTGAAAGGTCGATGTTGCCCATATCCTCAACGACAGGGGCTGTTGTAGTGGTAGTCTCACCTGCTGACGAGCTGCCTGAGCTGCTGTTTCCTGTGCTGCTGCAGCCTGCTGCCGCACAAGCGATAAGCACTGCCATAACGGCAGCAACTGTTCTTTTCATTATTTCACGCATAATGTTCTCCTTATCATTACTAATTAAAATATTCAAATTTTCATAAAGCCAAGCTTTGCGAAGCTCTCGCCTTTAGGCTTTATATTCCATACTTTTAAATATATCATATAAAAAATCATTGTCAATAGCCATTTTTAATGTTTAACATCGTGTTCAAAATTGATAACGTTTACTTTGATTTGAACTAAAAAAATATGAACCCAAATGGCATCGGGTTCATATTTTCATATAGAAATATATTATTTTCTGAGAAACGTTCTATATACCCAGCGGGTGAATTTTCTGGGGAATATAAACAAACCAAGCTGTAAAGCGCATGGCATGAAAAAATCACGGAAGCCCGTATACCCTGAGCGATGTATTATCCACCTCACACGAATGAAAGCCTTTGTATGCTCCCAGCTTTTGCGTGTATCCACAGTATTTTCATCTATGCGGTAGCGCACAAGCACCTCGGGTATATTCTGCCCCTTTGCACCATGCTGTAACATTCGTGCGATAAACTCATAGTCCTCGCACATTTTAAGGTCACTGTAACCGCCTATCTTCTCCGCAAAGGACTTGCGAAAAGCCACAGACTGCCTGTTGAAAGGGTTGCGTCGTTTGGAATATGAAGCGATATCCTTATGCATGACAGGCACTTTTTTCACCGAAACTACCTCGTCGGTGTCAGTGTCGAACTCCTCCACATATGTGCCGATTATATCAAGCTTTGGCTTCACCGCAAAAAGGGTCATCTGCTTCAAGCAGCGGTTAGGGAGAGATATATCGTCGCTGTCCATTTTCACGATATAATCGCATTTACACGCCTTTATGCCCTCGTTGTAAGCCTTTCCAACGCCCACGTTCTCGTCTATCTGAACGATATGGAAAATATGCTTGAACTCGTCCTGAAAAGACTTCACGATAATATTAAGCTCGCAGGTGAGCTTGCCGTCGCACACAAGCACGAAGTCAGAGGGAGGATATGACTGCATGAGCATAGACTCAAGACTCTCGTTAAGGTTCTCAGGAAGCTCACGGTCATACACCGACATAAGCACACTGTATTCAGGCAGCGTATATTTTCCAACTCGATACGTCATAAAATCCCTCCCCTGCATTATTATCAACTCAATTATACTATAACAGCTCCAAAAAGTCAACTACGACCAACAAAGTATACTATTTATATAGTACAGACCAATACACAAAAAAAGACCGCCCCATTCGGAACGGTCTTGTAAGCTACTTTGAAAAATTAGCCAAGCTTCTTAGCAAGCTGTGATACCTTTCTTGCAGCAGCATTCTTATGCATAATGCCCTTTGTGCAAGCCATATCTACCTTCTTGATAGCAGCTCTTACTACTTCTTCCTTGTTTTCTGCATTCTCAGCTACAGCAGCGTCAGCCTTCTTGAGTGCAGTTTTAAGATCAGACTTTACAGCCTTGTTTCTCATTGTCTTAGTGTTGATAACCTTGACTCTCTTCTTAGCGGATTTAATGTTTGGCATACCGACACCTCCCTCATTCTGTATAAATTTGCACTTATTTGCACAAGCTATCCGCAGACTGAGAGGAAATGCGGAAAGCCCTTTAAACAAGCCTTGTAAAATATTTTACCACATTTCAAAAGAAATTGCAAGGGGGTTTACTGAAAAAAATATAGAAATTTTGCGGTCTAAATTGTAGGAACACACAAAAACTTACACGATATCACAGAAAGGTGAATAAAATGAGCATTAGAACGGATATGGCGACGGAGAGCTTTTCTCAGGCAGGCGGTGTGGAAAAGCTTCAGGGAGTGAAAGTCAAAAACAAGGTTATTGAAAACGCTAGGCTTGAGGTAACGGACATCACCATAGAAACACAGGAAGCCGCCGAAAAGCTTGGCAGACCTGTCGGCAGATACATCACCCTTACTGCCACAGATTCAACATTCGATATGTACAGCGACAGTTTTCATGAGCGTGCAGAAGTCATAGCAAAAGCCATAGGGGAGCTTTGCGGTGGATGTGAACGTTTTTTGGCAGTAGGGCTTGGGAACTATGCCCTGACTTCTGACGCTGTTGGCCCTCTTACTGCTGAAAAGATCTTCGCTACCCGCCACATAAAAAGCCTTGCAAAAGAGATTGATACTGACGATCTGGGCGAGGTCACAGTGATACAGCCAGGAGTGCTTGGAAACACGGGAATAGAATCCTCAGAGCAGGTAAAAGCAATTGCAGAGCGTGTAACACCGCAGGCTATCATTGCCGTTGACGCACTGGCTTGCAGCGAGCTTTCAAATCTTGGCAGGACAATACAGCTTTGCAACACCGGCATTTCTCCGGGAAGCGGAGTCGAAAACGCACGAAAAGAGCTTTCGCTTTCGACCCTCGGGGTAAAGTGCATTGCCATAGGCGTGCCAACGGTCATAGACCTTTGCACTGCCGCACAGCACATTTTCGGTCAGACCGCACCTGAAAGCTCCGAAAACATCATGGTCGCTCCGAAAACTGCTGACAAACTTTCGGAAAACTGTGCAAAGCTCATTGCAATGGGCATAAACCGTGCCGTTCACCCTGCCCTGTCGCAAGAGGACATTCAAACTCTCACCTGCTGACAAAAGACAGGTGGTACAGTAATGTAAAGCCTGTATACAACAATTGTAAACTTTTTATTAATATGTACGAGTGAAATTGCGAAAACGTTTTCTGAAAACGAATACTCACACAAATTCAACACACCTTTGTCATAATCAACAAAAACGCTTGAGCTTTATATTGCAAAATGCTGATTGACTAAATTTAAACTTTTTGTTATCATTAGTAAGGACGAAAAATAAGCGTTATGGCAAGCGTTGTCGGGTAACAGTGCTTGTCGATCGTAACAGATGAACGTTTTGGGTAAGGAACATTCGTCTATTATCAAGGAGGTTACTATAATGAAAATGGCAAAGAGAATTTTCGCTGCTGCTTGTGCGCTTTCACTGGCTTGCAGCATGGCTGCTTGCGGCAGCTCATCAAGTGACAGCTCATCTTCCAAGAAGGAAGCTAAGGCTATGACAGATGATCAGAAGGAGCAGGTAAATGCACTTCAGGATAAGCTCCCTGACATCGAGCTTTCAAACAAGACTATCAAGTGGATGGCTCACTATGACATCAACCCTAGTGATGGTAAGTCAGAGTCACCTGCTATCTCACTTTTCCAGACTAAGTACGGTGGAAAGATCGAGTACGTTCAGACAACTTGGGATAACAGATATACTGATCTTGCTAAGGCAGTTATGGCTAACGACTCACCTGACTTCTTCCCTGCTGACGACATGGACGCATTCCCTAAGGGTGCTATCAAGGCCATGTTCGAGCCTATCGACGATGTAGTTGATTTCAGCTCAGACATCTGGTCATCATCACAGACACTTAATGATTCATTCGTATTCAACGGCAAGCACTATGTAGCTGCTATCGACGTAAAACCACAGTATGTTTGTACATACAACACAAAGACAATATCAGACTTTGGCTATGACGATCCTGCTGAGCTTTACGCTAATGACGAGTGGACATGGAGCAAGTTCACAGAGATGTGCCTTGACTTTGCAGACTCTGAAGCTGACAGATATGCTCTTGATGGTTACTGGTACGGCAAGGCTCTTAACGATACTTGCGGTTATCCACTTATCGGTCTTGAGGACGGCAAGCTTGTAAACAACATGGGCAAGGCTGAAGTTGGCGCAGTTCAGGATCTTATGTACAACCTTGAGAAGAACAACGTTGTATTCGACAGATCAAGCAACAACTGGAAGACAAGAGGTGACGGAGCTAACGGTGAAGGTCTTGGTTCACAGCTCACACTGTTCATTCCTATCGGCACATGGGCTCTCGAGGATACTCCTGAAAAGACTAAGACATTCGGAAGCGTCAAGGACGGCGAGGTTATGTTCGTTCCAATGCCAAGAATGGACGATTCTGACAAGTACTATGTATCTACAGGTGTAAACGGCTATCTCCTCTGCAAGAACGCTCCAAACCCAGACGGCTTCAATGCGTTCGTAAACTGCTGCAAGGTTGCAAACTCTGAGGTACAGAACATCACAGAAGAACAGCTCAAGAACGACTACGGCTGGACAGACGATATGATCGAGATGCGTCAGACAATTTACGATCTGGCTAGACAGAATCCTGTATTTGATTTCCAGGACGGCGTATCTGCTGAGCTTTCAACACTTATGCAGACAGTAAACCAGGCTACAATGATAACAGGCGGCGGAGCTACTACATGGACAGAGTGCGTTGCTGAGAACCAGAAGGCTGTTGATTACATCATCAAGGAAGCAAACGCTAACGTTGCTGAATAATTCAGTATTTTCAAGCGGGACGTTCATTCGTCCCGCTTTTTTATTGACTTTGTATTTGTCACAAATTTGTTAAATATATTTGTACGCAAAATGCACAATATAAAATACATAAATTTGTGCAAGAATTTTACGGATTTTTATGTACAAATCACAAAAAATATGCTATAATAAATGTACGTTAAAAAGAATATATCAAGGAAGGGAGATATGTTTTATGAGATCGATTATTACTATCAGCCGTGAATTTGGCAGCGGAGGACGTGAGATAGGCAAGAAGCTTGCTGATGATCTGGGCATACCTTTCTATGATAAAGAGCTTTTGGAAATGGCTTCAAAAGAGAGCGGTATATGTCAGGAGCTTTTTGTTAAGAACGATGAGTCCTATACTAACAGCTTTCTTTTCTCTCTGGTCATGGGTAATTACCCTGTAAGTGCAGACGGCAGGATCAATCCTGATATGCCGCTGAATCACAAGATATTCTTGGCTCAGTTTGAAACTATCAAGAACATTGCAAAGAAGGGTCCTTGTGTTATTGTAGGACGTTGTGCTGACTATGTTCTGAAAAATGAGCCTAATATTATCGACTTCTTCATTTCCGGCAACACTGCCGAAAAGAAAAAGCGTATCCTTGAGAGATACGATATTGAAAAAAACAAAGCTGAGGACTTTATCCGCAAGACTGATAAGCGGAGAGCTTCATACTATAATTATTACACCGACATGAAGTGGGGCGAAGCAAAGAACTATGACCTTTGTATCAACTCGTCCAAAACAGGCGTTGACGGTGCTATCAAGCTTATGAAAGCTTATATCGAAATAAAAGAAGCCAACGCTGATAAATAGGAATTTTTCGTTTTAATTCATTTTACTTTCCTTACTACGAAAGAGGGCTGACCATAGGGTCGGTCCTTTTCCGTTTTATGAGAAGTTTTATTACTCCAGCTTAAACAAAGTGTAACCAATATGTTATTGACAATAACAAGCAAATATATTATACTGTATAAAAGGGCAGAAGCCCGTCAAAAAAATAAAAAATACTGCAAAAGGAGAAACAGAAAATGGCTGAAATAAAAGTTATCACTATTGGCAGACATTATTGCGCAGGCGGTTCGACTATCGGTAAGCTTGTGGCTGAAAAGCTTGGTATCCCATGCTATGACAGAGAGATAATCGACATGGCGGCACAAAAAAGTGGCATTGCAATGAGCGAGATACAAAAATACGAGGAAGCCGCTCTGAGCATTCTCAAAACACCGATAAATCTGTTTTCAAAGGAGAAAGAGTATCCTATAACAGAGAAGATATTCGCCGCTGAAACAGAGGTAATAATGGAGCTTGTTTCAAAGGGAAACTGCGTTATCGTGGGCAGATGTGCAGATTTTATACTGAAAAACAAAGTCAAGACGCTGAATGTCTTCATTAATGCAAGCTTCGAGAAGCGTCAGGAGTGCGCAATTGAGAAGCACAACATCTCCGAGGACGAGGTAGAAGCAAGGCTCAAAAAGTATGACAAAAAACGTGCCGACTATTACAACTCCAACACCAACAAAAAGTGGGGAGATATTTCAAGCTATGATATGTGCCTTGACAGCGGCAAGCTTGGCTACGAAACGTGTGCCGAGATAATTGCTGACACTGTGAAGCTTTCAAGGGAGAAATAGGGGCAATATTTTATTGGGAGCGATAAAAATGTCAAAGGATAAGGAAGTCAAGACCAACGCCATGCGTATTCTTGACAGAAATAAGGTAAAATACAAGGTCAACACATACGAGTGCGACGAGTTTATCGACGGCATACACATTGCAGATATGCTCGGTCAGCCATATGAAAGCTCGTTCAAGACCCTTGTGACAGTGGGTAAAAGCGGAAATTACTATGTTTTCGCTATCCCTATCGCAGAGGAGCTTGACATGAAAAAGGCGGCAAAGTCTGTGGGCGAAAAGTCGGTGGAGATGCTCCATGTGAAGGATATAAACTCTGTTACGGGCTACATTCGTGGTTGCTGTACACCCCTTGGCATGAAAAAGCAGTACATGACGGTAGTTGACAGCTCTGCGGAGCAGTTTGAGGAGATAATCATAAGCGGCGGACGTATCGGGTCGCAGATAATGCTTTCTCCGAAAGATCTTATCAAGGTCACAAGGGGTAAATTTGAGAGCATAACAATGAGTGAATAGAAAAAAAAGAGAGCCGCTTGGCTCTCTTTTATTTTGCATTTATGTTGATATATTCGGGCTTTGTCTTTGAGTACATTATTTTCTGGCTGGAATAAAGTCCGTAATAGCCCGAAAGCATATAGCTTACTCCGCAGGCAACCGCAAAAAGCACAAGCCCACTTCCACCGAAAAGCTCATAGCTGAGAAGTATGGAAGCCACAGGGCAGTTCACAACGCCACAGAAAAGTGCCACAAGACCTATAGCCGCACCAAATGATGGGTCAAGCCCCAAAAAGCCTGCGGCTGTACAGCCGAAAGTTGCTCCGATAAAGAAGGTCGGGACTATCTCACCGCCCTTGAAACCTGTATTTATAGTTATGGCGGTGAAAAGCATTTTCAGGGCAAAGGCTTCTGGGTGCGCCTTACCTTTCTCTAAAGCCGCCACGATAACGTCTACGCCTGCTCCGTTGTAATCCCTTGTACCTACAAGCAAAGTCAATGCAATGATCACAACGCCACCTACAGCTATCCTGAGATAGGTGTTAGGCAGATACATCTGAAATCTTGAATGTGAAAACTCCATTACCATGCAAAGGAGTATGGATATCACCGCACAAAGAGCCGCAAGCGCCGCTATCTGGGTCACAGACACAAGGGAAAGCCTTGGTATGCCTGTTATGTTGAACTTTGTTGGCGCAAGCCCTACCAACAGCGATATTTTATATGCGATAAGAGAGGAAGCTATGCAAGGCACAAGACCCACATAGTATATAACGCCCACGCTTATTACTTCCATAGCGAAAAAAGTCGCAGTCAAAGGCGTTCCGAAAAGTGCGGCAAACACTGCGCTCATTCCGCACATTATCACAAGGCTGGAGTCTTTTTCGTCAAGCTTTAAAAGCTCGCCTGCCTTTGCGCCAATGCTTCCGCCAAGCTGCAAAGCCGCACCCTCACGTCCTGCCGAACCGCCCGTAAGGTGGGTGAGTACGGTGCCTAGAAAGATGAGAGGCGCCATAAGCAGCGGCACTTTGATGTTTCCACGAACAGAACTTATGATAAGATTTGTACCGGTCTCCTCGTTCACCTTGCAGACACGATAGCTGAAAATGATAAACAGACCTGCCAACGGCATAAGATACAATGTCCAGCTATGACCATCACGGAAGCCTGTGGCAAAGTTTACCGCCATATGGAACAGCGAGCCGACTATTCCCCCTATTACGCCCACTGCGCAGGCGATAAAGACCCACTTTGCAAAGGCTATGGAGAATTTTTTCACCGTCCGCATTTTGCTTTTTATAAACTCACTGCTTATTTTCCTCACCCCTTTTTACAGAAAAACAACGGGCGACATACGCCGCCCGAAATACTTGAAATACAGCCCCACAATATTGGGACGTCGCATTTCTGTGAAACAGAAATTCAGCCGTTCCACTACAAGATAATATGCTAAATTATACCTCAGCGATTACCTCTACCTCAACGAGAACGTCCTTTGGAAGCTCTTTTGCGGCAACGCATGAACGTGCAGGCTTTGATGTGAAATACTCGCCGTAAACTCCGTTAAATGCACCGAAATCTGACATATTCTTAAGGAAGCATACTGTCTTTACAGCCTTGCCGATAGATGTTCCTGCGGCTTCAAGAACGTTTGTGAGGTTCTTGCAAACCTGATGTGTCTGCTCCTCGATAGTTGTTGCCTCAACGTTGCCTGTTGCAGGATTGATTGCTATCTGACCTGATGTGAAAACAAGGTTTCCTACCTTCATTGCCTGTGAATATGGACCAATCGCGTCCGGTGCGTTCTTTGTGTAAACAACTTCTGCCATTTTTATCTACTCCTGTCTTAAAATTACTTATTGACTATCTTAAAGCCTGCGGCTGTAAGAGCCTGTCTTATCTCTCTGATATGATCAAAGTTTCTTGTTTCAAGAACAAGTCTGAGCAGGCAATCTGTGATATCGCTGTCCTCGCTTGCTCTCTCGTGGTGAACAGAAACAACGTTTCCGCCAAGCTTTGAAATTATCTCTGAAACATCTCTAAGCTGACCAGGTCTGTCCTCAAGCTGGATAGTAAGAGTATCAGATCTGCCAGACTTGAGCAGACCTCTCTTGATAACTCTTGAAAGGATAGTTACGTCTATATTTCCGCCTGAAACAAGACATACAACCTTTTTGCCCTTGATGTCAGGTATCTTATTAAACATTACTGCGGCAACAGGTGTTGCGCCTGCGCCCTCTGAAACGAGCTTTTGCTTCTCGATAAGGTGGAGGATAGCTGATGATATCTCGTCGTCTGAAACTGTAACAACGCCGTCAACATACTTACTGCAATACTCAAAGGTATGCTCGCCAGGCTCTTTTACCTTGATTCCGTCTGCGATAGTGTGAACGCTTTCAAGGCACTCTATCTTGCCGTCTTTAAGTGAATTTACCATTGAAGGTGCGCCTTCAGCCTGAACGCCGTATACTCTAACGCTTGGCTTGAGCTGTTTTACAGTGAATGCAACACCTGAGATAAGTCCGCCGCCGCCAACAGGAACAACGATAACGTCTGCGTCAGCCACCTGACTTAGTATCTCCAGACCGATAGTTCCCTGACCTGCGATAACATTTTCGTCATCGAACGGGTGAATAAATGTATAGCCGTTAGCGTCACGAAGCTCGATAGCCTTTGCATAAGCGTCATCATAAACGCCAGGCACAAGACATACCTCAGCGCCATAGCCCTTGGTTGCCTCTACCTTTGAGATAGGTGCGCCGTCAGGAAGACAGATGATAGACTTTATACCGTTCTTTGTTGCGGCGAGAGCAACGCCCTGTGCGTGGTTTCCTGCTGAGCAGGCGATAACGCCGTGTGACTTTTCCTCGTCTGAAAGCTGTGATATCTTATAATAAGCTCCTCTTACCTTGAAAGAACCTGTTACCTGAAGATTTTCTGTTTTCAGATAAACGTCACAATCAGGGTTTACCTTTGGCGCATGGATACACGCTGTTGGTCTGATGACCTCTTTAAGCACGTTTGAAGCGTCAAAAACCTTATCCAATGTAAGCATAAAAAACAACCTCTTTTTTCTATGTAATAAAAAAAGCCCTCGCCTGACTAGAGGCGAAGACATAATATCTCCGTGTTACCACTCTGATTGCAGACCATAAGCCTGCCACTCATATCTCTTTCTAACGGTGAGAAACCGTATCCGCTTAACACATCTGCTTAGGCGGATCAGCTCAGAGATGATCCTGACGGCGTTATCCCTGCGGACTTTCACCAAACGTCCGCTCTCTGCGAAGTATTCGCACCGTCACCTTTCTCGTCACAGCCTTTACGATATTCAATACAATCATTATATCACCATAAATATGAATTGTCAACAGCAATAAAATGAATTTTTCTCTAAGACATTATACAAAAAATAAAAACCCACACGAGAGTGCAGGTTTTTATTCATTAAGGAAGTATAGAAAAAATATATGAAGAAAACAATCATGAAGTCTTTTTAACTGTCGGTCTTTCCTTTCCGACTGTAATAATATTACCACTGCAATGTGATAGAATTATGTGCAAAGAGAGTGCATTTGCAAAAATATCACCTTTTGTTTGCGTAATGCACAACGATATGACGAAGCTTCCCTGTGGTCATATCCCTGCCCTTTATATCCGCTCCGTTGTGGCTCATAAGCTCAGCGCAGACTATGCCGTCGGTACTGCACCTGAAAACCTCGTGTCCGTCACACACCACCACAAGCTTTTCACTATCAACAGATATTCCGCCTGTTCTTCCGATAACATTTTCCTCTGCGCCCTCACGCTCCACCACATAGGAAATTCGTTTCCCATGATAGCGTTCAAGCTCTTTCAAGGGCGTACCTTTATTTTTTCTGAAAAGTCCCATTTTACGCTCCTGTATCAATTATCTGCTATATTATTATCATTTCCTGCACAAAGCTGCCTTGCGGAGGCGATAACGTCAAGCGACTCGCCCACCGACTGCAAAAAGGCTGACAGCAGCCCAAGCTGGTCAACGCTCAAACCCTCGCCAAGATAATTTGCAAATGCCGCAGCCATTATATTAAGCTGCTGACCGCAGCACGATCCCCTGTTTTCCACTGATACCGCCCTTTCCTGCTCACAACGTTTCTCTGTCATAATATGCGTCAGAAGAATAATACGTTCGCATATGCAGATAATAAGGGCATATTCTGAAAGGGGTCAAACACCTATGAACATCACTCACACCATACTTGCCACAGTCGGCTCTATAATCGTTATGTTCGCCATATCAAAGCTGCTGGGCAACAAGCAGATATCACAGCTCACGCTTTTTGACTACATCAACGGCATCACCATAGGCTCTATCGCCTCTGAAATGGCTGTTTCGCAGGAAATGGACGAGCTTATCGTGCCTGTTATCGCAATGGTGCTTTACGGACTGACAGGCTTTCTGTTGTCTGTGCTTACGATGAAGTCTATCCACTGCCGACATTTTCTTTCGGGCAAGCCTATCCTGCTTATTGAAAAAGGCAAAATATATCCCGAAAACCTTAAGACCGCCAAGCTTGATGTGAACGACCTACTTTCAAGAGCAAGAACATCAGGCTATTTCGACATCTCAAAGATATACTACGCTATTCTGGAAACCAACGGCACTATATCTTTCATGGAACGTGCCACAGAAGCACCTCTCACTCCAAAAGACTTAGGATATGAGAAGCAGGACGAAAAGCTTTGCACCGACCTTATCCTTGACGGCGTTATTATGAAGGACAACCTGAAATACGCAGGCAAGGAGATAAAATGGCTCACCAACGAAATAAGAAAGCAAGGCTGTTCATCACCTGACAAGGTCTTTCTCTGCATAGTTGACGGAAACGACAAAGTGACAGTGTTCCCGAAAACTCAGGAGAGCAACAAGAAGATCTACTTCGACTGAACCTTCTTCAAAAACTCGTGCAGCTCCTCTGCAAGCCTGCTCACAGGCAGACCAACAACGTTATAAAAGTCCCCGTCTATCTTTTCCACAAGAAGTGCTCCAAGCCCTTGTATGCCGTAAGCCCCCGCCTTATCCATAGGCTCGCCGCTTTTCACATAGGCTTTTATCTCCTGGTCGGAAAGCTCTCTGAAAGTCACTGCGGTATCAACGGAAAAGCTACTGTAACGACAGCCTCTGCCGATGGTAACGCCTGTTACAACATGATGAGTCTTACCTGACAGCATTTTTAACATTCTTATGGCATCAGCTTCGTCCACAGGCTTACCAAGAACTTCCCCATCGCATATTACAACAGTGTCACAGCCGATAACAACGCTCAGGTCATAGACCGAAGCGATACATCTGCATTTTATCCCTGAAAGATACTCAGGGGCAAGCTCTGGTGTAACGTCCTCTGGTATTTTTTCGTCACAATCAGAGGGGATAACCCTGAAATTCTCACACATCAATGACAGCAGTTCTTTTCTTCTTGGCGACGCTGAAGCAAGTATAACATCATAATCCATAAGCTCGCTTGAAATATTCACTGACATAAAGATCTTCCTTTACTTCTTTTACTTCTTACTCAAAAAGGCAACGCACTTATTATCCTGCGCTGCCTTAGTTTTTTTATTACAACTTCATTCCGCATTCTGAGCAGAACTTAACGCCTGCCGGCTCTTTGTGGCCGCACTGAGAGCAGAATACAAAACTGCTGTTTACAGGCTCTTGCACCGGAGCTTCTGCTATCACCGGAGCAGGCTGTGGCATTGGTGCAGGCTGAGGTGCTGTTTCAGGCTGTGGGATAGGTGCAGCAGTCTGTGCCACAGCAGGCTCAGGGATAGGAGCGGCTGTCTGAACATTCTGCTGAGCAGGATTGCCATAAACAGGATTAGCCTGTGGCTGATTATAAGCAGGTGAAACAGGGTGATTATGATAGCCCTGATTGTTTTGTATAACAGGCTGTGCGCCCATTGGAACTGCAGCGCCCTGAGCAGGCTGCTGATAAACAGGCTGAGCCATTTCAGGCTGTTTTGTTCCGCAGTTAGGGCAGAACGCCATATTCACTGGTATCTCGTGGCCACAGCCGGAACAAAGTTTCATTCCTCTGATGGTAAGAAGCTGTTCATTAAGATTTTTCAGTTCTTCAAGAGTTGCGTCTATCTGAGCAATAAGGTTTTTCACCTCCGGCTCTTCTATCTTGTCAGCCATTCTGAGCTTGACAAATCTGCCTATCTCGGTATACTTATCGTTTATAAAGGCAAGCTTTGCGTCTATCTGTGCCTTTACTGCATTTTCAGGTGTATTCTTAGGTGAAAAAAATCCCATTTTTATTCTCCCTTTCGGTTATAATATTTCTTCTGTATTTTGCTCTATGGTGATATTATCCTCAGGCTGAACGTCAAACGAAGTTGTTGTAGTATCAGGTGCTTCTGTAGCAGGAGCGGTGGTAACAGTGCCGTTCTCGGTCGGCTGAGTCTGTGCAGGCTCACTGTCCTCTTTGCTGTCGCCTGAAGCGTTTCCGCCCTCGTCAACTATCTCTGAATCCTTTATCTCCTTATCTATCTCGTCCTGCGACATCTGACCTCTCTTTACAGCTTTGTCATTTACAGCCGACAGACCAAGATAGCAATTCACATAATAGTGAGTAAGTATCTGATCGTATGTATAGCCAGCCTCGGCATAATAGCAAGCGCCCCACTGCGACATTCCAACGCCGTGACCCCAGCCATAGGACTTGAAAGTGAACACACCGTCCTTATAGCTTATCTCCATGGCGTTCGATTTCACATCAAAGAGGTTGCAGAGCGTGATACCTGTTATCCTAGCTTCACTGCCATCATAGGTACAACTCGTATGACCGTCGATAGTCACTCCGCTTATATACTTTCCGCTGAAAGCAGAGTCTATTTTAAACCAGTTCTTCACGTCGTCGGAAAGCTTTATATCAGTTTGGCTCTCGATACGCTCCTTGACCTCGTCTTTTGTATATGTAGCCTCAATGCCCCAGTTAGGATCTTTATCGTCAAACTCGCTCTTTACACGCTTGAGATACGGGTAAGAAACGCCCCATATATCCTCGCTGGTGGTAGAATAACCTGCTGTTGAAGCAGAATAAACTGCATTTATGATATTGCCGTTATACATAACGGTCTGACCCTCAACGGCATTTATACATCTTTCTATCTTTGAAGAATATCCGCTTTTAAGCCCCACCGTAGGTATAGCACCGATAGAATCGTTAAATCTGACCCATGTATAAGCCGCCACGGCCTGCGCCTTTATGGCTTCCTCGCCCCACTCACCGCCTATCTCGCTGTTGACTATCTGACAGAGCAGTTCATGACCATTAAGAGTGACGATATTTCCTGAGATTATATCGTTGACAGTATAATACTCATCAGCGACGCTTCTTGTATCTGTAAAGTTAGCAGGGTCGTTCTTTATGTCGTAATACTCGCCCTTATCCTCAGGCATTTCCACAGTAAACTCACTGGCTGAAGCCTTTTTCTTTGTGGTCTTTGCCTGCTTTTTCTGCTGAACATAAGACATATCATACTTATCCACAGAGGACTTTTTGAACTTCACAAAGTCATAGACCTCAGTAGCGGCAGTGGTCTTAACGCTTTGAGCTTCAACGTTTTTGACCTGCACCGCAGGGGCTTTTTCTGCGCCCACGCTTTTATTATCCAGCAGCAGCTCACCGCATATACCAACGGCAGTTATGCTCATTACTGCTGCGCAGACATTTGCACATATCTTTTTTGTCATCAAATTCATCGTCAAGACACTGTCCTTACCTTCAAGCGGTCACACCGCAAAACATTCCCAATGGCAGCAAAATACTCACTGCATACCTAAATAATAGTTTATCAAATACTGAAAAAAAGTCAAGACAAAGCTAAGTTTCGTCCTGACTTTTCAGCATAATATACAATTTTACATCTACAATATCGGCACTTTAGCCAAGAACTTCAAATATTACTTGAAGTATCTCTGACCATCAAGCTCCATGCAGAATGTGAGTGATTCAAACCAAGACGCTGTGCTTCCACCGCAATACTGTGGAGCGTAGTAATAAACTGCACCGTTTGAATTATCCTCGCCGTTCAGCGCTCTCTTTGCACAATCAATAGTGTTCTGAGTTGGCTTGTTTCTGCCACTGTAATAGCCGTTTATTGCAGTGAACTGATTTGGCGCTGTAAGAACATCGCTTATAGAACTTCCAAATCTGCCTGTTTTCACTCTGTTGATAATAACATTTGCAACAGCGATCTTGCTCTGCTCTGAGCAGTTTCCTACCTCGCCCTGAAGAACGTAGCAAAGCATATCAAATTCTTCATCTGTATAGCTTATAACAGAACTGTTCGAGTTTGCTGTTGTTGCTTTCTTTGTTTCTGTCTTTTTTGTTTCAGACTTTGTTGTCTTAGCCTTTGTTGTCGTAGTCTTTTTTGTTTCAGACTTCTTAGCTGCTGTTGTAGTTTTGGACTTCGCAGCGGAAGTTGTTGTTACTTCTGCCTTTTTAAGATAGTCCTTCATTACATATCCGCTGTAGTCGCCGTATGTAACCTTATACCAACCGTCGCTTGTTTCAGCCGTAACGATAACTTCCTCGTCTGTTGCAACGATAGCTTCTATCTCTGAGTTCTTGTCAGCCTTTTCTCTGACGTTCACGATCTCAGTTGCGACCATTGTTACGTTATTGACCTTTGTTTCTTTTGCTGCATTTTTAGTAGTTTCTGTCTTTTTTGTTGTAGTGGCTTTGGCGGAAGTTGTTGTCTCAGACTCTGCCTGTGCCATTTTATACTCGCTGATACCCGCTTTTCTCCATGTAACGGTGTTCATTGAAGTATAGGTCTCATCTCTCTCAGTTTCTGCTTCTGTCACAGAAGTGGTCTTAGTGTTGGTTATTGCAGCTTTTGTGTCCTTCTGAGCCTCATTGTTACCGCTTGTAAGTGCGAAGATACTTACTGTACCTATCATCAGCACTGCCAGCGCACCGCTGCCCAGCATTGTTCCTACTTTCCTGACCGACGGCTTAGCTGTTCGCTTTATGCTGTCTTCAGTTTTTTTCTGCTTCATTTTAATCACATTACCCTTTCCGACCGTCTGCACGCAAACCGTCTTCACTGCCGTCCGTGAGCTTGACGTCAGCTAAAATTTATTTTACACCGATTTGGTGTAATAAACATCAATAATCCCAGCCGAAATACTTCTTATTGTTTCCGTATACGTTTCTCCAGCATTTAGGAAAATAAATATCCTTATTTGCCTTGTCCTTATAGGAATCTATTATAAGATCCAGGTTATCGTCAGCCGTCATTTTCTTTGCCACGATCACCCACCTGAGATTTGAAGTTTCGTTTGTACAAGTTGAGAGCGATATATACTTATCGTCTGCTGTACACTCGATATCATTTGAATACCACGAACGCTTTCTCACTTCTGAGATCCAATCGTCGAACTTATAGTCGGCGTCGTCAAAATATCTGGTAGTCCAGTATTTAAAAAGCTTGCCGTCGTCCTGACTTTCACGTATTCCCGTTACAAAAGCACCCACGATAACATACTTGCAGTTGCTGTCATAGATAGTATTGAACTCGATAACAGGATATTTCTTAAGAAAATCCACTCCCTTTTTATACTCAGTAAGGTGAGTAAAAGAAGTTCCCACATATCTCATGTTATGACCATATATCGTGATATTGTCAGACTGCCCGTCCTTATTTATGGTAGACCAAGCGTCTGCATAAATGCTTCCCGATTCGTAATACTGCTTGTCTATATTCTTGTAAAGATAATATTCATTATCCTTGCCTTTAAGAACAGGGAAGTTTATATATTCATCACCTGCGGAATTTTTAAAGCCGGGGATCTTTATCCAGCCTACGACGTCCTTGTTCCTTTTCAGAAGCTTCTTAGCCCAACCCTGAACTTCTCTGTCCTTCGTTGAAGCCTCAGGGTCAGAAACGTCAATATCGTCTGAGCCGTTATTCTTGCTCAGGTCAACGTCATCGCTAAAGTCGGGCTCGTAATTTACGATCTCCTGAATATAGCTCTTATCCTGCTCATCGGCTTTCAGAAAATCAGAAAGCTCATTAAGAGAAACACAGAAAAGCACGATAGAGAACATGAACACTATCTTTCTGAACACTTCTCCTGCTCCGTCGCCCTTCCACGGGATAAAATATCTTACTACTCTTACAAAAAAGTTTGTATCGTCCTTTTCGGACAGATTCATTGTTTCATTAGCCATTGACATTTATTTCAAGCCTCCGCTTTTTGTTCATACAGCTCAAGCACCATTCTCAGTGCTGTTTCTGTTGTAAGCATACGGATCTTTCTTCTGTCCAAATTCTCATATTCTTTATAAAGCTCCAGCCGTCTGACTATTTCCTTCTGACGACTTCTCACTGAAACATACACAGTTCCCACAGGCTTTTCCTGAGAGCCGCCGCCTGGTCCTGCTATACCGGTAACAGCCACTGCACAATCTGCACCGAAAAGCTTCAGCGCACCCTTGCTCATCTCACTGGCTGTCTGCTCAGAATAAACAGTATACTGCTCCAGCGTTTCCTTTTTCACGTTCAGAAGCTTCATCTTTATTTCCTCCGTATAGGTGCAAGCACCGCCGAGGAACATTTCCGACGCTCCCGAAACGGAAGTGATCGTCTGGCTTATCATTCCGCCTGTACAGCTTTCCGCAGTACACAGCTTCCGACCGCTCTTTATCATATATTTTACTACACTTTTTGTAACTATGTCAATACTATCTGTAACCACTTTGTCACCTTCAGCAAATTTCATAGTAATAATCACCCCTTTTAGTTATATATTGCACATAAAAAAACGGCTCTTTTTGTCCATTTTGTTAATTCGACGATTTTCAAAAACCAATGTAAATAGCAAATTCTGCAAGCAAATGTTACACTTTTGTTACCAAATTGCTGATTTTTCATTATTAGCAAGCCCGTTCAACACCCTTTTGGACGCAAAGAAAAGCCCTGAAAATTCGGGGCTTTTCGGCATTTTTCACCATGGAAAGACACAATATTCGGGTACAAAAAAGCGTACAATTAAGCTACAAGCTGTTACAGTTTTAACCCGTTTGTAACCTTTTCACAGACACCATGCAACGGGTGTACGCCATAAAAATACGCTATGCGTTTCTGATAAGATAAGGCTTTGTTCCCTCGATAGCTTTCTGGATATAAGGCTCCCAATCGAAAGCGTTCTGAGCGGCTTCAACGTCTGCAAGATTTGGTCTTGTCTTAGGGTGCTTTGGCGTGAAAACTGTACAGCAATCCTCATAAGGGAGGATAGAGGTATCAAAAGTATCTATCTTTCTTGCTATCTCCACTATCTCAGATTTGTCCATACCAACGCATGGTCTGAAAACAGGCATACGGCAAGCGGCGTCTGTGCAGACCATTGCATACATAGTCTGGCTCGCTACCTGACCAAGACTTTCGCCTGTGACAAGTGCCTGAATGTCCTCCTTCTCGCATATTCTCTGAGCTATCTCCATCATAAGTCTTCTCATCAGGATAGTGAAAAGCTCCTCAGGGCAATTATCTCTCAGAAGCTCCTGAATCTCTGTAAAAGGCACGCAGAAGAAGTTTATATCACCGCAGTAAGCAGTGATTATCTTGGCAAGCTTTTCAACTTTCATCTTCGCTCTGTCGGAAGTATACGGTGGAGCTTCAAAGTGGATAGCGGATATTATCGCACCACGCTTTGCCATCATATATCCTGCAACAGGCGAATCTATACCGCCTGAGAGAAGAAGCATTGCCTTTCCGCTTGAGCCGACAGGTATTCCGCCAGCGCCCTCGATAGAGCCTGCGTGAACGTAGGCGTTCGTTTCTCTTATCTCCACTGTTACTACAACGTCAGGATCGTGAACGTCAACTTTAAGGTGTGGAAATCTCTCAAGTATCTTTCCGCCCATTTCTATACATATCTCAGGGGACTTGAATGGGAACTTCTTATCTGAACGCTTTGCGTCCACCTTGAAAGTTCTCGCAGTTTCCATTTCGTCCTCGATATAGTCAAGTGACTTTGTGAGTATCTCGTCCATATCCTTTTCCAAAACGCAGCAGCGACAGAGCTTAACGATACCGAAAATTTTCGACAGCTTTTCCACCGCCATGTCAACATCGCTGTCATCATCAAGTGGCTCAACATACAAAGTAGATTGTGCTTTTGATACGCTGAACTGTCCGCAGCTTTTAAGTCTTCTTTTTACGCTCTTTGTCATCATGCTCTCGAAGCTTGATTTGTTAAGACCTTTCAGAGCTATCTCGCCATATTTGCAGAGAATGATTTCTTTCATAAATTTTATCCTTTCTTTACGAAAACTGCACAAAAAAGTCCTCGTCAAAAACCTGTCAAAAGCGACCTTTTTCGCCGTTCCCCTTTATAAATAGTACAAAACATTTGTTTGCGTGTTTTACCTTACCTTGCACAGGTCATTCTGCGCAGACTTTATGCCCTCCATAAGAGCGTCGATATCGGCCTTTGTGGTGTCGATGCTAAAGCTTATCCTGATAGTGGAGTCAAGGCTCTGCTCGGGATATCTGAACTCTTTTAGCACAGAGCTTTTCTTGCCCTTTGAGCAGGCTGAGCCGCTTGAAACATATATCTCACGCTTTTCAAGATAGTGGAGAAGCACTTCGGACTTTAACCCATTGACGGCAATGCTTGTGACATAAGGCGAGCCGCCTTTTCGTGAATTTACGAAAACATCGCCGTTTTCGTTACACTTTTCTATGAGATAGGCTTGGATATCAGCCGCCTTTTCAAAGTTCGCAGAAACATTCGGCGCAAGCTTTTTCACCGCCGCACCGAAACCGCATATGAGCGGCACTGACTCAGTACCCGAACGAAAGCCTTTTTCCTGTCCTCCCCCAAGCATAAAAGGCGGTATATGAATGCCCTTTTTCACATACAGCGCACCGATGCCCTTTGGAGCATATATTTTATGACCGCTGAGAGATATCATATCGGCATTCAGCTTTTTGGCTTTCACAGGAATTTTCATAAAGCCCTGAACGCAGTCGCAATGAGTAAGCACCTGAGGATATTTTTTCTTTATCATAGAAAAAGCTTTTTCCACAGGAAGTATGTAGCCGTTTTCATTGTTCACAAGCATACAGCTAACAAGGAACGTATCCTCATTCACTGCCGCAAAAATATCACGGGCGTTTATCTCGCCGTTCTCGTCAGGTGATATCCTTATGACCTCACAGCCCATATCTTCAAGCTCCTGGGCAGGATTTTTCACAGCAGGGTGTTCAACAGAGGATATGACAACACGCTTTTTACGTTTTCCGTGAGCCTTGTAAGCCCCGAAAATAGCAGTGTTGTTGCTTTCAGTAGCGCCTGAAGTGAAATAGACCTCATCAGGGGTAACACTGAGAGCGTCGGCAATGATCTCATGAGCGTCAGAAACAAGAAGCTCAGCGTCAAGACCTGCTCTGTGCAGAGAAGAGGGGTTTCCAAAGACCTCCAAGCCTTTCATTACAGCCGCTTTAGCTTCATCACAAGGTTTTGTGGTGGCGGCATTATCAAGATATATCAATTATCACAAGTCCTTTCATGTTTTATCGCAATTATTTTTATTATAACATATAATTGTGAATAATGCAAACAAATCGGGAAAGTGAGGAGTGAGGAATTATGGTATCGCCTGCGGCGATGTATTTTTATAAAGCACAATGCGGCACGGCATTTTCAGCCGCACCGCACACCTCACTATTTATCACAGTTACAATTACTTCCCCATGAAGCCATTGAAAGCCTGATATAATATCCCTGCGCTTCTCCGCAAACAGGACACCTCTCAGGGGCTTGCGTGCCCTCCACGATATAACCGCAGTTCAAGCATACCCACGTTTCAGACTGGGAGGAAGAGAACAGCTTTCCCTCTTTCATAAGCTTGCCAAATGCCGCAAAACGCTTGCCGTGAACATTCTCTATCTTGGCGATATTCGTAAAGTCCTGAGCTATCTTTCCATAGCCCTCCTGCCTTGCAATATCCGCAAATGCAGGATAAACGTCGTCTGATTCCTGACGCTCGTTGTGGTCTGCCATACCAAGCAAGGTACACATATCCTCCGAAATATCCACAGGATAACCGCCGTCAACAAACACGCTCTCCCCTGACAACTCTTTGAGATGCTCGTAGAATATCTTTGCGTGAACTTTCTCCTGATCGGCTGTGAACTTGAACAGGTCGGCAAGCACATACAGCTTCTGCTGTCTTGCCTTTTCCTCCGCCATTGTGTAGCGGTTTCGAGCCTGACTTTCCCCTGCAAAGGCTCTCATAAGGTTATCCTTTGTCTTTGAATTTCTGAAATCTGACATTTTTTATCCTCCTACTTTATACAGTCAGTGTTCCTGACTTGCTTTCCACAAGAATGAGTATCTGCTCCTCCTCAGCGGTCTGTGCATTTATATATACAAGCACGTTCCTGCCGTTTTCTGCCCTGCACCTGAACTCATAACACAGCTTCTCCTCCAAACCGTCGGTAGGGATAAGTGCAAGCCTGCCGGATACTATTTCAAGGCGTGGGGACACGCTCTCTTTCGCTCGGCTTTGGGATATATCCGCTTCGGGAATATCTCTGTCATAATGGTTCACCAAAAAGCCCTTTGCGTCAAAGCCTAATATCTCACCGTCGTCCATTGCTACTGATACCTTTATAAGGTCGGTGTAACAGCACACGTCAAGGTCGTTGTAGGCGAAATTCACTGTGAGAACGTTGTCGATATTCTCATAGTAGGTGGTTTTCATGGACAGTATGCCGAGGTCATCGAGAAAATCCTCTGCTGCCTTTACTCCCTGCTCGTTTGTAAGCTCTGTGCTTTCGCTGATACGGCTTTTGAGGAAATATGAGATATATCCACCCTGCTTTGTCACCTCGCAAGCCACCGTCTTATCCTCGTTTGAAAATCTCCAGCATGGCATTTTGCCCTCTACCTCTGAGATATCTGTGAACACTGTGGAGTTCATGTTAAGCCCCAGGGAACAGCGTTCAAGGGCTTTGGTCTGTGAAACGTTCTCTGCCTCAGATGTCATGCGTGGGGTACGCTCCATGATATTGTCTGAGAATGGGCCGTCATAAATAAGGCTTGGATAGCTTTCAAAGCTTCCCTCAAAGTCTGAGAAGCCCTCTGTCACTGTGGGCGGGTCGCTCTGCTGTGAGCCTGTTTGGGTGAGGGCTATCTCACCGCTGTTCACTGAGCTTTCAAGCTCCCACATATCCTCGGAAAGTTCTTTGGAAAAGTCATAGAGCGAGGATATGTTCTCATACTCCTCGTCTGTTATCTCCTCGCCGTTCATGAGCCTCTCGCTCACTGCCATGGAGTAGTTTCCTACCTGTGAGAGAAATTTGTAGGTGTTTTCAAGCTGCAGCTCTTCTATGGGAAGCTGTGACAGAGCCGCCTTTGCCGAGGACGCTTCTCTGTAAAGCTTCACCGCAAGTGACTGGTGCATTTTTCCTGAGCCTGCGTAAAGTTCCTTTTCAAGAGTGTCGCTCACGTTCTCTACTGCGTCGCACAGGTCGCCCATGGCTCTTGAATAGGTGTAGCTCACACTACGCAACGCCCTTTTTTCACTGCTCATAAGTTGTATATTTCTCACCGCAAGCACACCCACAACAGCCACTGTGAAAGACACTATCCTAACTGCGTTTCGCTTTGATATATCCATTTTTTATGCTCTCCTTTTCTTTTTTCTCCATTATTATGCCAGCTAAAATGCTGATTATTCTCATTAACTGTGCCTTGCAGTGCCATTTCAGGCATATCATGATACACAAAATTTCTTTCCTAATCTTGTGTATCATGAACATCTTTATTTACTTATTATTACATAAATCTCAAAATAAGTGTAATGTTTTAACTTTAAAATTACTGAATTGTATTTATTTGTATAAACGCGAATTTGACAACGTGCTGAAAAAGAGCTATAATAAAGGATGTGTAAAAATTATCGTGTAAAATGGCAGGAAAAATGTTAACTCTGCCTACAATTCTACGGGAGGAAATTATGAAATTTATTCCAAAGCTGACTGGCGTGGTTTTGTCAGCGGCAATAATGGCTCAGTCTGTTCCATTCGTGTATGCGGCAGAGAAAAGCATTGCGTCAAGTGAGCTTTCAAATGATATCCAGATATCAAAGCCTGAATATGCTGCAGGCAATATGGAGGCTGATGGCCTTTTAGAGCCTGTCACTGAGGACGACCCTGAGTATCATAAATATCTTGAAAACAACGATCCATACGGCATTATGACAATGTCTGCTCTGTGGGGTGCTGACAGCCTTACTCATCAAAACAGATTCAGCGGTGTTTCAAAGGTCTATGGCATTGACGTTTCCTATTATCAGGGCAACATAGATTGGAAAAAGGTCAAAAACAGCGGTGTGGAATTTGTTATCATAAGAGTAGGCTACCGTGGCTATGGCAGTGCAGGAACGCTTGTGGAAGACCCTAAGTTCAAGACCTATCTTGACGGAGCTACCAAGGCAGGGCTTAAAGTTGGCGTATACTTCTACACGCAGGCGATAACCACAGCCGAGGCTCAGGCAGAGGCTAAGTTCGTTCTTGACAGGATAAAGGGATATTCTCTGCAAATGCCTGTTTATTACGATATCGAATCTGTTGACTATGACACTGGCAGACTTGACAGCGCAGGGCTTTCCAAGGCTCAAAAGACCGCTCTTTGCACAGCTTTTTGCGACACTATCATAAAATCGGGCTACAGCGCAGGTGTTTATGCAAACTACACATGGCTAAACTACTACATTGACGGAGCAGGGCTTGGCAAGAAATATCCTATATGGCTGGCTCACTACACAAGCAACACCAATTATGACCAACGCATGGATATGTGGCAATATTCAGGAAGCGGTACTGTTTCAGGCATTTCAGCCTACACTGACGTGAACGTATGGTATTCGGGCAAGCTTCCACTTTATGTGTCCGACCTTATCTCAGTGGCAAACACCTCCACCTCCAACAAATTTGCCTGGAACGGCGCTCCTGACGCAACAGGATATGAGGTATATCAGGGAACAAGCCCTAGCGACCCTAAAAAGAAAAAAATAGGGGATACAGAGAATACATATTTTACAAACTCCAACAAGTCCACAGGCACTATGTACAAATACATGGTGAGAGCCTACAGTGACGCTTCAGGCAAGCGTGTTTACGGGGATTACTCCGATGTTTTCACCACCTGCACGCTTCCTGCGAACATCTCAAAGATATCCGCTTCTGCAAGGGGAACTTCTGTCACCATTAGCTGGGGCAAAGTTTCAAAGGCGACTGACTACATCGTGGAGCATTATGTGAACGGTGCATGGAAGCAGGTCGGCACAACTTCAAGCCTTTCATACAAGGTGAATGGTATCACACAGAACGGCGTTAATAAGTTCAGGGTAAAGGCGAGAAGAAATTACAGTGGCGTATACTACAATGGTGGCTACACATATGTAAATGCTGAGGCCACTGACATACCAAGTGCAGTAACAGGCATAAGAAGCACTTCAAACACTTCTACATCAAACACCATAACATGGAACGCTTCCAAAAAAGCGGAAGGCTATGAGATCTATCAGTGGATAGGTACTAACGACAGCTACAAGCTCATAGGCACGACCACGTCCACAAAGTTCACAAACTCAAAGAAAAGCTCAGGCACGATGTACAGATACAAGGTAAGGGCATTCAACAATGTTGACGGACAGCGTATCGAGGGTGCATATTCCTCTGAGCTTACCACCTGCACTCTTCCTGCAAACGTATCATTCTCCCTTTGCTCCACTGACGTTGATTCCATAACACTCAACTGGAACAAGGTGTCAAAGGCTACAGGCTATCAGGTAGAGATGTACACAAACGGAACATGGAAAACTCTCTCCACCCTTTCGGGAACGAGCTACACTGCAAGCGATCTTTCACAGAAAACAGCTTATCGTTTCAGAGTGAGAGCCATGAGAAATTATAACTACATAAACTACTACGGTGACTACACTGAAAAGGACATCACCATTCGTCCTGCAAACACACCAGAGGGGCTTTCCTCATCAGTGAATACATCAAGTTCCAACACTATCACATGGGAAAACGTGAATGGAGTATCTGGCTACAGCGTTTATCAGTGGGTAGGAACGTCAGACAGCTACAAAAAGCTCGGCGACACTGCTTATCCGTACTACATCAACTCAGGCAAGTCATCAGGCACTATGTACACATACAGAGTAAAGGCATATTATGTAAGCGACAATGTTATGCAATACAGCAAGCCTGCACAACTTGTCACCTGCACGCTCCCTGCAAACGTCACTGTCAAAACGGCAAAGCGTTCGGGAAGCAACATCTCACTTGCATGGAACAAGGTATCAAAAGCCACAGGATATGAGATATATGTTAAGTCAGGAAGCAGTTGGAAGAAGCTCACCACAACATCAGGCAAAAGCTACACTGCAAAAAATCTGTCAGGCACTAAAACATTCAGAATAAGGGCATACAGAAAATACAATGGTGTGAACTATTATGGTGCTTATACTGAAAAGACTGTAAAATAAAACAAAGGCTATGTGTGAAAAAAAACACATAGCCTTTTGTTATTTATGGATATAATGCAACTGTAGGGGCTAGCGTCCTCGACAGCCCGTCCCCTCGACGTTTCGTCTGCAATCTCATTTGTATTATCCGCACAATGTTGTTCTACACAAATTCTGGATAATCCAAACCATATCGCCCCGAGTGGGACGTCGTATTTCTGCAAAGCAGAAATTGCGCCGCTCCCCTACATAGTTTGTGCGTTAAATCACAATACTTTGCTTCCGTTTGCTGTAAGCTTGAACTTTGCTCCCAGAACACCTGCCGCACCTCTGCACATAAGCATACGCTGCAGGAAAATGTCAAAATAGTCATACATGGTGCAGATACTTTCGTCTATCTGCAAATTAAGGGATATGACCTTTTTATCAGCATTTATCTTTAAGCTCGCTTCTGTTACCGCATAGTTCACCCTGTCATGGATATCAAAAGAGGACTTATCCTTATTTGACACACGATTTCTTCGCACGTCTGTTTTATCACCTATTATCACTGCGGCTGACACCGGGTCTGTTGCGCCCCCTGTTGATTCGTCATGGCTTCCAATGCAGGAAACTATCATCACCCTATCTTCCAATGGCATATCAGTGTCTTTGAGAATATCGTTTGCAAGTATTGCACCATACTCTGCATGGTGTGTACGATTGACAGCGTTGCCGATATCGTGCATATATCCTGCTATCTTTGCAAGCTCTATGGTATGCTCATCATAGCCGAACTCTTTAAGTATTGCGGCGGCTCTGTCTGCCACAAGAGTGGTATGCACCTCTGAATGGTCTGTAAAACCCAGAGATGTAAGATTTATCCCTGCCCTTTTTATAAATGCTTTTATTTCCTTGTTTTTTCTTATCTCTTTGTATGTCATTGATTTCTCCTGTTGGTTTATGATTATATTTATCTACGCAAGGCTTTTTACGTCCACATAATGTATTGTAGGGGCGAACAGTGTTCGCCCGCATTTGCTCGCCTGCATGAATTTGCGATTATACAAACCATGTCGCTCTCCGAACGGGACGTCGTATTTCTGCAAAGCAGAAATTGCGCCGCTCCCCTACAGTCACTCGCCGTGACGGGCATTTTACGCCATACATTGCAGCATGAGATACACTTGCACCGATCTTTAAAATGTGTAATTATAACCTGCAATTATCATATCACTATCCAAGCTTATATACAATACATTCCGCATTTATTTTACAATATTTTGACACTATACAGGCACAAAATAGCCGTCGATGTGCTCTTTGTCAAGCCCCTCGCCAATGACGATAAACACCGCCTGACCTCGCTCTATAGGCTTAACAGTGATGTTCTTGTGGGTTGCGTTAAGCTCAAGCCACTTGCCCTCAGCGTTTTGCATAAAGCCTTTTACACGGAATATCCTTCCGCACTTGCTGTCGCTCATAAGCCTGCTCACAGCATCTTCCATAGCATTGTCAGGAAGCTTCATATTCATAAAATACAAAGAGGTATAAGCTTTATCTTGGTCGAACCACAGCTTTTCGTGGGAATCAGGCTCATAGCCACTGTTGGCTATCCTTTCCATATCCTCGTCTGTAAGCTCCGACCAGTCTTTCATTATTATCTCAGGCTTAGTCATTCTGTGGCAATGGAACTTTTTCTGCACGGATTCTAGGTGTTTTAGAGTATCCTCAAGCTCCTGTTTTGTGGCTTCCTGACATCTGCTCATGAGAACTATGCCTGCTTCCGAAAGCTGAGAAGCAAGAAGATAATCAGAAGCTTCCGACAAGTTGGTATCAAGGCAGGCATCTGCAATAGTTATAACGCTTCCTATCTCGTACCAATTATCAAGAGGTTCTTCTCTGAGCACGTCAAAGAACTCGTCAGCTTCATAGATACCTGACGGCTCCACAATGACCCTGTCAAGACCACGCATACCCATAGCGATAAGCTTAGTCTTAAAACGCCGTCTGTGGCAATCCTTATCAGCCGCCGAGACCATTTCAAGGTCGCAATTCTCGTCCAAAAGCTCCTGCAAAAGAAGCATATCCACATTCACTGCACCGAAATCATTCTCCAACACGCCAATTTTACAGCCCTTATCCAAAAGATAACGGGCATATTTTTTTATAAAAGTGGTCTTCCCTGCTCCGAGAAACCCCGTCACAAGGTCTACCTTGGTTTTCTTTTTCTCTGTGTTCATAGTTAATGCCTCCTAATGGTCATATTATACCACATTGACAGTGCTTTGGCAATGACAGAAATAAAAAAAACACGCCTTACAAATTGTAAGACGTGCTATGCCAGTCACTACAAGTGACCTGGTGCGCCAGAAGGGACTCGAACCCCCGACCTACTGGTTCGTAGCCAGTCACTCTATCCAAAAATAAAACCACAAATTTCTTTCAGTTAAACAAAATATCATGAAAATGGCTGCTAAGACTTTGGCAGCTTTTTTGATGATATTTACACATATCATCAAGCATAGACAGGGTAGCTCCCTGAGCGGCAGGACGTTCTCCCCTGCCGCTTTTTCTGTGCTTAATACGGAGAACTTAAACATTTTCAGAAAGGGTGTTTTTAATGGAGAACACAAAAACAAAGATCGTATCCGTGGCAAATCAGAAAGGCGGAGTTGCCAAAACAACATCGGCATTCAATATTGCCGCTATTCTTGCACAGCGAGAGAAAAGAGTCCTTATGATAGACCTTGACCCTCAGAGCAGCTTGTCAGTATCGTGCATGAAGTACGAATATGACCCTGACGATATCACTATCACTGAGCTTATGTCATCTATCATAAATAAGAAAGCCGTTGATTTCAAGAGGGCGGTACACCACAACGAGCCGAACAACATTGACTATATTCCTGCGACTATAACACTTTCAGGAATTGAAGTTGACCTGTGTAGAACACGCTGCTGCGAAATGGTGCTGAAGCGTGTCATTAGTAATTACATCGGCTGCTATGACTACATCATCATAGATTGCCCTCCGTCACTGAGCAACTTGCTCTACAATGCGCTTTCCGCCGCAGATATGGTCTTGATACCTGTGCTTGCTCAGGAAATGACGTTGAGCGGAATACCGCTTCTTCTTGACAGCATTGACGATATCCATGAGTATGCTAACCCTGACCTTGAAATACTCGGAGTATTCGCAACATGGACAGAGAAAAACAACACAATGTCAGCTGAAGTAATTGAGTCAATAAAAGCCGCATTCAATGATAAATACCTTGGCAGCATAAGCAAGTCAAAAGCAGCTCAGGACAGCAGCCGTGAGGGCATCGCCCTTTGCAACTATAAAATCAGCAGCACAAATAAATACAAGAATATGCTCGCAGACGAGTATCGTGTTATAGCTGACAAAATAGAGTGTGTCACGGTGACACACTAAGGAGGTTTCAGTATGATAGATATAAAACGCTCCGCAAATCGTCCAAGAGCTAACTTCTCAAATAACTTTGAGGAGCTTCTCATGGATAAGCAAAAGGTGGTTTCACTGCCTATGTCAAAAATTGAGCCTTTCAGCTTTAATGGGGATCCACAGCCCTTTGCAATAGATGAAAATGAGATATCTGCACTTGCCGACTCTATTTCAAAGTGTGGACTTATCACACCGATAATAGTTCGCAGCATTAGCAGCAACAGCTATCAGATACTCAGCGGTCATAAAAGATACGCCGCTTGCAAAAAGCTTATGCACCTTGACATTGACGCCGTTGTTATAGAGGTCACTGATGATAACGTGGCTTTCGATATAGTCTGCCAGGCAAACATTCAGCGAAAAGAGCCACGTCCAAGCGAGCTTTCAAAAATGTTCAATACATATTTAAGTCTGAGGAGAAACGTTTCTGCAGACCTTACTGTAAATGAGATAAGCAATATGTTCGGTATATCCCGAAAAACCATATACCGCTATGCAAATATCTCCAATCTTGATAATGGGTTAGCAGAGCTGATAGACAGCAAATCTATTCAGATAAAGTTCATTGAGCCGCTTACAAAGCTCAGCCCTGAGCAGCAGAAAGCCATAGCAGACTATTACAATTATGACGAACGGCTCAGTTCAAAAGAGCTGACGTTGGTCATAGAGCAAATGACAGACAGTGGAAGCAGTGATATCTATGATATCAAGAAAGCTATAAGGAATCTGTCTGAAAAGAAAAAAGAGCCATACAAGAACAGCTTATACAATGAGATGTATATCAAAAAGCCGTTATGTATGCAGAACATGACCGAAAGTGAGCTTGACAAGATAGTGTATGAGCTGCTTGATAAATATCTTGAAAATAATTTCAAGAGTACAAAAAAAGTCACCACAAACGAAAAATAATATGATATAATCATAGCACAGGAGGAAAAGTAATGAACATGACGTTCAAAATAGATATAGATCGTAAAAAAATAGAGGCGATACGCTGCTATCTCCCAGACGGCAACGTTGAGCAACTTCTGCACGAGGAGATAACAAAGGCGGCTAACTCTGCAGTTGACAAGCTTTACAACAGGAATGTTCCTAAGAAAGTGCAGGAGTTTCTCAGAAAGACTTCGGAGCAGAAGGCTGTCAGAAAAAAGAAAGAAGATATGCCAGATGAATAACGGAGTTTTTAAAACCTACGATAGCAAAAACCAGACGGCACTCTATCAGGCTAAAGACAACCGGCTATACGAGATCATATCTATCGATACCGACTGTGCTGTAATGGCTGCGGCATCCGATGATACATTTGCAGTCGCTGCAAAGCCGTTTCTCGATGAGATCAACAATGTGATCGATTTTTCAAGCATTGAATATTTCCCTCACAGAATTCAAGCAGAGAGCTACAGCAAAATACTTCATCAGTGCTATGCCGAACCGAATGCACAAGAACAACAGCGTGTCACGGTGACACACTCAGATAACATCACTCAAAAACATAAAAGTTTGTAATTGAAAGAGGAGGACCATTATGGACGAAAACAGGAATTTTAACGAAGATTTTGAAATCGAGCAGGCAGGACCAGAAGATGTTGGCTGCGATCTTTTTGAGTATGAGCTTACTCCAGAGGGTACATACGTCCCGAAGATAGCATACACAAGTGACCCCGAAGAAGAAAAGCTTCTCAAAAAGCCTATCCGCAGATGGGGACGTGCATGGATAAAATGGATGGAAGCAGAATACCCAGCAGACGTTGACATTCTCGTGTGCGAATGCCGTTGGCAGATCATTCCGAGAGAAATAGATATCGAAGCTGAGGAGAGGTTTGACGAGCTTGACAAGATCTACAGAAAAGATCACCCACGTCCTACAGAGTTCAATGCTATACGCAAGTGGGAAAAGGAAAGGCTTATGACGCTCGAACATCAGGTCATGGAAGAGATCGTTTATAAGCTCCGTGAATAGGCTCAATAAGGAACACATGGCACGTTGAAAACGCAACAGAAAACAGGTAAAGGACACTTGAATTTCAGGTGTCCTTTTTTGTTGACAAATGTCACTTTAAATGATAAAATGGAAGAATGAGGAATGATTTGGTATACTATATTTATAATCATATTTCTGTTTGGAATATTGTACATTTCAAATAACAAGAAGAACAGCAGCGAATTAGTAACATCTATTATTGATAAGTTTTGCTTACTAGCATTATATGTTATATCAACAAAACTTACTAAGCGGCTTATTCCCCAACTGACGGTTACCTTATTAATGGATATATATATTGTTCTGAGGGAAAAATACTGCAGTCCTTTATCTAAGACACAGAAAATAATTTTATTGAGTATAACCAATTTTCTTTTAATTTTTCTATGTTGGAAGTGGATTTATGAACTTACTTAAAACTACATTCGAATACAAACGTAAGGACACTTGAATTTCAGGTGTCCTTTTTTGTTGACAAGATAAAGCGAAAATGATAGAATAAAGGTGAACAACATTGGATCTTTACACAGAACTCTTACACGAATGCAACGCTTGCATATGTTCAGGTATTCTGTCTGAACAAAAAAAGTTTTGTCGAAGACTCATGATCGTTGATATGCAATGTCTTACCAAGTCACAGTACGAATATCTTCTCATGAAAGTTGAAAATTGTATATCCGATTACTATAATAATTTATCAAATGCAAATTTTTATTCGGCACTTAACAATAACGAACGCATTGATAGAACGGTGATAGATCGTACAATGTTGTATCTCAAAAATATAAACAATGACAGAAATAAGGGTATGCTGCTCAAAGCTATGCTCAAAACTCTCAATCATAATAAAACAAAATTTGATACGATTGAGTATAACAGGCTGCTTGCAGAAATAATTACTTCTGCATTTAGAATATAGGTGTACACATGATCATAAAGAATTATAAAATCATACCAAATTTTGAATACAACTCTCTTGTTAAAAGCAGAGAGCAGCTTGCAAAGCTACAACATACCATGTCAAAACTATCAGACAGAGCAGATTTCCTCAATACAATAATGGATCATATAGGTGATCATCAAGAAACACTACTTGACATGTACGATGTTAATGGCTCACTATTTGGACTATTTGTATCACCTATATTAAATCGCAATAGACCAATATATGTTACAACACGATGTGCAGCTTATTGCAATCCAATATCTATGTCATCAAGTGATATTGTGGATGATGTAATGGAAATTGTTTCTGTTGATACAAAAGAACTGCACAGAGAAGGTCATGGCAGCAGAAATATTCAAGCTATGATAGCCATTGCAAGATTAATGAAGTTAAAAAAAATATGGGGGAGTATCTGGGTAGATACACCGATCGGTTTTGATAATCTTTGCTGTTTTTATCAAAAAAACGGGTTTGAGATAAAAGGCAAAAGATTTTACATGAATTTAGAGTAATAAATACAAAAAAAGGACACTTGAATTTTCAGGTGTCCTTTTTTTGTTAAGAAAGGCAGGAAAGAAAAAATGATTTTTTATGACGAAGAACATGAGGAACTATTTAATAAATTGTGCGAGAAAATGCCCTATCTTGACGGCTATCACTTGTCGCTTGCATATCTTTTGACAATGGATAACGTGCTTCGTGAACATATAAGCGCACTATATGATGAAAAAAAGGATGTTATTATTTTCGAGGGTTTGAATAAGCCGTTTCAGACAAGCACAAGCAGTAAAACAACACGTTTGGCATTCAACCTTTGGAGCGGTTCAGTGTATGACTCAGATCCCCCTGAAGCCTATATCGACAAGAACGGACAGAAAAAATATGTGCCGAGCAAATACTATGCTCCTGACAATATTTTTAACTGCAACTATACTCCGTACTACTTCGAAGCAATCAAGATGAGATTCGAGATTTCCATTTAAGTAATGAAGGTAATGATATGAAAGCTAAGAACTATTGTCCCGAATATGAAAAATACAAAACTATACGTCAGTGGGCGCTCTTAGGACAGCTACCGAAAAAGGACGCTAAAGGCGTTGAACTTTGGGCGAATAAGAATTGCCAAGCTTCATATGTGTACTACAGCCCTGATGAGGTAGAGCCTGCAACAGAAAAAGAGTTGCAGGATTTTTTTCAGCCTGAGAGGGACAGAAAAAATAAGCTGGCAAGACTTAACCGCAAGTGGCGTAAAGAAGCCGAGGAAAAGAAACGCCAAGAGGAACAGAAGAAGATATTTGATGAAGCGGTCGAAGCTGCCTTATTGCCTTATCGAGAATTGATATGGAAATTAACTGAGAAGACCAAAGAGCTTTATCCGAAAAAAGAGTATCCACAAACAATAGTGATAGATACCGAAACCACAGGACTTGACCCTTTTCGTGATGAGCTATTGCAAGTATCTATCATTGATGAGGATGGAAACGTTCTTTTTGACAGCTACTTCAATCCACTCAAGCACAAAGAATGGTCAAAAGCAGAAAGTGTTAATCATATCTCGCCTAAAATGGTAGCTGACGCACCATATATAAACGAGAAAGCCGCTGAACTATATGCGATATTATCGCAGGCACATTGGATAATCGGCTATAACGTTGATTTTGATTTGAATTTTCTTGTGGGAAGCGATATCATAACAGATGAGGAGTGCAACGCCTTTCGTACTGAAGATGTGATGATACAATTTGCTGAAATTTACGGTGAATACAGTGTGTATCATGAGAATTATAAATGGCAAAAACTCACAACAGCGGCGGCGTACTATGATTATGATTGGAACGTGAAAGGAATTGAAGCACATAATAGCCTTGCGGATTGTTTTGCAACATTGTTTGTTTATCATAAAATACTCAGTGGAGAATAGCAGCCCTGAGCAATGATATCGCAAACGTGATAACCGCTCAAAATTAAACAGCAATATTTGACATCACAAATCAATTGTGATATAATCTAGTTTGGAAAAGGAGGAAAACCATATGAAGAACACAATGAAAGCCATAGCCGCCTTGATAATCAGTGCGACAATGATAAGCATAACCGCCTGTGGCAACACAGACAACACATCATCAGCCCCTCCAAAGGCAACCACAACGGCTTCAAGCACAGAAGCTTCGGCAACTACCACAACAGAAGCCACACTGACCTCTCAGTGTGAGGAAACAACTTTTTCGGCTACCACAACGGGAACGTCTGCAAGCACAAAAAGCACAAGCAGTTCTAAATCATCGACTACTCCAAAGAACACTGCAAAGGCGAACAGCTCTAAGGCTAGTAATGGCGGCACAGTGAATAATAATCAGAGCTACAGCCACAGCACTTCAAACAACGGCTCAGGCAACAATAGCTACAGCAATGACAATAACAATAACAACAGCTATCAGCCTCAGCAGACGGAACGTCAGACAGAAAGACAGACAGAGCGTCAGACACAAAAGCAGACCACAACAACGGCAAAGAAAACGAAGCCAAAGCCGACTACAACTACAACGGCTAAACCAAAGTTTAAGCTTACTCAGAATGATATAGACAGGCTGAAGAGAGAATTGCAGGCATATAGTAATGACATTGCACGTCCTCGATTTCAGAATAATTATTCCGAATTTGGCTATTCTTCTGTAGATGAATTACTTGCTGATGTTGGTTGGATGAACCTTGATAATTCTTCTTGGGGTACGCCTGATACTGTTTCACCTGATACTTATTCCTCATATGATGAACTTTACCGCAAGGTCAAAGGTCACGTTGATGATTTATACACTGTAATACCGAAAGACGCACAGATAGTTATATATACTGAATGGCACGGTGACGGTTCGGCAATCAATTCAGACGGCAAGCCAGCGTGGGAGATATACCTCATATACTAATTAAAAAGAAATAATGAAAATTGAATACGAACTTTAAAGCAATTCGAGAATTTCGAGTTGCTTTTTTTATTGCAAAAATTCAAGCCACACGGCTTTTCAGATAGATAAAAAATTCTAGGAGGTAAGGACAAATGAAAAGAAAAACGCTTTTCAAAAGGCTGAGCAGTGCTGCAATGGCTCTCCTGCTCAGCTTGTCGGCATTAACGCAGGGCATAACAGCTTCAGCGTTTTCAAGCACTAACAAAGCCACACAGGAGTGGCTCAATGAATGGAGCTATGATTTCAGAGGCTCAGGACTTCCAAACGGCTATGACATTGAAACGGGCAAGTCCAATGACACACACTTCACAGGCTACTGGGCAAGCTCAGTGCCGTATTTCTCAACATCTGACGGCAGCTATGCTTATTGTATCAACTTTGATAAGTTGCACACAAACGGAACAACCTCTAAACAGCAAACACTAGCTGACTATGTAAAGGGTGCTCACGTTCCTGACAGTATGCAAAGACAGATCAAGGAGTTTTGCATTTACAGTTACAAGGGAAAAACTCAATACGGCTACTCAAAAGATACCGAGATATGTGCCTCAAGCATAATGGCTCAGGCTGTTTCGGCAAGATACTATGACGGCAGTTCAGCAAGCCTTTCAAGCAACGAAACAAAGCTGCTCAATGCCTACAGCTACAACGGCAGCAATGCAAGTGCTCATCATAAAGACCTTGTTGACTGCTATAAAAAAATGAAAGCTGAAATGGTTTCGCATTATGATATTCCAAGCGGCACATCTGTAAACAGTAATAGAACACCAACCTACAAAGCAAAATATGATGTCAAGACAGGCAAGTGGACAGCCACAGTTAAGCTTGACAGCACACTTTCACAATTCAGCGTTTCAAAGCCGAACTCAGTGACTGTTACACGCTCAGGCTCAAATATGACTATCACAGCAGACAATGAGAAAGACCTGAAAAACGTTGTTTTCACGCTCACAAAGACAAAGGGCAAGTACGTTGACAAAATAGACGAGTGTTCACCTCTTATCCTTTCGGGCGGCTCAGACGTTCAGGAAATGGTGGTTTCCTGCTATGAGGACAAAGACCCTGTTAAGGCTTATTTCAAGCTGAAAATTGATATGCCTACAGGCAACGCTGACCTTGAAAAGAACTTCATTGATTTCTTCGGAAACGAGGAAACAAACGTTGCCGACAAGCTGAAAGCTGTTAAATTCAACCTTGTTATGAAGAACGGCGACAGCGATCTATTCATCAAGGCAACAGGCAGCGACGGCAAGTATACATTCAGCTCAACTGTTTCACAGGCTAACGCTACAGATATGACACTTGACGCTGACGGAAATATCCACGTTTCAGGTCTGCCGCAGGGCAGCTATTACTGGAAGGAAACAATTACAGCTAATGGCTATGCACTGAAAACCAAAACAGACGTAACTGTTGAGGCTGATAAAACAAGCAAAACAGTAGTAGATAATCAGAGAACATCTGTAGACAAGGGCGAGCTTGTTATCTACAAAACTGACGAAAGCGGCAAAAAATATCTCAGCGGAGCCAAGTTTGAGATAACAGCAGCCGAAGATATAGTAGTAAGCGGCGGCATAACGATACGCAAAAAGGGCGACATTATCGACACAGTTACAACCGATGAAAACGGAAAAGCTGTTATTACAAAGGACATCTACCAGGGCTATAGCTACACTGTTACAGAGATAGAAGCACCTAAAGGCTATTCGCTGAACAGCGAACCTCAGACCGTGAAGATAGCAACAGATACCGCTGATTTTGGATCAGAAGTGTCTGTTAAGAACTCACCTTGGACAGCACCTTTCATCATCACCAAGAAAAACCTCGGTGGTGAGCTGCTGCCAAACTGCGAATTTGAGATTTTGGACGAGAACGAGCGTCAGATAACGACAGGCATTACTGATGAAAACGGCATTGCAACGTTCTCACTTGGCTACGGCAAGTATTTCTACCACGAGATAGCAGCACCTGAAGAGTATATCATTGACGATACATTGTATCCTTTTGAGATAACCGAAGAGGGCGTATCGGTTTATGCCAAAATGACGAACTACCTTAAAGAGGGTTCTATTAGGGTCACAAAGAGCACAACAGGCAACCTCAACATTAAGGATATACGATTCGTTGTCAAGGGTATCTCCGACACGAACAGCGACATCGAGCGTGAGCTTTTCACCGATGAAAACGGCGAGGCACTCTTTGAAAACCTCCCTATCGGCAAGTACACAGTAACAGAGGACGGCTCTACAGTTCCTGCGGCTTATCTTGTAGCTAACGAGCAGACCGTAACTGTCGAGTACAACACAACCGCAGAAGTCAAGGTCACCAACGAGGAAAAGACCGGTTCAATCAAGGTTCAGAAAAGAACAGAGGGTCAGAAGAATGTTGAGGGTATCACATTCTATCTGAAGGGTACATCAGACAGCGGCAGAGAGATAAACATTCCTGCGACTACCGATAAGGACGGCGTAGCGGTCTTTGAGAACGTACCGGTAGGCACATACATGGTTATCGAGGACGAAGAAACTGTTCCTTACGGCTATCTTGTTGCCGATGAAAAAAAGGTCACTGTTATCTACTCAGAAACTGTTGACGCAGAAATAATCAACAACGAGCAGACAGGTACTATCAAGGTACACAAGAGAACAGAGGGTGATCTGAATATTTCAGGTATAACCTTCTATCTGAAGGGCACATCAGACACAGGACGTGAAATAAACATTCCGGCTGAAACAGACAAAGACGGCATAGCAAAGTTTGAGAACGTGCCAATAGGTACATACAAGGTCATCGAGGACGAAAAGACCATTCCATACGGCTATCTTGTAGCCGCCGAAAAAGAGGTCACAGTAACCTATGCTGAAACTGTTGATACTGACATTTTGAACGCTGAGCAGACAGGTACAATTCAAGTGCATAAGAAAACTGCTGATATGACGAACGTTGAGGGCATTAGATTTATTCTTTCGGGTGTATCAGACACAGGCAGAGAGATAAACATTCCTGCGATCACCGACAAGGACGGTCTTGCAAGGTTTGAAAACGTTCCTATCGGCACATACACTATCACAGAGGACGGCAGCACAGTACCTTATGGCTATCTTGTTGCCGACTCAAAGCAAGTGACTGTAACATATGCTCAGACTATTGATACTGATATGGTGAATGAGAAAGCACCCGACACTCCGAACACAGGCGTAACGGACAATGACTCAGACGGCAGAACAGCACTTGGCAGCGTGGCTATCATTCTCGCAGGGGCTGCATTTTTTATGTTCAGCAAAAAGAAGAAAGATAATTGATACTGTCTGAAAAAAGACAGTAAAGGGGATTGATTATCATACATGAAGAAAGCCCCTGCAACTGGGCAGGGGCTTGGGAGGTAGTAATATGAATAATGAAAATGAACTCCATGATGTAACTTTTAAAATCAGGTATCCTAGCAAAAAGGAAAAAATTATATATGCGGTAAAGTCCATTTTAATAGATGAGTTGAATATTCTTGTTCAAAGTATTATCACAGCTGCAACATTATGCTTTCTTGCTGAAAACGGATGGTCTATATCTCAAAAAAACAATGTATTAATAGTACTTCTATTCGTTGTATTTTTCATTTCACAAATATTGATGTGTTTAAGAGTTTTAACAGGAAAATACACCTTAAAAGAAATTATAATTAGAGAAGTAAAAGAATGAGCATATTTAAAAGATTGGAAAATCACTATAAAAGTAAGAGCTACTTGACATATCATGCGGCTAATGAGCATGAACAACTGCTGTTATTTTATCCAAATTATAAAAGCACAAAGATATACGTCATACATAAAAGTGATGACTCTAAGTGGTTTGACCTTGGTTGCCTTGAAAGAGGCGATGATGAAAAGCTCGGTGTTTCATTTTATGACGGCTGCGATAACAATTTTGATAAAATGATAGCGAAAATGAAAGGCGTAGATAAGGCAGCTGAGGACTACAGGTTTACAATCTTTTATGACCCCGACACGGATACTTATTGGGTAGACAATTCATTAGAGCTGTTTTTTGAAAATCAAAAGGAAGTTATAATGACGTATTTGAAAGATAATGGGTATGATTTGATAAAAGTATAGCATATTTATGCGCATATTGCAAGCATTTAAAATAGAAGGAGCTTCTGCAACTGGGCAGGTGCTGGGAGGTAGGATAATGTGAACACACTTTTTTTGATTATATGCTATGTACTTGTAATAGGATCTTGGTCTTTGTTGTGGTCAATATACACTGGTGATCCTCTATATATTTGGCGAAAACCAATCGAAATTATTAAGAAAAAAGGAAAGCGTTTCAAGGTGAAATCATGAAGATACTCGATATCTTATTCGTTGTATTTGAATTGTACAATTTTGTCGGCTTGTTTAAACTAAGAAAAAGTGATAAAAAGGAAATAAAAGTGATAAAAGAACAAAAAGCCACAGAACACATGAATGAGGAGCTGATAAGAATGATAAAACTAAGAATACAGGGTTTACCCGATGAGGTCGAGAAGTTTTCCGAACAGCTGAAAAAGGACGGCTATCACTTTTTGATGGAGAGTGATGACTATCCGAACAGAAATTCGGAGTATGTAAGAAGATATGTGGAGGTAATGCTTGATGAAGATCAGGATCAATAGTTCTTGCAGAAAACGCCGTCAAGATCGCTACAACGGTATGGGACGCTGCCTTTGTATTGAGCCAAAGCGTTTATGCAATGAAAGCAAAAAGCTGATAGTTGTTGACCCTATGTCTAATGTCATAGTCGTGACAAAGGAAAAAGATTATGGAGCAAAAAATGAATGAGTATAGATACTTTATAGCAGACGATAACAAAACAGGAACTCTGATTTTCAGTAATGAAATAAAGGGAGAAGATATGCTGCTTCTTGTCGGATACGTTATCTACTTTTACAATGCAGCGTCCGTTGATGATATCGTGGACAAGCTTGTAACCATGTATGGCTTTAGTGTCATAAAGGAACATATTACAGCTCTTGACCTCAACACTAATCCTGATACGCCTTATACATACTATGACCTTATCGATGAGGGTGGCTATTGTGAAAGTGATGGATATATGTACACCGATATTGACAGAATAAAGAAACATTTTTCAGGAGAAAAATCACAGAAGATGTTACGCACTATCGGTCGATTTTCCAAAAGAACATTTTCCTAGAGTCTGTTAATATACAGTTATAGTATATTTTATCGTCCTGTTTGTTGATTTCCATTTTAACATAGAATGATATTAAACAGTTAAAACAATCATTATCTTTTATATTTATGTGTTCATATACTTTTTCTGACAAATATATGGAACAAATCATTGGTAACTGTCTTTGTGTTGGATTGAAAATATACAATTTATGACCATTGCGATGCTTTTTGCAACGGACTCTTACCTTTCCATAAAAGATTTTTAACTGATCAACATCAGCCTGAGATAATCCATTTGTAATACGTTTTTTAGGAATAGCATACTTAACGGCTGTGCGTTCACTTTGATTTTCAGTATTTGTAGAAACTTTAGATATCTTATTCTCTATAACAAAAGGATTCCGTGCAGCTTTCTTCTCTGAAAAACAGGATAATATAACAGCTTTAAGCCTATTTTGAAGTCTGTCCAGTGATTTTTCGTCATTTTCCAATAGTTCCAACTGATGATTTGTCGCTCTTTTGCATTTAAAAGAACAAGTGTCTGCGTGACTTTCTAAATTGCGGGTTGAGAAATAGTTAGATTTCGTTGTACATGAATTATAAGTCAAATGTGGTTTTTCACATTCAGGGCAGAAAAGATTATTCTTGATTTCATTATATAGATCTAACGAATTTGTTGCTAACTGAGTTACATCTTCAATAGACAGCATTTTTCTTTGTGATCCATTAATATAGAGTGCTTCTTCAAAAACCATATCTTGTCACCTCAATAATTATTTTAAACTATTTTCACATTAACAGTTTATTAATCACACATATTATAGCACATAATTTGAATTTATGCAATATAAAGACAAAATATGTGTCTAAAAAGAAAGGATGAGATTCTTGTCAAAGCTTAAACAATTAAGGTTTACCATTTCAAGAAATGGTGACAAGGCAAAAACTGTTCTCAAAACTTCATACGATATTGTAAGTTTACCATACTTGCTAACATATGTTATGGGACTCTTTTTTGAGGAATATGCGAACGAAGGCGTTGGCTTTAGCACAAGTGAGCTTACTAATATGCTTTTGACTATGTACCCAAAAGATTTTGCGGTATCAGCGGAACAGGCGGATCTTGTTATTGATGATTTAGAAACATGGGAAAGAAATTGCAGTTCATATGATACCATAAGAACAATAAGAATTTTTAAGCCAAAGGAATTAAATCTTTCTGAAAAGCTATTTTGTAAATTAAAGAAACACTTCAAGCAGAATGGGTTTCTTGCTGTGTACGCCGAAACAAACGAAGAAAGCCTGATTATTTTTTACAGACCCCAAAGTAATCAAAGAGTATTCGGAATACGAAGAAACTGTTATTCTAAAAATGGCAATAGCATAGAAATTGGTCTTTTAATAAATGAAAACACATTTTTGTGGTTTAAGACAGCAGCTATCGTTTCCTATAAAAAAATTTTAAAATCGATATTCAACGATGTGATACAGGAAATAAATAAAATCACTATTGATGAAAAAGCATTGCCACAAGATATTTTTCTTAATCCTTATGTGGCGTGTTTGGAGTATCTAAGCAAATATGGGTATTCAATAAAAACTATAGAATGGGAGTAAAAGCAATGAAAAAACTCAAAAAACATTTCTTCTCAAAGCTTGCAAAACTACATAAAAGGAATAGTGATAGACCACAGATGTATAACTTGAAGGGAATATCTTCTGACGGAAAAGTTGTGGAGTTCCCGTATATTTCTGCTGATAAATGTGGAGTAATCAATATAAAAGGACTTCCTGTTGGAACATATAAGTTCACCGAAGTTATAAATGACACACAACTTAAAATTGCAAACACGAGCGTGTGAAGAATTTCATACGCTCTTTTTATATACGAAAGGAGAAACAACATGAATATTGAAACGCCAAAGAAAACTAAGTTTGATATCTTGGAAGAAATCATGATAAGCTTTCAAGATGATTATGAAACAGATTATGCTCAAACCCATTGGGTGAAAACCTACAAAGAGCGGAAAGAGCGATTAATTCAGCTTCAAGAAGAAGAATGTGAACTGCAAGCGAATGTCATTGATGACGCACACGATCTGGGCTTTGTTGAAGGAGTAAGATATGCTCTCAACATCATGGATATGACAGACGCAGGAAAGAATAAGGAGCTTTTGGAACGGCTCTTAAATATTCTTGAAAAATAAAAGAGGGGAACTTAAATGGATAAGCACGATAAGTATGAAGTTGTAAAGCAAGCATGGTTTGAAATCAATGAGCATCTCAGAAACAATAAGCAGGATTACATTGAGTATCTCAAATTTTCCTCAAAAATGTATAAGCAGCCGTATTCAGACGCTGTGTTAGTATTCCAGCAGGATAGGAATGCAACAAAGATCGCTGAGTATAAGAAATGGGGACGTCTGGGGCGATATGTAAGACGTGGCTCTCACGGCGTTGCTGTTTTTGGCAAAAATCACACTTGCAGATATTTATATGACGTCACTCAGACAGGCGGCAAAGAGTTGCCTGAGATGTGGACACTTACTGACCGTAACACACCTGAGCTACTCAATACGCTCACTCACCGACACAGTATAAATGCAGGGTCGGTCAAAGAATGTATCGAAGCAATGACAGCAAACAGTCTTAATTCTGCGCCTATAGCTGAGTCAGTACAAAATGCAATATCTCAAATGGGACTTGACACAAAACAGGCTGAGATATACCGCCATTCACTGGATTCTGTGGTGCAGTTCGTTGTTTCTCAAAGATGTAATCTTTCAGGTAAAATAGATCTGCACGCCGATGTTGATGTAAGCGCTCTTGACCTTATCAAAAATGCAAGAGATATGATTCTTTTCAGCAGAGCTGTTCAGCACGCTGCCAAAGACACTCTGTTTGAAATTGAAAAAGAAGTTATCGCCATTGACCGCAAAAACGAAGCTCTTGACAATGCCAAAACCGCAAAGCAAGAAAGCACGTCTGATAGGGTTGACGATATACTCCAAGACCTTATAAAGCTTAAGTTTTCGCAAGAACAGATACTTGCATTAAAACAGGCTGTGGTGGCAGCTGCACAAAATGGTGAACATAACATACGGCATTGGGTAAGCGTCCGATATTCGCCCGACGAACTGCGGCATATATCATCTTTATTATCTGATTACTATGCTCAGAGTGTCATTGAGCAAACACTCGATCCAAAGGGCATACTCAATGATTACTATACATATGTAAATGAGCTCAATGGTCGGCTGAAGCTGTCAGATATGTTCTCTCACCATGATTATAGTGATGAACAAAAAGCCATGCTGCAGCAGGGTTTTTCTGAGGGAATTTCTATTACTGTTCTTAACGAGGTCGATGAACGGCTAACTGTAGACGAGATAAAAACATTCTTTGAGATGTTTCATCAGGCAGTTGACGGACAGATAGATCCACATGATGTTCAGATATATCTTGATAAGGCTGTAATAGAGCATTCAAAGAAGAACGTTCAAGCGGTTGAAGCTCAGGATAACTCTGTTGACACAAATTCAATTGGAATTGTCAAGGGTGAAAAATCATTTGCTGAACAGGTCGATGATGTACTTGCAGGAAACGCGAACCGATACAATGACTTGAAAGTATGTGATACACCTCAAATATTGCTTGACGTTGGCTGTGAGCAACTTCCAATGTTTTATACGAAACGGCATTTGCATGACGCTCTCAAGCCGAAAGGAAATACAGGTGAAAGCATACATTACCACGGATTGAACGCAGAACAAATCAAAAAAATGCCCATGTTACTTGAAAATCCCGTGATTATATATGATTCCCTTTCGAGAAATGATAGCATAATAATCGTAACATCTGAACTTGACAACGAAAAAATGCCTATCATTGCTGCTATAAAGCCAAATGGCAAAGCTAAATATGATTTAGAATTGGTCGAATCCAACTTTGTAATGAGTTTTCATGGCAGAAACAATTTTGAAAATCAAATTAATCGTGCCGTAGAACAAAACAAAGTTCTTTATTACAACAAAGAAAAAAGCCAAGAACTGTTCAGTGTGCTTGGGCTACAATTGTCCAAGGGCTTAAACATTCTTGACTCTAATATTATTATACACCAAAGTCGCAATATTGTCAAGGGTACGCAGCAGGAAAATATTGAATACAAGAATAATTCTGTTACTCAACAGGACAAAAAAATAGAACCATCAAGAATTATAGGTTTGGCTGAAAACCAGCTACGCCCTGCTGTTCCTAATAGCTCTACAAGCAGTATAACAGACTCCTCTGGAGTTGTCAAGAGTGAAAAAACATTTGCTGAACAGATAAATGATGTTTTAAATGGCGTATTCCCAAAATACTCAAATCTAAAGGTTTGTGATACACCACAAATTCTTGTGGATATCGGCTGTGATCGGCTTCCTATGTTGTATACGCAAAGGCATTTAAAAGACGCTCTACATGAAAAATCTCCGAACAATGCACATTGGCACGGCTTAACACTGGAACAGATATGTAATATCCCACATCTTTTAGAAAGCCCTGCCATAATAATGGACTCACTTTCTCCAAACAAAAGTGCTGATAAAAGTATAGTAATTTGTTTAAATAACGTTGATAATGATAATGCACCGATAATCGTAAGTGTTAAACCAAATGGGCAAGGCATTTATGAAATGGAAAATGTATCATCAAACTTTATCACAAGTATTTATGGAAAAGAAAATGGGTTTGCAAACTATGTTGAACGTGCTGCAAAATCAAATAATATTCTGTTTTGGGACAAAGAAAAAAGCCAAGCACTGTTCTCGTGTCAAAGGCTCCAATTGCCTGAGGCGATAAACAATCTTGACTCTAATATTATTATACACCAAAGTCGCAATATTGTCAAGGGTAAGCAACAAGAAAATAGTGCCGATATAAGTTCAAATGATGTTAAATCATTCACTACTTTATCCGAGCCTACGATAACCTGTGAATGGAGCGAAAGCAACTACTTTGAGGACGGCAAGACCTACAGTGTTGCAGAATTTGATGCACTCATGGAACAGGCTGACAGTGAAATGGTGGCAGGAGCAAAGGCTGCAATAGAGAAATACGGCTCAGCAAAAGCATGGTATGAAGCAGACGCTGATGACGAATTCTCACAGTTTATGGGCTATGATAAGGTCAAGTTTACTATCAATATGCCTGACGGACAAACGATCACTGAACGACAGGACGCAGGTGACGGATACGGCGGCGTTATTGATTTTCTGAAAAGATACTCAATATACAGCTCGATCATACCTGAGCTTGAAGCTGCAAAAGCCGCACATATGGCAAACCTAGTCGATGAAGTGCCTACACCTACAAATGAAACACAGCCTGAAATAGACAAGCTTTTGGGCAGGCTTAAGCTTGATTGTGATTACTATCTGAAAACAGGTGCAGAAAAGCACTTGTGGGCAGAAACAGTTGAAAAGCAGATAGCTAAGATCAATGAGCTGTATGAGAAAATGCCTGAAAACGCCTACTTCACAAGAGAACAGATAGACGATTATGAAAAGAAAATGCTTGCGATAAAAAATGGTGAGGTCGAAAAACCTATACCATATGAAACGCCTACAATCGCTGATAATGTTCTGTCTGAAGAAAAAAAGACAACACCGCCTGTTTCTGAAAGCGTTCCTATATCTTCTACATCTGATGAACAGATATCACTCTTTGAAACGCCGCAAGAAGATATCAAAACTGAAAAGGTAGAAAAGCCAAAGAAGAATGTCAAAGCAAGCACATACCACTTTGACCCTGATAATGTTGTTGTGGGCGGAGCTGCTGCTCGTTGTGACGCAAATATAGCTGCTATTGAAACATTGCTGAAAATAGAGAGTGAAAAGCGGCTTGCGACACCTGAAGAACAGAAGATAATGGCTAGATACTCAGGTTGGGGCGGAACTGCTCAAGCTTTTGTTGCAGATAATGAGAATGTTTCTGCTGACAGTTGGGGAGCAAGGCAGACTCGCTTAAGAGAGCTTCTGACCGCTGATGAGTATGGTGCTGCAAGATCATCAACACTGACAAGCTTCTATACGCCGCCAGAAGTCATAGACAGCGTATATCTTGCTTTGGAAAGATTTCAATTTGAGGGTGGAAACATCCTAGAGCCTAGCATGGGCGTTGGAAACTTTTTTGCAAAAATGCCAGATGAAATGAGAGCAGAGTCAAAGCTTTACGGCGTTGAGCTTGACAGCATTTCAGGACGAATAGCCAAACAGCTCTACCCTGAGGATAATATCCAGATAAAAGGTTTTGAAAAAACAACATTCAAGAATAACAGCTTTGATGTGGTCATAGGTAATATTCCTTTTGGAGATTATGGCATTGCAGACAAAGCCTACGATAAATACCACTTCAAAATTCATGACTATTTTGCCGCAAAAGCAGTAGATAAGGTAAAGCCCGGAGGAATTGTTGCCATTGTGACTTCAAAATTCACAATGGATAAGAAAAATGATAAAGCAAGAAAGTATCTTGCCGAACGTTGTGACCTTTTAGGTGCAGTAAGACTTCCATCTGGAACGTTTAAAGATGCAGATAGCGTTACAACAGATATTATCTTTCTGAAAAAAAGAACAACAATGACCTCTGTTATACCAGACTGGGTACACGTTTCAGAAACAGCCAACGGCATTCCTTGTAATCAATATTTTGTGGACAACCCCGATATGGTACTTGGTACTATGGCATGGGACGAACGTATGCGAGGTAAATATGGTGCAGACAGCAAGGTAACGACCTGCTATGCAAACAGTGACACTCCCCTTGCACAGCAGCTCATAAATGCCATTTCAAAAATAGACGGCGTTATTGATACTGTGGAAACTGAGCTTGACAATGGGACAGCTGAGATACTCCCTGCTGATCCAACTGTCAGGAACTTCACTCATACCATTGTTGACGGAGATCTTTATTTCCGTGAAAATGAAGTAATGGTCAAGGTCACAGAAACAGGCAAATCGCTTGAACGCATGAAAGGGCTTCATACTCTAAGGCAAGCAACTATGGAGCTTATCAATGCCCAGGCTGACGGCTGCACTGATGAACAGCTTGCAGAGCTTCAGAAGAAGCTCAACAGCACATATGACAATTTCAGAACAAAGTTCGGAAACGTTACGGACAGCGCCAATTCACGCTGCTTTTCTAATGATGATGACTACAACACTTTAGCAGCACTCGAAGTTGTCAACGTGGAAAATAAGACAGTTGAAAAGGCTGCAATATTCACAAAGAGAACGATACTTCCAGATATTCCAGTTTCAAAAGTTGATACAGCACTAGAAGCACTTCAAGTGTCAATGGACAGATTGGGCAAGGTCGATATTATCTATATGTCACAGCTCACAGACACTACGCCTGAAAAGGTTATTGCTGACCTTGGTGATGAAATATTCAGAGATCCTGCCAAAGTTAAAGACAATGACCCATATTCAGGCTATACGGAGTCATCTGAATATCTGTCAGGCAATATTCGTGATAAGCTGAGAATAGCCAGAGATCATGCGGAACATATCGACAGCAGCTACAACAAAAACGTAGAAGCACTGATGAAAGTTGTGCCAAAAGACCTTGAAGCCAGCGAGATATCCGTAAGGATCGGCGCTAACTGGATTGATATTGCAGATTACAACAAGTTTCTGAATGAATATGCAAAAGCAAATACATACTTATACCCTGTCACAAGAACAACGCTTGGCGAATATAAGATTGAGGGAAAATATCAAGACCATTCTATTGCCGCAAATCAAACCTACGGTACAAACCGAATGAGTAGTTATCATATTTTTGAAAATCTGCTTAATCAGCGTGATATTTTAGTTCGTGACAGACGAGAGGAGGACAGTAAAGTATGGTATGAGATAAACACTAAGGAAACACAGCTTGCAAAAGAAAAAGCTCGTCTAATGAAGGAGGCTTTTAAAAACTGGCTATGGAATGATATGGGTAGGCGTGAAAAATACGTTGCAAAGTATAACTATCTGTTCAACTCCATACGGGGCAGAGAGTATGACGGCTCACATCAAACCTTTCCAGGCATGAACACATCAATAACGCTGCGGAAGCATCAATCAAATGCTATAATGCGTGCAAAGCTTGGTGGAAACACGCTCTTTGCACATGAAGTTGGTGCAGGAAAAAGCTTTGAAATGGTCGCAACTGTAATGGAAAAGAAACGTCTTGGTCTTATAAACAAAGCCTGCGTAGTTGTACCAAAGCACCTTACGCTGCAAATGGCAAGTGAGTGGCTGCGGCTTTATCCAAATGCAAAACTGCTTGTGGCAAAGCCAGAGGACTTTACCAAAGCCAATAGAAAGCGTTTTATTGCAAGATGTGTTACTGGTGACTACGACGCCGTGATAATGTCATTTACACAGTTTGAAAGAATACCTATGTCGGACGAATATAAAGAGCAGTTCATGCAAAAAGAACTTCACGATATCATGAGTGCAATATCGGAAGCAGGAACAAAGGACAAAACATCAGTAAAAGCCCTTGAACGTCAAAAGAAAAACATAGAGGAAAGGCTTGAAAAGCTGCTTTCTTCTCCAAAAGACTCATCATTGTGTTTTGAAAAGCTCGGCTTTGACTATCTTGTATGTGATGAAGCACATAACTATAAGAACTGCTTTGTTTCTACAAAAATGTCAAATGTGGCAGGCGTACAAACAACAGCAGCACAAAAATCAGAGGATATGCTGATGAAAACTCAGTATCTCAACAACAAGTACGGCTGCAACAATATACTTTTTGCCACAGGTACACCTATAAGCAATTCCATGGTGGAATTTTACGTTATGCAGCGTTATCTCAGACCAGATCTTCTCGAAAAAGCAGGATTGCAGAACTTTGACGATTGGGCAAGCACATTTGGTGAAGTTGTATCGCAATTAGAGATAAAGCCTGCAGGAAACGGCTTTCAAATGAAAAATCGTTTCAGCAAATTCGTAAACATACCTGAGCTTATGCAGATGTATAAGGAATTCGCTGATATTCAAACAGCGGATATGCTGAAACTGCCTGTGCCAAAGCTTGAAACAGGCAAGCCGATAGTAGTGACCTCAAAGCCAGACGAACGTCAAAAAGCATACATGAAAGAGCTTGCCACACGTTCTGAAACGATACACAGCGGCACAGTTGACCCACGGCAAGACAATATGCTGAAAATAACTCATGAAGCACGCTTGCTCGGTCTTGACACTAGATGTATTTTCAAAGACGCTCAGCCTGCACCAGACAGCAAAGTGACGAAGCTTATCGATAACCTCGAAAAGAACTACAAAAACACTATGACAGAAAAAGGCGTTCAAATAGTATTCTGTGATATCGCTATCAACGAGGACGAAACACACTTCTCTGTGTACAAAGCTATAAAGCAGGCGCTTATGGAGCGTGGGATACCAGAGAAAGAGATCTGCTTTGCAGGCGACGCAAAGACAGATAAGGCAAGGGACGAAATGTTCAAAAGCCTGCGCAAAGGCGAAAAACGTTTTATCATCGCAAGCACTTCAAAGCTTGGAACTGGCGCAAATATTCAGGATAGGATCTGCGCAATTCATCACCTTGACATACCATGGAAGCCCTCTGACCTCACTCAGCAGGACGGACGTGGCATAAGACAAGGCAACAGATTTTCGCAAGTCGGAATATATCACTATCTTACAGAGGAAACCTTTGACGCATATATGATGGGCATTATAACAAACAAGGCAAAATTCATAAATCAGATCTTGACCTCAAAAAGCCCTGCAAGAGTTTCAGAAGATGTTGACGAAATGGTACTTACATACTCTGAAATGCAGGCTATAGCGAGCGGTAATCCTATGATAAAAGAGAAAATACAGCTTGACAATGATGTTGCAATGCTGAAAACCCTTGAAGCAGAACACAAGAAGTCAATTTATAAAATGCAGGAGTTGGCAGAGAAAACTTTGCCGAAGCAGATAACACATTACTCTGAACTTCTCGCAAAATCCAAGAGTGATATGTCTAAATATCAGGAACATCAGGCGTTAAACAAGGAGTTTGAAATGACAATAGGCGGTGTCAGATACGATAAGAGAGAAAATGCAGGAGAACAAATTGCCGTGGCAATGGCAAAATGTACTGCCACAGGTGAGCCTATAGAGCTTGGAACGTATCGTGGCTTTAAAATCACAATAGAACGAAATCCGTCAGCAAATACATTTTTTGAGCTTGATACGCCTTGTATCGCTGTTCTCCACGGAGAGCTTACTTATTCATGTGACGTTGCCACAGATAATGGCGTGGGAAATGTCAGAAGAATTGAAAATCTTGCAGGAATACAGATAAATCAGAAGCTGTGTTCTCTTGAAGAACAGCTTGAAAAAGCAAACAAGGATCTTTCAGAAGCTCAGCAAAATATGCTCAAACCATTTGAACATGGACAAGAATTAGCCGAAAAGACAAAACGTCTTGAATATGTCAATGCACAGCTCAGCGGAAATTCTCAGAATAAAAACCACACTCCTGAAAGTGCTATAGAATTTAGGTTTCATAACAATAAATATCAGGCATTGATCGGCACTAAAGACAAATCAGAATGGTGCGATGTAGTATCAAAGGGCGGCAAGCTCATCGCTTCATCAGATACAAAGATCTATAATCTGTCTGAAAAAGAAAGCGACCAGTTTCGCAGCTATGTTTTTAACGGTGACAAAACTGTCACAAGCAAGAATAATTCCTTACTGGAAAAACTTAAGCCAAAGGCGCTTAAATTATAAAACATTGAGAGGAGGTGAGGGTATATGATAGACAGAAGATACGAATCAGGCAAAAGCTTTGTCATGTACTCTAAAGAGGAGCTTGAAGCCGCACGGCGAACAGATATGGTCACATTTCTCGAAAGCCACGAAGGTTTCAGCTTTAAATCGTCAGGCGGTTGGTATATAGGGATAGAGCATGACAGTCTTAAAATCAATCCAGACCGCTATACCTGGCACTGGTATTCAAGAGATCTGTTTGGAAAAGGTGCTATCGACTGGCTCTGCAAAGTTGACGGATATGGTTTCAGAGATGCTGTATCACGACTCATAGGGGATAGCTGCAGTATACGAGCCTCACCCGATTTAAAAGCCAATGAGCAGCATTATCCGAAAAAAGTTAAGAAGCCAAAAGCTGAGCTTACACCGCCTCAGCCTATGCAGGGCAAATGCCGTGAGCTTTACGCCTACCTCAACATCACAAGAAAGCTGCCTGCCGATATAATTTCATACTGCGTCAGCAATAAGCTTATTTATCTTGATGTAAAAAAGCGAGCTATATTCTGCGGCTACGATAAGACAGGAAAAATGCGATTTGCCGAGGCGAAGATCACAAATACCTTTAACAAATACTATCCGCAGAATATTGAAGGCAGCACTAAGGATTATAGTTTTTATGTTTCCGCAGTGCCCGGCTCTTATGGATATGACCCTGCAAAGATATATGTGTTTGAGGCTCCCATTGACCTGTTGTCACACGGCGCTTTAATGCAGCTTTCAATGAGAAAACAATGCTCAGCTATCGGTCAAGGGGACAAATACCGTCCTGACTGCTGGCTTGGCGTAAACAGAGTATCCCTTTCAGGCTGTTCTGACATAGCACTTAAGCAAAGACTATCTGATGATCCTCGTATCACACAGATAGTCTTTTGTCTTGATAATGACGAAACAGGACAGCAGGCAACGGAAAAGCTTATGAACAAATATTCACAGCAGTATACCGTTTCAGTCAGCATACCGCCTTACGGCAAAGACTGGAACGATACACTCAAGGCTGTGGTGTCAGCACATTCAAAACTAACAGATAAAACAAAAACGGAGGAATGAATTATGAAACTGAAAGAAAAAATCAAAGAAAAGAGCATAAAGCTTAGTGCTCGTATATTCGGAATTATGACAGCTTGTCTGTCATCAGCCATTGCAGCCTTTGCCGATGTTGAAACAGACGCAACCTCAGGTGTATGGGCTTCGGTCGCCACCTGGATCACCAAAAACAAAAATGGGCTTTCCATTGCAGCCAAAGCACTGCTTGGACTGTGTCTGGTCGGCGTTGTTATATGCCTCGGTGCAAGCGGCAAAAACGGCATATCCTCAGTCAAGGGATGGCTTATCGCTATCGGCGTGGCTGCTGCCCTGCTCGTTTTCGGTGACGCTTTCCTTGACTCAATATATGTAGCTTGATCTGCACGGACACATAATTGTGTGTGTCCGTAAAAGCGTTATTTTTAACGTTTTTACGGGCATACACAGATAGACAGAAAGGAGTATTATTTTGAAGTACATGAAAAGCAAAAAGGTATGGTATCAGCTTATATTCATCACCGCCATTGTTATGAGCGGCTGCGGCAGTATACAGGCTTGTGCAGCAGAACTGGGATATACAGGGTGTTCCTCAGAGATTTTGAAAATGGTAACAATAAAGAATCATTTTCGTGATCTGTTGATAAATATAGAATTTAACATACTGAGTTTTCTTTGTGATGTGATAGATTACTTTGATAAGGCTGTCAAAACATTACTCAAACTCAATTTCTTCGACTACCTGTCGGACGAATTCAGCTTAAGTCAAATGCAAACAATTATTCTGTCTATTATGAGCCTTGCACTCGTTTTTGGAGCGTGTGCTCTCGTGATATTCAGAAATAAGATCAAGGTGTCTGATTTTCTGATGAGTATTTTGGTTGCAACTATACTGCTTGTGGCTTTTCCGGCATTCATATCTTCTTGCAACTCACTTCGCAGCAAGGGTATAACAACAGCACAGAACATAAAGATCAATGATCAATCTGAACAAACAACGGTCGACAAAGACGGCACAGTCACTGTCGGAACATTGGGCAAGGATCTTCTGGCGTCGGGAATATATGACGTTGAAAACAGCGTTGATAATAAGAAGATGATGACTTACCTCGATACTGTGGGCAGTTCAGGAAATGTAAAGGACATTCAGATAACAGGTGGAATTGAGCCTGACGATAGCAAGTCTTGGACTACCCGTTATCTTACAGATATACATGACGTATATCCTAAGCAGAAAAAGTACAATAGTCTAACCACAGAGAATATGATGTCCCTTTTAGGACTTGAAAATGAATATAATGTTCTAAAGAATGCAAATGGAGAGCTTATACTCAGTGCAGATTATGGTGCAAATATGCAGGTATACTGTTCTGTATACAGCACATCAGGCTCAATATACGGAAGCGTTCTGTCTGAAAAAGATTATGAAACATTTTTGTCAGCTTCTATTGGTGACGCTTGTCCTTATGGTGCTACACTTGGAGATCTGCATTATCCAGACGGCAGCAGGATAACAAATGTCATTAACTATAATACATATCTTCGTGACCTTATAGCAAACCACCCTGCTGTAGCTGCCGCAGGCAAAACGCAGGAGGTAGGAGCAAACGCACATACTGTTGAGGAAGCACTTGACATTATCAAAGATGATGTTATAAGGGAGCTTAACATAGCGGCAAATACAAATACCGCCAAAGATGCAGAACCAGTAAATGCAGAATATCAATCTTTTCCTCTTTTTGACGAGGAAGATTATGATGATCTTAATTCGGTAGAGCAGATCATACGCAGAAATATAACCAGCGGCTACACGGTTGACTGTTTATATTATTATCATATCGACTTCTGGTCAACCTTTGTGCTTATGCTTGCAGTGGCTATCTGCCTTATTTTCAGCGGAATAAAAATAGCAACTACGCTATTTGAAATAATGTTTGCACAGCTCATTACACCCTTTATCATAGCAACAGACCTTAACGGCTCAGGCAGGGCTAAAAAAGCTATCCAGAATATGCTGCTTTCAAACATAATTCTTATGATAGTTGTAATTCTTTTAAGAATATACATAGCCGTTATATGGGGCATAAAAGGGTCGGAATACGGCAGCAATTTTGCGGTAATGCTCATAGTTATAATAGCAGGCGCAAAGTTTGTGATAGACGGTCCAGAGGTGTTGACAAAGCTGTTCGGCATTGACGCAGGCGTTAAGTCAGGTGCAGCCACAATGATGGCTATCAACCAATCAATGCAAATGGGCAGTTATGCCACAATGGGACTTGCTCGTGCAGGAAGCAGCGTTGTACATGGTGCAAGTAATATAGCAAAGCATACCGCAAGCAGCGCAGCAGGAGCAGTAAAAGGCTTTGCAGGCGGCGTATATGGCGGTATACACGGCGGTGATACTACCCCTGGAAAGATAGGAAAAGCTATAGGCGGAGCGGCTGTTGGAACTGTAACAGGCGCTGTCGGCGGAGCTTTCGGTCATACTAATGCAGGCGCAAAGGCAGCTTATGCAGCAACAAATCCAGGCTCAATAAAAGATACATTCTCAAATGCAAAAGACAACATTGCCAATAACGTAAAAGAGTCTGTAGGAGAGGGCTTTTCATCAGGCGGCGCAGGCAGTGTTTCAAAAGGTGCTGACGGAAAGGACGGCTTAAATGGCGCTAACGGCATGAATGGAGCTAAAGGCGACAGAGGTGCGCAAGGCGCAGCAGGCAAAGACGGCACAAATGGAACTGACGCAAGAGCCGATAACAACAGCGGAAACAGCAACAATAACAGCAATAATAACGGCACGTCTCAGCCTGCTCGTGGCAGTGGCTTTGACGTTCCGACATCATCAGGTGAAAATAGCAACAATGCCACTAGCAAGAGCGGCAACGGTTTGAATATTCCAAATCCTGCAAGCAGCAATACCGCCAGTGCAGGAAACGGCGGCAGCTGCTCTGACGCTCCAAAACCGACAAACAGCAGTGAGCCGAATAATAACAGCGGCAGCGGCTTCAATAAGGAAGGAGAAAACTAAGCTATGGGAGTAGTACCGAAAAAAACTAAAGCGGAGCAGCGTATATTTAGACACATAAACCTTACCAAAATAGTTGGCTTTATAGTTACTCTTTTGGTAGCCTCGCAGTTATCAGGAATGTTGGTCAGCTCTAAGCTGGGCATTCCTTTTATCATATTCTGTGGCGCAGTGTTTATTATTATGAGTGGCAAAAGCCCCTCTGACCCCTGCAAATGCTTTGCAGAGGCTTGGCTTGAGTGGCTCAGCTTTCTTATGACAAATAAAACGCTGCATAAGCACAAGGAAGGAGAACAAAATAATGAAAAAGAAGTCATCGACATTGAAAAGTAAAATCGAAACTTCCAAAGGCTTTGCGAGAGAAAAAAAGACCAAAAAGCTGAAAGATGATCCGTCAAGCATAATGTCACGTCTGTCATTTGAAAGCATACATAACGGAATAGTCGAGCTGAAAGTAAAAGGCAAGCCGCTCAAAATGGGCGTGCTTGCAGTATCGGGAATGGATATATTTGACCTTAATGACTATGACCGCAACACTGTTTTCAATAATTTTGCGAAAGCAACATTATCCATAGGCACAGGTCACAAGTATGTTTTCACATCAAAAACGCCATATCTTGCTAATCAAAAAGCTTTTATAAAATACAAAAGTCAGCAGAGCATAAACAGATATTCCGAATATCTGCTCAATGAACAGTACGAGCTGTTCGACAGCTTTGAGAGCAGCCATTTTGACAGAATGGCGTATCTTTTCATATACTCCGATGACGAGAAGAAAATCTATAACGGTGCACAACGTTTTATCAGCCATATGCGAGATATAGACGTATCGTGGTGTTCCGATGATGAAATAATCGTCACGCTTAACAAGCTTATCTGTCTGAATACAGAAAATCAGCAGCTATCTGAAAAAGGCAGCCTGAATGAGATTATTTTACCTGAGAAGATAACTTTTCGACCTAATTACTACAAAGTAAATGATGTATATGCACAGACGATAGTTGTTTATGATTATGCAGCGGAAATCGATGACCTCAAGCTGGCTCAAATGGTAATACAATCTGATGATACCATAGTATGGGATATAAGCATATCTGAAAAGGATAAAGTCATAGATGAGATAAGTGCATCCCTGCGTGAGTTAGAGTCACGAGGAGGAATTATTCAAGATGCTGCCGATAAGATAGATACAAATACCGAGTATCAAAAGCTTGAGATCATTTATCAGAACATAAAAAACGGCAATGAGCAGATATATTATGTTACGCTCAGGTACATTCTGAAAGACGCCTCACTTAGCTCCTTGAGCAAGCGTTCAAAAGAGCTAATCCATGAGCTGCAGCTCAGTGGTCTGTCTGCGTATATACCGACAAATACCACACAGCATGAGTTTCTTTCTGTTATCGATGATAAAAGCAACACTATTCAGACACCGTTTCCTGTTTTTGATACACTGTCAAGGCAGTTTCCTTTCTATTATCAGTCACATATCGATGATACAGGACTTTTCTTTGGATTCACGGAAACAGGCGGTTTGAATATTCTAAACACGTTTAAAAGGACAAAGACCCGTAACTCATTCGATCTGCTTGCGTTTGGTCTGAAGGGCGGCGGAAAATCAGTTACTTTCAAATCAATGCTTGAGGATCAGCTGCTTTTGGGCAATAAAGTAATGGTACTCGATATCGAAAGTGAATATCAGCCTATGGCTAAAGTTTACGGCGGACAGACAATAAAAATCAACAGCAGCTCAAAAATAAATCCCCTTCAAATATGCAAGGTAGTCGATGCAAGAGTTGATGATGAAATCTCACCTGAGGACGAGGCAAGAGAGAATTTTGCCACAGAGATGTCACGAATACGCACATTTATGTCTATGTATATACCTGAAATAGATATGTATACTATGGAAATCTTCATGGATCTTGTGACAGAATGTCTATCTGACAAGGGCATTTTCCCCGAAACAGATATAACACTTTTTGAGCCTGATAAGTTTCCCTGCTTTACCGATGTGAACAACAAAGTCACTGAAAAGCTGTCACAAACGGATTCACTGCCTAAAAGAAAATATGACGCATACTGCAATATACAAGTATACATAAAGCAGCTTTGTGGCAAGGGTGCATACGCCGGTATGTTTGACGGAGTAACGAACATTGATGTAAAAAGCAACGATCTTATCATCTTCGATGTTAAGAGCATCAGTGAAATGGCTGACAATGTTTATAACGCACAGTTGTTCAACATACTCACTATAATGTGGGCTACCATATGCAAAAACATAGGATATAATCAAAACGTTATCAATCCATGGGACATGCGAAACGTTGTGTGCCTTATTGATGAAGCACACCGTTTCATTTCCGTAAAATACCCTCAGGTAACGGAGTTTATAGAAAAACTATGTCGCCGTACACGAAAATATTTTGCAGGGCTATGGTTCGCAACGCAGTCGATACTTGACTTTATCCCAGACGGAAATCTTGCGGCAGCTGGCTCGATCAAGGTTATTTTCTCACTTGTCCAGTACAAAATGATACTCAAACAATCGCCGGAAAGCATTGAAATTCTTCATCAAGCCTTTCCTCGTTTTTCATATGCAGAGCTCAGAGAAAGCACAGCATTTGAACCGGGACAAATGCTTTTGTCGTTGGACTCGGACAGAGATAAGCTCCATTGCAGAAGAATAGTCGGAGCAAGACAGCTATTGTATATGGGCAATGCTCAGGACAGGATCGAGATCATACACAACTGCTTTTCTCATTATTATAATGAGCACACTAAGCAGGAATACGGTCTTATGCTGAGAAAAATGGACGCTGATTATTTCAGAAAATGCTTTCTTGCAGAAACATATTCTTACCTAAAAATCGAACAGCACATAAGCCAATATATCGACACTGTGATCATTCAAATGGTTGATAATCTTATAAAAGAACTTCTTCAGGCAGCTGGAACGGAGGCGACAAAATGAAAGTAGTAAGTCCAAAAGCGAGCAGTAAGATATATAAGATATTCACTATTGTTACTGCTGTTCTGGCTGTTTTGTTTCTCACATCCAACAGTTGGATAGCCTCACTTACATACAAAAGCAAAAGCAACGGCTATAACAAAACAATGTCACTTAACGGCTATAATATCAAGGTGACAGACGCAGCGTATTACGACAATGTATGCGAATTTGTCATAAAGTGCCGCCTTTCAGGGTCTGACACTGGAGCTACATATCCTGAGGTTACGGCTGTAAATTTTGACGACGACCTTACAGATCATAAGTTCACAGCAGGCAATAAGTATGACGATTATTCAAGAAAGATCACAGTAAAAAATCCGCCGTCGAATTTCAAAATAATGCGTGTGGTTATTAAAACTTCTATGCCTGACACAAAATATGATGACGCATATGACGAGTTTGGTGAGAAGATACCGGCGCACACCGAAAAAGGGAAAACTATCACACTTAGAGTAACTATAGACAGAAAAGATATGCAGACCCACGCCGTGAAAATAGTTCCGGGGTACTCTGAGGAAAGCTCAAATGCGAACACAACAAGCAGTTTATACAACTCTGAAACATCTAAAATCACGAGCCAACAAGCTGTAGCAGTGACAACACAAGCTACAGCACCAACCACACATGATCTGAGTGAAAAGGCTGCCGAAGCATCTCAAACGAGCAGGACTACCACGGAGAAACGACAGCCTGCAACAGCAGAAATAAACACGCAGCCTGCCGAAACAAGGGATTACAATGAGCCTGCATATGCGCCGCCGCAGACCACCGGCACGACACATAAAGAGCCTGCATATGCACCACCGCAAACCACAGCAGCAACACATAATGAGCCTGCACAAGCTGAAACCACCACAACACAGGCAAGGGTATATTCCATAAAACTCACAACAGAATTTGAGTACAATGACGTTCAGATCAAGATAGGCGAGCACACTCAGCTTCGTGCAGAAGTCAAACCCGATAACGCCGTAAATAAAAACGTAAAATGGGAAAGCAACCGTCCAGACATAGCAACAGTCGACAGTAATGGAAGGGTCACAGCAGTTGCAAAAGGCAAAGCTATCATATCCGCAGTAACAGAAGATAAGGGCTTGCAGGCAAGCTGTATGGTGACCGTCAAGGAATAGAAAAGAGGTAATAAAAATGCTATTTAACAACTCGTCAAATAAAATAAGAATCATAGGATTCTTGGTTTCAGAAGTAAAAATCATCAATGCCTATGCAATAGAATTTCTTATAGCCGTACCGAGAAAAGTCAAAAAAGGAGAGCAAGGATTTAATGATGTTTTCACTGTATATGCCAACGAGGCAAGCACGATCTCCTTTGCAAAAAATCATTTGCACAAAGGCTGTGTAGTAGTTGTAAAGGGAGAACTGAGGACCTTTACGGACAAATCAGTGAAGATATGCAGCAGTGATATAACCATTTCGTCACAGAACAAGTGAGGTGAAAACGTTGGAGAATATTCTTTTTGAATACCCGGTACGAGAAGATAACGGTTCATTAGATGAAGAATTTCAGGTATTAAAAAAGCAGCTAACAAAGCTTAAATATGCCGTGATGATATCATCTTTTTGTGCATTGACAATGTATTTTTTATCTGCATTTTTTGCAAAAGCAGAACTGATTTTTTATTTTCTGACAGCACTTTTTGTGTTTGTCGCAATGATAACAGGCAAGATTTTTGTGCGGTATCCTAAGCATCTTTTGCACATAAAAGCTACAGAAAATGAACTGCAGCTTGCTTACTATAAAGACAAAAAAAGCACACACACCTTTACATATAGTGAAATAGAAGAAATACATTTTGCAGATAAAAGTTATACGGCTGTCTGTATTAAACGTGAGGGCAGAAAGCCGATATTGTTCGAGCTGAATAAGGATACACCTGAGCAGGGCTTTTTCCTTTTTACTATTCAGAAAATACTGCCTGCTGTTTGCAAAACAAACAGCAAAGAGATAGTAAAAAAATATGGTGATGAAGATGATTATTACAACAGAATTTACGAGGGGAATAATTAAAAATGGATATAATCATACGCAATATCCCTGAGAATATGATAGATAAAATAGACAATATAGCAAAAGCTGAGGACTTATCACGGAACGCATTACTTTCAAAACTAATATCAGATTTTGTGAAAAGCAATGACGATTTTGTTGTAAATATTCTTCCGCCTATCGTTCGTGCGTTAGTAAATCAGGAGCTTGACCGCCTTTCAGAGGGCGCAAATTCCACTATAAATAATGTGTATATTGCAGCGCAAAAAATGATAAATACAACAGAAAAAATCGAAAATCTGCTTACAGAAACGATAACAAATTCTGAAGAAAACTCAATTACAAATGAAGAAATTCTCAGGGTGCTTGAAATTTCGGACAAAGAAAATTCATAAACAGGGCAGTTTTGTTTACACAATAGAAATATATACAAATTATTACAGCATGAAAAATATCTAATTCGTATATAAAGCGGTAAATAATAGGAGCTTTCGTATATAAATCATATATAAAATTTGAGTTGTGATATATAAATAATATATAAACTGCCATTATATACAAAAAATCGTATATAAATCGTATATAGAAAAAGACCTGATGATATCACAGTACCCCACCTGAAACCTCGGTTCTACCGAGGTTTCCAGCAGGCACGATATCGTGCCTTTATGCTCTTGACCCACACCTCTAACTTAGATATCACAAAATAAAATCAAACTACACGGAAAGGTTGGATGAAAAAATGAAAAGCAAACCTATCAATAAACTGCTTTCTTTTTCCGAGCAGGATTTTCAAAAGTTTGTGGAGATAAAGAATCTAAAAGACTTTTCAACTTACAGTGATTGTCTTGCATTTCTGATAGACAGCACTTACAGTAAAGTAAAACATACAGCAAGCGTTGATCGCTTGGCGAATATAGAAAATGATATTGAAAAGCTGCTAATGATCGCAAAAGAAAATAACAGCATGATATATCAGGAGCGTGACGGAATTAATACGCTCCTGCACTTCTATGAAGTGCAGGAATTCCACTCAGCCGACAAGCGTCTGAGTGACAGCGAACCGCATGACGTCATGTCACGATCAAATGACAACTACAAGAGCATCGTACATCAGCGCTCAGTTGATAAGGGTGCAGACTCCCTGCAAGACGAACAGAGTGACTAATAATGACACCAGGAATATTTCACAAATGCAAATTCGTATACAAGTGGCGAATAAGCGGTGACGGTGGCAACAAGATATTCGATTTTCTGGACTATATGCTCCGCCCTGAAGCTTTTGAGCCGAACAAACACGCCAACGAAATGGAGTATGTATATTCAGAATTTGTACCAAACGAGAAAAGTCAGGCTCAAAACATAAAAGCTGAACGCTCATTAGGTGCTTTCACAAGCACACAAGATAGTCTGACTCCTGCCGATATAGACAAGATACGTCAGCTTGAAGCTGTCAGCCGCTCTGAGGGCTGTCCGAAATATGCAGGAGTTATCTCATTTGATAACGCATATCTGCGGCAGAATAATTTCATAGTCGGCAATCAGCTCAACCGCCAGGCACTTATTGAAGCCGCACGAAAAGGCATTAACAAAATGATAGACAAATCAGAAAAGCTGGATGCAAGTAACTGCTACTGGGTCGGCAGCATTCACGTCAATACAGGTAATGTACATATCCATTATCAGCTTCTTGAATATCACCGACTTGAGGATAGACGCATTACATACAAAAACAAAGGTCAAGACGATATCGAGCAGAAAGCTTTCAACGCTTTGAAAACTGAAATGACGCACTTCATTGACAAAAGTGCCGCCGCTGCTAACCTTACTGAATTTCAAAGAAACGTGCTTGCACCTCATATCAAGTCCGAGTTTGCAAGCAGTATTCAAAAAATAAACGCACTTATCGACAAGCTTCCTGATGACCTAAAAAACAGCGGCAAGCAGTGGTGGTATGCCAAACAAAATGATGTGACAAAAAACGAGATTGACAGTTGTATCAGGTCTGTCATATCAGAAAATCAAACATTACAAATAATGTTTGACACATATCTTCATAAGCTCGACAGCACACAAGCAATGTTCCGAAACAGATACGGACAAAATTCAAGGTGGGCTGAGTATAAAGAACATCAGCTTCACGATCCGTCAGGGTTTTACTCCAGAGTAGGAAACTCATTTCTTTCTATCTGCCGTGAATACTACAACACAAAGAATGTCAATTTTGAACCACCTGAGGATCTGCAATCCCATATAGCTCTTGATAATACTTCTTACTTTCCAAAAACGAAAACGTATCTGTCTGAAAAAGAAAGCGAAGGCTTTTCTGAGAAAAATGAGCCTGACTACAACAACAGTATTTCCTCGCAGAAATCAAAAGTGTATCTGTCTGAAAATAAAAAAGATGATTTAGAGGATGCTATGACTTATGACTCTTTAGAAGATATCCCTGATGATTTGGAAATGTACCTATCTTCAAGAAATTATGATGAGTTGTATGAACCAAATGCTCCTGACTACAGCACGGATATTTTTCCGCAAGAGCCCGAAGCGTATCTGTCTGAAAATGATAAAAGCGATCAGGCAGTGGAACATCTACGCATAGATTGGAGCAAGAACTATAAGCTTGCCCTCGACTATATGTACGGAAATGAACAGAACAAATCAGCAGTCATAAAGAAAGACCCCGAAAAAGCTTTTGAAATACTCTCAATAGAAAGCAAAAGCGGAAATATTATCGCAACATATGACATAGGCAAGCTTTATGACAGCCAAATGCTAAAATCCAATGACGGCGATACACTAAGTCAGCAATATTACAGCAAAGCCTTTGAAGATTTTCACAAGCTGCTGTCCATAGTAAGCATGAGTGATGACAAACGTGATAATTGGACAAAGTCCTATCTCAACTATCGCATAGGTAAAATGTATGAATATGGGCTTGGCGTTACTCAAGACTATAACTCAGCCATAGAGCATTATAAGCTGTCTGAAAACAAATATGCTTATTTTGCTCTTGGAAACATATACAAATACGGCTCTGGTGTTGAAACAGACTATGCCAAAGCATTTGACTATTATATGCGCTCACTAAGCAGCAAAGGCGGAATGCCGTTCGCAAGTTATGCCGTAGGACAAGCTTATGAACTGGGACAAGGAGTAGAAAAAGACCTATCAAGTGCGCATAATTTTTACGCTGAAGCTTTAAAAGGTTTAGAGAAAGTATTCACTAAAAACCATGACGATAATATCAGCTACAAGATAGGTATGATGTATCTGAATGGCAATGGAACGGATATAGACCTTGAATGTGCTGAAAAATATCTGCTGCTCTCGGCGGACTCCAATAACTATAAAGCACAATATATGCTCGGTAAGCTCTATCAGAGCGACAGCAAAAAAGATCTTCAAAAGGCTGAAAAAATTCTGATAAAGGGTGCTGAAAACGCACAGGATAAAACAGGATTGTGTGAATATAGTCTTGGCAAGCTGTATCTTTCACAAGAGAGATATGACAAGGCGGCATCATACTTAGAACGTTCAGCAGCAAAAGATAATTACTATGCAGCATACACTCTCGGAAAACTGTATCAAGAGCAATTTAACGATAATACACAGGCTGAGAAATACCTTCTTCAAGCTGCCGATCACAAAGACGATACTATGGGTATAGCAGCTTATCGCCTCGGCAAGCTGTATCTGTCTGAAAATAACAGACGAAAAGCATTGCAGTATTTCACGAATGCCGCTGACAAAGATAGCATACCTGGAATGTATGCTGCAGGAAAAATTCTTCTTGACAGCAAAAAAACAACAGAAGTTTCAAAAGGGATACGCTATCTTTCATCAGCCGCAGATAAAGACTTTGAGCCTGCGATATACACTCTGGGCAAATATTATAGCTCATTCAATAATACAAAAGCTAAAGAATACCTTAAGCGTTCTGCGTTTGAATACAACGATCCAAATGCCCAGTATATACTTGGCAAAGTGTATCTGTCTGAAAACAAGCACAAAATGGCTGAGGATTGCTTCCGCAGATGTGCTTTAAACGGCAATGACAGCGGTCAGCTCGCATACGGATTAATGCTGCTCCGTGACGGTCAGAACAAGGCTGCATTTCAATGGCTGAGAAAGTCAGCACGCTCAGGCAATGACATTGCTAAAAAGATAATAAGCGGCAAAAAAACAGATATACCATTTGAATTCAGACTGGCAGGCTGTATGCAGGCTCAGAGGACACTTCTTCATAAATCATCAAATATGCTGCGTAAAGCATTAAAATCAGAGGAGGCAAAGACAGCACGTCTTATGCGAGAATTTGAGATCGAGCAGGAAATGGCGAAAGCCAAGGAAAAAAGCCGCAGCGTTTGACAGGAGGAAATTATATGTATATAGACAAAATAAAACGTATACTCAATGCTGCTATAGCAAAAATACTATGTGTGTTCGGCTGGATCTATGATCAGGCTATGCGTGTTCTTAATGCAGTAAACAAAACACCTATTGAAAAAGACAAAGACCGCAGAAACATCAGAGTAAAGCAGTTTGCCATTGCAACATCGGTAGTCTACATTATCATTAACAGCATTTTCATCTATGTTATAAAGTCATTGAGAAGTATAAGCGCCGTCAATGGCAGTGCAGATTATTCAAGAACGCACTTTATGCCGTGGAATATCATTGTTCCACCCGGATTTATGATGTTCATTTTTGAGATAATTCTTTCTCTTATAGTTGGTCTGGGAATAACGGTAAAGCTGCATACGCTCTACCGAATGAAAAATGACAGCAAGAATGTTAAGGGTGACAACAAATTTATGGAGGACAACGAACTGTTAGATCATTTTCTGGCAGTGCCTATGGATAACATCACTTCAGCAGAAAAGGCAGGAATGCTCATAGGAGAAAGCAACGGCGTCTACTACATCGAACCGGGCACATACAACACAATGACCGTAGGTGCTCCACGTTCCGGCAAGGGTGAATGCTACGTGCTGCCAAGCCTGAGGCTTATGGCGAATGCAAAAGAAAAGCCCTCTGTTATCGTTAATGATATGAAAGGCGAGCTGCTTGAACTGACCTATAAGGAATTTGCCAGAAACGGCTACAAGATAGTTACTCTTAACCTTATCGATACTGACCGTTCGGACTGTTGGAACCCTCTTCAGCTTATTATTGACGAGTACCTCACAGCTAAACACGGCAACAATGACTTGTCGCAGACTTCAAAGCTCGTCAGCTCATTCGCTCACTGCCTTACAGACGATACCCAGAGCGAGGCTATATGGACAGACTCCGCAAGGTCGCTGCTCAGTGCCCTTATATACTATTTCTTAGATAAAGGCTACGAGAAAAATGATATGTCCTGCGTTAATATGTTCAGTATCACAACATTCTTTACCGAATTTGGAGTTTACAATACTGTTATCGAGGACGAAAGCGGTAACAAGAAAGAAGTCAACGCACTTGATGAACTTTTCAACGCACTGCCGGTGGGCTGTCTTGCAAGAACATCTTACTCTACGTCAAAGTTCTCCCAGGGTGATACACGTTCTTCAATATACACTGTTCTCTCCGCAGACCTTGAGATATTCATGACGGATATGGGCGTTCAAAAGCTGACATCTAAAAATGAAATAAACTTTGCTGACCTTATCAATGAAGATCAGCCTTGCATAATATATATGCTCGTTCCATATGAGGAAAAATCACGATACGTTATCGCCTCGATGTTCGCAGATCAGTCATTTTTGTACCTCGCAAAACAGGCAAGAAAGTATCCGGGAGGAAAGCTGCCAAGGAAAATAGAGTATATGTATGACGAATTTGGACAAATGACTAAGCTGCCTGACCTCAGCAGTAAGATGAATGCCTCACCCGGAGCTAACATTCTTTTCAATCTATTTCTTCAGGACTACGGACAGCTTAAGAAATATGAAAAAGAAGAAGAAGGCATCAAAGGCGGCTGTAACATTCAGATATACATATTATCTCTTAATGGTAATACAAACAAAGCATTTTCTGAAATGATAGGAAATGAAACAGTAAACTATTTGACCTTCAGCGGAAGCCTGTATGGATTTTTAGATCACCAAGGTGAACGAGTTGACAGCAAGGCGCTGCTCGATACAACACAGCTCTCAAAGCTGCCGTTCGGCACTGCTATTGTCAAAAAAATGCGATGTGAACCAATAAAGACCAATATTACGCCATATCATCTGCTACCTAACAAAATGCCACGCATACCTATAGACGAGCTGCCGATAAAATCTCGCAACATTGACCTTTCCGCAGCAATGTATCCATATGACGAGCTTTGGGACAGTCTGGGCGTAATAGGTTATCAATACAGATTAGACAGCCTCAAAAAGACTGCTGAACGTGCTATGAATGACTACTATATGCAGCTAGGCAAGATAGACCAAATAAAGTCAGACGGCAGCACTGTGTCCGAAAGTATGTATAAGGCTGCACTTGAACTTGAGAAAAATGCCGGTGCGGCTCAACGGCAAGTCATAGAATATCAGCAACAGGTACAAAAGCTCAATGAGTTTCGTGCAAACGAGGCACGAAAGATCTTTGCAGAGGCATATGGAACAAGCGGCTCAGACGAAGAAGATGATTACACCGATCAGGACGAGCTCTATTTCCCAGGAGAATACCCGGACGATGGTCCGTATGTCGATATCACCGCCCTGCTATATAAGATCAACGGACTTGTAGGCAGCGAGCTTGGAGGATTTCTTTCAGATCAGAACTATGCCGCTGCAAGGGGCTACATAAAGAAAATACAGAAACGTCCTGATATACGCAGCAATTTTGTTGCCGATGAATGGGCGGCACTGGAACAATACATTAATAATGAGGAATTGAAAAATGCGAATACCTAACAGCTTTGTTACACGTTTTACGCAGGCATCAGACTTGAAGCTTGCCTGTGTATTCTATAGTCTTATCCACAAGAATACAAAAAGAAATCTGCTTGGCTATGAGATCACAGTCAAGCAGACAACTCTTGTGTCACTATGCGGCTTTTCAGTATCAACTGTTAAGCGTGCGGCAAGCTCACTGCTCAAGAGTGGATTTATCAAGTCCCAGAAGCGCCAGACAAATGCTCCTGGAAAAATTGGCACATATACATACACTATTGAAGCCATATCTACAGCTTCTAAATATTTCACCATGGATAAAAAGCTCATAAGCAGACTGAATGGAAATGAATTCAGAGTTTATGCAATGTGCTGTAAGCTGGCTGACAGCTCGCACAAGAGCTTTTTCCAAAGCTATAATGATCTATCTAAGCTTCTTGGCATGAGCCGTCAGGACGTTCTCAGGACGATAGAAAAGCTTGTAAAAGGCAAATTCATTCGTAAGAAGAAAATCAGGACTCGTGTAGGTGATTTTACAGACAACACATATACTGTCTGCATATATGTTCCTCACAGCAGAATAAAAAAAGCCCCCCGCCGCTCAAGCAGGAGGCAAAGCATTCATTGCTTTACAATGAACACACCCATTAAAAACACAAGTTCATTGTATAACAAAAGTTCGGCTTTGTCAATAGGTTTTAAGAAAAAAATGCGGCTTTTAAAGATTTTTTTCTTAAAAAGGGGTAGTGGGTAAAATGAACTGTCTATAACTGACCCATTCTTGATTATCTGTCTGAAATCAAATAATTGATTTTGATTTATATACTTAGTTATTATCAAAGTTATTGATGAGTATTTGTTTTTTTATGTGAAATTCGCTTTTTTCTTTCAGACAGATATCAATTCAAGCTGTCAAAATACCTGTTTTTGTAATATAATTAATTTATTATATCAAAAAAGGGGATCATTATGACTATCGAAGAACTAATTGACGAAAAAACAAAACTTGAAAAACTTGTGATACAGCTTGCAGGAGAAAACCAACAGCTTAAAGACAAGTTGTCGGCTAAAAAAGCTAGTGACACTCCGTTCGCCGATCTGCTTGAAACGTGGCTGCACAACAAAAAAATGTCTGTAAAAGCCAACACATATGAAGCTTACTGCACCCAGGTCAATCACCACCTTGTGCCGTATTTTCGCAGCAAGGGTACAATGCTTTCTCAGCTCACGCCAGCAGTGCTTGAAGAATATTATTTCACAAAGCTTCAATCTGGCTTATCAGGCTCAACCATAAGGAAACATCATTCAAACATCAAGATGGCACTGAAATTTGCCGTAAAGAACGGATTGACAGACCACAATGCAGCCTTGCTTGCGGAGCTTCCCTGCACTGACCGTTACTGTGGAAATTTCATAAGTACAGATCAATTTGAGATAATTCTTAACAAGGTCAAAAATACTGACCTCTACACGCCTGTGTTTCTATCAGGAACTATGGGACTCAGACGCAGCGAGGTTCTGGGACTGCGTTGGTCAGACATAAACTTTGAAACGCAGACCATGTGCATACAGCATACTGTAGTCAAATGCATTAAAGATCACAAGATAACTTTGGTGTTTTCAGACGTTCCAAAAACCAGAGCAAGCCGCAGAACCTTGCCTCTTCCCTCAGGCGTGCTCAAATACCTCAAGGAACTTAGGCGCAGGCAGTGCGATAATTACACGGCTCATCGTGACAAGTATTCACGAGAATATCTTAAATACATATGCGTTGACGATATGGGGCTGATCGTCAAGCCCGACGATCTGTCTGTTGGTTTCGGCAGGATAATGGCAGAAATGAATTTCCGCTGCCGTTTCCACGATCTTCGTCATACCTGTGCGTCACTGTTGGTTCAGCACGGCATTGAGCTAAAGTCCGTGTCGGTCTGGCTCGGTCACAGCAGCATAGCTGTCACCAGCGATATATACACGCACCTTACATATCGTGAAAAGCTGAAAGTCGCTGAAACGATCGATGAGTATATGAAAGATGTCAATGTGTCACCGTGACACATTAGATAAGTGTCTTGGTTTTAATACGTGTTGACAAAACACGTACAATGTGATATGATAATTATAGGATATATTCAATATCGAAAGAAGAATAATATGACAAATTTCAATGATTTTCTTAATGCACAACTAACTGTTCCTGAGCTTAAGGCAGAATACAATTCTATAGAGCCTGAATTTGCAGTAGTTCAAGCGTTAATTGACGTCCGTAAAAAGAAAGGTATAACTCAGCAGCAACTTGCCCACCTTTCAGGTATTGCACAAGGTGATATAAGCAAAATTGAAAATGGAAATGCAAACCCGTCTATAAAAACACTTCAAAGGCTTGCCGCTGCTATGGATAAAAAACTTAAAATTGAATTTGTATAAAATAAAAATCCTTGGTGTGTCACAATGACACACTGTCTAGTGACACAAAAACGGAGTGATTTTAATGTCCAAAAATAAACTTGTTTCTCCTGTTCTCAAATGGGTGGGAGGAAAAAGGCAGCTGTTGCCCTCTATAAAGCTCATGCTACCTAAAAGGATAACCTCGTATTGTGAGCCTTTTGTTGGTGGCGGTGCTGTTTTGTTTGATCTGCAGCCTAAAAAAGCAATAGTCAACGACATTAACATCGATCTCATTCATGTATATACTGTTATAAGAGATGATGTTGACGCTCTTATTGAAATACTTGAAACCTATCCGAATGAGGAAAGTTTCTACTATGAGCTTCGTAATATTGATCGTGATAAATCAAAATACGATAGGCTTAGTGACATCGAAAAAGCGGCAAGGGTTATTTTTCTCAATAAAACTTGTTATAATGGTTTATATCGTGTAAACAATGCAGGAGAATTTAATAGTCCTTTTGGAAAATACAAAAATCCAAATATCGTTAATGCTCCTGTTTTGAAAGCCGTAAGTAATTATTTTAACTCTGCTGAGATAACATTCAGTTCAAACGATTTTGCATTATCACTTGAACAAGTACGGAGAGGAACGTTCGTATATCTTGATCCGCCATATGATCCAATATCAGATACCTCTAGCTTTACTGGTTATTCAAAAGGCGGTTTTAGCAGAGAACAGCAGATTAAACTTCGTGAGTGCTGTGATATGCTTAATGAACGTGGTGTAAAATTCATGTTGTCAAATTCTTCAACTGAATTTATAAGAGAACAATATTCTGATTATCATATAACAACTGTACAAGCCAAAAGGGCAATCAACTCAGTTGCAAGCAAACGTGGAGATGTTGATGAGGTAATAATAACAAACTATGAATGACACAGATAAACTTGAACATGAAACCAGGAATGACGCAGCATGGCATTTATTATTTGAAAAATACGATATTCTACATCAAATAGAACAAGAAGGGTGTTTTCAAATATCTGCTACACAAATTAAAGAGTTTCGTGAGCCACGGTTAATGGCAAAATTTGATCACATTATCAATTTGCCTAAATTATTCAAACAAAATAAGCTCTCCATACTTCCTATTACTCGTGGTGATTATATCATTTCTCATTTTGATGCGTATCATAAATTCGAGCCTATGTCACCCGAAGTAACAAGAATAAGCTTACCATACTACATTCAAAGTTTAGATGTAGACTCTATCACCAGTGAAGCAGTTGCTTTAAATTGTGCTTATGTGTCGGGCATAATAGCAGACTTTCTAGAAGATGAGCAACTTGTTCCAACTGTAAGTGGCAGAATGGGATCTGGTAACTTCAATTTTGAGATCAAAGATGTTCTATGCAATGACAAAAGAAACATTGAAGTACATAATTCTCAAATAGAGATAGATGCAGGATATGAGGGATTACAAAAGCTTGCACTAATTGAGGCAAAGCGAGATTTGTCGAAAGATTTTCTTGTAAGACAGCTCTACTACCCTTTCAGGACGTGGAAAGATCGTGTAAACAAAGATGTCAAACCAATTTTCCTTGTGTATTCCAATGGCATATTTCATTTATATGAATATCAATTTTCTGATCCAATGGAATATAGTTCACTGACACTTGTCAAGCAGAAAAATTATTCTGTGGAGGAAGATATGACTATTACATCTGAGGAAATCAATCAATTACTTGACAGTGTACCGATAATTGATGAGCCTGAAATATCATTTCCACAAGCAGACAGTTTTGAACGAGTAATAAATCTATGCGAATTATTAAACGAACACCCTATGACAAAAGATAATATTACAATTAATTACGCATTTGACGAAAGGCAAACAAATTATTATACCGACGCTGCTCGCTATCTTGGGTTAGTTGACAAGCAAAGGAATGATAGCATTACATTTTTCTTAACGTCAAAAGGAAAAAACATTTTAAAACTCAGCTACAAACAAAGGCAATTAGCTTTTTGTGAAGCTATATTATCACATAAGGTTTTTTCAGAAACTCTTAATTTATGGTTTAGCCAGGGAGAAATCAACAAGCATGAAATTGTTGCAATAATGAAACAGTGTAACCTATATAAAGTGAAAAGTGACGAAACATATTATCGTAGGGCTTCAACAATTAGAAGTTGGCTTGAATGGATCGTGGAATTATTATAACGAAAATGACCCCTAGTGTGTCACGGTGACACACTAGGGGCTTCTTGCATTTATATATAAAAGATATATTCCCCACCATTAATTTCCGCAAAAGTATTGACAAATTGACAAAATGGTGGTATAATTTATACAGAGGAAATTTAGAGGGCATAAAAAATTGCACCCTCTAAGGCTTATAAACTCCGCCAAGAATTTATAAGCCCAGCAGCACAGATGTTACAGCAACTGTGGAGCTTTCAGAGAATGCTATCCTCGTGCTCTATTATAGCACGTTGGAAATAGATTGTCAAGGGCTTTTCACGATGTCAAACATCTGGAAAGCTCTTTTTGCTTTTAGCTGCTGATTCAACTCATCAAAAATGCAGCTTGAAAATCAAATATCGTAAGTCCTCAAATAAGATTGAGATGAGGTCAACTGATGTGAAACACAAGCACAACAAGACATTGAGTTGTCTTTAAGTCGCTTTGAGCCATGACGTTCGTTACTGTTCAATCACGCCGATCAGGCATCCTTAACATTTCAGAACATGAACACGAGCCAGCCAGTAACAGTTAAGCTAACTGCAAGCCTATGTGCCGACGCCACTATGGATTAACATCAGATGATTCGCCCAAGCTCCACAATGTGCAGCTGCCTTGACAAGGTCTAAGAGCGAAACGAAACAAATGTCACAAAACATATCCTAGCTTGTTACTACAAGCTTTCATATATGCTCAGCAAGGATACTTAAAGATACTTGCTGAGGAAAGTCCACGCTTTTATACACTGTGGATTTTCCTTTGTGAGTATCGAAAATGATTGGTGCGCCAGAAGGGACTCGAACCCCCAACCCTCAGAACCGGAATCTGATGCTCTATCCATTGAGCCACCGGCGCATTTGCATCCATTATTATAGCAGATAGTTTGGACAAAGTAAAGAAGAAAAATGGGAAAACTTGCCGGGCAGGGGAGAGAACATCCGTCAAATTTCCGTGGAATGTATTGTTTTTCGCCGTTCCGCGTGCTATAATGAGAAAAAACTCCCGAATCGGGAGAGAATCGGGAGGAATGGCAATGGCAGCGACGACGGATAGCTTCCGCAGCTCCCTGCACGGCTTCAACCGCATGGATGTGGTGCAGTTCATTCAGAAGACGACGAGCGAGCATGAGCTGGAGCTGCGCCGCCTGGCGGAGGAGCGCACCCGCCAGCAGGAGGAGCTGGAGCAGCAGAAGAAGGAGCTTGCCGCTCGGCAGGAGGAGTCGGAGCGGCAGAAGCAGGAGCTTTCGCAGCTTCGCGCCGAGCTTGCCGAGCTGCGTGAACAGAACGCTGCGCTCCGGCAGGCGCAGGAGCCTGCAGAGCGGCCTGCAGCGGCCGTTCAGAAGCCGCGCTATGATGAGATGGAGCTGACGGCTTACCGCCGTGCAGAGCAGACAGAGCGCATGGCGCGCGAGCGTGCCGCGGCCTCTGCCGTCCGGATGCGCAGCGCG
>OODO01000046.1_pt1 | contig 115563 bp, 91 predicted proteins | sample 1671261 | NCBI WGS metagenome assembly OODO01 (sample SAMN06348138, study PRJEB24527) | human gut metagenome | biome: human gut; feature: ankylosing spondylitis patient; material: feces | host: Homo sapiens | place: China | collected 2015-10 | reverse complement strand
AAAACTGTGTTAAACTACTTTTATTGTAGCTTGACACAGTTTAGTTTACACTCTCTACATTTCCATTAGCCTTTGGTGTTATTACTCTTTCTTCAATAAGGAAGCAAAGATGAAGACAATTTTACCATCACTTCGCTTGAAGTTGGTCAGTTGCTCCATTGCCTTGACATACCCCACTGAATTTTCACGAATATTCTCAATGATTTCCGTATCAGAAGTACCATCTGACTTTTCCGTTGTATGGATTATCATATCTTGCGTGATGTTAGAGCCATTCAAGAATCGAGAGGCTTGCGCCATAGCCTTCACTGAAGCCACACGATTGATAATACTTTCGTTGTCCTTATACTTAGCAGGTTCTAATGCCAACACAGAAATCAAGTAAGCATTGTCGTAATCATTCACAGCACGAACGCCTTCAAATGGGGCGTTGTTATACATACGAACAAGGAAGTTGGTAAACGCCACCTTGTCGCTGGAATATCCTTGGGCGTTCAAGCCCAAGGATACCATTGTCAATAAAGCTACTAATAAACGCTTCTTCATCGTTTACTTCCGTAAAGACACATCAAACTTAGAATATTTCGAAATGTCATTTTGTGGAATGGCTAGCAATACTTTTATGCTAAAGCCTTTTTCAAAATTGATATAATACTCTTCAGGTGATGAACCCGAAGAAACAAAAGCATTCCAATTCTTTCTTGAAAGATAAAAGTCTCCACCTTTTTTCATCAAGCCATTTTCTATAAGTTCATAATAAATACTCTTGAAATTTGGAGTAAAATAAGATTTACCTCCCAAATTATCTGTTATCACAAAACCAAACTCTACCTCCGTAGTGATTCGCTTTAGTTGTTTTCCGAAATCATCTATAGGATTTCTCAAATAGAAGTGATAAGGGTTATAACCCTCTAAGTATTTTTGCGCTAAGTCGTAACCTGCACAATTAATAGCAGTATTTTGGGAAATAAACTTTTTCGTCTCTTTGTTCAAGTCTGCAGCATACAAAAGGCTCAAAGCAGGAATTCTCCTACGCTCTTCTTCTTTACTCAATTTCTCAGATAATCCTTTCAACGTTTCCAAAAATGTCTTGCTCAAAGTTTGTGCATTTTCATTTGGAATAAATGAAACCACCATTTCCAATTCATAATTATTTGGGAAATTCACAGACTCTTTAGGTTCGCCAATACTGCTAATTTCTAAATCATAGCATGTAGGTAACAGATTCTTTACTTGGGTTAAAAGATTATCAAGAGCTTTTGTTTCATTTTGTTTATAAAGTTCCTTCATCTTTACATTTCTAGCAAAAGTAGCACCAGCAAATTCTGCAGAAGCCCCTTTGGACTGCGCATACGTTATAAGATTAGAAATAGACACAGTTGCCTCAAGCGTTACAGCCGTTTTGCCACCAACCTGCATACTTGACAATTCCTTATAACCTTTAATGTTACCATTAGAAATCGTCACTATCTCGTCTCTTGTCAACTCATCATTCACAATAGTAGTATTTGCAGAAACGAAAGTACCATAAGCTTGTTCTATAGCACTACGCAATGCTATGTTAATAGCTTTGTCTTTTGTTTCCCCATCTCCAGATACAACAAGTGTTACCTCGTTTGTATTTGTTACGCTATTACCATTAGTACGGCTGGTTGCAACATCCAGAGTCTTAGTGTTATTCCTTTTCTCTACAGCTTTACGCAAAAGTCCACCAGCCAACCTTTGCAATGCGGCCTGACCATAAGAAACTGTGCTAAAAGTTGGAGCTAAAGCCAACAACACTACAAAAAATAAAATCTTTGTTTTCATAAGCTCATTATTTTTTGAAATCATTAATCACCTTTATAATAGAATCTACATAATTTCCTCTTGGAATTGTTCGTTGGGCTGGATGGAAAGTATCAAGACATAGTCTGCCATCCTTGTTATAGACAAACATATATTTATCATTACCCAATGGTACAGTCTCATGTTCCGTATGCTCATCTATTCCCCAATCCTTCTTGAAAAGCCACATTGTATTAGCAAAACAGATTACTTGTGGGTCGTACAGACGTATTTGCTCTTCGACAAGATCTTTCCATTGGTCATAGGCTTGAGCCAATTCCTTGTCGGAAGTGGTTCTATAACCTGGCATCTTGTCAACATTGATATAAGCAATATCTTTCAACACCTCCAACATAGACTTGTCATCACGAATGTACGGCATGTCATTATATAATTTGTTTTTGCGTATACCAACAAGACTATATACTATGGGCTGCCAAGTCATATTAGTATGGGCATCGCTATTCTCGAATGCTCCATAAACTTCCCATCCGCCACCATGCGGTTTACCTTTCTTCATGTCATCATACGGTTGCTTCAATATCCACATGATACGAGGCGAAGACTGACAATAGCCTTCGATATTGAATACTCCATCAGGCAATGGGCAAAGGTCATCTGTCGAAATGCCCAGTTCTTTTGCCCTTGCATAAATCTCTTCCTTGATTTTCTCCTGTCCCTTGCGAACGTCTTCTGGAGATAACACACCTGTATTTACCATATATATTCACGTTTTATATTATTAAACCTTACCACCACCCTCGGATGATGTTTTTTACTATACTTTGAGGTTGATTGTTTGCCCAAGCCATGCCTACATCGCGACAAGCCTTAATCATGCTTCGTTTGTTTGCTTGGCTGTCCTCGTATTGTTTCATTTGGAAGTTCCATTCACGAAGTTCATCAGCTTTCAGCTTGGAAGCCACTTCTTTACGCAGATTCTCGACATCAGAGTAGCACGAACTGTATGGCGATATAGTATTGAGGAACTTTGCAACCTCGTTGGCTCCTTCAACATCTGGACATTTCATCCACACATTGCGTGCCTTGTTTAACTGCTGCAAGCCTTTTGCATCTATCTTCTGTTGGTATAAAGATGTGGCTGTTGACTGGCATTGAGCATAACAATCCCCACAAACATTAGGCACAGCCATCATTCGTGATATCGCCTCGTCATAATTACCAATAGATGCCATTGTGCGAGCCTTGCTTATCTCTTCTGCGCAATGATTAGTGTAAAAATCAATAATTTTGCTCTTTGCCTTTTCCAGCATCTCGCCAAAGTCTTTATGATTAGGGGTTAGTTTGCTAAAAGCACTAATCATAGCCTTGTTTTCATTGGTACCAATTCCTTGGAGCGATAACGTGCACGACGCATATAGCTTGTTTTCTATCACATCGCCCACAAAGAATGTTACTTCCATTTTCTCAGAGACTCGTGCGGGGGTGGAGGGTACAATATCCTTGCTCGTAATATCAACCTTAGCAGTCAAGACGAAACGTTCTACATAGCCATTGTCGCCATAGCCATTACTAACAAGCATACGTTGCATACGTGTGGTTAGGTTCTTGCTTGCCTCCATTGGGATTACATCATCGGGCATCATAGCCTGAATTGAGATTCGCCCCTCGTCTGATGTCTGTGCAAAAGTTGTTATCGACATCATTAATGTTATTATAAAGAATAGTTGTCTCATTTTATTTCTCTCCTAATACAACAATAGCTTCACCCAAACCTCTCACCATTACCTTTGATGTAATATTGAAAGGCGGTTGTTGCAGAAACTTTCTCAACTTTGTGGCAAATGCTCTGGCATCCATAGCCTTGCCTTTATCATCAAACAAAGGAATACGCACTTGTTCAAACTGGGCAAACGATTCTGTTCCGTCACTCAGATTGAATGTGCCGTTCACACAATTTTTCTGTAGCCAGCTTTGTATGCAGTCTGTCAATTCCTCACCATTATATTCTTCTTCCAAATCCTTGTCCCAACTATCCCAGCATCTAACAGTAAGGCTTATTTCCCTTCCACGCTTAGTCTGATCGGCAAACCAATCATCCATTTGGTGGTCGAAAGGTTTAATGTTTTCCTTGACAGCCCTTGCTAACAATACGGGAATAATATCCGACGAAGGCTTGGTGGTACCAGTAGATGTTGCTATGCGTTTATTGGTATAGGCATCAAAGGCTTCAAGAGTAAATGATGCAGAATTGCCACTTCCTGTACGATTCACTTGCCACCAAAGTTGAATGATTACATCAGACTTCACTCTACGCTTCAGTTGGTCAAGGGGAGATTCCACAAGAGAGGCTCTGCTCTTTTTGCTGGTCATTACATTTTCTTCTGCGGTCTTCATGCTGATGCTTTTGATTTCTTGCCCGGCATCTTTCAGGCTATATCCTTGCTCGGTAAGCACTTGTCCAACCTTGCTAATAACCTGTCCCAGTTCTGTATCCTCAAGAAATGCCTGCTGATAGTTTGGAACCTTAACCGTATTCCCTTGATCGGAGAAGCTGGTCATAAAATACCGCTGATTACACCAATTGTCACTTGGCAAAATTATTATCGTTGGCTTCTTTGTTTGCTGTGCAAACAACAAGAAACCATACATACTAAGAGTTAATAAGATAAATATCTTTCTCATATACCTATAGTTATTAAATGTCGGGGACAAAGATAGTGTTTCTACTTGACACTATCAAGTCCATAATGGTTCATAAGCGAAATTTCTTGATTTCGGCTTAACAAAAGTAGTAAAAATCATTCTGTTTCATTGGTATATTATCATTTTGCCAGGTGTTCCCGAGACTTGGCGGGTTAAGATTTCGGTTTCGGCAAAATAAAAAAGCGTGGGAACTTACCCGTCACTCGTCCCACGGATTGAGGCCTTCGCATTGCCCTGCATTGTTGAACGAGCAACGTCGAAGCCCACGCCGATATGTATACACTTTTCCCAATACGGATATAGACCTATCGCCTTGACGCAATAAGCCATACCAGTAAAGGGATGTGAATTAACACATCCCGAGAGCACCTACCGTTGCTATGTTCTGACAATGCATGAAGTTTGCGAAGTTTCAATCCGTCAAGAACAAAGCGCTAAGTATGCGCCTTTTCCATTATGTCGTGATTCTTACTCAGAATCATCGGCAAATATACGAATAATGTTTGAAAGAACAAAAGTTTTTAGCAAAAAATCCTCATTGAGGGATAAAATTCATCAAAATCCTCCTTCTCTGAGAGATTTTTCTGTATTTAACCACGCTATGCGAAATTTTTATTGTACTTTTGCACCCGTGCTTGGAAAAGCAACAAATAAAACAGAAGAGTAAACGATATGGCAGAAAAGAATAGCATACCCCAATTCGTGAATAGCGAATCTATTATGGCGGATAGCAACTATGTGAAGTGGCTCTCCGATTTGAAAGAGCAATCCGCAAAGAATTCCATTAGCAATAACAACGATTAAGCAAACATAAACAGAATATGGTTTTAAATTACATTTGGATAGCATTTTTCGTGATTGCGTTCATCTTCGCACTCATCGAATTGGCAATGGGAGATACAACTATCTTCCAGAAGATTGTAGATTCCACCTTCGACTCATCCAAGAATGCCTTCGAGATTTCTCTCGGACTGACGGGCGTGCTCGCCCTCTGGCTTGGCATCATGAAGATTGGAGAGAAGGCGGGAGTAGTGAATGTGTTGGCCCGAGCGCTCAGCCCGGTCTTCACCCGTCTCTTCCCCGATATTCCGAAGAACCATCCGGTGATGGGAAGCATCTTCATGAATATCGCTTCGAATATGCTGGGACTCGATAATGCGGCGACGCCTACAGGATTGAAGGCGATGCAGCAGATGCAGGAGCTCAATACGAAGAAGGATACGGCAACGAACCCGATGATTATGTTCCTGGTTCTGAACACCTCAGGACTCACCATCATCCCTACCACCATCCTTGCCTTCCGTGCCTCCTATGGTGCAGCCCAGCCTACGGATGTCTTCATCCCTATCCTGATGGCTACGCTCGTGGCTACGCTTGCCGGAATCATCATCACTTCGCTCTGGCAGCGCATCAACATCCTGCAGCCGGTATTGCTCGCTACTCTGTTGGGAATGTGCGCCTTCGTAGGCATCATCATCTGGGGATTCGGACAGATGGACAAGGATACGATGAACACGGTTACCACCCTGGCTTCTAACATGATTCTCCTTGGCATCATCCTCTGCTTCATCCTGGCTGGTTTCTGGAAGAAAGTGAATGTTTATGATGCATTTATCGAGGGAGCGAAGGAAGGTTTTACTACTGCGGTGAAGATTATCCCTTATCTCGTAGCTATCCTTGTGGGCATCGGCGTGTTCCGTGCTTCGGGAGCGATGGATATGGTGATTCAGGGCATTTCGTGGTCGGTAGAACAATGCGGCTTGAATGCCGATTTCGTAGGCGCCCTACCTACCGCCATCATGAAACCGCTGTCGGGAAGTGGTGCACGAGGCATGATGCTGGAGGCGATGAAGAACTATGGTCCTGATTCGTTTGTGGGCAGATTGAGCTGCATCTTCCAGGGTTCCACCGATACCACCTTCTATATATTGGCTGTATATTTCGGAAGCGTAAGCATCAGGAATACCCGCCACGCCGTGGCTTGCGGCTTGCTCGCCGATTTGGCAGGAGTCATCGCAGCAATCGCTATAGCATATTTATTCTTCGGATAAGAGTCTCCCACAGATTTCACAGATTTACACAGATAATCTTTGAATGACGGCGCAAGCCCAATTTAACATTTAACACTTAACATTCAACATTAAGATAATGGCAAGTTTAAAATCACTCGCAAAGGATACCGCCATCTATGGTTTGAGCAGTATCATCGGCAGATTCCTGAACTACCTGCTTGTACCACTCTATACGGCTAAGATCAGCGCTGCAAGTGGTGGTTATGGTGTCATCACCAACATGTACGCCTATACGGCGTTACTCCTCGTTATCCTGACCTACGGAATGGAGACCACCTTCTTCCGTTTCGTCAACAAGGAGGGAGAAAACTCAGAAAAGGTTTATCACACGGTATTGAGCATGGTGGGCTTCACTTCCCTACTCTTCATCGCCCTGGTATTCCTCTTCATCACGCCTTTGAGCGATGCGATGGGCTACGCCGACCATCCGGCTTATGTATGGACCATGTTCGTAACCGTGGCTATTGATGCCTTCCAGTGCATCCCGTTCGCTTACCTCAGATACAGGAAGCGCCCATTGAAGTTTGCCGCCTTCAAGTTGCTCTTCATCGGTCTGAACATTGCGCTCAACCTGGTTTACTACGTCATCATGGATGGTCACGATGTGGGTTATGCTTTCTACATCAACCTGGTTTGTACCGCCTCCATCACCTTCTGTTTCTACAAGGAACTGAAGGAAGGATTCATGGGCGAGAAATGCTCCTGGAGCGAATGTAAGGTGCTCGTCAGGAAGATGCTGGGCTACAGCTGGCCTATCCTCGTGCTCGGTATTGCCGGTATTCTGAACCAGACAGCAGATAAGATTCTCTTCCCTTACATCTATGAGAAGGGCGATGCTCATGCGCAACTCGGAATCTACGGAGCAGCCAGCAAGATTGCGATGATCATGGCGATGATTACCCAGGCTTTCCGCTATGCTTACGAGCCATTCGTATTCGGCAAGGCGAAGGATAAGGACAACCGACAGACTTACGCTTCGGCGATGAAGTATTTCGTCATCTTCACCCTGCTCGCCTTCCTGGTGGTAGTAGGTTATCTGGATGTATTGCGCCACATCATCGGTCGCGACTACTGGGATGGATTGAAGGTAGTGCCTATCGTAATGGCTGCCGAAATCATGATGGGAGTATATTTCAACCTCAGTTTCTGGTACAAGCTCATCGACAAGACCATCTGGGGTGCTTACTTCTCGGGCATCGGTTGCCTGGTATTGATTGCCATCAACGTTATCTTCGTACCTGTCTATGGTTACATTGCCTGTGCCTGGGCTGGTTTTGCTGGATATGGAACAGCCATGCTTCTCTCCTACTTTGTAGGTCAGAAGAAGTATCCTATCAACTATCCGGTGAAGGAGATTATGATTTATGTGGTTCTCGCCCTCATCCTCTTCGCAGGAATGACCGAGGCTAACAGACACTTCTCTACCGCCATCGCCTGCGCCATCAACACGGTGCTCATCCTCATCTTCGCCGCTTATCTCGTGAAGAAGGATTTCCCATTGAAGAGTCTGCCGGTGGTGGGTAAGTTCTTTAGAAAATAAGAGATTCCAATCATTGATTGACTATATTCCAAGAAGTCCGTGGACAATCTGCAAGTCCGCGGACTTCTTTTGTTTATATTATACAGAACCTTCGCATGCAGTTCAAGAATAGACAAAAGGACCCAATGTTCCTGGTCCCGAGCAATACTCAGGATATAATAGCAGCCAGCAAGGCGCCCTGTAAGAGCTAAAGCAAACGGCTGAGTGAACGAAACGACTGAGTATTTTGAAGGATACGGCTATGCAAGCTGAAGGATACGGCTCCGTTAACCGAAGGATACGGCTCCGTAAGCTGAAGAATATGACTGCGCAAGTGAAAGAAGGCGTCTGATCAGGTTCAAAGAGAAAGAATATGGAGTTCAAGGAGACTGCTTCTAGAAAGTTGCCACTAGGCTCAGCAGCTCTGCTGAGCCTAGTCAGCAGGTCTGCTCACTGCAGTCAGCAGGTCTGCCGAGCCTAGTGACAACACCTTTTAATCGTACAACAATACCCCCTTTAGTTGTACGACTGTACACCTTTTAGTTGTACAACTACACACCCTTCAGTTGTACAACTATAAACCTTTAGACGTACAACAATGAATCCATCGATTGTTCAACTTGACTTTTTCTCCCATTCTATACCTCAAAAACAAGAAATAGTCCGAGAATTCTCAAAAAAAGTAATCTTCCTTTTCGTTATTCCCTCATAAAAGTATATCTTTGCAACGATTATTCCCTCATAAAAAATAAAGAGCATGAGAAAGATACTACAAGACAAGATCAATATGAACGATATCAACAAGATATGCATCATGACACAAGGTAAGGAGAACGACCACCGGAAGGAAGAGCTTTACCAACTCACCTTCGATGAAAACGACCGCGTATCGTTCAATGCGCTTTGGGCTTTAAGCCATTTCGATGAAGCCAACAACCCTTGGCTCTTTCAGAAATATGACGAACTGATAGATAGGGTTCTCGTAGAGAAGAATGAGACCAAGCGCCGCCTGATGCTCAATCTTCTTCTCCGTCAGCCTTTCGAGGAAGAATCACTCCGTTCCGATTTCATCGATTTCTGCATCGCCAAGATTACCGCCTGTTCCCAGCCCTACGCCATCCGCTGCTACTGCATGAAGCTCGCCTACGAGCAGATGAAGTACTATCCCGAACTCCTCGAAGAGTTAAGAATGACCCTGGATATGCTGGAGCAAGAGGTTCTATCACCAGGAATGTTATCGGCAAAAAGGCAAATTATGAAGAAAATCAAGCGAAGCCTTGGAAAATTCGGGAAATAGTCGTAACTTTGCAAACGTAATATTCTAACAATATAATACATAAATGGATGGAGATACAACTGAACGATTATCACAAGAAAGTCAATGCCCAGAAGATGGCTTCCATGGCTTATTGGCGAGAGCATCCGCTTTCGCTGGAGAAGTGCTTAGCTCAATTCAAGCGCTTGCGGGAACAACGGCTTGCAAGGGAGTCCAAATCGCAAAGTTAAATATCAAGCATTACATCTATGAATAAAGATAATATCAACGAGTTCGCATCCTTCGATGAATATCTTCGACAAGGAGAACCTTCGCAGAAGGAAAGCGCCGAGAACTGGAAGACGGCTATCGGATTGCAGGCTGTAGATGGGCTGCAACCATCGGCGTATCTCATAGATGTGGCTAAACGAAACATCGAAGGAGAAATCTCTCTGGATGAAACCAGAAAACTGATTGACTCTTACTATCAGAGCAAGACGGTCCGTACACCTAAGGATGAAGACGAAGAAGAGGCAGATAAGGTTTCAGCCAACATCGCAAAAATTCTCGCCAGCAAGACCTTTGCCTTCAATACCAACGGATATGTTTCCCTGCATCGAAGAATATTCGAGGGAGTATTCAAGCACGCAGGAGAAATCCGCCAATACGATATTTCCAAGAAAGAATGGGTGCTCGAAGGAGATTCCGTAAACTACCTGAATTGGGAAGACTTGCGAAGAGCCTTGGATTGGGATATTGAGCAGGAGAAGAACTTCTCATATAAAGGTCTGACGGATGATGAGAAGATTGAGCATATTGCCAAATTCATTTCAGGCATCTGGCAAATCCATGCTTTCAGAGAGGGAAACACCCGAACCACGGCGATTTTCACCATCCAGTATCTCCGTTCGTTAGGATATGAAGTGAACAACGAAATGTTTGCCAAACACTCCTGGTATTTCCGCAATGCCCTGGTTCGTGCCAACTATCGAAACATTCAGAAAGGCATTGATTACTCTCCTATCTACCTGGTTCGTTTCTTCAGAAACTTACTCCTAAAAGATGGTTGGGTTCTCAAGAACAGATACTTGCATATTCGGCCGACTGATGATTGGAAAGAGCAGCCGAACTTAAATTCTCAAACAGGAAGTGGACAGAAAAACAACTTCATAAATAAAGAAGGAGAAGAAAATGTCCCAAGTTCGTCCCAAGCTTGTCCCAAGTTCGTCCCAAGTTCGTCCCAAGTAGAAGAACTCATAATACGTATAAATAAAGATTATCTATCCATCGGCGATATAATGAACCTATTTGGATTAAAGAACAGAACCAGATTTAGAAAGGAATACATTACCCCAGCCCTAGCCGAAGGAGCCTTGGAGATGAAATATCCAAACACCCCAAGACATCCACGCCAGCAATATCGAATGACAGAACAGGCAAAGACTTGGAAAGAATGGAACGAGAAAAAGAATAAATAACATCATAATAAAAATAGAAAACAAAAACAAGTAATGAAGAAAAAAGCAACGGTCCTTATCGCCTCTATCATGGCGTTCTGCGGAATCAATACCGCTCACGCTGACGAGGGAATGTGGACGATTTACAACTTGCCAAACGCTGTATATGAGATGATGCAGCGCGAAGGCTTCAGTATGACTTACGACCAGCTCTACAACGGCGAGAACGCCTTGAAGAACGCTGTGGTTAACTTCTCTGGCTATTGCTCAGGCGTAGTCGTTTCCCCAGACGGTCTGGTATTTACCAACCACCATTGCGGTTTCGAGGCTATCAGAAGCCACTCTATCGTGGAGCACGACTATATGCTCAACGGTTTCTTTGCTAAATCTTACGCAGAGGAATTGCCTAACGAGAATATGTTCGTCAGCTTTATGGTTGAGCAGAAGGATGTAACCGATAAGGTGATGAGCCTCGGATACGAGAAACTCGACAACAAGAAGCGCGATGAACTCATCGATTCTCTGGAGAACGAGATGACCCAAGAGGCGAAGAAGAACGATTCTACCCTTTATATCACCGTTCAGCCTTTCTACGAGGGCAACAAGTGGTACGCTACTACTTACCGCGACTTCACCGACCTGCGTCTGGTTTTCACCGTACCAAAGTCTATGGGTAAGTTTGGTGGCGATACAGACAACTGGATGTGGCCTCGCCAGACCTGCGACTTCTCTGTATTCCGCATCTATGCCGACCCTAAGACCAACGGTCCTGCTGCCTACAGCAAGGATAATGTGCCTTATCATCCTAAGCGTTGGGCTCAGGTTTCTCTCCAGGGTTATAAGGATGGCGACTATGCGATGACCATGGGTTACCCAGGCAGCACAGAGCGCTATCTTTCAAGCTACGGAATCCAGACCATGCGCGATGCAGAGAATGCTCCTCGTGCTCAGGTTCGTGGCGTAAAGCAGGAGGTGATGCAGAAGCACATGCGTGCCGACGAGGCTGTCCGCATCAAGTATGACAGCAAGTACGCCCAGAGCTCCAACTACTGGAAGAATGCCATCGGTATGAACAAGTGTATCGATTCTATCGGCATCGTGAATCTGAAGCGTGAGTACGAAACCCGTCTCCGTGCTTGGCAGGATACAGCCAAGGCAGCCAACGATCTTGCCCACAAGGTAGATTTCGACAAGCTCGCCAAGCTTTACAAGGAGAGCGCAGACGTGAAATACGCCTGGACCAACTTCGCTGAATCTTTCACCAGAAGAAGCAACATCGAGTTCTCTACCCGTGCCATCAAGCTCCAGACCAACATGGAGGTGAAGGGTCCAGAGAAGAACAAGAAGAAGCAGTATCATGAGTTTGAAGATAACTCTGCAGAATGGGATATGGCGCTCGATAAGGAAGTGCTCGCTACCCTCTTGAAGAACTACAAGGAGCACGTAGACAGCAAGTGGTTGCCTAAGTTCTACAAGACCATCGACGCTGAGTTTGGCGGCAACTACGCCAAGTATGTGGATTATCTCTGGGAGAAGTCGCTCATCATGAAGAAGGGCGCCAAGCTCTATTTCAATAAGAAGGGATATGAGAAGGATCCAGGCATAAGCTTCGGTATGGATTTGAACGATGTATTTGCAGATTTCGCAGCTCAGATGGGCAGCATCAACGATAGCATCGCCGAGCAGGAGAAGTATCTCTGTGCTGCCAAGCTCCGTATGGAGGAAGACATGCCTCACTACAGCGACGCCAACTTCACCATGCGATTGAGCTACGGTCAGGTAGGCGGTTTCGACCTCGGTGGTAAGCCATCTGGCTACTACACCACAGCCGAGAGCCTCGTTGAGAAGATGAAGCAGGGCGATAAGTTCATCGATTACTACGCTGAGCCTATCATGCACGAGCTCCTCTCTGAGAAGGATTTCGGTAAGTATCAGGATAAGACGACTGGCAAGATGCAGCTCTGCTTCCTCACCAACAACGATATTACCGGTGGTAATTCTGGTAGCCCAATGTTCAACGGCAAGGGTGAGTTGATTGGTCTTGCCTTCGATGGCAACTGGGACAGCCTCAGCTCTGACATCAACTTCGACAAGCGCCTGGCTCGCTGCATTGGTGTGGATATTCGCTACGTGCTCTACCTGATGGATAAGTGGGGACACGCAGACCGCCTCTTGAAGGAGATCAATGCGAAGTAAATCCTATCTCTGAATCAACAGAGATGATAGAATAGTTTATCCTGGGATAAAGATTAGTCTCAGGATGATATAAAAATAGCGGAAAATCAGCTGTTAACTGTTAACCTGTTAACTCCTGGCTTTCCGCTCTTATTCTTTCTTATAGGTTCGCAATTCATATTGCGAGATATTATTCAGCTCCTTCAATGAAACCTGACGAGGCTTCTCGACAAGTTTCTTCTTCAATTCATCCACCGTTATTTCCGCAGATGGATTGAAACCGGCAGAGCGCATATAGTTCAGTACACTCTGATAGAAAGCCTTGCCTTCCGGGTATTTGGCAGCCTTCTCCAAATCGCTCATGCAGACGAGGAGCTTTCCGGCTCCCACCTTCCATTCCATCACCAAACCCAACTTATGATTCCGCTCTATATTATCTATCACCTGAACAATCGGGCGATAATCCTTGGCGAAGTTGTCAAGCACCAGCGGATGCGATTCCTTGATAACTGGGAACCATTGCCAGTTGGTGTGCATTTCCGTAGGGAATCCCTTGAATATCGGATGTTCCGGATTCGTCAGAATGCCCAGGGTTCCTGGAGAAGCCTTCTTCTTGTTGTTCTCGCAGATGGTCTTGAACATGCGATAGTTCCAGTAATCGGTCTGGAAGAGTCCGCCAACAGTATAAGGAGTAGCATTATCTGCCTGCGAAAGCGTATTATCGGCAGCTACAAAATGACTGGAATCCGTAGGCATCCAAAGCACCTTTCCGCCCTTTTCCAAGACTTTTACCACCTCCTCATTCAAATCCTTGGCTATGATGACGCCCTTCTTTTCCAAAGTCTTCTTCGGATAAATCCAAAGTTCGTAGGAGTTTCTCGCCTCTGTTCCTTCAATGTTTAATGTAAGAAGCAGCTTGGTAGGTTTCTGCACGTGGAAAACACCATTCAGTTCACCCACATCCACCAAACCTTCATCGTATGAAAAGATGTTCAATACTCCCTCATCCTCAGCCATCAAGTCGCTCACATTCTTTCTCACTTCACCATCCTTGGTGCTGAAAGTTCCATCATCCATACAGAACAATCCGTTCTCGGCAGCCAGATGCCATTTCAGTTTCTTGCCCTTCAGCGAAGAACCGCCATAATTGGCTACCTTTACCTTAGCCTGAATCTTCTCGCCATCCTCGAAGCAGAACTTCTTCATTTCCAGCAGAGGAACCACAGGCGAACACCACTGACGCCATTCCTCGGGCGTAGTGATTCCCTTACTCTCCATAAACGCATCCAGAATGCCTACGAAAGCACTTCCCTGACCGGGATAATCCTGAATATCGAGCAATTGGAAGCCCGCCATATTCCGGGTTCTCAAATCCATCTCTATATCGGCTTTATAGAGTTTCACGCTCCATAAGCCCGAAGCCTTGTGGAAATCATCAGCCTGCGAAAGCATTCCGGCAGCAGCCAGCCTGCGGCGGAACACTTCAAAGTTATAAGGATGAAGCACTCCGGTATATTTCTTTATTTCCCGATAATCAGGATAGGTCTGAAACTGTCCTGTTTCGTGAGAGATGATTGGGATTCCGGCCTTATCGCAAGCCTCATCAAATTTCATCGTAGAATTAGGATGGAAATGATTGATCATTCCTCCATCGTAAGCGTCGGCAAACGAGAAGGAACCACGGGTATGAGTATTGTATTTGCCCCATCCCTCGCCTCCGATGCGGCAAGTGGTGAAGTAATCCATTCCTTCTTTTATTCCCTGATAACCGAGATAGTAATTGCTTCCGAAGGTATAGTATTTATCTGGCGCAATCTTGCGGAAATCATCCACAAACTCCTTCATCTTGTCGATGTCGCCCCAGAGTTCATTACCCAACGCCATCATTCTGAAAGATGGATGATGACCATATTCTCTGAGGATGTTCTCGCCTTCCTGATGCAGGAACGCCATCAACCTTTCATCCTTCTTATCAAAAGACCCCCAGAAAGGAAGTTCCGGCTGGAGATAGATTCCCAGGTTGTCCGCTGCCACGAAAGCCGCCTCCGGTGGGCACCAGGAATGAAAGCGCACATGGTTGATTCCATACTTCTTGCAGGTTCCGAGATACTTCATCCAGCCTTCCACGCTCATTTCCACATGTCCCGTCAGCGGCCATACAGCCGCATCGTGCTTGCCACGGAGGAATATCCTATGGCCATTGGCGTAAAAGTGAGCGCCCTTGATATGAAAATCCTTGGCGAAATCAGGCATCTGAAGGGCGGAAGGAGAAGCTACAGAACGGCTAGGGATTGCTCCTGTTAGAGTTTCTGCAGATTTGCTCTCTACAGAGCTGGCTAGCTGGAGTTCTATCCTTCCGATAATTCCATTCCAGTTGGTCTGCGTATCTTCCGTATAAGCATGGCTGGAGCCGTAAACCTGATCAGGCACACCTCTCCCATTATCCACCACGATTTCCAGGAGATGCTTGCCCGGCTTCACCTTCTTTGGCAGAAGATAGCGCTGGGGAGTAGAGATGAAGTTGCAGGAATCCACCAGTTCTCCATCCACATACACCCATGTCGGTCGGGTACGCTCCAGGAAGAGTTCTACCGGTTTTTTCTTCCAGTCCTTCGGGATATTGATGGTTCTGGAATATCTTGCAGCTCCTTTATAGGCATAGAGTCTCGTAAGATGCGTAGTCTCCATCGTATCTTTCGGAGCGAATCCCAGATGGTTCGTATCGATGGTACCGGGAAGAATGGCACGCTTCACCTCACCCTGCGAGACACGCTTACTCTTGGCAAAAGCACTACCGCTCTTTCCCAACTCCACATTCCATTCACCAGCGAGCGAAATGCTCTGTGCTTGCAAGCCCAGACTTACCAGTCCCAGACAAGCGATAAGAATAGTTTTCTTCATTAACTTATTACAGAATATCTTTTAGGGTTAAAATTGCGTATAAAGATACTATAAATTTGAAGTTTACGGCTGCAAATATACAAAAATTGCGGTAAAAACACCGCAATTTACCAAAGAAATTGCTGTATTTTTACCGCAAAATATAGACATTGCATCAAAACATCCTTTTGATGCAGGCTTTCATCTTATTATAAATCGCTGCCTAAACTACTTCTTTTTAGGTCTGCGACGAGCCCAACCTTCTTCCTCGAAGTTTGGCTCCTCACCCTTGAGCTTCACGTTGTCGTTGTTCTGGAAGAACTGGCGCCAATCGCCTGTATCCTCCTGAGAGCGAGACTTTCTGCCGCCACGAGATTCACCACGGCTTCCACGTCCTCCCTTTCCACGAGCATCACGAGAGTCTCTTGCATCATCAGAAGAACCTCTGCGACCACGACCTTCCGAGCTGCGTCCGCCTCTTTCTGAACCACGGCCGCCTCTGCCCTCAGAACTGCGTCCGCCACGGGCTGCTCTGCCATGACCTTCCTCATCAGCATCGTTACATCTTACGGTTCTGCCCTTGTACTCAGTACCATTCAATGCCTTCATCACGCGCTTCGCATCCTCCTCAGGCACCTCGATGTAGGCAAACTTACTCAGCAGGTCGATGTGACCCACCTCCTGACGACCCTTCACGTGCTTGTTCAGATACTGCATGATTTCGCCCGGATAGAAACCATCTGCCTTACCCAGGTTGATGAACAGTCTCTTGAAACCAGCCTCAGTCTCATGCTTTCTGCGACCATTGGAAACCTTGCCACGGCCTTCGCCACGGCTTCCACGGCCTTCGCCGCCACGGGAACCCTTGCCGGTTTCTGGCTTGATAATCTCAGGAGCATTCTTATAGTAATCGAGGAACTTACCGAAGGTGATGGTTACCATCTTCTTGATGATGTCCTCCTTGTCGATGTACTCAAACTGGCGGTTGATTTCAGCCATGTATGGTTCAATCTGATCCTCATCCACATCGGTCTTCATGATGTCGTCCATCGTCTTGAAGAGCTGCTTCTTGCAGATTTCCTCTGGGGTAGGCAATACGCCGTCCACGAACTCCTTGCCAATCTGCTTCTCAATCTGGCGAACCTTGAACTTCTCTCTGGTATGGATGATAGAGATGGATGTTCCCTTCTTTCCGGCACGACCGGTACGGCCGCTTCGGTGGGTGTAGCTTGCCACATCATCAGGCAAGCCGTAGTTGATAACGTGAGTCAGATCATCTACGTCCAGACCACGGGCAGCCACATCGGTAGCCACCAGGAACTGAACGGTATGGTTGCGGAACTTCTGCATGGTGAGGTCACGCTGCTGCTGACTCAAGTCGCCGTGCAGCGCCTCTGCATTATAACCATCCTTAATCAGCTTATCTGCAATATCCTGAGTCTCCAGCTTGGTGCGGCAGAAGATAATTGCAAAGATGCGTGGATAGAAATCCACCACGCGCTTCAGGGCGAGATACTTGTCCTTGGCATTTACCAGATAGTAGATATGGTTTACATGCTCAGCACCCTCGTTGCGCGAACCCACTACGATTTCCTTGTGGTCGTGCAGGTAGTTGAGGGCAATCTTCTCGATGTCCTTGCTCATGGTAGCCGAGAAGAGCAGAGTGTTTCTATCCTCAGGCACGTTCTCGAAGATGGCATTGATGCTCTCTGAGAAGCCCATGTTCAGCATCTCGTCAGCCTCATCAAGCACCACGTTGTTCACGTTCTCCAACTGAGCCACGCCACGATTAATCAAATCGAGCAGACGACCAGGGGTAGCCACGATAATCTGCACACCATGCTTCAGGGTGCGAATCTGGCTTCCGATGTCGGTACCGCCATAAACTGCAGCAATATGCAAACCGTCGATGTACTTGGCAAAGCTGTTCAAATCGTCTGCTATCTGGAGGCAGAGTTCACGTGTAGGACTGAGGATGATAGCCTGTGTCTGCTTGCTGCTGGCATCAGTTTTCTGGATTACCGGAATACCGTAAGATGCAGTCTTACCCGTACCGGTCTGCGCCAACGCAATCACGTCGTTCTTATTACCAAGCAAATATGGGATTACTTCTTCCTGAACTGGCATTGGATTCTCAAATCCAAGCTCTTCAATGGCACGGCGAATCTCCTCGCTCACGCCTAATTCTTCAAATGTCTTCAAATCTTTTTAACCTTAATTCATTATAATCAAAATGGAAGGCCGAATTCACCCTCCCAGCCATGAATTAGGGTGCAAAATCCTTCCAAAACGCTTGCGGCAATCCCACGCATTTATTAAGATTGCCTAAATTCGGGTGCAAAGATACGAAAAAAATGTGAGTTTCTTGCAGATTTCTGCAATATTTTATTACCTTTGCATGAAAGTTACAACAAACAGATAACCAAGAAAACTTGAAATATATGAAAAAAGTTATTTTCACCCAAGAATGGATTGCTTTGCATCCATACGAAAAAGCAGACGAAACAGATCTGTATTATACAGAACTCGCCAACGAAATATACCACGCTCTTGACGAGGCGTGCTACACCCATAACTTCAAGAATATGGATGAAGCCAAGCAGCTGGCACTCAGCATTGCCGGTTATTTCGAAGATGTGATTTCGGGCACAGGCATCTGGAAGACTTTCACGGAAGAATGCAAGCAGCGCTACGGCACCTACATTCCTTTCTATGAGAAAGAAAGCGAATTCATCAAGAGTACGCTCAACGAAGATGACCCGGCTTACGACCCTGAGGAAATCAACATCGCTGATGTCAAGTTCCTGCTCTGGCACCATTACCAGCAGAGCAGTTTCGTACAGGAAGCCGTTCCTTTCCTCTTCGGAACCCTGGAGCTGGCTGCCAAACTTGCCTACAACATTCTCGACAGAGAGTATGAAACGGCTCCGGAAAACGAGCGTCTTCTGACTTATCTCAGCGAAATGCCAGAGATAGAGGGCAACGCTGAAACGACCGAAGAGGAAATCGAGAAGAACAAGGAGTTGGATGAGATTCACCGTCGCGACACCCTGGCGTGGTTCCATTATGGTTGCTATTTCAACGTGGGCAACCAGAAGCGCCTGCAGTTTACCCTCCAGCAGATGGCAAACTCGCCACAGGGCCTCACCGAACCGCTCGCTTATTCTGTGCAGATGGAAATGACCATCGTCGGCAGAAACAATCTCCTGTCGCTCACTTCTTACGAATGGCTCTGCAAGATTTGCAGGAACATGCCTACCCACAAGCTCTGGGAGGATGAGGAGTTCAGAAAGAAAGCTACTGAGCAATATGAAAAGGTGGATCATGAGAAGGCGATTCACGACTACAATCTGCTCAAGGCGAAGGGATACGAAGACAAGTTCATCTTCCTGGAAGATGTGAAGACGCTGAAGGAATTCTTCAAGGAGATTGAATTCGAGTTGCCAAAGGACATCCGATTCCCTCAGAAATACGAGAAGGGCATCATCTTAAGCGGAAGTCCATACACAGGCATCAACATCAGTTTCGGTCTGGCTCATTGCATCGCATCGCCTGAGAACCCATACTATGTACAGGAGCGTGCAGAGACCGACAGCTTTGGCATTATCAGCGGCAATGGTCTCCCATTCCCTTACGAAATTGTCTGCAAACTGATAGAAAACAACCTGATTCCTGACGCAAACATCTTTACGAGCCAGTATGTAAAGGAAGAAGGCTTGAAGATTACGCAGGCAAACCTCCAGTTCCTTGCCGATTACTACCTAATGGGAAGAAAGGATAAAGACCTATCGCCTAAGGAGTTGTGGTAAAGACGCATTCAGCATACCCAAAAAGTTTACTACGCTAACTCCATTTTTTAAAGGGTTAGCGTAGTGGACTTTTACAGATTTATAGAAGAAAGAGCGGAAAATCAGCTGTTAACTGTTAACTCTGTTAACCCCAAGCTGTTCTTCCGCTCTTTTTTATTATAAATGTTGACAGACATTCTTTTGATGTCTTCAAACAATTATTAAAGAGCTATCAACTTGCAGCAATTATTAAATATACGTAATTTTCCATATAAATATGTAACAAAGTACAATCTCTTCATTATTTTTAGTAATTTCGCAGTTAGTAATTCTAAAATCACTAATTATGAAATTCGTAGATAGAATCAGGGAACAAGCTGTTTTACAGACAGCTTTGAAGTCTAAAGCGTCAAACTTCATCGTGATATACGGACGAAGGCGACTTGGAAAATCAACTCTCATCAGAAGAGTGTTGAAAGATGGAGACATTTACTTTGAAGCCAACCTAAGCGAGAAAACTACCCAGCTAAGTCTGTTGGCACGCACCATAGGCACGGAATATCCGGGCTTCGACAGCCCTGTGTATTCTTCTTGGGAAGACATCATCATGGCTTTCAACTACCGTTGCAAAGAAAACGCAACACTTGTCTTGGACGAGTTCCCATATCTAGTTCAGAAAGATTCTGCCTTACCTTCTACTCTACAACGAATCCTCGATAGGCGTATTACCGGAGTAAATGAATTGCACTGCAACATCATCATCTGCGGCTCTTCACAGAGAATGATGCACGGTCTCTTACAAGGTTCAGAACCTCTTTATGGCAGAGCCGACCGTATTTTCATCCTACGTCCTGTCAAGTTGCCTTGGTGGCAAGAAATCATCAACACCTCAGCCAAGGAACTTGTAGAAGAGTACTCTATATGGGGTGGAGTGCCCCAGTACTGGAGTCAACGAGAAAGATTCGGATCTTTGGATGAAGCCATTCAAGAACTGATATTAGACGAAATGGGAAATCTCTATGACGAGCCTGCACGTCTGTTTATGGATGAGGTATCAGATATCGCACCCTATTCGTCAATCATGCTTGCGGTGGGTAGTGGAAAGCAGAAGTATTCCAGCATTTCTGATGCTCTTGGCAAGACTACGGCAGAGCTTGCCAAACCGATAAAAATTCTGACTGAAATGGCTTTCCTCAGAAAGGAAGTACCATTTGGCGAAAATCCGCAGAAGACAAAGAAGATTCTTTATCGGATAGATGACCCCTTCATGGCTTTCTACTACAGATTCATCGAACCAAACAAGTCTATGATTGCCTTGGGGCGTGGCAACATTGCAAAGAAATTCATCAATGACGGTTTCAACGGTCATGTTGCCGAGGTTTGGGAAAGACTGTGTCAGTTGGCTGTCAGCGGTAACAACATAGAAGGTCACACATGGGGTGAAGCCTCACGCTGGTGGGGCAAGGTTCCTATCTTTGAAGAAGGAAAGAGAACCCCTGTCGGTAACGAAGAACTTGAATTTGATGTTGTTGCAGAAGACCTCTTGGACAAGAACACAATACTTGTAGGAGAATGTAAATGGACAGCCCCTGATTATGCCGACCGGCTCTTGGAAAAGCTGAAGAGAAAGGTGGCTCTCGCCCCATTTGCCCAGGGAAAGAATGTAATATACCTCCTTTTCCTAAGAGAAAAGCCCCTACCTGGTCCTCAGCCTTGCAAGGTGATATTGCCAGATGAAGTAGCAAGTTTACTGCATCATTGATGCTTATCTAAACTATGGTTAATTAAGGTTATGATTAAAACTTGCTTGCTGTGAATAAGAGAAGAAAAACTTCATAATGTAACAGCCGTTAAATTAATGTGCGTTAAATAAACAGAGCAAAGATACAATATTTTGGCGTCAAAATCCCCAAATCTCGAAAAAAAACATACTTTTGGGGGATTTAAAGGCAAAAAGTTAAGATATAAGACAGATTAGAAACGCAAAAGGGCACGATTGCTCGTGCCCAAAAGAATTCTTTACCTACTGATCTGATAAGAGGGAGTTAGCAGGCTTCACTCCCAATGATGATTGATCTAATAATTCTTTCCTCCCTGAGTGTTCTAGAATATCCAAAGAGGGAAAGGCTAACTTTCGCTTAAAGATTGACGTTGATGTGAATGCGTACACAGCAAATCACAAAATACAAAAGTCTACTACGCTAACCCCTTAAAAAATGGCATTAGCGTAGTAGACTTTTGATATTTGAGAGGAGAAGGTACAGAAAAACAGCTGTTAACTGTTAACTCTGTTAACCCAACTTGCTTTTCGCTCTTTTTAGTTTACTCCAACTTAAACAAATCATCTAGCACGACACCAGCTTGCACCGAGTATTGATTAATGCCTGGTGCAATACCTTGGGTTGTGACAAGCACCAGATGCACCGCCTTTTGGGTTTTGCTTACTTGCTGGAAGACAGCACGCTTACGAGTCATCTCCTGAGCATATTGAGAAGAGATGGAATATTCTGTGTCTGAATACTTCATCTCGCATAGATCGATAATGCCGTCGTTTCGGTCTATCAGCATATCTATCTGTACTCCTCCGTATCCTTTCTCTTCATTCGGCTGGCAGCGCCAAGAATAAACACCAGTAAGCACACCACTGATACCTAGTTTCATCTTTATTTGCTCAACATGGGCAAAGCATACTCTTTCAAATGCCAATCCACACCATACATTATACTTCGGCATCCCATGAATAGCTTGCCAATAGTTCGTCATTCCTTGATTGCCTTTCACAAACTCGAAATAGAACAAGGTAAAAGGATCTATCAATTGATACAAAGCATCCTTCGTCTTCTTGCCCAAGGCATTGTACTTGCGGATGAAGCCACACCACTCCAGATCTTCGAGCAAATCTGTTACAGTACTACTAGACTTCAAATTCAACGTTGTTACCAAATCCTCTCTTGACATTCCACACTTCTTTTTCGACAAAGTTTCTATTATATCCAAATATGACTGCGGATTGGTAAACAACGAAGCATATAGCATCTGGAATTCATCATGCATATCTCCTTCTTGCGAAAATATCAGTCGGTCTATTTCCTGAGCTACACTTTGTCCTGATTGCAAAAGGCTCCAATAATACGGCACACCCCCAAACACCATATAGGCTTCCAAGACCTGCATCCGGTTCAAAGCTAAGTGCTGAGCTTCAGCCATTTTTTCGCACAATCCCAAGTTAAATGGCTGCAATGCTATACGATGCGTCAAGCGGTTATGAAGACCGCCCTTGTTTTTCAATATCTTCTTTATCATCCATGCTGTAGCGCTGCCACAAACCACAAACACAATATCTTTACGAGCCGAAGCCCAACCATTCCAAAAGGCTTCCAACTCAGAAAGAAAACTACTTCTGGGAGCATCCATCCATGGTAATTCATCTAAGAATATAACTTTCTTTCCTTCAGGCAAACTGTCAATGTATCGCTCCAATTCAAAAAATGCATCTATCCAATTGGTCAACTGAGGCACATTTTTCAATCCATGAATCTTCAAGGCATTTCTGAAACGAGCCAATTGCTTCTTTGCAGACAGGTTTGCCGCACCTGTAAATTGGAAAGCAAACTGATAGTTGAAAGACTCTCGTATCAAGAAAGTCTTACCCACACGTCTTCTTCCATATACAGCAATAAACTGAGAATATTCTTCATGCAAAGCATTTTGAAGAATTTGCTTTTCTTTTTCACGCCCTATTAACATAAGCTCACTAATATTTATTACTTCTTATAATAGGGTGCAAAGATACAACTTTTTGTCGTCAAACCCCCCAAATCTCAAAAAAAAACACACTTTTGGGGGATTTAAAGACAAAAAGTTAAGATATAAGACAAATTAGAAATCAAAAAGGGCACGATTACTCGTGCCCAAAAGAATTCTTTACCTACTGATCTGATAAGAGGGAGTTAGCAGGCTTCACTCCCAATGATGATTGATCTAATAATTTTTTCCTCTCTGAGTGTTCTAGAATATCCAAAGAGGGAAAGGCAAACTTTCGCTTAAAGATTGATATTAATGCCGCAGGCTTGTCCATTTCATTTAGCCTTGACCAAGTTTCTGTTCGCAAGCTTGTAAGTCTCGTTACATAACTTCCTCCATCCTTGCCATTACTGACAACTACTTGTCGGTCACTTCGCTTAGCGGTAAATACCTGCAGTTGGATATGCACCAACCAGGTTAGAGTCATGTCCGACACACATAAAAGGGGCACGACCAATCGTGCCCCGATGAAACTTTATGCGAAAAGAGATAAAACTGAAAAACAGCATTAAACTCATAATATCTCATTATGCCCAATAACTCATGGAAAACTCCTATTGCATAGGAAGATATACATCTATTTCGTTTTCTTGACTTAAACCGTCATAGTATATCATATATAACCACCATCTACCAGGTACAGCTGTTCGCTTTGAAAAATGATTGACATTCTGCCATCCGCTTGAAAATTCAATCGCCTTAACAATTCCATTCTGAGTAAAAAGCAAACTTCCTGATTCTTTTAAATCATCAGTTGTATAAGGTTCATCACGCTGGATTTTACTTATATTCTGTGGGAGATAGTACGTAAGCGAGTAATCTGTAGCAGAATAACTTACTCCTTCTGACGAAGAAGACGTTGACTTATTACTCCCACCACATGCAACCAATGTGCACAATAATAATGCAATATAAAACTTCTCTTTCATAAAATTATGGTTTAAATTTATACTAGCGTTCTCCAGCCGAAACTATTGAGCAACAACTTTCTTCACACTACCATCACTATACTTCACGATGTTCAAGCCCTTGGATGGAGCAGACAATCGCTGACCATTTACTGAATAGCGAGAGAGTTCCTTGACATCGGTAGAGGTTGTAACCATATCAATGCCAGTAGGGTCGTATTCTACAATATTTCCAAAATTGCCCCATACAGCAGCAAGGAAATAATCAGTCTCTGTACCTTGTGGTACATATAATGTACACTTATTTATACCTACATCTGAAAACGCTGAGCCAGCAGAGATTGGAGTTGGCCAGCTAACATATACAGACTGTAAGGTTGAGCATTTTTGGAAAGCATACTTACCTAAAGATTTTACACTAGAAGGAATAGTCAAACTAGTTAAATAACTACAGTCTAAAAAAGCATAATCGCCTATTTTAGTAACACCAGATGGGATAATTAAACTAGCTATATTACCACATTCAGCGAAAGCGTAATCACCTATTTCAACAACACCCGACGGAATAATAAGACCAGTTAAGTTACTGCAATCTGCGAAGGCGTGACTACCTATTGATCTAAGACCAGATGGGAGGTTTATACTAAGTAAACGATTACACCCTGAGAAAGTATAACTACTTATATAGGTAAGACTAGAAGGCAGAATTAAACTAGTCAAACCTGTACAATCATGAAAAGCAGAACTACCTATAGAGGTAAGACTAGATGGGAAAGTTAAACTAGTCAAACCACTACAGCCACTAAAGGCGGAACTACCTATAGAGATAAGACCAGATGGGAGAATTATACTAGTTAAACCTATACAATCATAAAAGGTACCATCACCTATAGAGGCAAGATTTGATGGAAGAATTATACTAGTTAAAGCTCGACACCCACTAAAAGCGGAACTACCTATAGAAGTTAGACTAGAAGAGAAGTTTATACTAACTAAGCTACTACAATTTTTGAAGGCATAATAATCTACAAAAGCAAGACTAGAAGGGAGGGTCAAACTAGTTAAACGACTACAGCCCTCGAAGGCAGAACACCCTATAGAAGTTAGACCAGAAGAGAAGTTTATACTAACTAAACTACTGCAATTTTTAAAGGCACCATCACCTACAGAAGCAAGACTAGAAGGGAAGGTTATACTAGTTAAGCAACTATTCTGGAAAGCATAATGGCCTAAAGAGGTTACATTAAATGGTATTACTACATTCTTAATTTCTTTATCGTTTAGATAATATTTAATACCACACTTAACATCTATTTCAAAATGACCTTTTTGTAAATATGTATCTAAATCTTCACAAATATAAAATTTTAATTCTTTTAAACTTTCTTTTATACCATTAGTATCTATAATATTGTCTGATGTTAGATTAGAAAAAAGAGCTAAACTAGTTAACTTTGTACAACCTTCGTATCTATTATTAGTTGATTATCAGTATTTTACACCCTAAACGGTAGAAAAGTGACTGTGTGGATTCTGTTTAGATACGAAAAGGTAATATTTAACGTATTTAACTTTCGATTACACCAAAAACCAATGAAAAGGGATAGGATGAGGTGTTTCTACTGAAACCGCAGTATGAAAAGCAAAGGAGTCATACAGATTTTAGTATGGTTCTCGCATCAAAAAAATGGCATACGTATAACTTTGCAACTCGGTTGCAATGTTTATTTGCTATCTTTGCAGCCAAATTGAAAATATAATGAAGCAGAAGCTCTACATAACTATTTTGGCTTTGACAACAATTGTTTTGTTGGCATTGTCGTTTATACCGCACCATCATCACGAAAGTGCGGTATGTACCGTTGTGGAGCATTGCAATAGCGACAACGCTGACAATGACAAACATACGTCACATAAGGACGATGGAACAAAGTGCTTCGAACAAGGCAGTTGGGATGTTGTGTCAGTAAAGACTTTACATACAAGTAACATACATTATTTATATCATGCAATAGTATGGGCTTTATCTCGTATTATGGGATGGGTGTCAGAACCAACTAAGACGGTGTTTGACACTCGCATACCTATTATTATAAAGGCGGAACTATTGCGGATAAATGGACTTAGGGCACCTCCTTTTTATCGTTTCTAATAGCGTTGTTTCTTTTAAGGGGGGCAACGTACAGCGACTATACCTATTCATATGGAAGGTATAGTTACAAATCAATCATTTTTATTATGAACTTGCAAGTGCTTCAGTGTTTGGAGCACAGGCATTAGTTATTGCAAAATGTCAATTAAGGAAATTCTGGCGCTTGGCGCACTGGCTTTTCCTCTTTTGTCGTATGCACAAAGCAAAGACAGCTTGACATTCACACAAGATAGCACAGACATGACTTCTATGAAGAGGTCAAGTGTCGTGCCTTATATTATACCAATGTCACTTATGTCGTATGGAACGGCAGAGGCTATTGTTATGAATAAAGGCAGGATGCTGAACTATGCTATCGGACATGAGGTTATAACCCACAAGCCAATAGCCATAGGGATTGATGACTATACACAGTATGTGCCAGCTGTAAGCGTATTGGCATTAAATCTGTGCGGAGTAAAAAGTTGTCATAACCTAAAAGAACAAACGATGCTGTTGGGGTTGTCAAGTTTGCTGACGGCTATATCCGTAAATGGCTTGAAATACACAGTAAGAGAGATGCGTCCTAATGGCTCACGTCGCAATTCTTTTCCATCTGGGCATACAACAGTTGCCTTCATGGGGGCAGAACTCTTGTGGCAAGAATACAAGGACACTTCACCGTGGATAGGTATAGGTGGTTATGTCATAGCTGCAAGTACAGGAGCATTGCGTGTGTATAACAACAAGCATTGGATAGGAGACGTGGCATTTGGAGCAGGATTGGGTATTCTGTGTACGAAATTGGCATACAAGTTATATGAGCCGATTTCACGCAAGATGCACAACAAACAGTCCAAGCGAACAAACACTGTCTATCCATATTATAACGGACAACAAGGAGGACTAGCACTAACTATACAATTATAATTAGAACGATAAAGAAATGTTTCAAAAAATAATTCAATTATCAATCAAGAACAAGGTAACTATAGGTATGTTGACCTTGGTGCTCATTATATGGGGCACATGGTCGTTGTCGCAGTTGCCTTTTGACTCTACACCTGATATTACAAATAATCAAGTACAGGTGATAACCGAAGCTCCATCATTGGGAGCGCAAGAGGTAGAGCAGTTTATAACCACTCCAGTAGAAATGGCTTTGGCCAACATTCCACGTGTGGAAGAACGCAGAAGCATCAGTAGCAGCGGCTTGTCTGTCATTACATTGGTTTTTGATGACGATGCAGATGTATATTGGGCTCGGCAGCAGGTAAGCCAACAACTAAAGGAGGCAGAGGAAGTCATACCACAAGGTAAGGCAACCATAGGTATGGCTCCTGTCACTACTGGTTTGGGAGAAATATTCCATTATACCATTCGTGCAAAGAAGGGATATGAGGACAAATACAGTTTGTCAGATTTACGTACCATCCAAGATTGGATAGTCCGCAAGCAATTGTCAGGAACACCTGGCGTTGCAGAAGTCAGCGGCTGGGGTGGATATGTGAAGCAGTATGAAGTGGCTGTGGATGCCGACCGTCTCAATGCTGTTGGTCTTACAGTTACAGAAGTTTACGATGCCCTTGAAGCAGGCAACGAGAACACAGGCGGAAGCTACATAGAGAAAAATAGTAACCAGTATTTTATCAGAGGCTTGGGACTTGTTTCAACACTCGAAGACATAGAGCGTATCCCTGTCAAGACAGTCAATGGCACGCCTATCTTGATACGTGACATTGCAAAAGTACAATATGGTTATGCCACACGTTATGGTGCAGTTACACGCAATGGCGAGGGTGAAGTGGTGGCAGGTATCTCACTGATGCTGAAAGGTGAGAATTTCCAGCAAGTTATTAAGAACGTAAAAGAGCGTATTGCGCAGATTCAGAAGAGTCTGCCAGAGGGTGTAGTCATAGAACCATTCATAGACCGCACTCAGTTGGTAGACCGTGTTACTGGAACCATCACCCGCAACCTTATCGAGGGTGGCCTCATTGTTGTGTTCATACTCGTTCTGTTCTTGGGTAATTATAGGGCAGGATTGGTGGTGGCATCCGTCATTCCGCTCGCTATGCTGTTTGCTTTTGGTATGATGCGGTTGTTTGGTGTCAGCGGAAACCTCATGAGTTTGGGAGCCATTGATTTTGGCTTGATCGTGGATGGCGCAGTGATTATCGTAGAAGCCGTATGCCACCATATAGGTATCAGTCGTGACAAATACCATGGCTTGCGCTTAACACAAGAGCAGATGGACAAGGAGATATATCATTCCGCTTCCAAGATTCGTAAGAGTGCAGCCTTTGGCGAAATCATTATCATGACGGTATATCTGCCATTGCTTACATTGGCTGGTATAGAAGGAAAGATGTTCCGTCCGATGGCACTTACCATTTTCTTCGCCATCCTTGGAGCGTTTATCCTTTCGCTTACCTACGTACCAATGGCAAGTGCTCTGTTTCTTAGCAAGGAAAGTGTACATAAGACTAATTTGTCAGACCGTCTGATAAACAAGTTACAGAGTTGGTATAAGCCTATCATCACCAAAAGTCTGCAACATAGCAAGGTGCTCATAGCTTCCATGGTGCTGCTGTTCGGCATCAGCCTTTTCGCTTTCACTCGTTTGGGCGGTGAGTTTATCCCGAATCTTGAAGAAGGTGACTTTGCAGCCGAAATCAGCATGGCACAAGGTACATCACTCTCTCAGATGGTGAAGACCTGCACTCAGGCAGAAAAGATATTGAAGTCTAAGTTCCCGGAGGTGAAGCAGGTGGTAACTCGCATCGGTAGTTCAGAGATTCCAACCGACCCAATGCCTATAGAACGAGCAGACATGCTTATAGCCCTCTATCCGAAAGCAGAATGGACATCTGCCAAGACAAAGGACGAACTCATGGAAAAGATGGAAGAAGCCTTGGGAGAGATTCCTGGTATGGAAGCCGAATTGACACAGCCAATCCAGATGCGAAACAACGAACTGATTACAGGTATCAAGCAGGATGTCGCCATTAAGATATACGGCAACGACCTTGATGCTCTGCAAGCATCCGCAAAGCGAGTGGCATCTCTCATCAAGCGTGTTGACGGGGTGTCTGACCCATTTGTCGAGAAAGTACAAGGTTTGCCGCAGATTCAAGTAAAGTACAACCGAGATCAGCTGGCTAAATATGGCATTCCGATAAGAACTGCCAACAAGGTGCTTGAAACTGCTTTTGCAGGAAGCCGCTCGGGATATGTGTTTGAGGGCGACAAACGATTCGACTTGGTGGTGCGTATGGACAAGGACTTACGTAATGACATAAAAGCTATAGAAAGTCTGTACCTTCCTCTGCCCGATGGCGGAACAATTCCTTTCCAGCAAGTGGCACAGATTACACTGACAGATGCACCTGCACAGGTTACACATGAGGATGGACAGCGAAGGATATTTGTCGGTTTCAATGTTAGGGGACGAGACATACAGACCACTGTGGATGAGATACAGAAGATTTTGGACAAGGAGCTGAAGCTGCCAGCAGGTTATTATTACACTTATGGCGGTCAATTCCAAAATCTTCAAGAGGCTACCAATCGTTTGATGTTGGCAGTACCTTTGGCGTTGCTCGTCATTTTGGGTTTGCTGTATGCTACGTTGAAGAATATCAGGGAAACCTTGTTCGTATTCTCAGCCATACCTCTCTCTGCCATTGGTGGTGTGTGGGCTTTATGCCTGCGAGGTATGCCTTTCAGCATTTCCGCAGGTGTAGGTTTCATTGCCCTCTTTGGTGTGGCTGTACTGAACGGAATTGTGCTGATAGGACAGTTCAATACTTTTGAGAAAGAAGGCGTGACGGATGTAAAGAAACGAGTGATAGATGGATGTATGCTCCGTCTTCGTCCTGTCATCATGACCGCATTGGTAGCGTCCTTGGGCTTTATGCCTATGGCCTTGTCAACTGGTGACGGTGCTGAGGTTCAACGACCGTTGGCTACTGTGGTCATTGGCGGATTGGTAACAGCCACGATATTGACACTTGTTGTCTTGCCATCTATTTATAAGACATTCACCAAGAAAAAAGAAACAAACGTATGACAAGAATAAGATTGATTATATTAGGCGTACTGTCTATGGCATTCGCCTCCATGTACGCACAAAATGAGAGTTGGTCTTTGCAACAATGCATAGATCTCGCTCTTGACAACAGCCTATATATGAGAAATGGGCAAATTGCAGTTGGCAAAGCCAAAGACTTGCAGGGTACGGCTTTTGACATAGAAAAAACTTCAATATCGCTCAGTCAAGACCCTACGTCTGGCGGAAGTCCAGACAATGGCATTACGATAAGCCAAACCTTTGATTTTCCTACGGTGTATAACGCCCGTAACAAGTTCTTGAAAGCTGAGACTGCCGTGGCGCAAAGCCAGGTGGCAATAGTAGGCAACCAACTGGTAAGGGATGTAACCTCCGCTTATTATTCGTGGCTTCATGCTCACAGCACTTTGCAGGTATTGCAAAAGCAAGACAGCGTATATCAGCACTTCCTGCAACTGGCATCGGCAAAGTACAAATCAGGAGAGACCAACCAACTGGAACAAATGAATGCGCAACGATTATTGAATGAGAATCGGATAAGTTTGCAAAGAGCTGAGAATGATTGCAAGAAATATCTGTTGCAGTTGAAACAGCTCATCAATACCAATGCAGACTTCACACCAAAGGACGAGAAAATGGCAAAACTACATGACGCGAATCTTGGGGAAACTAATTTCTCTGACACGCCACTTGGACGAAACATGCAAGCACGCCTCATAAGCAATGAACGTAGTGTTTCGCTTGCCAAGCAAGGGTATATGCCAAGCTTCACTCTCGGCTTTACAACACAGGCAGTCATCCAAGGATTCAATCCTTACAATATTGACAGAAGCAGGTTTTCCAAAGGCAACTTCATGGGATTTGAGGTAGGCATCGGCATACCTCTGTTTTGGAAAAGTAACCGGTCAAAAGTCAAGGCTGCCAAACGTGATGTAGAGTTGGTGCAGAATGAGCGTGCATTGGCAGAACAGCAGCAGAAAACGCTTATGCGTGATACCACCAATGAGTATATGAGAGCAAAACAAGTGCTTGATTATTACGAGAGACAAGGCAACGCCGAGGCAACACTCATGGTGAAACTATCGCAGACGAACTACGAGAACGGAGAAATGGGGTATGTGGAATACATACAAAACCTAACTTCGGCTCTTGATGTGCAACTTCGTTACATAGATGCTGTCAACGACTATAATCAAGCTATCATCAATATTAATTATCTCAACGGAAATAAACAATGAAAACATTTAATATCATCATCATTGCTGTTATCAGCATATTTCTTGCATCATGCACAAAAGGCAAGCAGGAAGAAGTAAAGGAAAACAAAGTAGAGGAGCAAGGCAATGCAACCATTGAACTTACTCAAGAACAGATAAAGACGGTTGGCATTACGCTCGGCAAGGTTGAGAGTCGCTCTCTCAACAATGTGATACGTGCCAATGGCGAACTTCAGCTCAACCCACAGGATATGGCAGACGTGACTTCTCTCGTAGGAGGTGTTGTCCGCAAAATTTATGTAACGGAAGGACAGCAGGTGAAAGCTGGTCAAGTGGTTGCACACATAGAGAATACCGAAATCGTAGGATTGCAGAAAGACTATCTCATTGCTGTAAAAGAGACCAATGTAACACATCAGGAGTTGCTACGCCAAAAGACATTGGCTTCACAGAAGGCAGGAGTGGAAAAGACCTTGCAACAGGCATCAGCAGCATACGAGATGGCACTGGCTCGCCAGACAGGGCTTTACAACCAGCTCCGTCAAATTGGCATTAACACCAACCTTGTGAAACAAGGCAGAATCATACGGCAGGTAGCTATCTCTGCTCCAATTTCTGGCATCGTGACGAAGATAAGCATAAAGAGTGGAAGCTATACGGAAAGTTCACAATCATTGATGCAAGTAGCCAACAATGCCGCCGTGTTCTGCAACTTGAATGTATTTGAGCGCAATATCAATCAAGTTGCTAAAGGGCAGAAAGTAGATTTCGTCATCACCAATAGCCCGAATATTCATTTCAAGGGAACGGTAAGAGAAATCAATCGCTCGATGGATTCTGACACAAAGGCTATATCCGTACGTGTCGGTATTGACGCAAAGAACACCGCTGAACTTATTCCTGGCATGTATGTGACAGGCATCATCAGTATGGGCAAACAAAATGTGCCAGCCTTGCCTGACGATGCTATTGTAAATGCCAATGGCAAGCAATATGTGTTCGTGCTTGACAAAAAACACAAAGAAGGCAATGACCTTAAATATCAATTCAAGCAGGTGGAAGTCGTTGCAGGTGTAAGCGAATTGGGATATACGCAAATAGATTTCGTCGCTCCTATTAGCAAGGATGCAACTGTTGTCACTTCCAATGCCTTCTACATAGCGTCTATGACGGCAGACCATGGGGAAGAATAAAAGGAAGAAAATATACCTTTATAGTCAAGATGTGAGATAAGCTTTAGATAATCTCACATCTTGATTTTTACAACCTTTTATACAATACTTATCTTCGTGATGAACGATAGGGCTTATTATTAATTGCTCCCAATCCTATCTTTTGTGTTCCGTCCCAATTTGTAAGTTGGTCAGCACAGCCATTGGAGCCACCGAGTGAAACGTATGTGTCTGCACTACATGACATGTGGTCAACAAAAGTAAGGAAGTTGTCAATGGCGTTGTCTGTGAATTGAACTTCATTCGTGGCGAAGAGTTTTGTCCAACTGGTGACACATTCTTGCTTGAAGTCTGTAAAACCTTTCCACGACATACCAGATAATAACCTTTTTGCTGCCGATTCTATACAGGCTTTAGAGTCCAATCCAATATTATGCTTTACAGCAGATGCCATAATGCCATAGTATATGGAAGCCGATTCTTTCTCGTTGAAGTTGACTCTATCTGTTTTTGCAAAGGATGATAAAGCTTCATGTCCCTCATGGATGAACTTGTCAAGCACTCCTATGTATCTATTTTGCCGAGCCATGCTTTCACGTTTGGCTTCGGCTTCTTGCCGAGCCTTTTCTTTTGTTTCTTTCTCCTTACGTGCTTCCACTCGTCTCCATGCGTCTGTCATTTCAGACTCTTGCCAAATGGCATTCCAACGAGCCTTCAAATCATTGTACATTTCCATAAGTGTAGTATTATAACTTTTGGCACTGGCGAGTTCTTCCTTCGCACAGACAAGTTGAGTAGTCACTCGCTCTACAGCCTTCTCGTCAAGTTGAGAGATGTGTAGTTTGACTTTGTTGTTTTCAGTCTTTAGCGCATCATTCTCGGCACGAAGCGACTTGTTCTCCTCTATCTGCTTATTGAGATTCTGCATATAGTAAGTGTATGTCTTGTTGACAGACTTGCGTACATCTTCATTCTGCTTGTCACGTTCTGCATTGATGGCTACGACAAGAGCCTTTATTGCAGCGTAGATATTAGCCACACGCTCCTCACGCCACGCCTTTTGTCCGATAATAGTAGGAATCGGGATGGCAAGTTCTTTCTTTACGGCATTCATCGCTTCTTGAACTGGAGCCTTGATGTTGAGTAAAGGAATGGTCAACTCCTTCTTGTCGATTGTGGCAAGCACTGCATATTTCTCCACTTTGTCAAGAGCGACTTTCGCCTGACGTTCCGCTTCAAGCACCACCTTGTTCTTATGCTTGCGTCCTCGCTTTTCTTCCTCTGAAAGTTCATCATAGGAGAAGCCTCGTGCCAAGCCATACTTATGCCCTACCTTGTTGTAATAGTCAGTATGCAGTTGGGAAAGGTATTGTGATTTGTCCTTTGCTCGCTCTCCCCACACTTTGGCATAAGAGACCCTTTCAACAACACCCTTTGCCGCTTCCGATTTTGTGTAGTTGTCACGTTCTTCTTTTGGAAGTGCTCTCCATTCTTTGGTTGTAAGAACATTTTCTGGATTATCCTTGTGAATGTACTTGCTTCCGATGCGCCCACGTTTCTTTACTTGTTCAACAGGCACGGTCTGCACATGGGCATGGATGCTTGTCTCGTCACAATGCACATCAAAGCCGATGACATTATCTTCTCCCCATTTCTCACATGCAAAGCGGTAGGTGTCCAATGCCCAGTCATAGATGCCTTTTTGCAATACAACCTTGCTGTGGTCAGCATTTGGATCTGATGTGTTAAGTTTCTGTTCACCAAAGGCAAGCCTCTTAAGCACATCATGGTCACCACTGAAGATGATGCCGACAGTGCAGTTCGGACTGTTCCTTGAAACTTGGTCGGGACGCTTGGCATCCATATACGGCTTGAAGCCAAGTTCATCAAGTCTGTGCTGCAAGCGTTCATGCAACGGCACCGACTGGGAACCAAGAGGCACTATCTTTCCATCCTTGACTATCTCAAAGTTGAGTCTCTTGCGTGAGTAGTTATAATGGTTGTTCTTGTCTATGTCCGCGTTTTTTAGTTGGTAACGCTTCTCGTCCCAACCTCTGCGCTCCGCCTCGTTGCCCACTTGGGACGAGAACGATTTCTTGTCTGTGCCTACATGGATGGCGGCACGTGGTATGTTTCTTTCCATAAGAATTTCATTTGAGCTTGTAACGTAGTTATTGTATAATTGGAGACAGGTCTCGGGCGGAGCCTGAGCATAATAGAAGGACTTTTTAAGTGAACAGCGTCAGCAGGTGAATCTAAAAGTCCCTATTATGTTTAGGACTTTTGTGAAAGTCCGTCACGCAAGCGTGCTCGCAGATCCTTACCCACTCTGCTATGACTCTTCCACCAACACCAACCCAAGACAGTCTATCAGATGTTGGAGTGGCGGATGTTGCTTTATCAGCCTTTGTAGCGTCATCTGCGGTGTTTCCGTCATCAGCAGGAAGTCGGCAATGTCAAGACCTTTGGTCTTTTGTTCATCGGTGGCATTGTCTTCCAAGACGTTGCTTATGACAACCCTTTTGCAAACAGATTGCAGCAATGGAATTTTTGATTTCCATTTGTCCGTTGCTCCAAGGTCAGGGAACAGAATGATGTCCCGACCTCCCAATACCTTGACAGCGATTTGGTTGAGACAGCCATGCATACCTCCAGTTGCCAGCCAGATGAAATTGGGGATGAAATGTGATGCGATTATGGCAGTTTTTTCGCTCTCGACAATAGCGACCGACATTGTGGGATGCTGTGCCAGCAAATGCTCACCAAAGAAACATTGGCACAAGTTGAAATCTGGAAGATGAAGAAAAGCATGCGCCCATCCAACATAAGAACGTGGCTCTTTCACACGATGTCCGTCTTTGGGATTATATAGCATGACTTTGCCAGTCCTCACCTTATCATCCTTGTCAACTTGCCAATAAATGGTTGAGCCTCCCCACTTATAGGATGTTCCGACATGATACATCTTCATCAGCCTTTCTGTCTCTTGTTCACCAAAGACCTTGGAAAGGTACTGGTATAACGGATTGATTCCGTAATGAGACAAGGAACGCTCCATAATAGCGTTGGCGATATAGGAAATAGGCTTTTCTACGACTTTCGGTTGGATATTCCTTCTTGTCGGATATGGCAATTTGTCTTTAGATAGAAAGTCTGGATGCTCACGGAAATAGTCTTTAGGAGTATAGTGATACCCACAACTATGCTCATGGTCGCATTTGCCAACATTGTCAGGGAAGGATACTTCCCCCTCATCATCTATGTATCTTGTGAAACAACGCTTGCGCTCACAATTCGGGCATGTGTAACGATTACCCAATCTGTATTTCTCCAAGTGAAATCTATACTCGTTCATCATCGTAACTGAAATGAATTATTGGTGAATTTCAGCTTTCAGTTCTTTCATGTTTTCAGTTACGCACTTGTCAACTGAAAAACTGAAACAAATGAATACTGAAAACAGGTTGGTTTATGTTTCAGTTGCCTGTCCTGTTTCGAACTTTACTTTTTCGTAAAATCCTTTCTTTGCCTTTGTGATTAGTCCAGACTTCATAAGCTCCTTTATATAGTTCATCACAGTACGGTCTGTAACACGCAGATTCTCCATTCCTGTTTTAATGGCAGTTTTTGTGTCAAAACTGTCTTCCAACAGATACAGCAACTCCTTGGACATAGAATCACAGGTGTCTTCAGCAACAAAGGCTCGGCAGCGTTGATAACAATTCTCACAGTATTCATTGAGTCGTAATGCTCCTTCTATGGAATCCACATCAATACTTTGCAGATGGCTCTCGCCACAGGCGTATCTTAGAGTTTGGAGCAATAAGGCAATGCGTGCGACGTGGGTATTGTGCTTCATCACCCTCGTTTCAACATCTTCATCGTCCTCTATGGCATTGATGGCATCCACATTTCTGTTCCACCAACCAAAGAAAAGGGAATGTGCGTCCTTGTCCATATAAAGGATATTTGGACAACATTCATTTGTGTCATTACACCTTGCATAGTCAAGTCCGAAGATTTTCCCGATGATGTCAGCCCATTTTCTTGAAGCCTCGCTCTGGCGCACATGGCCGTCTTCCTCATCCAGCCAGTGTGGAACTTTCTTGGATTTGGGATATACAACCAGAATACGGTCAAGAAAACCTGTATCCATGAATTTGGAACCCATCAGTTCCTTCATTCGTTTGGTCTGTGTTGTACCGATGATGTTGACACATGGCTCTTCTACACGTTGTGGGCGGTCATTCTTGACACGTGTGTTCTCCAAGTGGCATCCGCTCCAAATGGAAAGTAGGCGTTCAAGCATGGGATTTTTCCCATACCTGTCTGTATTGGCAAGCAGTCCGAGAATTTCATCATAGTTGATGGCAATGCCACGCAAGTTGTTGTAATGCTCCAATACCAGAGCCTCCAATGTAAAGTCATCCAATGTGACCCTTTTCAGAATAGGCTTCTTCATGTCCTTGCTTCCGCTTTCCTTTGTTGCACATGCTGCCTCATATAGGTCAAGTTCATGGCAAAACTTGTCAAACAGCTTTCGTTCATACTCCCGAATTGGCTTGTATGCAAGCTGTAATGGTGGAGTTTTGCCCATGCCAGGTCTGCCAACCAATATGATATAAAGGGCGGCATTCGTGTCCCAATCCTGCTTAACGTGAATACGATAGGTATTGCCAAGAGCCGCTGATGCTGCCGACAGCATGGACATGGCGACATAATCCACCTTGAAATTGCCGTGCACCACCATGTCTATGATGATGGACTGCATTTTTTGTGGAAACACCTCAAGAGGGAAGCCTGAGTCCGCTAAAGACTCGGCTTCCATGTTGATTTTGTTGCAGAGTTCAAGCGCATCCATACGATTACCAGTTTAAGGGTTTCGGCTTGCGCTTGTTTCCTGCAAGAATGGCTGCATTCTCCTCCTCAGCTGTAAGAGGTACTGGATTCTTGCGGTTAGTCTCCAGCCACTTGTCAAGTTCATCTTGATAAAGGCAGTAACGTTTGCCTGGCTTGGTGGCAGGAATGCTGCCGTTGCCAAGTTTCATGTAGAGAGTTGCCATCGGCATTTTCAGGTATGCCGATGCTTCCTCTACACTCATAGGTATGTGCGTATTAGCCTTGTGTGGCTTGTTCTGTGATTGCAGACTGACGATTATCTGCTTCATGCCCACCACTTCATCCCGAAGCTGGGCAACGACCATTGGAAGGTCGTTGAAAGTTAATTCCTTATTCATTCTGATACTTTGTTAATAACTGGTGCAAAGGAACAGAATGATGCTTCCGTTACTGAGGTTCGTGACAGTCATTTGTCATTCACGAAGGAATAACTCTAACAATGGGGATTATTCAGGTTTTTCCTCCGTCACATCATGGAAATCATATCCACCATTGGCAGGCTCGTCAATAGGGATTATATCATTGGAACATGGTGCTTTCAGGTTCTTCAATGTGCTGTAGTCCAAGCCTTCAAACGGCTTTGGAAATAAAGCCTTGACAAAGGCTATTCGCATTGCCATTGTGTAATCACGCTTACCCAAACGTTCTGCGATATTCCACACGAAGTGCCTTAAAGGGATATTCTCAACATTTTCCTTGAAGCGGTTTATTGCTGTCGGGGTATAGTTGGTGTCGTTGCTCCATTCCTTGACAGCCTCAATTACCTTGTACAAATCTTCCTCATAAAGAAACCTTGACATGGTACGATGCACATAGTCAAGTACGGCTCTTGTTCGCTTGTCCTTTTCCTCCTGTGCTTCTTTTTCTTGTGCCTCTACACGCTTGGTATAGTCTTCATGACTGTATTGTGCTGACTCTGTTTGTGGTAATGTTTGCATTGGCTGTTCTTGTTCTGTTGCTGGCTCTGCTTCTACAACGTTTTTCTTTGTCTTGCTGTTGCTACCAATGGTCATCAGTTCATAGGGATAATTCACCATAGAAATGAATATCGCCCAAAGTAGGATATTGCTCCCTACAAAGATGATTGACTCGACAAACAGACTTTGGTGAAAGTCATTGCCTACATACATAGCCACGACAAGAGAGATGGCGAGAATTGCAGTACCAACAAAAGCGTAGATGGTACAATCTGAAGTTGTTTTGTTTTCTATCATTATTGTATTCGTTTTATTGTTATTCGTTCAAAAACTTCCACAAAGTTAGATGCAGAAGCATGTAAAAACCGCATTTACGTTCTCTGGCACTCTTTCTTTTACGCTTTATTAGCGTTCTAATATGATTTCATACTCTGAATCATACTTGAAACTGCTCGTTAGCGTCAGTTGCTGCTAATTGCTGACTACAAAGGTAAGGGCAAAGAAAAGGGAAATTTGCAGTTCCTCCTCAATATCAACAGAAATTGGAATGAATTTGTCGAATTGGTTCTATCCATAACAGCAAATAGAACCAACAAAATGAGAAAAGGACTATTGGAACACTATAATTCCAACAGTCCTTTTCTGCGTGTTATTGTCAAATGGTTACTTCTTCAAGGTGATACAGCCAACCGAAGCACGCTTCTGTGCATCAGAAATCTTTGCGTACACCTCTGTCGTTGCCACATTCTTGTGACCGAGATAACGCTGCACAACTGCAATACTTGTTCCTGCGTCCAACTGGAGACAGGCAAAGCTGTGGCGTGAGCAATGATAGGAGATATGCTTGGTAATCCCTGCATCTCTCAGCCAGTTCTTCAATGGTGCCTGTGTCATGGAGTCTTTGAAATCAGGGAACACCTTGCCTCGTTTATCTGGTGAATAGCCAATCAGTTCCAAGGCTTCCTCACTGATTGGGTTATGCACGATGTCCTTTGTCTTCTGCATTCGTGTGGTGACATACATCACACCATCGCTGCCGTATGGCTGTATCTCCTCCCAAGTGAGTTTCTTGATGTCGCTCTTTCGCAATGCCGTTAGGCAAGAGAACAGGAATGCTCGCTTCAAGGCAGGAGCAGAGCATGGTGTGGATGCCAAGCGGATAACCTCGTCCTGTGAAAGATGCTCCTTGTCAGTCGGGATTGTCTCGATACGCTCCAAGAAACCGTTCGGGTTCTCCTTTATCTTGCGGTCACGATAGGCAGTGTGGATTGAAGCACGGAAAGTTGACCAGTAGTTGGCTGCCGAGTTGATATGTAGCTTTCTGTTCTTATGCAGTCCCTGTGGTGCTGTCAGCAGATACTCACGAAACCTGTTGCACAAGTCCACGTTTATCTCCCCGAAGGTACACTTGCCTTGTGTGAAGGTACGAAAGTGCATATAGACGTGCTGCCACTTGGAGTTCTTCTTGTCTGCCAGTCTCTTGAAGTAGGCGAGGAAATCGCCTTTCATCTTCTCCTTGTCGAAGAAATCGTAACGCTCGTTGACGATAGCCTCGAAGCGACGGCAGCGTATCGCCTCGGCTCTTGCCGTAAGGTTGAGGTTGTACTTCTGTTCCGTCTGGTTCTTCGGCTTGGCATAGATGTAGATGCCAAGCGACTCATGGCGGATGACTTTCATCGTGCTCTCGTCACGATAGCCTGGATAATAGTCAAGATAATAGGACAGCATGCGTCCGTCCTTGATTTTGCGCGTACGCAATGATACGGTCTTACAAATGTTGCTCATAACTGATATGTATTATTGATGATTATTCGTGGTGAAGTGTCTCTTCACGGCTGCAAAATAACGGAATGAAATCTCCGTGACTCCAATTATTCATAGTAACTGATAGATAATGATGAAATCATTTGAAATCACAGTCCTTTTGCTGTCCTTTCTGCCATTGCTCGCTCCACATCCGTCTTCAAAAGCAGATTCTTTACACCCACTTTTACCTTGCTGATATGGTGAACTCTCACTATATGGCAGATATTGGCACTTGTCAGACCATATAACTGCTGTACTTGCTCTGTGGTATAATAGCTGTCATCGCTCATGAGGTCAGTCCTGCGAAGTCCTTCAAGATGTTCCTTGGAATAATAGGTACGACCATACTCACGTTTAGTGGGTATCTTATGTCGATATGTATATGCCCTAAGTGCAGACTTGCTCATACTGAAAGCATCCTCCACGTCATCAGCTGTTACCCACTCGGTGATGCTGTGGATGTCAACGGCAGTTCCGAAGAACTCATCAATATGCCGTTTGCTGTAATAGTTCTTGCCAGCGATACGGCACATCGGTATCTGGTTGCGCTTGGCGGATGTATAGAGCCAAGACTTCTTGACCTTATAAATGGACATAACTTCCTCGCCAGAATAATAGTCAAGCACCTCATTCTCCTCTTTCCCTTTTGTTGGTTCCTGGTTTTGTGTTGGCTTTTCTATTTTTGCCTTTTTACAGATCTTGCTCTTGCTGGCAGGAACCACACGCTTGTAGGGATTACCCTCAAACATCTTCTCTATATCAGCCTTTCTAACGAATGCCATTCTGCTGCTCAATCTTGATGCCTTCAACTTGCCGTTAGCCACAAGTTTGTAGATATACTGTCGGGTGCATCCCATCAGCACAGCTGCCTTTGAGAATGTAAGATACTCCTGATGTTGCAGATCCATGATTGGCCCAATACCGTTAATCAAGTCCTGCTGTCTTTTCTTCCTAAGACGTTTTGCCTCTGCCTGACATTCCTCGGAACAGTATTTCTGCATACCGCTTCTTGGCACGAATGTCTTGCCACAAAATTCACATTTTCTTGTCGGTCTCATACTCTTTGATATTGCTATGTTCTACATACTTTGAGTATTCCACCGATGGAGTAAACGGAAGTGAACCATTGACAACCTTTGTCAACCCAGTCCACGATATAACGCTTTTTGCCTATCAGCTTTCAAATCTGTCCTCCATCGTAACCACTCGTAAACCCTTGTCAACTACGTTCACGATATGACAAAATAAAAGCTCCGCAAATTCTCCACGGTAGAAATACGCTGCAAAAATATGTGGAAAATCGGGAACTGCCAAAAAGCACTCAGAAAGTGTTAAAAATCAAAGAGTATTGAAAATCAATGCTTTATGGTTAGTTAGTCATAGTAAGTTATGGTTAGTTATAAGGCTCTAAATACAGTTACGAAAAGCACTATATCCTGTACCGGTGACACTAGAAGGGAGGGTTAAACTAGTTAAATTACTACAGTTGTAAAAGGCTAGACGTCCTATCATGTCATTAGAAGTACGACAATTATACCTAAAAACATCATTTTTATAATGTTCATCATAACAATAGCTATCACCACCGCTTACCACTTTTGCCTCTGATAAGTCTAATACAGACAGATTTCCATCTGTCTTTTCCCCATACCAATCACTCCCAGCCATTTCACGAATCGCCTTCCAATCCGTACCATTTACCTCACCTATTATCTTCAGATTAGTAATATTATACTTCTTACTTCTAATCTTATCTGGTAAAGTACCAGCCTTATCCAACTTGATTGTGATTTGCTTGGTAATCAAGTCATCATCAGCTGCTTGGATTGAAAGACAACCCAATAACATAAACATGACAAACAAAAGTTGTCGTTTAAAAGTAAAATTTCTCATATCTCTATTTTTTAAGTTTATATTCTTTCTCCTACTTGAATTCTTGTTAGTCCAGTTACTATTGGCTCTCCTTCATCACCTTTGTTTAATTCACAATCGCAGGTAAAAAAGAAGTTGTTTTCCAGAACTCCATCCTCCTTTTCAATACCCAATTTAACATGACCACTTACATTCCAATGTGAGTCGGTCTCAGAAGGTAGTTGGATAGTTCCCGGTTCTAAAATTGCACTCTTTACCTTTAATCCTTTCGCTTTCCCCAAGAAAGAAATTGAGGAAACATGCGTACGGACATAGTCAGCTATCGCTTTCACTTTATCCGCTTTAACATCAAATGATAACTTTGGTCGTACCATAATCGTACTTTTTAATGTGAAACAATCTGTTAACTACACAACAAAAAGAAAGCGTGAACTTGCCCGTTGCTCGCTTCATGAACAGAGGCCCTGGCAAGCCCATCTTATCGAAACGAACAACATCGAAGCCCACGCCGATATGATACACTTATCCCTATACCGAATTGGACACCCTACTTGCGTAGGGTGCCACATCAGTACAGAGATGTGAATATACACATCCCGAGAGCATCTACCGTTGCATAGTCTTTGATAAGATTCTGAAACTGCCAGGTTTCTGTTCATCAAGAACTAAGCGCATAGTAAACGCACTTTAATATTATGTATGATACCTCTACCCTCCCAAGTCCTCGTCTCAACCATCTCCCTTTTAAAAAGGAAGAAAAGCATCAACTCGGCGTGAGCGAACGGGTATCTGCGTGCAAAGGTAATGAAAATAATCGAAAAGTTGCATCATTTCCGATTATTATTTTCAAGAAACATAAAAATTCTGTTGTGTGAGGGCACACAACTGCCATAAAGCCATTGTATTTATTCTACTTTGAACAAATCATCCAGCACCACCTCGTTCTGAATGTTTTGCCAACCAGCATTATGCTCCACACCATACGAAGTTATCATTGTTAGATGGAGAGTATTCTTCGTTCCTGTAACTTGCCTGAACAATTCCCTGCGCTTGATTAACCGAGCCGCATAATCGGGAATAATGGAATAAGTACACAAGTAAAAATACAAAAGTCTACTACGCTAACCCCTTAAAAAATGGCGTTAGCGTAGTAGACTTTTGACATTTAAGAGAAGAAGGTACAGAAAAACAGCTGTTAACTGTTAACTCTGTTAACCCCTATTTCAAATTCTTATCCAGAAATTCCAGCATTTTCTCCTGCGCCTTCAAACCGCAGGAATGAGGAATTTCCCAAAGCTCCGTATCCAGCAGATTATCAGCTCCCTGACTCTTCCAAACCTGATGCATTTCGCTGAAAGCATCTTTTACGCCGGGCACTGGGAAGAGCTTGTCTTTTGTGCCGTTGATGAAGAGCATCGGCTTCGGACAGGCGAGGGAGGCGATGTGAGGATAGTCGAGATATTGCCTCAACCCCGGAATGCAATTTGCAAAACCGCCATTTTCCTTTCTTCCGAATCTCCGGGTAAGCTGAGCATCGGTGGTAATCATCCAGCAGATGGAAGCACCCGCCTTGATTCTATCCGATAAGGCAGAGAGCATCCACGAGCGATAGGCTCCCATCGAACAGCCTAAGCATCCGATACGCTTCGCATCTACCATCGGCAGCGAAGCCAGGAACTCGGTGCTGGAAATATCATCGTAAGTCATGAAGGCAGAGAGGTCTCTACCCAGCATCATCATGTTGCCGGCAATGAGATCGTATTTGTTTCTATCCACGCCCTCCTTTCGTCCTCGTTCTCCCCACATCGGAGCATCAATCGAAAGCACCACGTAGCCATGCTTCGCCAGGTAATCGCCCACGTACTGACCCTCGTAAAGCTGGTTTACCCACGCATCTGCATCGTCCAATATCTCCTGGTTGGCAGCCTTCTTCTTTTCAGAAATCTTCCCATCCGTATCCTGCTCTTCAGAAGCGATGAAGAAAGGGCGAATCATCTTCTCCTTTCCTATAAAGAGGTGAGCACCATGGTCGTGAAGCGCCACCACGGCTGGGAATTTCCCAGCTTTCTTATTCTGAGCAGAAAGCAGAAATCCATCTTCTGCGTTCGAGTTCTTTCCGTATTCAGAATCCGGAACCAGAAGATAAGCCGTAATTCGGGAATAGGCATTGATATTAAAGGCGATTTTCTGCGCCTTATATCCGTCTCTCTGTTCCTCGCCCAAAACTTCCATATCCCAAGCCGCAGCCGCTTTCGGAGGCGTCATCATGCATTCGAACACCTTCGCCCTTGCCGTCTTTTTCCACTTCTTGAAGTTCTTAATCGGACTGTTTCCCCAAACCATCGGATAGGTCAGTTCCTTCTTCAGCGTTTCTACATAGGTAGGAATCTCTCCCTGCCATTCATACTTCTCCCGCTTCTGAAGCTTCGGTTTCGAAGAGGTTTTTGCAAGCGACACAGAGGTCTGAGCAAACGCCACCGACGCCTGCAACAATGCGATGATACTATATGTAATAATCCTTTTCATTCTCTTGTCTTGTTTATAAGATTAGTTATTGTTTGCAAAATTAAGAAATTATCCGCAAAAAGAGCCCAATAATCTCGATATTTTTACGTACCTTTGCCTAAACATCTATAAATAACGGATAAAACATTCATAAACAACAGATAAAACATCATCAAATAGAAGATAAAGCAATATGAAAATAGCAGTTTTTTGTTCAGCAAATAAGAATATCGACCCCGACTTCTTCACATTGACTGAAGAGATGGGAAAGTGGATGGCTGAGAACGGCCACGACCTGGTTTTCGGCGGCTGCAACTCCGGTCTGATGGATTGCATCGGCAAGGCAGTGAAGGCGAATGGCGGCAGAACCATCGGTGTGGTTCCTACGCTTGTAGAGCGAGGAGGCAGAACCTTCCCAGACCTCGACATCGAGATTCCGTGTGATAATCTCAGCGACCGCAAGGACCTGATGCTTGCCCAGGGCGACATCTTCGTAGCCCTTCCTGGCGGCGTCGGCACCCTGGATGAAATCTTCACCATCGCTGCCGCCCACACCATCGGCTACCATCACAAGATGGTGATTCTCTACAACATGAAAGGCTTCTGGAACTCCACCATCGCCCTTTTGGACGATATGGCAGAGAAAAGGATGATTCGTGGCACTTGGCGAGATGTGATAGAAGTAGCGGATAACCTGGAAGAGTTAAAGGCGATAGTTGAAAATTCCCATTAATATGATTTTTCGGCAAACTTGTACATTTTTGATATTAAGGAAGGAATAGAAACCTATAAACGAAATACTCAGAAACAAAAGAAAGGGCGGAAAAACAACTGTTAACTGTTAACTCTGTTAACCCCAGTTGTTCTTCCGCCTTTGATATTTTCTTCAAGACCATCTATCCCTTATTTTCTTTCCCCAAAAGGAAATCGGAGAGACTCATAATCAGAATGCCTTCTTCATTATAACCCGAACGATACCTATCCCCCACGATTATCAGTTTGCGAAAGCCATCGTTTACATTCAAAAGAGAAGCCTGCTCCTGATCTTCCTTCTCCTTATCAGGCAAGGCATAAGCCGACTGGATATAGAGGCGTTCATCATGACGGTTCACCACGAAATCAATCTCAAGATTCCTACGCTGCAGTTTGCCATTCTCATCCCGACTGAAGCTCTCCACTACACCGACATCCACACCATAGCCTTGTTTGCGAAGCTCGTTATAGATAACATTCTCCATAATATGAGTGTATTCTATCTGTCGGAAATCAAGCACGGCATTTCGAATACCTAAGTCCTCGAAGTAATACTTGGTACCAGCACCTATGTACTTGCGACCTTTCACATCATAGCGCAAAGCCTCGCTGATGATGAAGGAATCCTGCAGGTATTCCAAATACTTGCTGATAGTATTAACACTTATCTCTACTCCACCAGCCGATTTAAACGTATTGGAGATTTTCAAGACATTGGTACAAGAACCTATCGTAGATGCAAGGAGACGTACCAGCTCTTTCATTCCCTCTGGATTCTTCAAGCGATTTCGGTCCAATACATCTTTCAGATAAACGGTCTCATAAATCTCTCGAAGATAGTTTTGCTTGGCTTCAGGACTTTCCATCTGCACCACAGCAGGCAATCCACCATAAAGATAATAGCTTTCCAAAGCTTGTTGCATCTCTCCTCCTACAACCTCGTAGTATTCAGAAAAGCTCAATGGATGAATTCGGATTTCCCATCCTCGCCCTCTGAACTCCGTGATTACATCCTTTGACAAGAACCGGGCATTGGAACCAGTTACGTACACCTCAGCATTCTCTACATGTAGATAAGAGTTAAGCACATCCTCAAACTCCTTTACCATCTGAACCTCATCAAGAAGAATGTAATACTTCTCCTTGTCTACCATCTGAGCATCAATATACTCTAAGAGTGCATCCGGGTCACGGAGTTTCTTGTTTCTACGGTCTTCAAGATTTACTTGTATGATATGGTCTTCCGCAACACCTCTTTCAAGCAAATGCTTGCAAAAGATGTTGAAAAGAAGAAAAGATTTACCACATCGGCGGATGCCAGTGATAATCTTTATCATCCCATTGCCTTCGGCAGAGATGAGCTTATCTAGATATTCCTTGCGCTCAAAATACAGCATTTCACTGAAAATTTTCGTGTCAAGACACATATTTTTGCAGCAAAAGTACACTTTTTACTCGACTTTACCAAGTTTTATCGTAATTTACACGGAATATTTAAGGTATTTAAACAAAGAAAGAGCGGAAAAACAACTGTTAACTGTTAACTCTGTTAACCTCAGTTGCCTTTTCGCTCTTTTATAATAATCTCTAATAAGAAATCTCCTATTCTGCCAGCAGCTTCTCTGCCATAGCCTTACCCAGAGCCTCGCACTGCGCCTTTACCTCTGGAGTAATCGCCTGCTTCATATCTACAGGTTCGCCAACTGGCTCGTAGTGGAGCTTGGTTTCGTTCCACTCCTGAATCTTTGCTACTGCCTTGCTTGCCCAGCAATGAGAACCATACCAACCGAGGAGGTGGTTCTTAACGTCCTTATTGGCAAGCTCGGAGAGGAGAACCTCCATCTCGTGATAAAGACCGGCATTGTAGGTTGGAGCACCCACGATAAGGCCCTTGTAGCGGAAGATGTCGCGCAGGATGTAGCTGTGGTGAGTCTTCGAGATGTTATACATTACGATGTTCTTCACGCCTGCCTTGCTTGCCGCACGGGCGATGATTTCAGCCATGCGCTCGGTATTGCCGTACATGGTACCGTAGCAGATAACGAGGCCCGGCTCCGTCTCGTACTTCGACATCTTATCATACATGCCGATCACCTTCTCAATATGCTCGTGCCAAACCGGACCATGGGTTGAGCAGATGTAATCCAGCTCCACGCCAGCCAACTTCTTCAAGGCATTCTGAACAGGGATTCCATACTTACCCACAATGTTTGAGTAGTAGCGAACCATCTCCAGCCAGAAAGTCTCGCAGTTGATTTCCGTATCGATGATTCCGCCGTTCAGCGCACCGAAGCAACCGAACGCATCACCTGAGAAGAGCACCTTGTTCTTTGCATCGAGGGTAACCATGGTCTCTGGCCAGTGAACCATAGGGATGAGAACAAAGCTCAGCTCGTGGTTGCCCAGAGAGAGGGTTGCGCCATTCTTCACCTCTACCACGTCATCAGTTACGCCGTAGAAGCCTTCCAGCATTCCCAGGGTCTTCTTGTTGCCCACTATCTTGATGTTAGGGTAATATTTCTTGATGAGGGCGATAGAGCCGCTGTGGTCAGGTTCCATGTGGTTGATGATAAGATAATCGATTTCGCGGTCGCCAATCACCTCGTGAATATTCTCGAGGAACTGGGTGAAGAAATCAACCTCTACAGTATCTACCAGCGCGACCTTCTCATCGTCTATGATATAAGAGTTGTAGCTCACTCCGTTAGGCAAAGGCCAGAGGCCCTCAAAACGATGCTTGTTGCGGTCGTTAACGCCTACGTAATAAATTTTGTTTGTAATTTCTGTCATATCTTTTATATTTTTATAATTCCTTCTTCTTTTCTTCTCCGAATTCCTTGGAAACATAATTGTAGATGTCCTTGCAGCATTCGGTGGAGAATTCTTGAGCCGAAACAAGGAGACTGTCCCATTGCGCCTCAGATAAGCCGCGGTCGATGTCCTCGCGGGTGATTCCATCCTTGATCAGTCCGAAAACGAAACCGGCATTGAAATTATCGCCGGCTCCGATAGTGCTCACCGGTTTCATCTTCTCCGAAGGATAACTCTTGGCAAAGCCGTTCTCGGCACGAACCTCTACAGGCTCAGCTCCCTGGGTGCAGATAAACTTCTTGCAGTAGAAACTGATTTCGGCATTATAAACCTTATCCGCCTCCGGTTTCTTGTAGAGGATTCCGAAGTCCTCGTGGCTTCCGCGTACGAAATCAGCCATCTCCAGGTTCTCTATCAGATTAGGCGTAATCTTCATGATTTCGTTCTGATGAGAAGCACGGAAGTTGATGTCGTAATAAAGAATGGCGCCGTGCTCTTTCGCATACTCCAGAAAGCCGGCAACCTGAGGACGGACCACAGGATTCAGAGCGAAGAACGAACCGAAGAGCACGATGTCGCCAGGATTGATTTCCGGTGTGGCAAACTCCAGCTGGTCGTGAGGATGATCCTTGTAGAAGATGTAGTCGGCATTGTTGTTCTCGTCGAGGAAAGCCAGCGAGAGCGGCGACTTCGATTCCGGAAAGATGCTCACATTGTCAGCATTCACCCCATTATCTCTCAAAAACTGAATCACATACTCTCCTATGCGGTCGTTGCCCGCCTCGCTGATAAACGAAGCATTTACGCCCGCACGACCCAACGAGATGACTGCATTGAATGATGAGCCACCCGGTACTGCCTCTATCGGCTTGCCGCCCTTGAAGATGATGTCAAGCACGGTTTCTCCTATTCCTATTACTTTGCGCATTGTTTTTGTTGTCTATATTTTATTTTTTGGTGGCAAAGATAAGTCTTTTTGGCGATAATGCAAAATAAATGACCATTTTTTTGGATAAATTACATTTTCAGTGTAACTTTGCACCTTGAAATGAAATACAATACTTATACACTCGATAATGGACTCCGCATCATCCACCTGCCTTCAGACAGCAAGGTGGTGTATTGCGGTTACCAGATTAACGCCGGCACCCGAAACGAGGAGCCGGGCGAAGAAGGACTTGCCCACTTCTGTGAGCACGTTACTTTCAAGGGCACAGAGCGCCGCAAGGCGTGGCACATTCTCAACTGTCTGGAGAGCGTGGGAGGCGACCTGAACGCCTACACCAACAAGGAGGGCACTGTTTATTACTCCGCCATCCTCAAGGAGCACATCGCAAGAGCCGTAGATCTGCTCACCGACATCGTTTTCCATTCGGTTTATCCGCAAGCGGAAATCGACAAGGAGGTAGAGGTAATCTGCGATGAGATAGAGAGTTACAACGATTCTCCTGCCGAACTGATTTATGATGAATTCGAAAATATCATCTTCAAGGGTTCGCCGCTGGGTCACAATATTCTGGGCACAGCCGAGCAGGTTCGCTCGTTCAAGACAGAAGATGCGCTGCGCTTTACAAGAAAGCTTTACCGGCCGGATAATGCGATATTCTTCGCTTACGGAGACATTGACTTCAAGAAGCTGGTGAAGCTTATCAGGAAGGCGCTCGCAGATGATGATTCGGGCAAGGTTGCTGAAAATGCAGCGAATTCAGTGGGCAAGCTTGCTGAGGAAAAGCTCCCACAGATTTCACAGATGACACAGATTTCAGGGGATGAGAATTCTATTACTACAGAAAAATCTGTGTCATCTGTGAAATCTGTGGGACCTGAAAAATATCCATCTGTGGGACCTGAAAATTATCCATCTGTAGGGAAAGAGATTGCCGGGCAGACGATTGTGATGCAGAAGAATACGCATCAGGCTCATGTGATGATTGGAACCCGCGCCTACGATGTGAACGACAGCCGCAGAATGCCGCTCTATCTGCTCAACAATATGCTGGGCGGACCGGGAATGAATGCCAAGCTGAACCTAGCCCTGCGCGAGCACAACGGACTGGTTTACACCGTAGAGAGTACGATGGTGGCTTATGGCGATACGGGCATTTGGAGCATTTATTTCGGCTGCGATGAGCACGACGTGAAGCGCTGCCTCCGTCTGGTTCGCAAGGAACTGGATAAGTTCATGCAGAAGCCATTGAGCGATGCGCAGCTCAAGGCCGCCAAGAAGCAGATAAAGGGACAGGTAGGCGTGGCTTGCGACAACCGCGAGAACTTTGCCCTCGACTTCGGCAAGAGCTTCCTTCACTATGGCTGGGAGAAGAACGTAGACCGACTCTACGAGCAGGTGGATGAGATTACTGCCGAACAGATACAGGCCGTGGCTCAGGAGTTGTTTGATAAAGACAGGCTCACCACGCTGATTTTCAGATAATGTTGTTTTTTCAGACAAATAGCTCAAGTAATAAGAAAACAAAGAAGGCAACAACTTGGGTCGTCATGCGACTTCCCTCGTTGTTGCCTTCGTAATTTAATGAATTAAAACTGCTTTTTTCTTAAAACAACTAACAATTAACCTAAAAACTTAAACCTAAAAACCTAAAATGAAAATCTATAAAACCTAAAACGAATTCTTAACAATCTATATATGAAATCCCCAATCAGAATTTAGCACGAAAACTCTCAGGGGACAGTATGAATTTCAAATGAAAAGGAGTTTTTACTCTCCTCTCTGATTTCGGAAGCCCCTTCGGCTCCCTACTGTTTTTTTTTTACTCAGCTGTGCATTGCTGCCAGCCATTTTTTAATCTCGGCTCTTTTGGAGCCCTTCGCATGGCTAATCTCCGATTAAGCCAACTTGTTGCTAATAGCACCAACTTCAGCTACACATGCAACAACTACTGCGAAAATCATTCCTAATACTAACATAATCTTTTCCTTTCTTAAATTTGTTATCTTAAATATACAATCTTGTAGTTTTACCTAACAAAATCTTAACTCTCTTTATTTCTTACCTCCCGGAGGAGGATTTCTATGCTCTCTTAGCTTCGTAGCTTATTTGCCGCAGTTCATTCCGAGGTTCATACCTGCGCAAGCAACTACTGCGAATGCTACTACTGCTACTGTCATTATCCCGAACATGACCATAATCTTTTTCCTTTCTTTTAACCTCTTAATCAATCTCTTCGAGATTTTCCAGAAGTCTTCAACCGAATCTCAGAACCAGGTTCCGAACCGGTCTCAAACTTGTCTCGAATCGATTTCGTAAGTTATCCTTACTGAATCAATCTTTTATCCTTTTTTCTTTTTCTGGTGCAAAGGTACAACTTTTTGTGTGCGCACACAAATATTTTAGGAGAAAAGTTTCAAAAAGCCCTTTTTTCTTGATTAAGGTCAAGAACATTTACATTCTCATTACAAAAACGGGCTATTTTAAAGCTTTTGCCCTTTCAGGGCGACAGGCGTGCTGCCATTATTACCCAGGGCGGTGCCCTGGGCTAGGAGCTTCTGCCCTTTCAGGGCGTGCTGCTAAAACGTGAGGGGCGTGGCATTTCACCACGCCCACTCCTTTATCACCGCTACGCAGCCACTCCTGGCGTTCCGTAGTGCCCATACTTGGCGATGAAACGGGCGGTCTTGGTGAAGGTGCCGTCCTCGTTCTTCATGATGAAGCCACGCTTCTTCCAGTTGCACAGCAGGATGGCAAGTTTCGTCTTGGTGCCATGAACCTGACAGATGTTCTGAATCTCAGTCTTGTCAAAGGTGTCATGAACGTAGAGAAGAAGATTGCTCACACCGGGAGTATGACACACAGAGCGGCTGTCTGCATCTATCGCCTCCTGCATCTGATTGCCAAAGAAACGCATCTTGCACCACAAATCATACTTCACGCTCCATACGATGAAATCCTCTATCGCCTTCTCCCACTTCTCGCCATTCGCCAGATAAAGCACCATCGCGCGGCGGAAACCATTCGCCAGACCACGCTTGGCAAACTCGGCGTAAGGCTTGTTGTAAGCCAGCTGAGCCATCTCCATAATCTCATTCTCCAGGCGCTCGATAAGCTGGCGAGCCTTACGGCACTCCTTGAAACCTCTGGCTGCGTTCAGCTGCTGGATGTAAGGAGAAAGCTGCGACTTGAACTGCGCATCATAACTGCCCACCTCCGGACGCGGAGCGAAATCGGGACGGATGATGGTGGCGAGCGACAGGCGGCTCACGGCTCCATCAGCCACCTCACGAACCGAGAAGAACTTCTGCGTAACGGCAATGGTGCTCGAAGCATTCCAGTTGAAGCGGGTCTTTACGCGGGCTGTAACGCTCTTGGTTCCTACTCGCTCCTGGCCGTCCTCTGAATTGTCCCAGCAGAGGCGAATCAGCTGGCTAGGGTCGTTAAACTTCCTGAGCATGTCTACCTCGTCCATCTTGCAATAGAGATAAGCATCGCCAGCCTTCTGTACATCGTCGAGACGCTGGATGTAGGCAGCGCGGGTAAGGTCGGGCGAAACGATGCGGATGCAGATGTCTTCCGGGCGCACAGGCTTCTTCTTGTTGTCGCCCATGGTATTCACCTCGTCCTTCCAGTCCTGCTCCTTCTGGCGGTTCACCTTATCCATCTGAACCAGGTCTTCGATGATGCAGTCGATAGGTCCGTTGACGAGCGATTTGCCTGACGACATGGCTGCAATGAGCAGATTCATCATCGCCGCCTCGTGCACCTGATTATCCGTGTAGCGGAAGGTTACGCCCTTAAGATGAGCGGCAAGCGCAGGGAAGACCGCCATTGCCACAGCCGCCTTGAAATCGGCAGGCACCTTGCTGGTGAGCAGCTTGATGAGCTTAGGCAGCTTGGCTGGCAACTGAGGAGGAACATCGGCATAGATTCCCGCCTTCTCGGTGGCCTGCTTGGCAAGATGATTCTTGCGGGCAGTCTCTACAGCCTGCTTTACCAAATCCGGAATCGCGGTAGATTGCGCCACCTTGCAGGCATTCTCTACGGTGGCGAACGCCTTCGCCTCGTCTTCGCCAAAGGTTTCTATTACCTGCTTGATCCAAGCCGCCTCACTATTACAGATGTATCTTAGCAGGCAGGCTTCACGATAGATGAAGTTGTTGCGGTTGCCGTGGACAGGAGCGCCGCCCATCAGCTCTACCAGCGCCTTCACAATCTCCCCGTAAGGAACGCCGTCGTAAGTCTGCTCATACTGCACGGCATTGGCAGCCCGTCTCGCCTTCTCCTCCTCGCTCTCGATGGGTTCGAAATCTACGGTTGGAGCAGAAGATGCATTCTGAAATGCCTGACTCTGAGAAGATGCATTCTGAGAGGCTCCTGACCGGGCTGAATCTACATCCAGCGGACGGCCGTCTATATCCAGTCCTCTCTTGCGGTAAGCCTCACGGTATTCAGCCACGTCTTCCTTATCCAGGCGTTTGTACCAGTCGTCGGCAGTATAAATCTGGCTTGCCGCATCGGTGATGAAGATGATGCGCTCCGGGGTTACGCAGCTAGGGTCTTCGGTGGCGTGGATGAGTTTGCAGAAGGCGCTCTGAGCCTCAGCGATAGTCATTCCTACCGGGATGCGGATATCGATGTGGGCCTTGTTGCGGGCTGAGCGCTCGATGTGGAGCACCTTTCCCTTCCAGAGTTCGATGTCTTCGGCTGAGAAGATTTTCTCTCTGAAGAGCTTCTCTGTAGGCTCATCAAACATTCCGTTCAGCAGTAAAGCTTTCTTCACCGCTGGCTCAACCTCCTCAGGATTATCAATGTCTACGGTTGTCTGGAAGGTGAAGGCCTCCGGGTCGATGAATTTCTGGGCGCGATGGTCTTCGAGGAAGTGGAAGTAGTGAGGTGAGCGGAAAGGCAGCTGCTTCTTGAGGTCAGTAATCTTGCGGTCGAGCTGCTGGTAAGTCTCTCCCGCCTTCATCTCCTCCTGCATCATCTGGTTCTGCTGGGCGGTGAGGTCACGGATCTGACCAACGAGCTGTGCGAGCCAAGGCTGCTTGGTGAGTTCGGTGTAGTAATCGAGGAGATGGGATGAAATCTGTCCCATGTTCGCTCTGCGGTTAGGGTTCATTGCGATGATGCGGCTGCTGAGCTGCTTGCATTCATCAAAGGTTAATGATTTTTGTGTCATAAATCTATATTTTTTTTAGTTGTAATAGACAGGCTCTTTTTGCAGAAACCTGCCGCCTTCCATTCTGAAAAGCGGTGCAAAGATAAACAAAAAAAAAGCCGTTTGCAAGTTTTTTCTGGGTTAAAAAAGCAGGGGTATAAAGAGGGGTATAAAAAGGTATAAAAGTATAAACAAAGGGTATAAGAGGGGTATATTAATACCCCGCTAGCTACCATCACTCGCCATCATCTCGTCATCTTTCATGGTGTTCGAGGTTGGCACTTTCTCATCCACCAGTTTCGGCAAGATTTCCCTCAAGTTCACATTCTCCGAACTGGCTGTTGTTCCCATAATCATCTTGAAAGCATTCACAATATCACAATAACGATTGAATCTTTCCTTGCTTACCGAGCCCAACTCACCTGAATCAAGTTTCCACCATTCCAGAGCCGCATATTCGAAAGGTGCAGATTTCGCCTGCGTAAGATCCTTCCATTTGCAGAGCGGAGCACGCTCCGTATTCTCCGGAGGTAGTTTTTCATACAGGTGGGCCAGATGTTTGCAGAAGGCTGTAGGAGCTCCCATATCGAATAGCCCCCACCCGTTTAAGAGTCGGAACACAGGGAACCAGTCGGATTGCTTTTTCACCAGCAATTCAGGACAGCCTTTTTTCTTATAAACCGCTATCTTCAGAATTACCAAATCAGCCAGTTCCATGAATTTTTCTTTCTTCACTTCGTTTGAAGGCTTGGCACCCACCGCCTTCATCGCCTTCATCGACTCCTCATCGCCGTGCTTGCCCCACTGCTTCACATCGTCCACCCTGCCGTTCATAATCATCAGCACGATGCCCGAGAGCAACTGGAGCATCTTCTTTCTTGGCACACGCTTATAGAACACCTGACGGAGGAAATCTACAGGGTCGGCCTTGAATGTTGGGTAGAGATTGTGGGGGAAGGCGTGCAGCTGCTGTTCTATGGCGTCCAGCTGGTCTTTATAATCGTAGGTGCCCGTCTGCTTCTTCTTGATGGCATTCGGGGCTTCTACGAAGAAAGAATAGGCCGCACGCTCGCGGTAAGCCGAACTGGTGATGAATCCCATCTCGGTAAGCAAAACGGCCCGGAGTCGCTGCAGTTCCTCATCGTCTATCTGCTCCAGCTTATGAAGAATGCGGCTTCTGGCCTGCGTCATTTCGCGGGAATAATCGCTGCGCTGGATTTCGAGGAAACTGCTGAGCCGCTCTCTTGCCTCAGAAAGGCAATCGGTAAGCTCCTCGCGCAGCATCGCCTCAGTTTCTGCATCAAGAGAACGGTTCTCTGCCTCAGAAGAGGTTTTATCGGATGCAAAAGAGGAGTTATTGGATGCAGAAGAACCTTTATCCGAAGCGCCTTCAGAGAGCGTATTCCTGAGGCGGATGATGCTGTTGATGACGCCTTCGAGCATCATGGTGCAGTCGCTGAAGCGGGTGAGCTGTTCGATGGGCAGCACAGGACCGGAGTATTGCCAGTCATCATAAATCTTATCATCATATATTTCGCGGCGCGCCTGCTCCATCTCCTCATCAGAAACATCAGAGAGCGCCCTCACCATGAGCTGCAATCCAGCCTTATCGCCCTCGTTCTTGCTGTTGCAGCCTATGCAGCGGGTGCGCAGGTTCCGCTCCTTACGGGCGATGATGAGGGCGCGTACGTCCTCGCCTTCCAGGGCTGAAACATAGCCTATGAGCTGCTGTTTGTCATAAGCTTTCACCGCCAGCATGTCGAAGGTGTTGGCGTCATCGGGCACGAGGCAGATGGTTCTCCCCTCTGCTTCTTTAGCATACTCTACCTCATGGCCTTTCACGTCATTATGGGTGAGTCCTACGATATGGAATGTGAGATTCTTCATTTTATGTTGTTATTATTGTTTTTACGTTTGTTTGCAGTCAGGTTACAAAAGTAAGGTTTTTCGATGAAACCACCAAGCATTCTTGTTTAAATTTCCTAAAAGAGGGGACAGAGAAGCCGAGGGGGTTAACAGGGTTAACAGTTAACAGCCGTTTTTTGCATGGCCCCCTCGCGTACCTTATTATATAATAATATATATATACTTATTTTTATATAAGTGTGTGGATGGAAGTATGCATTTTTGGGGTGTTAACTGTTAACCTGTTAACCTTTTGCTCTCAGAGCGCCCCTCTTCCATCAGAAATGCGTTCTCTCCCGATACTTGTTAAAGATGGCTGGCTGAGCCTTGGCAGGAAAAAGCTCAAACGCCCTGCTACAGCCCGTTTTACGGGCTTATATGATGGCTAGAGAGAGGCATAAATGATGGCTGAAAGGGGGCTAAATGATGCCTCACGAGGGGGATGGATCATGCATCGCGAGGGAAGAAATGTTGCGTCGCGACGGAACAGGGAATGCATCGCGATGCAGAAAAAAGGGCTTTTTAGAGCGGAAAACCATGAGTTGCGGGGCAGAAAACTATGAGTAAGTTTTGTTAACGGGAGGGAAAACAACAAGGCGATACTCTTCTCTTATAGGAAGAATATCGCCTCGTTGCCTTCATTAAAAAGGAGGTCAAGGATGCTCATATTGGGCTGAAAACCGTATTTCTGCTCGTAAACCTGGTAATAGCGCTTCGACTCGAATTCGGGGTCAGGGAGCGGTTTCTTGGGACGAATCGCATCGCGGAAATCCTTGATTTCATTCTCTGCTCCCATTTCTTCACGCTGAATGTACTCTTCGGTAACCGAAATCCTGGGACGGATGTCGAGGAGTTCTATCATCTTCTCTGTAGTCTCCATGTTGAAATCGAAGAGGAACTCGTATTTCTTCTCGTAGAAAGGGCGGATGTCGTCCTGATAATACTCGAAGAAAGGGCTCTCGCCATAGGCGGAAAGGAGCGCATTCCAGTGCACGTGGCGCCAGTTGGCGTGGTCGGAGATGCGTATGTCCTTCATCGACAGAGAGATGTCGTGATTGGTGGGGATGGTGAGCGAGAGGGGGCCGTTGGTGGTAGGGATGATCATACGGTTACGATAGGTTTGCTTGATAAAGCTCTCGTGGCGCTCTATCAGGCATTCATCGTAGCGGTTCAGCTTCTGGTACCACTGGATGGGGCCGAAATATGTGGAAGAAAGAAGGGCTTTCAATTTCTGCTTTGTTATGAAGGGTTAATGATGAAGAGGGGGACGAGCGATGGAATCGCTCGGAACGGAGACAGACGGGGGGACAAGCTTCCGGCGGGGCTCCAGGATGCGGCAAGCTGAAGCGAGGGGCAGCGGGGCTCTAAGCAGCGGCGAGGAGCACGAGAGAGCGAGGAGCGGCAGCGCAAGGGAGCTAGAACAGCTTATGGGCTTTGCCTATCATCTGGTGCTTGTGGACGAGCTGCTGGCCGGTTGGCGTCTTCAAGAGATAGAAGCGGCAATCCTTACAGCCGCAGCGCTTGCAGCAGATGGTTGGAATGACGAACTGCACGGTGTCGATGCGCAGCGTATCACCCGGAAGCTTCTCTATCCTGCCTATGAAATGAGACTCGAAGACGCGCTTGCGGTGCTGGTTCTTGGGCTGGTAAACCACCGTATCGGTGAATACAACCACATCGCCACGCCCGAAATTTTCGCAGTCAATCCTGTTCACTATCACCCGGTTGCCTGCCTTCAGCTGGGGCGGAAGCCCACCCTGAGGCACCGAGAAGATAGTGAAAACATAGGTGCGCACTGCCCAAGCCAGAAGCAGCGACAACACCAATGCTATTAGGAATTTGACGGCAGTCTTCAATTCTTATTTCTTTTTCTTACTTAATATTGTCTACAAAAGTGAAGAGGCGATTCCAACGGATGCCCGAGAAGCCCGGATGATCTGGGCTGTGGCTCCACCAGATGAAGATAGGCTTGCCCACGATATGGTCCTCAGGCACGAAACCCCAGTAGCGGCTGTCGGCTGAGTTGTGGCGGTTGTCGCCCATCATCCAGTAGTAGTCGAGCTTGAAGGTGTAGCTCTTCGCCTGCTTGCCGTTGATGAAGATGCGGCCAGCGTTGTCTACCTTCAGGTCGTTGCGCTCGTAAACCTTGATGCAGCGCTCGTATACAGGCAGATTCTTCAGCGTCAGAGCGATGCTCTCGCCCTTCTTCGGAATCCATACCGGACCGTAATTATCTCTTGTCCAGCCGGTATAGGCGTTGAGCGGGTAGAGATCGCCATAGGTTGCATCCGTATTGATAGAGATGCTCTCTACGAGGTTTCTGTTCGCCTTCAGCTCCATGTAAGCCTTCTTGGTGAGCGGAATCACGCCACTCTGATTATACATCAGCAGGTCTTCGTTGGTGATTCCCAGCTCATCGGCAAGGTCGATTGGGAACTCGCCCTTGAGCTTCATCTTATAAGTATACTGCACGTTATCAGGCTCCTTATTCGCCTTTCCGTTCAGATAAACGATGCGGTTCTTGATCTGCAGGGTCTGACCAGGCAAGCCCACGCAGCGCTTTACATAGTTCTCGCGGCGGTCGGTAGGACGGCTGATGATGTCGCCATATTCGCCCGGCATGCTGCTGATGTAGTTGCGGCCTGTAGCATAAACCTGCTCAAAATAATGGCGCTGCTGCAATGGGTTCATCGCGCGCACATCCTTTTCCTGTCCGTTCTGCTGCATCAGCTGGTCGCCGATGCTGTAAACCATCTGGTAGTAATCATTCGCCTGATAGCGCTCCTCATTGACGAGCGTATCGCCTGCAGGATAGTTGAACACCACGATGTCATTGAGTTTCACGTTGCCCAAACCCTTTACGCGGCGGTAATCCCAGTGAGGCCACTCTATGTAGCTCTTTACGTTGACCAGCGGCATGGTGTGCTGGGTGAGCGGCATGGTGAGCGGAGTTTCAGGGATGCGAGGACCGTAGCTTACCTTACTCACGAAGAGATAATCGCCCGTAAGGAGACTCTTTTCGAGAGAGGAAGACGGAATGACGTAGTTCTGGAAGAAGAAGAGGTTGATGAAATAAACCGCTACGAGCGCAAACACCAGCGCATCTACCCAGCTCATGATGAAGCGCACAGGGCCTTCCTCATCCTTCCACCACTGCCAGTGAATCTTCTTGGTGATGTAAACGTCGAAGATGAACGGAACCACAATGAGTCCCAGCCAGCTTTCTACCCAAACCAGAAAGAGGAGATAGAGGGCGAGAACCACTGCGAACTTCGCCCACTGTACCTTCATATTGAGTTTTTGTTTCTGCTTGTCTATCATAACTTCTGCTTAGAACTTAAATAAATCTGATGTGGTGAGCAAGCCGGAATGGTTGGCTGTGAACTCAGCTGCGAGAACGGCTCCCAGGGCGAAACCCTTGCGAGAATGGGCGCTGTGCTCGATGGTAATCATATCAGCATCGCTGTCATACATCACGGCGTGGATTCCTGGAACCTCGCCATCGCGTACGCAGTTGATGACCAGGTCTTCATCAGTAATGTTTGCATCACCCTCATCGTGATGACCATCCTCAGTCCAGTAAGTAACGCCACGCTTCCAGTCCTTCTTTCTGTCGATGTTGTCGATGATTTCCTCGGCAAGGGTGATGGCTGTTCCAGATGGCGCATCGAGCTTATGAACGTGGTGGGTTTCCTGCATGCATACAGAGTACTGTGGGAAACCATTCATGATTTTAGCCAGATAGCGGTTTACGGCAGAGAAAATGGCCACACCGATGCTGAAGTTAGAGGCCCAGAAGAGGGTCTGCTTACCATCGGCGCAGAGTTTCTCCACGTCTTCCTTATGGTCTTTCATCCAACCTGTAGAACCTGAAACCACCTTCACGTTGTGAGAGAAAGCCTTCAGATAGTTGCCGTAGGCGGCAGTAGGGTTGGTAAACTCAATGGCAACATCGGCAGAGCAGAACTCCGGGCTGTCGATGTCTTGAGGGTTATTCACGTCAATCTTACATACGATTTCGTGGCCACGCTGCAGGGCGATCTCCTCGATCATGTGTCCCATCTTTCCGTAGCCGATCAAAGCAATTTTCATCTTTATCTATTTTTTATTTGTTCTTACTTTTTGTTCTATTCGGCAAAAAAAATGCAAATGAGCGCAATGAAAGCTTGCTTTCAAATTGCCGAGTGCTGCTTTTTTTATGCAAAAATACACATTTTTCTTCGAAAAACCTTGAAAAATCCTTGTTATTATAATAATAAATAGAAAATTTTGGTTATTTTTGCAGTGATTTAAGGCTTTTAGCCTCATTTAGTAACTAAAAAAGAGAAAATTATGAGCAGATATATTTTTGAGACAAAGATGGAAGTAAGAGATTATGAGTGCGATATTGAGGGCATCGTGAACAATGCCAACTATCTGCACTACATGGAACATACCCGCCATCTCTTTCTGAAGGAATGCGGCCTCAGCTTTGCCGAAATGCACAACAAAGGCGTGGATGCAGTGGTGGCGAGAATGAACCTGCAGTATAAGGTTCCGCTGCAATGCGATGATGAATTCTTCTCACGTCTGTGGCTGGAGAAGCAGGGCGTGAGATATGTTTTCCATCAGGACATCTTCCGTGCCAAGGACGAGAAACTCTGCCTCAAGGCAACCGTAGAACTCGTCTGCCTCATCAACGGAAAGCTGGGCAACAGCGAGGACTACGACAAGGCATTCGAGAAGTTTTTTAAGTGAAGAGTGAAGAACGAAGAGTGAAGAATTCAATTGTCTTGCAGCAATGGAGTTCACCCTGCATTCTATCCCTCTCGGAACAGCTGGAGTTAACAGGTTAACAGTTAACAGTTGATTTTTCAATACCCCTTCCGCACACGAGCGAAAAAACTTGCACCATCAAAGGACAAGCATCAAGCTTGCGATTCCTGCAAAAGGACAAGCATCAGAACTTGCGATCCGAAAGAGGCAATCCTATAAATCCATAAACCCTATAAAGCCGAAACATTATGGAGCAACTCCTTCATTATGTGTGGAAGCACAAGCTCTTCCCACTCTCTCCGCTCACCACCACCTGGCACCAGGCTGTGGAAGTAATTGACCCCGGACTGCACAACCGCAATGCAGGGCCCGATTTCTTCAATGCCAAAATCAAACTCAACGGAACCCTATGGGTGGGAAACGTGGAGATTCACGACAAGGCAAGCGACTGGTATGTACACGGACATGATAAGGATGAACGCTACGACAACGTTATCCTGCACGTTTGCGGAACCATCGATGTAGAAGCCAAGAACTCGAAAGGCGAGCCCCTCGTGCAGTTGCAGCTCGACATCCCCGAAAACATATCGAAACATTATCAGGAGCTGCTGAGCATCGACCAGTATCCTCCCTGCTACCAGATTATCCCATCGCTCACCCGCCTTACCGTACACAGTTGGATGAGCGCCCTGCAAACCGAGCGCTTATCGCAGAAAACCGATGCGATAGAGGCGCGCGTGAAGCAATGTAACGGCGATTGGGAAAACGCCTACTTCGTGACCCTGGGGCGCAACTACGGGTTCGGAATCAACGGCGACGCCTTCGAGCAGTGGGCCTACCATCTGCCGCTGAGAGCCGTAGACCATCATCGCGACGACCTCTTCCAGATAGAAGCCATCTTCCTGGGGCAAGCCGGACTGCTGGAACTGAACACCATTCCCGAAAGATATCAGAAAGACGCACTGAACGACGGCTATTTCTCCCGATTGAGGAACGAATATCTCTATCTCTCGCATAAATTCTCGATGCAACCGATGGATTACAAGCAGTGGCGCTTCCTGCGCCTGCGTCCGCAGAACTTCCCTCACATCCGCATCTCGCAGTTAGCCAATCTTTATTATAACCGCCGTGCGGGACTGAGCCAGCTGCTCGAGGCAAGCACGGTGAAGGAGGCGAAGCAGGTGCTCTCAACCAGCGTTACGGAGTATTGGGAAACCCATTATACCTTCGGCAGCACGAGCATCCGTAACGAGAAGCACCTCTCCCCTTTCTCGCTCAATCTGCTCATCATCAACACCGTGGTTCCCATCCTCTTTGCCTACGGCAGGCACCGGGGCGAGGAGAAATACTGCGACCGCGCCTTCGACTTTCTGGAGGAGCTGAAGGCCGAGAATAACCACATAGTAAGGATGTGGAAGGAATGCGGTCTGCCGGTGGAGAACGCTGGGGATAGCCAGGCGCTCATACAGCTGAAGAAGGAATACTGCGACAGGAAGGAATGCCTGAGGTGCAGGATAGGTTACGAATACTTGAAAAGATAAAGATTATGGCTGATCAACAGGAAATACTGAACACCATCCTCCTGACAAGGCTCAATTACTTCAGCCTGGCAGGAATGCTGGAGCTATACAGAAAGGTAGGCTCCGCCACGCTCATCCTGGAGCATAAGAACAACCTCCGAGACATCCTCCCCGATGCCTCGGATAAACTCGTGAGCGCTATCCAGAACTGCGAAGAAGCCCGAAAACGCGCAGAGGAAGAACTGGAGTACGACATACGCTACGGAATAGAACCCATTCCGATGAACGACGACCGCTATCCGCAACGCCTCAAAGACTGCGATGACGCACCTCTCATCCTCTTCTATAAAGGCAACGCCAACCTCAACCAGCAGCGCGTCATCAACATCGTAGGAACCCGCCACTGCACGCCTTACGGCGAAGACCTCATCCGCCGCTTCATCACCGACCTGAAGCAGCTCTCGCCCAACGTGCTTATCATGAGCGGACTTGCCTACGGAGTGGATATCGTGGCGCACCGCCAGGCACTCGCCAGCGGCTACGAAACCATAGGTGTGCTGGCTCACGGTCTGGATGACCTCTACCCCCGTCAGCACCGGGAAACGGCGGCAAGAATGATAGAACAGGGCGGACTGCTCACCGAATTCCTTACCCGTACAAACGCTGATAAGATAAACTTCGTGCGCCGCAACCGCATCGTAGCGGGAATGTCGGATGCCTGCATCCTGATAGAGAGCGCAGCTCACGGCGGCGGTCTCATCACCTGCGATATTTCGCAATCCTACGGTAGGGACGTCTTCACCTTCCCGGGCAGGATAGGTGATTACTACAGCGAGGGCTGCAACAACCTGATACGCAACAACGGCGCCACGCTCATCACCAGTGCCGAGGACTTTGTGAAGGACATGCGCTGGCAGGATGACGCCACCCTGATGCGAGCCAAGCAGCAAGGCATCGAGCGCAGCCTCTTCCCCGAGTTATCAACAGAAGAAGAGCTCATCGTCAGCATCCTCTCAAAGACAAACGACCTGCAGATCAACATCATCAGCGTGAAGTCGAACATCGACATCTCCCGCCTCACCTCCCTCCTCTTCCAGATGGAAATGAAAGGAATCATCCGCACCCTGGCAGGGGGAATGTATCATCTTTTGAAGTGAATCAAAGGAGGAGTTAAGGAGTTAAAGGGAGTTAAGGAGTTAAGACAACAGTTATGAGATACTCATGTTTTTTTGTATATCATGGCAAATTCTCATAAAAAAAGTGTAACTTTGCAACCGAAATTTTGGAGAAGGAATATCAAGGATTATCATTTTCGAAGCATTTGTCTTAACTCCTTTAACTCCTTAACTCCTTTAACTCCTCATAAAACGATGAAAATAGGTAATATAGAATTTGGGCCTCAGCCCCTCTTCCTCGCTCCGATGGAAGACGTAACAGATATTGGCTTTCGCATGCTCTGCAAGCGATTCGGAGCCGCCATGGTTTATACTGAGTTCGTATCGGCGGAAGCCTTGGTGCGAAGCATCAAGAGCACCGTCAGCAAGCTTACGATAAGCGATGAAGAGCGCCCTGTGGGCATTCAGATTTACGGCAGAACCACAGAGGACATGGTGGAAGCTGCCAAGATCGTGGAACAGGCGAAGCCGGATGTGATTGATATTAACTTCGGTTGCCCGGTGAAGAAAGTTGCAGGAAAGGGTGCAGGAGCCGGAATGCTCCGCAATATTCCGCTGATGCTGGATATTACAAGAGAGGTGGTAAAGGCGGTAAACGTGCCCGTAACCGTGAAAACCCGATTGGGATGGGATTGCGAGAACCTCATCATCACCGACCTTGCCGAGCAGCTACAGGATTGCGGAATCCAGGCGCTCACCATCCACGGCAGAACCCGTAGCCAGATGTACACCGGAGAAGCCGACTGGAGCCTCATCGGAGAGGTGAAGAACAATCCCCGCATCCATATTCCTATCATCGGCAACGGCGACATTACGACCCCAGAAGAAGCCAAGCTTGCCTTCGAAAGATACGGCGTAGATGCGGTAATGATTGGCCGCGCCACCTTCGGAAGGCCATGGATTTTCAAGGAAATCCGTGATTATCTGGATAATACGGGTGCTGCCCCATTAACCATAGATGAGAAGATTGACCTCCTGGAGGAGCAGCTCCGCATCAACGTAGAGCGCATCGACGAGTACAGAGGCATTCTCCACACCCGTCGCCACCTTGCTGCCTCCCCTATCTTCAAGGGTATTCCCGATTTTCGCCAGACGAGAATCGCCATGCTGAGAGCCACGACTGTGGAGGAACTAACTGGGATTCTGAAAGAATGTAGGGAGAGAATCAAGGCAATAGAATAATAAAAGTATATAAGTAAAGGGAGATTCCAACGATGATGGTTGGAATCTCCCTTTTAATTTATTTTTTATATGACAACAAAATTATCTCATACCTGCCTTTTCCAAAATGCTGCGAGCCATTACACAAAAGGGATGTTCTTCGATATTTTTGAATCCCTTAAAATTGCGCTCGGCCTCTTCTGCATGGCGCAAAAACTCTTTTGCTTCTTTACCATGCAATGTTGGTATTGCTTTGATTGCTGTTGCCATAATCTTATCTCCTACTAATCATTATGTCAACTGCCAACCTGTAACAAAGTTAACAGGTTAACAGTTAACAGTTGTTTTTCTATACTTCTACCTGAAATTGAAGAAACCTAGCTTCCTCAAATTATAGAGAGGGGGCTTTACTTCTTCAATATCGAAGCACCTTCGAGCAGGGCGAGTGCCTTGTTCTCGTTCTCCTCCATGATTTCACGCTCTCCCGGACCCTTGTCGTTGATTCCGCAGAGGTGCAGGATGCCATGGATGATGACGCGATGGAGCTCATCATCGTAGGTCTTGCCAAACTGCTCGGCATTGGTGCGGACCGTATCCAGCGAAATCACGATGTCGCCGTTAATCACATCATCCTCATCGTAATCGAAGGTGATGACATCGGTATAGTAATCATGACCCAGATACTCGTTGTTTACTTCGAGAATCTTCTCGTCATCCACAAACATATAGCCAATCTCACCCACCTTGCGGCCATGAGTGGCAGCTACCTTGCGAATCCAGGCACTCGTATCACGCTTCTTGATCTTTGGCATTTTCACGCCGTCTACATTGTATGTTATCATACGCTTCTTCCTCCTATTTTTATTTTATTTTTGGTAAAAATTCATCTACTTCTCTTCCGAAGAATCTCAGCTCCCTGACCAGCGTTGAGCTGATGCTGCTGTATCTTGGGTCTGAAAACAGCAGGATGGTTTCTACGCCGCCCAACTGCTTATTGATGTCAGCCTGCTCTCTTTCGTACTCGAAATCCTTGGCAGAACGGACGCCACGAACCAGAAACCTGGCTCCCAGGCGATGCGCCAAATCGATGGTGAGATCATCGTAAGAAACCACCTCCAGGCGATAACCCTTAGATGCATCCTCCGCATCCACAAGTTCCGAACATTCCTTCGGGAAAACAGCCTTGATATCCTCCACACGCTTCGAGATTTCCTCGCTGGCGTGCTTCAGCTTGCTCACCGCCACTGCAATCACGAGCTTGTCGAACATCGGCAAGGCACGCTCGGCAATGTTCTGATGTCCTATCGTAAATGGGTCGAATGTACCCGTAAAAATCCCAATCTTCATAAATGTTTATCCTTTTACGGCGCTAGCCCTAATTCAACATTTAACATTCAACATTACTCAAACAAGTCTCCCTGCATAATATTGCTTGTATACGGATTTCTGCCGAGATGCTCGTAGGCAAGCGGCGTTGCCATTCTGCCTCGCGGCGTGCGCTTGATGAAACCCTCCATGATGAGGAACGGCTCGTAAACCTCCTCTACGGTGCCGCCATCCTCGCCTATTGCCGTGGCAATGGTGCTTACGCCTACCGGACCACCACGGAACTTGTCGATGATGGTGGTGAGAATCTTATTATCAATCTCGTCCAAGCCATACTGGTCGATGTTGAGTGCCTTGAGCGCCATCTGGGCAATATCGTAAGTGATGGTTCCGTTGCCCTTTACCTGGGCAAAATCACGCACTCTTCGCAGCAGGGAATTGGCGATACGAGGGGTTCCGCGCGAACGGCGGGAGATTTCCACAGCCGCCTCATCCTCTATCGGCACCTTCAGGAGCATCGCACTTCGCTTGATAATCTTCTGAAGCGTAGCCGGGTCGTAATATTCCAGATGCAGATTGATTCCGAAACGGGCACGGAGAGGAGCTGTAAGCAGACCGCTTCTCGTTGTTGCTCCCACGAGGGTAAACGGATTCAAGTCTATCTGGATGCTTCGAGCCGAAGGACCCTTGTCTATCATGATATCGATGCGGTAATCCTCCATCGCCGAATAGAGATACTCCTCTACCACAGGCGAAAGTCGGTGGATTTCATCGATAAAGAGCACATCGTTGGGCTCCAGCGAGGTAAGGATTCCTGCCAGATCGCCCGGCTTATCAAGCACAGGACCCGATGTAATCTTGAATCCTACGCCCAGTTCGTTGGCAATAATATTGCTCAGCGTGGTCTTACCCAATCCCGGCGGACCATGGAGGAGCGTATGGTCGAGCGGTTCGCCACGATATTTGGCAGCCTCAACAAAGACCTCGAGATTTTCCACCACGCCATTCTGTCCGCTGAAATCAGAAAACTTCAACGGGCGCAGCGCCTTCTCGAATTCCTTTTCGGCAGGCGAAACCATTTCTTGTCTTATATCAAAATCTTCGTTCATTCTATGACTATTATCGATAATATGGGTGCAAAGTTACACATTTGTTGCGGAATTAAAGAAGAAAAGCCGAATTATTTTGCCCATGATTTTGCACAATCCCAAAAGATTCGTGCAGATTTGCAAGCGCTACCCTGTAAAAATGTTATAATTTATCATTTTCTTGCGGAATAATTTGTTTATCCGATAGAAAAGACGTACTTTTGCACTCGATATTGAAAGCGAGGAAAGAAATAAATAAGAGAGAAATATCAGGATTTTAAAAGAAATAGAATTATGCTTAAGTTATTTCAAGGGCTCAGCAAGCTGCTGGCCAATTACACATCTATCTTCGTGATAGGTGTTGCAGTGTTCACATTCTTCTTCCCACATACCTTCGACTGGGTGCGCGGAACTACTCAAACCGTCATTCTCGGCATCATCATGCTCACTATGGGTCTGACCTTGACCACCAACGACTTCAAGATTCTGGCCCAGCGCCCGCTGGATGTCTTCATCGGAGCCTGTGCCCAGTTTATCATCATGCCTGGCGTGGCTTACACCCTGGTTCATGTGTGGCATCTTGACCCAGCCCTGGCACTCGGAATCCTGCTGGTAGGTTGCTGTCCGGGCGGCGTTTCGAGCAACATCATGAGTTATCTGTGTCATGGCGACGTAGCTTTCTCTGTAGGAATGACCTGCGCCTCTACCATTCTTGCACCAGTGATGACTCCGCTGCTGATGAAGATTACGGCAGGCGAGATTATCCATGTAGATGCTGTGGGAATGTTCATCAACATCCTCATCGTAACGATTATTCCTGTAGCCATCGGCTGCGCCCTCAACTATATTTACGGCAAGAAAGACTGCTTTCCTACCATCCAGAGTCTGATGCCGGGCATCAGCGTTACGTGTCTGGCAATCATCGTAGGCGGTGTGATTTCTACGGTTCATGATGACCTCGTAGCCCGCGGCTTATCGCTTTTCCTCTGGACTTTCGCCGTGGTTTTCTGCCACAACACGCTGGGCTATCTTCTCGGTTGGCTTGCCGGCAAATGTGCCGGATTCAATACCGCCAAGAAGCGTACCATCAGTATTGAGGTCGGCATGCAGAACGCCGGTCTTGCCACGGTACTTGCCGGCAACTTCTTCGCAGCCCAGCCCCTCGCTGTATTGCCTTGCGCCATCAGCTGCGCCTGGCACAGCATTTCCGGCACCATCCTTGCCGGAATCTATCTGAAATGGGACCATCTGCATGAGAAGAAGTAAATGAATTCGGAAAAGGATTTATGAATTCTAACAGAAGCAAAGATTGAGCAGCACGCCCTGAAAGGGCAGAAGCTCCTAGCCCAGGGCAGCGCCCTGGGTATAATGGGGATATAACGAAGTCGCCCTGTAAGGGCAAAAGCTTTCAAATACGAAGCTTTTGCCCTTACAGGGCGTTTTGTTGGTTGTATGTTTAACCCAGGGTGTTACCCTGGGCTAGGAGCTTCTGCCCTTTCAGGGCGTATTACTTAAAACTCACCTTACGGGGTTAACAGTTAACAGCCGATTTTGGATAATTACTTCCCCGTAGTCAGCAGCTGCACGGCGCGCTGAACTATCTCGTTTGTCTCGTTCCAAACCTGGAAGTATTGGCTCATATCCCAGATATCTCTTGCAACAAGGGCTTTCAGCTGCAGGGCGAGGTATTTCTTCGTCTGAATTAATTCAGCCTCATCCTTTGGCTCTATCTTCTCCTTCTTGCCCTCGGCGATAATGCCTTCTATCAGCGAAGAAGGAACCTCGTAAGTGGCGAGGAACTTATCGAAATCCTTATACTGGCTCTTCAGCTCCTTACGATGCGCATCGATGAACTTCAGACTGTGGTTGATGACGATACTCCTGGCTGCCAACTGACGGTGCATCTTGGTGTACTTGGTTGTATCCAGCGGAACGAAATAATCTGGCATGATTCCACCACCACCATAAACTACACGATGCTTGCGCAAGGTGTAATACTTCAGACTGTCTGAAAGATGGATGCTGTCCTGATTGGTGAACTCGCCATGCTTGTAACGCTTGTCCAAATCCATCGCATAATCCAACCTGTCACCTTTCTTATAAGGCTTCTGGATGCATCTGCCGCTAGGCGTATAGTAATGGGCAATAGTGAGACGAATCTCGCTGCCATCATCGAAGGTCAGCGGACGCTGCACCAATCCCTTGCCGAAGGTTCTGCGACCAACCACTACGCCACGGTCCTGATCTTGGATGGCTCCGGAAACAATCTCGGCGGCAGAAGCGGTAAACTCATTGGTGAGCACCACCACCTTGCCCTTGCGCCATCTGCCGTTAGCCTGCGCCTTATATTCCTGACGAGGCGCAGCACGACCGCTGGTATAAACGATGAGATCGCCCTTCTGCAGGAACTCGTTGGCAATCTGAGCCGCAGCCTGAAGATAGCCTCCGCCATTATCCTCAAGGTCGAAGATAAGGTCCTTCATTCCCTTCTTTTTCAGCGAATCCATCGCTATTGTTACCTCTTTATGACTGGTAAGACCGAAGCTTCCCAATCGGATGTATCCGATGCCCGGACGAATCATATAAGCTGCATCCATCGTAGTTACCGGAATTTTATCGCGCTTTACCTTGAAGATGAGTTTATCCTTGATGCCACGGCGCACAATGGTAAGGTTCACCGTTGTTCCCTTAGGACCACGAAGGCGCTTCATGATTTCCTCCTTGCTCATCTTGACGCCCGAAATGGCAGTATCGTTTACAGCCACAATGCGGTCACCGGCAATGATTCCCACCTTCTCAGAAGGTCCGTTCGTAACCGGCTGGATAACGAGCAGCGTATCATCTACCATGTTAAACTGCACGCCAATGCCATCGAAACTGCCGTTCAGCGGCTCGTTCATCGCCTTGGTTTCCTTGGCTGTAGCGTAAGAAGAATGAGGGTCGAGCTTTTCGAGCATGCCTCGGATGGCGTCCTCTACGAGCTTATTCTCATCCACACTATCCACATAAAGGTTGGTAATGGCGATTTCCGCCCTTCCCAACTTCTCTATCGGGCTATTCTTGCCCATCTTGATACGCAACTGGGCACTGGCAGAAGTTACTGCCAGAAATGCTACCAGTGCTATAAATAGATATTTCTTCATAAATTCTTATTTTATATTTTAGGCACAGGGATAATTTTAAGCCCCAGGAATAAATTTAACTTCCAGGAATAAATTTAGGCACGGATTACACAGATTACACGGATTTTTTCTAAAAGAATACAAGGGCGCAAGCCTCCGTGTAATCCGTGTAATCCGTGCCTAAAATAAAATCCGTGCCTAAAAAATCCGAGCCTTTTGTTAACCAGTAACTATCAATTCTAATCCAGCGGCTCAGAGTCTTCCTCCGGAATATCCTCTTCTATCACCAGATTTTCGATGATGAAGTTCTGGCGCTCCATCGTGTTCTTACCCATATAATATTCCAGCAGCTTCTGCACCTGATCGGTTTTATGCAGCGTAACCTGCTCCAACCGCATGTCAGGACCGATGAAATGGGCGAATTCATCAGGCGAAATCTCTCCCAATCCTTTGAATCGGGTGATTTCAGGCTCAGGGCCCAAATCGCGAATCGCCTGCTGGCGCTCCTCATCGCTGTAACAGTAATGCGTGATGAAATCGCTCTTTTTCTCCTTGCTTCCCAGTTTCGCATCCGCATCAGCCACTGCCTGCTTGTTCTTGATCTTGGTTCGCTTGTTGCGCACTCGGAACAATGGGGTCTGAAGCACGTAGACATGGCCCTTCTTGATAAGATCTGGGAAGAACTGAAGGAAGAAGGTGATGATGAGCAGGCGGATGTGCATTCCGTCGACATCCGCATCGGTTGCCACAATCACCTTGTTGTAACGCAAAGAATCCAAGCCATCTTCTATATCGAGAGCTGCCTGAAGCAGATTGAACTCCTCGTTCTCATAAACCACCTTCTTGGTAAGACCGAAGCTGTTGAGCGGTTTACCACGCAGAGAGAACACCGCCTGGGTATTCACATCGCGGCTCTTGGTGATGCTTCCGCTGGCAGAATCGCCCTCGGTGATGAAGATGGAACTCTCCTCCTTGCGCTCGTTCTTGGCGTCGCTGAAATGGATGCGGCAGTCGCGGAGCTTGCGGTTGTGGAGATTCGCCTTCTTGGCACGCTCACGGGCGAGTTTGGTAACGCCCGCCATCGCCTTGCGCTCACGTTCGCTCTCCTTAATCTTATTCTCCAGAACCTCAGCTACATCCTTGTGGATATGGAGATAGTTGTCTACTTCCTTCTTCAGGAAATCGCCCACATACTTATTGATGGTTTCGCCACCATTCGGCGTCATCGTAGTACTTCCGAGCTTAATCTTGGTCTGACTCTCGAAGACCGGTTCTTCTACGTTGATGGCAATGGCAGCCACCAGTCCGTTTCGGATGTCAGCATACTCATACTTGCCGTAGAACTCCTTGATAGTCTTGGCAATATGCTCCTTGAAGGCACTCTGATGCGTACCTCCCTGGGTGGTGTGCTGACCGTTGACGAAGGAATAATACTCCTCGCCATACTGGTTGGTATGGGTGAAGGCAATCTCAATGTCCTCGCCCTTCATGTGGACGATGTCGTAGAGACCTTCGTTGGTCATATTATCGCTCAGCAAATCCTGCAGACCATGGCGGCTCAAGATGCGGCGGCCATTGTGCATGATGGTGAGTCCGGTGTTCAGATAAGTATAGTTGCGGAGCATCGTTTCCACGAAATCATCGTGGAAGGAATAGTTCTTGAAGAGTGTTTCATCCGGCTCGAAGAAGATAAAGGTACCGTTCTCGTCCTCAGTATCTTCCATCGTGTCGCTCTTCAGAATACCTTTCTCAAACTTCAGATGGCGCACCTTTCCGTCGCGGTACGACTTTACCTCGAAGTGGGAACTGAGGGCATTGACCGCCTTCACACCCACACCATTCAGACCGACGCTCTTCTTGAACGCCTTGCTGTCGTACTTACCGCCGGTATTCAGCACACTTACAGCCTCAACGAGCTTGCCCTGAGGAATACCACGGCCATAGTCGCGCACGCTGACACGCAGATTGTCCTCGATATCGATTTCCAGACGGGCACCTGCACCCATCTTGAATTCATCGATAGAGTTGTCTACCACCTCCTTCAAGAGCACATAAATACCATCTTCCGGCAGATTTCCATCTCCCAGACGGCCGATGTACATACCCGGACGGGTACGCACATGCTCCATATCGCTCAAGTGGCGGATGTTATCATCGGTATATTCTACCGGCTGCTGCTCCTGAGGGGCATTGGTAAGCTCATCAGCGGCATTCAATTCGCTGTTACCTAAGTTTTTATCTTCAGACATGATTTCCTCCTTAGTTATTCTTATTTATTTTCTTATAACATAGCAAATGATGTTGCAATATTCTGTTTATCAGATAATTGCCAACCCAACAATTGCTATTTACCTGATACTCTTAATATAGCAGTTGCGGCGCTTGTGAAGGACTGGATCCAAGACGCCCCATTGTCCCTGCACGGCAGCATTATCTTCCATTTCCACCTGTGTTTCTCCCCACTCGATTCCATACTTCTGATAGATAGGAATCAGGTCGGCAAAGAGCAGCGCATTGGCACCCTTAGCACGGTATTCCGGCTGGATACCGATGAGCAGAAGGTCGACAATCTTGGTTTTATGAAACTTGATGGCGCGCAGCAGATGCCACCAGCCAAAAGGAAGCAGCCTGCCCTTATGACACTTCTGCAGAGCTCTGGAAAGGGAAGGCATCGTAATACCGATACCTATCATCTTATGATCCTCGGTAGTCCAGTCTTCTATGGCTGTTACAAAGTTCAGGTCGAGCAAAGACAGATACATCTTGATGTACTGGTCTATCTGCTTCTGTGAAAGTTCGGAATAACCATAGAGATTCTTGTATGTATCATTGATGAGGTCGAAAATCTTCTGTCCGTATCCGCCCTGATAAATATCCTTACGGGTAAGTTTGCGGACATGGAGATTGTATCTTTTCTCTATCATCGCCGCTATCTTGGAATATTTCTCCGGAATGGTATCTGGCACCATCAGTTTATACTCTACATACTTATTATCTACGGTAAAGCCCTCCAGAGCCTCAATGTGCTCCGGATAATATGAATAATTATAAATGGTAGGCATGGTGCCTAGCTGGTCAAAGCCCCAGGTAAGCATGCCTTCTGGATCCATATCGGTAAAACCCAGCGGCCCTACAATATCTTCCATTCCCTTCTCCTTACCGTATTTCTCTACAGCATTGAGAAGAGCCTTGGAAACCTCGCAGTCGTCAATGAAATCAATCCAGCCGAAACGGACCGATTTCCTACCCCATTTATTGTTTGCCTTATGATTGATAATGGCAGCGACGCGACCTGCCAGCTTGCCGTCCTTATAGGCAAGATAATACTCAGCTTCGCAGAACTCGAACGCTGCGTTCTTGTCCTTGCTCAGAGTATTCATGTCGTCGCTGAAAAGATTAGGCACATCATATTCGTTGCCTTCGTAGAGGTCGTAATGGAAGTCGATGAACGTCTTCAAGTCCTTCTTTGTTTCGACCTTTTTAATTTCTATTAATGACATGATTTTCAAACTAGTTTGCAATATTATAAATGCAAAAGTAGCAATATTTTGGCAAATTACCAAATATTGCTATCTTTATTTTCAGTTTTTTAGGGGTTAAAATTTAATTACAACCCCCAAACTAGCCTATATCACCCATTTAGTGGTGGTTTTGGCGGAATATCTTTACCTGATAATTTTAAGCACTGGCGGAAAACTAACACTCTCCAAGGAATCACAATAAGAAAAAGCTCGATCATCTATTCTCTCCAACACTGGCGAGAAGTGCGAAGTGTCGGATGAAGCGAGAGATGATTCATCAAATGAGTAGTGAAATTATGAGGGTGGAGTCGATTACAGAAGACAATATGGAGTCAAATTGCTCCATGACCCGAAAATATTCCTCCAAAAGGAGTGAGTTTCTCAGATTTAATTTGTATCTTTGCCATGTCATATCAGAGTTTTGCTTATTTTCTTTTCGCAACACTAAGATAAGTGAAAATTCTGACATAGCAAAATCCGAAGTAACTTTTTGTTGCTCAGGCGCTTAAAATGTTTAATTGATAATAGTGTTGCGGAATTAATGGAATAACCAGAAATGAAATTGAAAAGACATCTACTGACAGCCGCCCTGACACTCTTTTGCCTATCGGCAGCTAACGCTCAACTGCTAAGAACAACAGTGGAGCAAGGAGAAATTGAAGGTGTGAAACATGAAGGATTCGCCCTATACAAGGGAATCCCATACGCTGAAGCACCAGTGGGCAACCTCAGATGGAAAGCCCCAGTGAGCAAGAAGCCTTGGAAGGGAGTATTCAAAGCAGATAAATGGGGAGACCGTCCACCACAGCCCATCGACCCTAACCAACATGGTGGAGAGCAGGGCATGAGCGAGGACTGCCTATACCTCAGTGTGGAAACGCCAGCCAAGAGTAAGAATGACAAACTCCCTGTATTTGTGATGATTCATGGAGGAGCCTTTCTTACTGGCTCCTACAGTGGAACTCAGGAAAGCTTTGTCAAGGAAGGCATCATCTATTGCAGCATAGAATACCGCTTGGGAGCCTTGGGATTCATGGCACATCCAGAGCTGAGTAAGGAATCAGGCAAGAACATATCTGGTAACTACGGCATCCTTGATCAAGTGATGGCCTTAAAATGGATTCACGACAATATCGCTGCCTTCGGTGGAGACCCAGACAAGATTACCATTGCTGGAGAATCTGCCGGTGGTATCTCGGTAAGTATACTATGCGCCTCTCCCCTTGCCAAGGGACTCTTCCGAGGAGCCATCAGCGAAAGTGGTAGCTCCTTCTGGCCTGTGGGTGAAAGCAGAAATGGTAACACAGCCATGCTCACCTCCAAAGCGGCAGAAGCAGGTGGACTTCTCCTTCAAAAGAGACTCAAGGCTAAGAACTTGAAGCAGCTAAGAAAAGTTCCGGCTATGGACATCGTGAAGAATACCGCCTTTGAGTCCTTTTGGCCGAACGTTGACGGCTACTCCATCACCGATGACCAGTATAAGCTCTATGAAAAGGGAAGCTACAATGATGTAAATGTCATCATAGGAACCAACAGCGACGAAGGAAGTATGTTTAGCCGCCCTGTCAGTGTAAGTGACTATGAGAGAAGAATCCATGAGATATATGGAAGTTGGGCAGACCAGGTTCTCAGTCTCTATCCTGCCAGGACAGAGGAAGAAACCTACTTCGCTCAATCCGACATTTTCCGTGATGGCTCCTTTGCATGGGGAACGTATGCCTGGGCTAACCTGCAGAGCAAGACCGGCAAGGGCAAGGTGTATATGTATTACTTTGACCAAGACTCTGAGAACACCATCGTGAAAAGCCGCAAGGGAGGAGCCAGCCATGTGGCAGAGATGCCATTCATCTATGGCTATAAGTTTGGCTCTGGAAAGATGACCGAGACGGAGCAGCACATGGAACAAATCATGTCACGCTACTGGATCAACTTTACCAAGACTGGCAATCCAAATGGGGATAGCCTTCCTTTCTGGACTACCTACCAGGAAGGTAAACCAACGGTGATGATTATGAAGGAAGGACTGCATTTGGGTCCTGTTCAAAATCAAAAGCAAATGGACTTCTTCGAGAAGTTCTTCAAGGAAAAAAGAAAATAATACGTCAAGTTCCAAGTGGCATTTCTCCCACTTGGAACTTTTTCATTAAAGAGATAAAACGCCACTGTGGCAGCACACCTCACCTATTTTTTCTCTATCAAGCTGTTGCTGATATATTTTTCTTTTCAGACCTTTACATTTTACACATTTGCGAGGTTTTCTAAGCTTTCTCTGTTATTACCAGCACATGGCTTTCGTCGCTCAATGTGGTAGCGAAGATATAGGTTTCGCCACCATCTTTCAGCTTCAGACGCTTGCGCAATTCTGCCACGGAAAGGGGGAAGTTGCGGGTGGCGATGTTTGCCTTGGTAATGCCTGAGAGATGACGCTTCAACTCCTTCTTATTAAAGGAAGAGATGGCGATAATGCGGAAGCTTCTGCCGGGGAAGGCTTCGATAGGCGCCTGGCTCACGAAAAGATGACTGTTCTTGGAAAGCATCCTTGCATCATATCGCTCGGAAAGAACACCGAAACAGCCGGCTTTCATCAGCGAGGCATTCGGCTCGTAAAGATACTGCATCTCTTCAAGCGTGAATGGGGCTATCTTCACCGAAGAAGACTCCATATCCAACTCATCGCAGACGAAGGACTGGGCATCATTGACACAATAAATGCGGAGATTGCCCATATTTCGCGCAGAGAGCACTAAAAGGAGTTCCTTGCACTCATTGTTCACGGAGATAATATGAACCTCTTGTACGCAGTTTAATTCGCTTACCGCACGGTGCCAGTCAAGCATCGGAGAGAGTTTGATGATGACGTAATCTGCCTTCAAAAGCATTTCTTCCTGCAAAAGGGTTACATCGGGCGTACAATCTTTCAAGGATACTACCTTGTTGCCCGCATCGTCTCTACGGGCTGGATCGATGAAGATCAGCTTAAGACCAAGGTTGGTCTTAAATAATGACTGAGACTGGTCTTCAGTTATGCCTAAAGAATCTGATGCAGCAGCCTCTTTCTTTGAAGCAAAAGAATGCAGAACCTCTATTCCGTCTCCATTCTTCACGATGGCGTTCTTCAAACCCAACCGCCCAAAGTTTTCCTTCGCTGCTTCACAGAGATGAGCCTGACGCTCCACATACATCGACTTCATACCCAATCGGGAAGCGATGTAAGAGAAGTCTACTCCGAAGCCGCCGGTCAGGTCAACAAACCCGGTTTCTTCAGAAAAATCTCCTCCATGAGGTTCTCCTTTTATTTCATTAACATTCTCTTCTGATTCTGTTAATATCTGTTGCTTTTTGCAAATAGCTTCATTTTTGGCGAATTCTGAATCAACTGCCCCTTTGCCCGCAAATTCGCAAATTTCAGAAAGATGAAGATTTGAGGCGTTTTCGCTCTCCTTCTCCTTTTCTTCTCCGTTTTCGGATGATGAAGGAGACAAACCGAGCAGTCGGGCAGCGAGTTCTGCCTTATAAAGTGCCGTTTGCTCTGACGAACATTGCTCCATCGAAATATGAGGGGGATAGATAATGCCATCGATGCTTGCCCAACGGGGCAGTTTCACACGAGCCATCTTTCGCCCGCGAATCTGGTCGAGAGCGAAAGGCATATCTACCTCGGGATACTTGCTGCCGAGGAAAGCCAACTGACGCACATCATCGTCCTGATGCTGGCGGATAAAATCGAGCGTTGCTTGGTTCATTATTTCTGTTGAGTGATTCGTCATTACATTACTTATTCTTAATAACCGCAAATTTACGATATTCTGATGAGATTACAAAATATTTCTCAGAATATATGATAATTTACTCAAATTTCGCATGTAAACTCCCACGCCCTGAACCAATGGTCACCGGTGCGTAGCGGAAAGGTAAAGGGCAAAACTTGCGAAAGCTCAGTACATAACTATCGGAGATAGAACAACTGACTAGGAAAAACAGAAGGCTGGCAAAAGACAAACAGCATACTGGCAAAAGGCAAACAGCCGACTAGCGCAACAGAGGCTAGTCGGCTGTTCCTGTATAACAGTTTGCCAAACATCCTTTCTCTTATTTCAAGAGAAGCACGGTTGGCAGGAATATCGCAATCAGCTCTTCACTCTTCACCTTTCCAACATAAAGAACTGAAACACACTACATTACATAGGTGAAGAGATTTTCGGCACTCTTCACCCACTCTTCACCACTCTTCACCTTTTAAGATTTTGGGAAAGGTATAAACGCAGAGCCGCTTAGCTGTCAACAGCCTAAAAAGGTGAAGGGCAGGTGAAGAGTAGAAAAACACTCTTCACCCGCCCAACTTCCTATCCTTCAACTACTTACGCCCAAAAGGTGAAGAGTGAAGAGTTGTTGGGAAAATTCTCTCGCATCCGTAAAGATGCAGAGAGAAAATTCCGGTGTCTCAAAAGAAACGATGGATTAGTCAGCCAACTTAGCCTTCAAGAACTCACGGTTCAAGCGGGCGATGTTAGCGATAGACTCGTTCTTAGGACAAACAGCCTCGCAAGCACGAGTGTTTGTACAGTTACCGAATCCGAGCTCATCCATGCGTGCAATCATCTTCTTAGCACGGGCAGCAGCCTCTACACGACCCTGTGGGAGAAGTGCAAGCTGGCTAACCTTTGAGCTGACGAAGAGCATGGCAGAACCATTCTTACATGCAGCAACACAAGCACCGCAACCGATACATGTAGCGCAATCCATTGCCTCGTCTGCATTCTCCTTAGGAATCAGGATAGCGTTAGCATCCTGAGCCTGACCAGTACGGATGCTGGTGTAACCACCTGCCTGGATAATCTTGTCGAATGCTGAACGGTCTACCATACAGTCCTTGATGATAGGGAAACCAGCAGAACGCCAAGGCTCAACGGTGATAACATCGCCATCATTGAAACGACGCATGTAGAGCTGACATGTTGTAGCACCACGCTCAGTCTTACCGTGAGGTGTACCATTAATATAGAGAGAGCACATACCGCAGATACCCTCGCGGCAGTCGTGGTCGAAGACGAAAGGCTCCTGACCTGACTCGATGAGCTCCTCGTTCAAGATGTCGAGCATCTCGAGGAATGAAGTATCATCTGGGATGTTCTTCATCTCATGTGTATCGAAGTGACCCTGTGCTGTAGGACCGTCCTGCTTCCAATACTTAACTGTGAAACTTATATTTCTTGCCATTGTCTTGTTCGCTTTTTAATTCTTGTAATTTCTTGTCTGTACCTTAATTGCCTCATACTCGAGAGGTTCCTTGTTGAGCACTGGAGCAGTTGTATCATTGCCCTGATACTCCCAGCAACCTACGTAGAAGAAGTGCTCGTCATCACGCTTTGCCTCGCCTTCCTCTGTCTGGTACTCCTCACGGAAGTGACCACCACAGCTCTCGTTGCGGTGCAATGCATCGTAAGCGATCAACTCGCCCATCAAGATGAAGTCACGCAAGTGGATAGCCTTATCCAACTCTACGTTCAAGCCTTCCTTCTTGCCAGGGATGAAGAGGTTCTTGTTGAATTCCTCGCGGAGAGCCTTCATCTTCTTCAAGCCTTCCTCAAGACCTTCCTTGGTACGACCCATACCTACATGCTCCCAAAGGATGTGACCCAACTCCTTGTGGATAGAATCTACAGAGCGCTTGCCCTGGATACCCATCAGGCGGTCGATTTCCTTCTGGACACCTGCCTCTGCCTCTGCGAACTCTGGGAGATCGGTAGAGAGCTTTGGCCACAATGCCTGGTCGGCCAAGTAGTTCTGGATAGTGTATGGCAATACGAAGTAACCGTCAGCCAAACCCTGCATCAAAGCAGATGCACCAAGACGGTTAGCACCGTGGTCAGAGAAGTTACACTCACCAATAGCGAAGAGACCAGGGATAGTGGTCATCAACTCGTAGTCAACCCAGATACCACCCATTGTATAGTGGATAGCAGGGAAGATCATCATTGGGTTGTAGTACTTCACGCCGTTAATCTCGTTAGCCAACTCACCTGGGTTAACGTCAGTAATCTCCTCATACATATCGAAGAGGTTGCCATAACGCTGCAAGATAACGTCGATACCGAGACGATTGATAGACTCAGAGAAGTCGAGGAATACGGCAAGACCAGTGTTGTTAACACCGAAGCCCTTGTCGCAACGCTCCTTAGCTGCACGAGAAGCCACGTCACGAGGAACCAGGTTACCGAATGCTGGGTAACGGCGCTCCAAGTAGTAGTCGCGGTCTTCCTCAGGAATATCAGAACCCTTCTTTGTACCAGCCTGCAATGCCTTGGCATCCTCAATCTTCTTAGGAACCCAGATACGACCATCGTTACGGAGTGACTCTGACATCAAAGTCAACTTACTCTGGTTTGTACCGTGAACAGGGATACATGTAGGGTGAATCTGAACGTAAGATGGGTTAGCGAAGTCAGCACCCTTGCGGTAGCACTGGATAGCTGCTGTACAGTTACAACCCATAGCGTTTGTAGAGAGGAAGTAAGCGTTACCATAACCACCGGTAGCGATAACTACGGCGTTGGCAGAGAAACGCTCCAACTTACCTGTAATCAAATTCTTAGCGATGATACCACGAGCGTGACCGTCAACGATAACTATATCCTCCATCTCGTAACGGGTGAAGAGCTTAACCTTCCCTGCCTCAATCATGCGGCTCAAAGAAGAGTAAGCACCGAGGAGGAGCTGCTGACCTGTCTGACCCTTAGCATAGAATGTACGAGATACCTGAGCACCACCGAAAGAACGGTTAGCCAGCATACCACCATACTCACGAGCGAAAGGAACGCCCTGAGCTACGCACTGGTCGATGATATCGTTGCTCACCTCAGCCAAACGGTAAACGTTAGCCTCACGAGCACGGTAGTCACCACCCTTTACAGTATCGTAGAACAGACGGTAAACAGAGTCACCATCATTCTGATAATTCTTAGCTGCATTGATACCACCCTGTGCTGCAATAGAGTGAGCACGACGTGGAGAGTCCTGAATGCAGAAGTTCAAGATATTGAAGCCCATCTCGCCGAGAGAAGCAGCAGCAGAAGCACCTGCCAAACCTGTACCTACAACGATAACGTCGAGCTTTAACTTATTCTTTGGGTTAACCAAACGCTGGTGAGCCTTATAGTTGGTCCACTTCTCAGCAACTGGTCCTTCAGGTATTCTAGAATTTAATGTTTTTGCCATAATCTTTTTTAATACTTAAATGATTACACGAATTATGCGCAGCACAAAGATGGAGCGCAACCGAAAGCGAATGCCAATACAACTACGATGAAGAGGAGAAGCAGGATGGTTGAATAAATCATACCAATCATCTTCCAACGGCAGAACCAAGTCTTACCGCTCCAACCGAGAGTCTGAATAGCACTCCAGAAACCGTGAGTGAGGTGGAACCAAAGAGCTACCAACCAGATGATGTAGAGAACTACGAACACAGGGTTAGCGAAGGTGTCCTGAATGAATGCGAAGCCGTCTGATGGGCAGTGGCCGAAGCTTGTACCCAAAAGCTCTGCAAACATCATGTTGTACCAGAAGTTGAAGAGGTGAAGCAACAAACCGAGAACGATGATGATACCGAGCACCAACATGTTCTGGCTAGCCCACTCTACTTTCTCTGGCTTTGCTGTTACCTCGTAACGCTGGTTACCGCGAGCACGACGGTTCTGTGCTGTCAGGATGAAAGCGTAAACGATGTGACAAACTGCCAAAGCTGCCAAACCTAATGTTGCAACTACGGCGTACCAGTTAGCACCCAACAATTCGCAAATCATGTTGTAAGCATCTCCTGAGAAGAGAGCAACAACATTCATGCAACCGTGGAATGTCAAGAATAGAATAAGAGCGATACCAGTTACTGACATCACTACCTTTCTACCAATAGATGAATTGATTAACCACATAAATGATTGAAATTTAATTATTTAACTGTTTGAAACTAATTTATATTCCACACTTTTCGTCCCTGCAATACCTATTTTTTGGCATTCTGCAATCCTCATTTCTAGGTATATTTTCGCAAGTCTGCTGCAAAATTACTATATTTTAATGATTTATCAAAGTATTTTTGCCAAAATTTCGATTTTATTTCTTACTTTTGCCGAAAATTAGAAAAAATATAGATTAAACGAAGTATGAAATTCAATTATGACGTGCTCGTTATCGGTGGAGGACATGCCGGATGTGAGGCTGCAGCAGCCTCTGCAAACATGGGTGCCAAAACCTGTTTGATAACGATGGATATGAACAAGATTGGTCAGATGAGTTGCAACCCCGCCATCGGAGGTATTGCCAAGGGACAGATTGTGCGCGAAATCGATGCTTTGGGAGGACAGATGGGTATCGTAACGGATAAAACCGCCATCCAGTTCCGAATGCTCAACATCGGCAAGGGTCCTGCCGTATGGAGCCCCCGTGCCCAATGCGACAGAGGAAAGTTTATCTGGGAATGGAGAACCATCCTCGACCATACCGACAACCTCGACATCTGGCAAGACCAGGCTGACGAACTGCTCGTAGCTGACGGAGAAGCCATCGGCGTAAAAACCATCTGGGGAGCCGAATTCTATGCCAAGAGCATCATCATCACCGCTGGAACATTCCTCAACGGACTGATGCATATAGGAAGAAAGATGGTAGAAGGCGGAAGATGCGCCGAACCTGCCGTACACAACTTTACGGAGAGCATCACCCGATGGGGTATCACTACTGCCAGAATGAAAACCGGAACTCCGGTCAGAATTGACAAGAGAAGTGTTCATTTCGAAGATATGGAAGAACAGCCGGGCGACAGCGATTTCCACCAGTTCTCTTACATGGGAGAACATCGGGTTCTGAAACAATTGCCTTGCTGGACTTGCTACACCAACAAGAAGGTACACGAAACTTTAAAAAGCGGTCTCGCTGACTCACCTTTATATAATGGTCAGATTCAGAGTACCGGTCCACGTTACTGTCCGAGTATAGAAACAAAGCTCGTCACCTTCCCCGACAAGGATCAGCATCCGCTCTTCCTGGAACCGGAAGGCGAAGATACGAACGAGATGTATCTGAACGGTTTTTCTTCGAGCATGCCGATGGATATCCAGCTGAATGCACTTCACGAGATTCCTGCTTTGAGAGATGCCAAGATTTACAGACCGGGATACGCCATCGAATACGATTACTTCGACCCTACCCAACTCAAGCATTCACTGGAGTCGAAAATCATCAAAGGTCTCTTCTTTGCCGGACAGGTGAACGGAACCACCGGTTATGAGGAAGCAGGAGGACAGGGAACCGTGGCAGGAATCAACGCAGCCTTGCATTGTGTTGGCGACAAAACATTCGAGATGAACCGCGATGAGAGTTATATCGGCGTACTCATCGATGATCTCACCACAAAGGGAGTTGACGAACCATACCGTATGTTTACTTCCAGAGCCGAATACCGCATTCTGCTCCGTCAGGACGATGCCGATGCCCGACTCACCGAAAAAGCATACGAACTCGGAATTGCCAAGCGCGACCGTTACGACTGGTGGATAGAGAAAAAAGAAGCCATCGGAAGAATCATCGAATTCTGCGCCAACTATCCTATCAAGAAGGATGAGATAAATCCAAAACTGGAGGCGCTCGGCACTACTCCACTTCGCGCCGGCTGCAAGCTCATCGACCTCATCGCTCGTCCGCATCTAAACCTCACGAATCTTTCGGAGATTATTCCGGACCTGAAGGCTGCACTGGAAACACCAGCTAACCGAAAGGAAGAGATAACGGAAGCTGCAGAAATCAAGATGAAGTACAAAGGTTACATCGAACGAGAGCGTCTCATTGCCGATAAGATGAACCGTTTGGAGGACATCAAAATCAAGGGCCGTTTCAACTATTCCAAGCTCCACGAAATCTCCACAGAAGGACGCCAGAAACTCGAGCGCATCGACCCGGAAACTTTGGCACAGGCAAGCCGAATTCCGGGCGTATCACCAAGCGATATCAACGTGATGCTTGTATTACTCGGAAGATAAGCCGTTTCACAGCGAAAAACAAGGGAACCCTCAATGTTTCACGTGAAACAGACTGTCAACAAAACATTTGATGCTCAACCGCTTAAGAAAGGTTGCATCAAGTGTTTTGCGATTAAAGTAAAACTTCAGCAATTCGTGAAACAAAAGCGGATAAAATCGAGTAAAAGGCAAAAACAAACGGGCAAAAAGCCCATAAAAAGGAACAAGAAAAGAGAACAAAATAAGTATCAATTTAAAGCATAAAAAGTAATGAACAATCAGCTATTATTAGACAATCTGCGTTGCATTCCAGATTGGCCAATCAAGGGTGTAAACTTCCGCGATGTATCAACCCTTTTCAAGAATCCTGCATCTTTAAAAGAGATCAGCGATGAGATGTATGAACTCTACAAAGACAAAGGAATCACCAAGATTGTAGGCATCGAATCACGCGGTTTCGTAATGTCTTCTGCCCTTGCTATTCGTCTCGGAGCCGGCGTAGTTTTATGCCGCAAACCGGGCAAACTTCCATGCAAAACCGTACAGGAAAGTTATGCTAAGGAATATGGTATCGACACCATCGAAATCCACGAAGATGCCATCAATGAGGACGACATCGTACTCCTCCACGACGACCTCCTTGCCACCGGTGGAACCATGAAAGCAGCATGCAACCTGGTAAAGAAATTCCATCCGAAAAAGGTATATGCCAACTTCATCATCGAACTCGTAAACGAGAATTTCGAAGGCAGAAATTCCTTTGATCCAGACGTTGAAGTAACTACTTTATTGCAGTTATAAGCAGCAAAAATACTGCAAGAAATACTGCGAGAATGCAGCAAGGAAGCAGTAAAAGACACTAGAGCGTTGCCGTTTCACGTGAAACAGTAACGCTCGTTTTCCCTTAAAAAACAAGTAAAAATATGACGAAACAAGAGAATGAGGAGCGCTTGGCTAGGCTTAAAAACATCGTTTTAAGTATGCCGGAAAAGCCAGGAAGCTACCAATATTACGACGAAAATCATACGATTATATATGTGGGAAAGGCGAAAAACCTGAAGAGAAGAGTATCTTCCTACTTCCATAAAGAGGTAGACAGATACAAGACAAAGGTGCTTGTTTCTAAGATTCACGACATATCTTATACGGTAGTAAACACTGAAGAAGACGCACTTTTGCTCGAAAACAGCCTGATCAAAAAGTATAATCCAAGATACAATGTCCTGCTGAAAGACGGCAAGACATACCCATCTATATGCGTAACAAACGAGTATTTTCCACGCATTTTCAAGACTCGTCATATCAATAAAAAAGTGGGAACCTTCTTCGGTCCTTACCCTCATATCGGCAGCATGTATGCCGTTTTAGAGGTCATCAAAAAGCTTTATAAGCCCCGCACCTGCAGAATGCCTATCACCAGAGAAGGCGTTGCTGAAGGCAGATACAAGCCGTGTCTGGAGTATCATATCCACAACTGCGGAGCACCCTGCATCAACAAGCAGAGCTATGAGGAATATCAGGAAAACATGCGCCAAGCACGTGAAATTCTGAAGGGAAACACACGGGAAGTAAGCAAATATCTCTACGATTTGATGATGAAAAATGCAGAACTTCTACGTTTTGAAATAGCCGAAGAATATAAGAAAAAGTACCAATTACTGGATGAATTTGAGGCAAAAAGCGAGGTGGTAAGCCATACAATTACGGATGTAGATGTCTTTACAATAGTAAATGATGACGCCAACAAAAACGCCTTCATCAACTATATTCACGTAAAAAACGGAACCATCAACCAGAGCTTCACCTACGAGTATAAGCGCAAGCTGGAGGAGAGCGACGAGGAACTTCTGATTACAGCCATTCCAGAAATCAGAGAGCGTTTCCACTCCACATCGAAGGAGATAATCGTGCCCTTCGAAATGGAATGGAAGCTGAAAGATGCAACCTTCTTCGTACCCCAGAGAGGTGACAAAAAGCACCTTCTGGAGCTGTCGGAAATGAACTGCAAGCAGTATAAATTCGACCGTCTGAAGCAGGCTGAAAAGCTCAATCCGGAACAGAAACAGACCCGATTGATGAAGGAATTACAAGCAAAACTGAAGCTTCAAAAGCTGCCTTATCAGATAGAATGTTTCGATAATTCCAACATATCCGGTACTGATGCCGTGGCAGGTTGCATCGTATATAAAGGTATGAAACCATCCAGAAAAGACTATAGGAAATACAACATTAAGACGGTAGAAGGGCCGGACGATTACGCATCCATGCAAGAGGTGGTAAGACGCCGGTACAGTCGAATGATAGAGGAAGAAACTGCACTTCCAGACCTCATTATTACCGATGGCGGAAAGGGGCAGATGGACGTAGTAAGAGAGGTTATTGTTGACGAATTACACCTGGATATTCCTATCGCAGGTCTTGCCAAGGACGACCGTCACCGCACCAACGAACTTCTCTTCGGATTCCCTCCTCAAACCATCGCCCTAACAGCCGAAAGTGAACTGTTCAAGGTACTGACGCAGATACAGGATGAGGTGCACAGATACGCCATCACCTTTCATCGCGACAAGCGCAGCAAGCATGCTCTTCACTCAGAATTAGACGATATCAAAGGCATCGGTCCGAAGGCTAAAGAAGCCCTTCTGAGCAAGTTTAAGAGCGTGAAAAAGATGAAAGAAGCATCCTTGGAACAACTTTCAGAGGTATTAGGCCCACATAAGGCAGAAATTCTTTCAAAATATTTCGAAGAAAAAGGCGAGAATATGAAATAAAAGTTGTATATTTGCACTTCAAACTATACTATATATATTAATAATAAGAAGAAGAACAGAACCGAAGCAAGCATTCCACAAATGCTATTCATAAAGTTCTATGTTCAACATTCAAAGTTCAAAAGTAGTAATATGAGAATCGTAATACAGCGTGTCTCTCACGCCTCAGTTACCATCGAAGGAGAGGTTAAATCTGCTATCAGGCAAGGCTATCTGATCCTTCTGGGAATAGAGGAAAGCGACACTTCAGAAGATGTAGACTGGCTGGTCAGAAAGGTAATCGGACTCCGTGTTTTCGACGACGAAAACCATGTTATGAACCGCTCCATCATGGATATCAATGGTGAGATTCTGGTCATCAGCCAGTTCACCCTATTCGCCAGCTACAAGAAAGGAAACCGTCCAAGCTGGCTCAGAGCAGCCAAGCACGAAATCAGCGTTCCACTCTATGAGGAGTTCTGCAAAAAGCTATCCAATGCACTCGGAAAGCCAGTAGGAACAGGCGAATTTGGTGCCGATATGAAAGTAGAATTACTGAACGATGGACCGGTAACCATCATAATGGATACTCACAACAAGGAATAATGCCCTACCCTGAAAGAAAGGCATCTTTCCCCACAAAAGAATTAGGAAGATGACAATAAAAGAAGCACAAGAAACTGTAGATCAGTGGATTAAAGAATATGGCGTACGCTATTTCAGCGAACTGACCAATATGGCTTGCCTCACAGAAGAAGTGGGCGAATTGGCACGCGTCATTGCCCGAACATACGGCGACCAGAGTTTTAAGAAAGGAGAGAAACCTAACTTAGGCGAAGAAATGGCCGATGTTCTTTGGGTGCTTATCTGCCTGGCAAATCAGACAGGGGTTGACTTGACAGAAGAACTCCAAAAGAGTTTTGACAAGAAGACCAAAAGGGATTCTGAAAGACATAAAAACAACCCGAAACTATCTGAGCGTCAGGAAGATAAAGAACAAGATAACAAGAATTAAAATTGCTATTCATATAAAAACTTAACTTTAATAATTATATAAATAACATTAAGTATGAGCAGTATTAAAGAACAGGTTCTTGCACAGCAGGGACAGTATAAAGAGCCAGACGACAAGTATTTATCAGTCTTGAAGCAGTACAACTGCAACCTCAACGATGAGGAAGTAGCTGCTGCAGTAAAGAAGATTCTCGATGAAAAGGTAGCAGAGAATGAGACCATGGAGGTCAAGAAGTTCCTCTTCGGTAGCATCGAGTTGACTTCTCTCCATACAGAAGATACAGAAGAAAGCATCCTGAAGATGATTGAAAAGGTGAACCAGTTTGCCAAGGATTATCCTCAGCTTCCTCACGTAGCAACCGTATGTACCTACCCTAACTTTGCCGGCCTTATCAGCCAGAGTCTGGAGGTTGACGGCGTAGAAATCGCTGTAGTAAGTGGCAATTTCCCATCCTCTCAGACCTTTATCGAGGTAAAGATTGCAGAAACCGCTATGGCTATCAAGGATGGTGCTACAGAGGTGGATATCGTAATGCCTGTTGGCAAGTTCTTCAGCGAAGATTACGAGGGTCTCTGCGATGATATTCAGGAACTCAAGGAGACATGCGGAGAGCATAAGATGAAGTGCATTCTGGAGACAGGCGATCTGAAGAATTGCAGCAACATCATGAAGGCTTCTATCCTCGCAATGTACTCAGGTTCAGACTATATCAAGACCTCAACAGGCAAGGAGAAGGTCTCAGCTACCCCTGAGGCAGCATACGTTATGTGCCAGGCTATCAAGGCATATTACGAAAAGACCGGTATTCAAATTGGTTTCAAGCCTGCAGGTGGTATCAATACCGTTCATGATGCCGTAGTTTACTACACCATCGTGAAGGAAGTTTTGGGCGAGAAATGGCTGACCAACCAGTGGTTGCGCCTCGGCACATCACGCCTGACTAACCTCCTCTTGAGCGAAATTCTTGGCAAGGAAATCAAGTACTTCTAAAGATAATTTCAAAAAACCATTAAACATACTTAGAAAGATAGTTTTAAAGTACCATTTAAGATACTTCTAAAGAGAATTCTAGAGTATTGTTTAAAAGAAAAATCTAAAGAAAAGTAATTGATTATCAATAGAATACAAAAAACGAAGGGTTGATTCTCTCTGAGAACCAACCCTTTTTATATTATGTTTTTCTTCAATTTTTATATTAAGCTTTTCTTTCAATCACAAAATCCAAGTAAGCCTTCAAGGCATTGTAAATATCCTTATCCTCCACATAAGTATCGAGGAAATTCATGGCTTCGGCATGGAAATCCCACATGCGCTTATCCGCATATTCAATACCTCCGTTTTCCTTTGTAAATGCCACTAACTGAGCTATTTCATCAGCCGTCACAGTATGAGCCTTTACCTTTCTGGCAAGCTTTATCATCTCCTCATCACCAGTAGACTTCAAAGCATATATTACAGGCAAAGTCAGTTTTCCTTCAACCATATCATTACCAGTAGGTTTACCTATCTCCTTGGAATCATAATAATCAAAGATATCATCACGGATCTGGAAGATGATGCCCAAGTTCTGTCCGAAACGCTTCGCCTCTTCAATCTGCAGTTCTGAAGCATTGGCAGACATCGCTCCGATACCGGCGCAAGCCTCAAAGAGAGCAGCCGTCTTCTGCTTAATCACCTGATAATAAATATCTTCCGATATCTCTTCATTACTGATACTGTTGAGCTGAAGAATCTCACCATTAGACAGGATACGTCCCAACTCTGCAAGATAACGCACGATTTCCTCTGAATGCGAATAAGATACATGAAGCAAGGCGGTGGAAAGAATGAAATCGCCCACAAGCACAGCCACCTTATTATTATAAGTAGCATTCACGCTAGCCTGTCCGCGGCGCTCCACACTCTCGTCAACCACATCATCATGTACCAGCGAAGCGGTATGAAGAAGTTCCAGACCTACAGCAGAATGCTGGGTAACACTGGAAACCTTTCCAAAATTACGTGCCATCAACAAGATGAGTATAGGGCGCATACGTTTTCCAGCGCGCTGACGGATGTGGTCGAGCACCTGGGAAAGGAGGCCATCGCTATGCATAAGAGACTTGTTGAACAAATCTATAAAATCTGCTAATTCTGCCTCTATAGGCAGCTTGATAAGTGATAAATAGTCCATTATATGTGAGTAAATCTACTTAATTTCTGAATTTTGTTACAAAATTAATCAATTCTTCTTGAAATATCGCATTTTTTTAGTAATTTTACACCACAAAAATGAATATTATGGATAAATTGTTCCTTTTAGACGCGTATGCGCTCATTTATAGGTCGTATTACGCCTTTATGAAAGCCCCTCGAATCAATTCGAAGGGACTCAATACTTCGTGTGTAATGGGGTTCTGCAATACCCTCAACGAGATACTTACCAAGGAGAAACCTACCCATATTGCGGTGGCTTTCGACCATGGCAAGACCTTCCGTCATGAGGCTTTCCCTGCATATAAAGCTCAACGAGAAGAGACACCGGAAGACATCAAACTCTCTGTGCCTATCATCAAAAATATCCTGGAGGCATATCATATCCCTATTCTTCAGGTAGATGGTTTCGAGGCGGATGATATCATTGGAACAGTTGCCTTGAAGGCAGGTGAAAAGGGGATGGAAACCTACATGCTCACACCCGATAAGGATTACGCACAACTGGTTCGTAACAATGTTTTCATGTTCCGTCCTCGTCATGGCGGTGGATACGAAAAGTTGGGCGTACAGGAAATTGAAGAGAAATACAGCATCACTTCCCCACTCCAGGTTATCGACCTCCTTGCTCTGATGGGCGACTCAGCTGATAACTTCCCAGGCTGTCCGGGCGTGGGAGAAAAGACAGCCATCAAACTTATCAACGAGTTCGGTAGTGTAGAAGGTCTTATCGAGAACTCTTCTCAAGTGAAAGGCAAGCTCCGCGAAAAAGTGGAGGGTGCAGTAGAAGATATCAAGATGTCAAAATTCCTGGCAACCATACGAACCGATGTTCCGGTAGAGATCAAGATGGAAGATTTGAAACGGGTAGAGCCAGACAATACAAAATTGGATGAAATCTTCACCGAGTTAGAATTTAAGTCGTTTGCTAATCGAGTTCTTAACAAACCTAAAAAGGTGCAAACAAAGCCTATAGGAGAACTCGATTTATTTGGCGTACAGCAGGCAGATAGTAAGGAAGAGCCAAAAAACGCGAGTTTTGAGACCATTAAAACGACCTCTCATTCATATAAACTCATTGATACAGAAGTAGATGCAAGGAAACTTTATGATTATTTATTGACATTCAATATTCTCAGTCTAGACACAGAGACCACATCTACCACTGCTATTGATGCAGAATTGGTGGGTTTGAGCTTTGCCGTGAAGGAAAAAGAGGCTTTCTACGTAGCAATTCCGGCAAATCGTGAAGAAGCCTTAAAAATCGTAAACATCTTCAAACCTCTCTACGAGAATCCGGAAATCTTGAAAGTGGGGCAGAACATCAAATACGATTACGAGGTGTTGATGAACTACGGCATAGAGATTCAGGGCAAGATGTTCGATACGATGCTCGCCCACTATCTCATCCAGCCAGAACTTTACCACAACATGGATTACTTGGCAGAAGTATTCCTCAACTATCAGACCGTCCACATCGAAGAACTGATTGGTCCGAAGGGAAAGAATCAGAAGTCGATGCGCGATCTCGCCCCATCAGACATTTACGAATATGCTGCCGAAGATGCCGACATCACCTTGAGATTGAAAAATGTGCTCGAACCAAAACTCAAAGAGATAGATTGTGAAGATCTGTTCTGGAATGTAGAAATGCCGCTTGTACCTGTCTTAGCCCACATGGAGATGACGGGAGTATGCATCGACACCGACACCCTGAAGGAAACATCCGAGAATCTCACCAACCGCCTCAATGAGATAGAACATCATATCTATGAGTTGGCAGGCGAATCGTTCAATATCGCTTCCCCACGCCAGGTTGGAGAAATACTCTTCGGAAAGATGAAGATTGTGGAGAAGCCTAAGAAGACGAAGACGGGCCAGTACGTAACAAGCGAAGAAGTTCTTCAGCAGCTGCGCAGCAAGAGTCCAATCATAGATGAGATACTGAACTACAGAGGTTTAAAGAAACTTTTGGGAACCTATATAGATGCCCTTCCAAAGCTTATCAACTCTCGCACCGGTCACATTCATGCCTCTTTCAACCAAGCCATCACAGCCACAGGACGTCTTTCTTCAAGTGATCCAAACCTGCAGAATATTCCTGTACGCGATGACGATAGCAAGGAGATACGCAGATGCTTCATCCCAGAACCAGGCTGCCTGTTCTTCTCTGCCGACTATTCACAGATAGAACTACGCATCATGGCACACCTGAGCCAGGATCCAAACATGGTAGAAGCATTCCGTGAAGGCTCTGATATTCATGCAGCTACAGCTGCCAAGATTTGGCACGAAGACATCAAAGAAGTAACAGATGCACAGCGCAAGAAGGCAAAAACTGCCAACTTCGGCATCATCTACGGCATCACGACCTTCGGTCTTGCCCAACGCATGAACATCGAAAACCGAGAGGCAAAGCAGATCATAGAAGACTACTTCCGCACCTTCCCTGGTGTTCAGGCTTACATGGAGAAGGCAAAGGAAATGGCAAGAGAGAAAGGCTATGCCGAAACCCTCTTCCACCGCCGTCGCTACCTGCCAGACATCAACAGCAAGAATGGTACTGTAAGAGGATTTGCCGAGCGCAATGCCATCAATGCCCCTATCCAGGGCTCTGAGGCAGACATTATCAAAGTGGCTATGATCCGCATCTTCAACCGATTCAGAGCAGAAGGCATCAGGAGCAAGATGATTATCCAGGTGCATGACGAACTCAATTTCTCTGTATATCCGGAAGAGAAGGAAAAGGTAGAGAAGATTGTGGTAGAAGAGATGCAGAATGCCTACCAGCTCAGTGTACCTCTGGTTGCTGATGCCGGATGGGGAAACAACTGGCTAGAAGCACATTAGAAAAACCAGAAGGCGGCCGCAGAAACCGCAAGGTAACTTAAATACAAAGAAGCTCGCAAGATACCAAACGTTCATCTTGCGAGCTTTTCTTTTTCGAGATGTTTCACATGAAACAATCAAACCTTCTATCAAAGCACCACTAAAAAGACAAATAACTCCTTTATTCACAAATACATCTAGAAATCTTTGTTTATTTAGATTAAAAAGGATAATAAAATTATAATATTTTACAATTTATTTGGTTCTTACAGAAACAAAGTGTATATTTGCATAGTAAATCAGAAAGATATGCAAACGCACCTGTCTGATTAAAAGTGAATAGATAACAGTAATCAATCAAATTAAGAAAGAAAGGAACATTATGAAGAAATATGTTTGCGACGTGTGTGGTTGGATTTATGATCCAGAAGTAGGTGATCCAGAGGGCGGCATCGCTCCAGGTACAGCATTCGAAGACATCCCAGATGATTGGGTTTGCCCTCTTTGCGGAGTAGGCAAGGAAGATTTCAGCCCTGTAGAGGAATAAGTCTCTTTAGGGGGAAACACCCGAAGGATATCCTCACAAAGGAATCATCTGAATGAAATGCCTGATATTCAGGCAACACATTCATAAAATAATAGGAGGAACCATTATGACAAAAGTTAGAGAAATCTACCGCTGCCAGATTTGTGGCAATGTAGTAGAAGTTGTAAACCCAGGAGCCGTGCTCAGTTGCTGTGGCGAGCCGATGAAACTGATGAAGGAAAACACCAGCGATGGCGCCAAAGAGAAGCACGTGCCTGTGATAGAACCTATTGAGGGCGGCTATCGCGTAACAGTAGGAAGTGTGGAGCATCCGATGCTACCAGAGCATTACATCCAATGGATAGAATTGCTCACCCCTACCGATGTGCTTCGTCACGAGTTGAAGCCAGGCGAAAAGCCTGAAGCTATCTTCCTGACCAACGCAGAAGCCAAGGATGTTACGGCTCGCGAATACTGCAACCTTCACGGGTTGTGGAAAGGAGTAATCGAAGGATAAAAAAACATCATACCAACAAAAGGTCTCATGTTGTCTTCCCAATGTAGGGAATATGACGTGAGACCTTTTTAACTTTATTTACATCTCGTTTCTTACCACATTCGCCAGGAAATATCTATCTTTGCAGACAAAACGCTATAGATGATGAGAAGAATATGGAATAATCTTACATCAATATCCTTGCTGCCAGCATTATTCACCTGCATCTGTCTGATTTCCTGTTCACAAGATACAACAACAGAAAACCAACGCTCCGCCTACTATTGGAGTACAACATGGCAGATGGACAGCAGCAAGATGAACTTCATCCAGAAACACCATATCAAACGACTCTACGTTAGATTCTTTGATGTGGTAAGGGATGCAGATGGAGAAATCATGCCCAATGCTACCCTGCAATTTGATACAACCGATGAAAATATGACAACTGAAGAAAATATGACAACTGAAGAAAAGGAGAAAGAATCTCTGATGCCGAAAGGAATGGAGATTATCCCCGTTGTCTATATCGTGAACAACTGTTTTAAAGCAAATACCAAGACGAATTCTATCAGCAGCGACAAATCGGGCGGGAAATCTTCAGATGAAACACCCCGACAACTCGCAGATAAAATTCTGAACCGCATCCTTCAGATGAACGAAGCCAATGACATCGGGAACGTGAAAGAGATTCAGATAGACTGCGACTGGACAGCATCAACGCAAGAAGCTTATTTTGAATTCCTCCATTATTTAAAGGAGAAAGCCAAAGACAAGCAGATACAGCTGTCAGCCACCATCCGGTTACACCAGCTCTCAATGACTCCACCCCCTGTGGATAGAGGCATCCTAATGATGTATAATACGGGCGATGTAAAACAGTTAAGTTGCCAAAAGCCGATACTCGACATGAAGGATGTAGCTCCTTACATCCAGCATCTGGGCAGTTATCCGTTGCCGCTCTCTGCCGCCTATCCACTCTTCAGCTGGCGCATCCTCTTCAGAGAAGGAAAGTTCGTAGGCATCATGCATGCAGATGATGACTTCCCTGTTTTGCCAGGCGATAGCATCGTGGTAAGAAAGCCCGAGATGACCGACATTATGGAAGCCATCAAGAGTATCAACCACCAAAATAGCAATATCAACAACGAGGTTATTCTCTTCGACCTCAACACCGATAATATCAAACGATTTAAATCAGAAGATTATGAAAAGATTTTTAATCATAGGAGTGATGGCAGCAGCATTTAGCACCCACGCCAACGCCTGCGTTGCCGAATACTCTGATCATAACTACTATATGTTCAGCGTGTTCAACCGCGACCAGACTTCGCCAGCGTATCTCTACGACATCGCCAGCTACTGGCAGAAGTATGCCGGCAATACATCCTCCATCAACTTATCTTTCTACAGATGGAACAAGGAGGATATTAAGAAAGTAGCCCAAAGCAAGAAGGATGCAGGAATGCTTTCTTACTTAAGAAACCTGAATGCCTACCTGGATGCCTGCGAGAAGTTGAATCCCAATGCCTGGAACTACGCCTCGAAGCAAGAACGGCTACAGATTCAGCAATCGCTGACCCGGCTCAACAATGCCTCCAAAATTTATAAAGGCACCCAACTCAAGAGCCAATACGCCTTGCTCCGCATGCGTACCAATATGATGAAGGGATTCCACCAGCAGAACATCACCTATTGGAATGCCATCGCCTCCCGATTTCCGAAATCACCATGGCGGGAGGCGATGCGCAACATTTATGCCCGAGCCTTGTGGAAAACAGGGAAACATCACCAGGCACTCGAAATCTATGCCGAGCAGGGAGATATGGCAAGCATCAGAGTGCTCGCCCGAAACTATCGCAATCTTGCAGGCATCCAGAGCATTTATCTCAAGAAGCCGAACTCGGCAATGCTCACCTATCTGGTGCAGGATTTCGTGAACAACTGTCAGCAGACAATAGACAGTCGCTCCAAAGAACAGTTAGATAAAGAGTGGATTGAGGAAATAGGCGCCAAGGTTATCTATCAGAAAGAAGCCCTCAACTTCATCACCTTTGCCAATAAGGTCATCGCAGAAGGCAAGACACAGAGTCCTTGTCTTTGGCGTTCTGCCACCGCCATGCTCCATTATCTCTATGGATATCAGCAGGAAGCATGGAAGGAGATTAGTGAAGCTGTCGCCCTGGATGGAACACAGCGAATGAAGGATAATGCAAGAGCCATCCGCCTCTTGGTTTCTACCCGAAACACACAGGTGGATAGCGATTATCCGCAATATCTGGTCGGTGAATTCAAATGGCTCAACGAGATGGCAAAGGAAGAAAACCCAAGAAAAGATTCTTCCACCAATCCAGACAACCACTATGTAGAGGTGAAGGAGCGTGTGGCTTACCGCGCCCTGTACAATCGGTTCAAGACGATGGCAGACAAGGCGAAAAAGGAAAACCGGCAGGAAGCCGGCAGAGATTACGAAAGCATGGCCACGGCGATGTATGGCATGATGGATGCCTACATGCGAACCTTCTACAAGGAGCAGCAGAATGAAGAATACATCAGCCGCTATCTTTATTCATCGGAATACGCCCTTCGTCTCGACTCGCTCTCTGCGCAACAGCTTGCTGATTACTATCGCTTCATCACCGCTCAACATCAGGATGCCTTTCAGCAATACGTCTGCCAGTCGCTCTATCGAAATGCCGATTTCTTCAAGGATATGATAGGCACCAAGTATCTTGCCGAGGGTAACTTTGGCGAAGCTGCCTTCTGGCAGAAAGATGTATCCCTGAAGTTCATCAACAACCAGGCCATCAGTTTCTACGCCGAAAAGCGAAGCTACTCCGTACCTTACTGGTTCAACCACCAGAAGGTGAATGATTCCGACATGTGGAGCATCCAGGGCAGTTATGCCCACCTGAAGGAGAACCCGAAGTTGAAATTCTGTAAGGAGATGAACCAGCTCATCAGCCAATACAATGTGGCTCGTGAAGGCGAAGTCAGGGAGAAACTTGCCTATGAGCTTGCCACCCGCTATTTTCAGGCATCCTGCTATGGCGACTGCTGGTATCTTACCCATTATGGCAAGAGCGTGGCCGATAGTGCCCGCACAGGCGAAGCCGATTTCGCAGCTATCGCTCAAGACTATCTCAAGGTGAGCAAGCAAAGCAGCAATCTTACGCTTCGCTATCATTCGCTCTATGCCCTCTCATCCATCGGCATCGATCCATGGTTTAAGATATCATACGATGCAAACTGGAACGAGCAGAAGCTTATACAGCCACAATCCGCTCAATATCAGGCAATGATGGAATGGAGCCTGTTCAGCCGTCAACATCCGGAAATCGTGGATCAATACACCACCCGATGTGATGTATTGAAGCAATTCGAAAAAAATCTCTAATCTCTTACCATCTTCCCAGCGTTGGGAAAATGGTAACTTTTTCACCGCACATCAGTCGTCCAACACTCGCACATCAGCTGTTATGCATCCGCATATCAAGTGATGTGCAAGCGCACAACAGCTGATGTGCGGCCTTAGATACTATATCTTCCAACAATTTCTCCTATATCTTCTAGAAACTTCCATTATATGTCTCAAAGACTTCTGTTATACCTTCCAGGTACTTCTCCTATATCTTTCGAAAACTATCCCTATATCTTTTGAAGACTATCCCTATATACCTCAACGTCTTCTCCTATATCTTCCTGCATCCGCAAGTGTTTCAGCGTTTCACTTGTTTTTCCAACATCAATTTTCCCTCATCTATGATTTTTAGTTAATTTTCCACGATTTCTTTGTATCTTTCATCCATAATGTGTATCTTTGCATTAAATATATTTAAACGTTTAAAATAAGGCAACATAACAATGGCAAAGAATAATAAGCAGGCAGCTAACCAAGACGGTAACAGCACCAAGAAGGCTACAAAGAAAAAGAAGAAAGTCAAGGTTTCGCATATCGTGAAACCAGAAAACATGACTTTAGAGGAATGGCAAATCAAACTGCGCAAGCAGGTGACCGATATCGAGCACTTCGATATCAGTTGTGTTGATGACGCCCTTTGCCCTGGAGAGTATATCGTTCGCAACCCTGAAAAGAACAACGAGTACAAGGTGGTGTATCGTGGAGCCAACAGCGAATGGAATTATTGTTCCTGCATGGATTTCAAGACTTCGAGACTCGGCACTTGCAAACATATCGAAGCCGTCAAGAAATGGTTTGGCGGAAAGAGGGGCGTACATGTACATCGGGAATTGCCACCTTATACTTCTGTCTATCTCTCCTATCGGGATGAGCGATGCGTAAAGATTCGTATCGGCTCAGACAACAAGGAGGCATACGAACAGTTAGCCAAAGATTACTTTGACAAGAACCATGTCTTGAAGAAATCAGCCTATGCCCGCATTGGCTCTTTCTTGAAACAAGCTCGCCAAATCAGCGATACATTCAGATGCTATAAAGATGCCATTGACTTTATCATCGATATTCGCGAAAAAGCGAAAAGAATGAAAATTGTGAAGACATACGATGACGAGAAACTCAACAATCTTTTGAAAGTAAACCTCTATCCTTACCAGAAAGAGGGCATCCGCTTTGCTGCAAAGGCAGGAAAGGCTATCATTGCCGACGAGATGGGTCTCGGAAAGACAATCCAAGCTATAGGTACTGCCGAACTACTACGCAAGGAAGGTCTTATTGGCTCTGTACTCATCCTCTGCCCTACCTCGCTCAAATATCAATGGCGAAGTGAAATCAAGAAGTTTACTGATGCCGAAGTCTTCGTCATAGAGGGAAGTCATCTCAAGAGAAAGGAAGCGTACAATCGCCCGGAACCTTACAAGATTATTTCCTATAATAGTGTCGCCAATGACATCAAGATACTCGGCTGTTTGCAAACCGATATGCTCATCATGGACGAGGTGCAGCGCCTGAAGAACTGGAACACGCAGATTTCCCGTGCGGCAAGAAAGATAGAATCAGATTACTCCGTAATTCTATCCGGTACCCCATTGGAGAACAAGCTCGATGAACTCTACTCTATCGTGGAGTTTGTTGATAATTTCCGCCTTGCCCCTTACTACCTCTTCAAAGACAAGCATATCATTACTGATGAAACAGGAAAAGTTCTGGGTTATAAGAACTTAAACGACATAGGCAAGAAGCTGGGCGATATTCTCATCCGTCGTCGCAAGAAGGATGTGAAACTCCAGATGCCTGAACGTTCTGACAAGAACCTTTTCATTCCGATGACCAATGAGCAGATGGAGATGCATCAGGAGTGGCAGAACCAGGTACGTCTCCTGGTTCTGAAATGGCGCAGGATGCATTTCCTATCCGATAAAGACCGCAAGCGTCTCCTGCTCTTCCTCTCACAGATGCGCATGGTATGTGACAGCAGTTATATCCTCGACCAAAAGACGAGATACGACACCAAGGTGGATGAATGCGTGAACATCATCAGCGACATTATCAGCGAGGAAGGTGAAAAGGTTGTGGTATTCAGTCAATGGGAACGCATGACCCGCCTCATCGCCAAGGAACTGGAGAAAAAAGAAATAGGCTTTGAATATCTGCATGGTGGCGTGCCATCCGAAAAGCGCAAAAACCTGGTAGATAATTTCATGAACGAACCATCGAGCCGGGTTTTCCTCTCTACTGATGCCGGAAGCACAGGCTTGAACCTGCAGTCAGCCGCTACCATCATCAACATCGACTTGCCTTGGAATCCTGCCGTTCTCGAACAGCGTATCGGGCGCATCTATCGCCTTGGTCAGCAGAACAACATCCAGGTTATCAATCTCGTAACACCTGATTCCATCGAGCAGGAAATGCTCGGTAAGTTGCGTTTCAAGACCTCCATGTTTGAAGGCGTTCTTGATGACGGCGAAGATTCTGTATTCATCACAGATGATAAGTTCAGCAAGATGATGGAAACAGTGAGCGGTATGGTGGAAGAGGACGAAGAAACAGAGAAGGCTCGCAACAAACATAAATCTAACGAGAATAAAGAAGAGGTTTCCATCCAGCAGCAAACGAACTCATCTTCGAACAGAGAATCTGTCTCTAATCGCTCAAGTCAGCCAAAGGATTTGGTAGCCCAAGGAATATCTTTCCTCTCAGGCTTAGCCGAAACCTTAAAGTCGCCAGAAGCCACAGCCCAGCTGGTTGATTCCATCGTTGAGAAAGACGAGCAGACAGGCGAAACCTCCATCAAGATACCTGTGGAGAGCAAAGAGACTGTCTCTAATCTCTTAAATCTCATAGGAAAGTTGTTTGCAAAATAAGTCATGGGTAAAAAGAAACATAAGCATCAAGGACATTATTGCAAGATGTGTGGAGAGTATAAATCCAACGAGTCGTTCAGTGGTAAAGGACACAGACTGCACATCTGCAAGAAATGTATATCAATAAGAAATAAGGCTAAAAAAGAAAAGAAACGTTTAGAACATGATAGAATTAACGAAGTCTCAGAAGAAAACAGCTCGCAAGCTCATTAATTTGGGCTTGCAGCGAGAGTGCGCCAAGTTCATGCAATCTACCAAAGATTTCATGAACAAGAACGCATCAGCAGAGGATGCACACGATGCATACCTCAAACTATATGATAAGGTATACCAATTCGACAAGCATATCGCTCGCCGATACGATGGGATGTCAGGAGGTAGATATTACATCACCGTATGTTACCTATACTATGACGGAGTATTGACTGACGAAGACATCCGAGAGTTTGACGATGAGCTATATAACAGTTTGAAAGAAGCCAAGAAGTCTTTTCAAAATTAAACGATATGAGTTACACAGAATATTCTTGTAGCAGACTAACTTTTAAAATATGTTTGTTCTACCAAAAGAAATTGGAGATTTAGGAGAGATACAAGTATTTATTGATGAGCAAAGAAGGAAATAAATAACCTTTTCCTTGCTACAACCAAATAAAAAGCGTAACTTTGCCGAAATATCATAAAAATAAGCAATTATGAAGGAAGAAGAAATCAAAGAATTGTTCGAGCAATTCGAAGCTATTGCCAACGAATACGAAGGCGTAGAATGTTGGAGTGCAAGAGAACTTGCACAAGTGTTGGGTTATTCCAAATGGGAAAGATTTGAAGGAGTCATCGAGCGAGCTAAAGACGCTTGTATCAACGCTGGCGAAATGGTAGAATATCATTTTCCCGGCGTTGGGAAAATGATACCTCTTGCTAAAGGTGCTCAGCGTGAAGTCAAAGACTACATGCTGACTCGTTATGCTTGCTATCTCATTGCCCAAAACGGTGATCCACGCAAGCCACAAATCTCTTTTGCCCAAAACTACTTTGCCGTACAAACTCGCCGAGCAGAATTGGTGCAAAAGCGTTTGCTGGAATACGAACGTGTACAAGCACGTGCAAAACTTGCAGAAACAGAGAAGCGTCTCTCTGGGGTGCTGTATGAAAGAGGGGTGGACAGCAAAGGCTTTGCCATCATTCGCTCACTAGGTGACAAGGCGTTGTTTAATCTCGACACGGCTCTTCTCAAACGTAAATTGGGTGCTCCTAACAGCCGACCTCTCGCCGATTTCCTTCCAACACTAAATATCAAAGCTAAAGATTTTGCTGCAGAAATGACTTCTGTCAACGTTCAGCAAAAGGATTTGCATGGTCAGCAAACTATCTGTCAAGAACATGTCGATAATAATAAGGCTGTTCGTAATATGATGCTCCAACGTGGCATTGTGCCAGAAAATCTTCCTGCAGGTGAAGACGTCAAGAAAGTAGAACGCAGATTAAAATCTGACGAAAAGACATTAACCAAAAAGAATAGCAAAAAGAAATAATATCCATCACAATTCTATAACTAGAGAAGATGTAAGGATTTCACTCGTCATCTATGATTTTTAGATAATTTTCCACTATTTCTTCGTATCTTTCATTTATAATGTGTAACTTTGCACCGGAAATTTAAACGTTTAAAGATAAAATGGCATTAAAATGTGGTATTGTAGGCCTCCCAAACGTGGGTAAGTCTACACTGTTCAATTGTCTGTCTAGTGCAAAGGCACAGGCAGCTAACTTCCCTTTCTGTACTATCGAACCAAACTTGGGCGTCATCACCGTACCAGATGAACGACTCAACAAGTTGGCAGAGATTGTTCACCCAGGACGCATCGTCCCAGCTACTTGCGAAATCGTGGATATCGCAGGTCTTGTAAAGGGTGCCAGCAAGGGCGAAGGTCTTGGTAATAAATTCTTGGGAAATATCCGTGAGTGCGATGCTATCATCCACGTAATCCGCTGTTTCGACGATGACAACATCGTTCGCGAGGGTGGCGCTAAGGTTGATCCTTTGGAGGATAAGAGCGTCATCGATACAGAGTTGCAGCTCAAGGACCTGGAAACTATCGAATCTCAGCTCACCAAGCAGAAGAAGACTGCTGCAGCAGGCAACAAGGATGCTAAGACGATGGTTACCGTTCTGGAGGCTTACAAGGCCGAACTGGAGCAGGGAAAGAACGCTCGTGGCGTTACTTTCGAAAGCAAGGAAGAGCAGAAGGTGGCTCACGACCTCTTCCTCCTCACTACCAAGCCTGTGCTCTACGTAGCCAATGTTGACGAGGCTTCTGCCAAGACCGGCAACGAGTATAGCAAGAAGGTAGAGGAAATCGCCAAGGAAGAAGGTGCTGAGTGCATGGTCATCGCTGCCAAGACAGAGGAAGACATCGCATCGCTCGAAACCTACGAGGACAAACTGATGTTCCTCGAAGAACTCGGACTGGAAGAGAGCGGTGTAAACCGACTCATCAAGAAGGCATATGCCCTGCTGAACCTCGAAACATTCATCACCGCAGGTGAGATGGAGGTCAAGGCATGGACCTATCACAAGGGCTGGAAGGCTCCTCAGTGTGCCGGCGTCATCCATACCGACTTCGAGAAGGGATTCATCCGTGCAGAGGTTATCAAGTATGATGACTATATCAAGTATGGCTCTGAGGCTGCAGTACGCGAGGCTGGTAAGCTCGGCATCGAGGGCAAGGAGTACGTCGTACAGGATGGTGACATCATGCACTTCCGGTTCAATGTATAATCCTATTCTTCTACGGTTATGATAGCAAATCTGCTTAACTATATCGTATGGGACCCAGACCCAATCCTGGCTCATCTGGGTCCTATGACCATCCGCTACTATTCCACCTGCTGGATGATCGGTCTGCTGCTGGGCTATCTGCTCATGAGCAAGCTCTACAAGCAGCAGGGGCTTTCAGATGAGAAGTTCTCTCCACTGTTTCTCTACATCTTCTTAGGTGTACTGATAGGTGGCCGTTTGGGACATTGCATCTTCTATCAGCCGGAATATTTCCTCACCCAGTGGGATCACTTCATCGAGATGCTGATACCTGTTCACCACATGCCTGACGGCAGTTGGAAATTTACGGGTTATGAGGGACTGTCTAGCCACGGAGGCGTATTCGGAATGTTCATCGGCATCTGGCTCTATTGCCGCAACATGAAGGTGAGCGGCTGGGTTGTGCTCGATAATATGGGTATCTGCTCAGGCATTACAGCCACCTTTATCCGTTTGGGCAATCTGATGAATTCAGAGATTATCGGCAAGGTTACCGATGTGCCTTGGGCATTTATCTTCGTTCGCGAAGACCAGTATCCACGCCATCCGGGTCAGCTCTACGAGGCTTTGGCATACTTCTGCTTCTTCCTCCTCATCCTCTTCATCTACAAGAAGAGAGGACCTAAGAGCGTAGGCACCGGTTTCTATTTCGGTCTTTGCCTTACTCTCATCTTCACCTTCCGCTTCTTCATCGAATATACGAAGGAGATTCAGGTGGCATTCGAGGCAGGTCTGCCTATGGATATGGGACAGATATTGAGCATTCCGCTCATCATCGCCGGTGTATGGAGCATCGCTTCCAGCACAAAGAGAGCGAAAGAAAAGAACGTAGAGGCAAAATAATATTAGACGACTTATTTTCAGATTATAAAAATCCCTCCTCGTGCAACAGCATCTGCTGCCACGGGGAGGGATTTATATTTTTATCTTCCCAGCAGAATCTTCTTGATGTCATTGAGTTTGTTCAATGCCTCTACCGGAGTGAGATTGTTCACATCCAGCCCGAGTATTTCATCACGTATCTGCGTCAGTACAGGATCATCGAGCTGGAAGAAACTGAGCTGCACACCATCCTTAGGTTCATCGATGTGCTGTACGTTCGGTTTACCGGCACCGCCAACCCCGGCATTGTCATCCTCCAACTGTTTGAGAATCACATTGGCACGGTTCACTATGCTGCGAGGCATACCGGCAATCTCTGCCACATGGATACCGAAAGAGTGCTCACTGCCTCCCGGTTCCAGTTTACGCAGGAAGATTACCTTTCCGTCCACCTCTCTCACACTCACATTGAAGTTCTTGATGCGAGGGAAGTTCTTCTCCATCTCGTTGAGCTCATGATAGTGGGTTGCAAAGAGCGTACGTGCCTGCGCCTTCTTATGTTCGTGCAGATATTCCACGATAGCCCAGGCAATGGAAATACCATCGTAGGTAGAAGTACCTCTTCCCAGCTCATCAAAGAGCACCAGCGAGCGCGGAGAAACGTTGTTCAGGATGTTTGCAGCCTCGGTCATCTCTACCATGAAGGTCGATTCGCCGAGCGATATATTGTCACTTGCACCTACACGTGTGAAGATTTTATCCACCAGTCCCACTCGGGCGCTCTCTGCGGGCACATAACAGCCTACCTGTGCCAGCAGCACGATAAGGGCGGTCTGGCGCAGCAGAGCCGATTTACCAGCCATGTTAGGACCGGTAATCATCATGATCTGCTGTTTCTCAGTATCGAGCAGCACATCGTTAGGTACATAGCGTTCTCCCAGCGGCAGTTGGGTTTCAATCACCGGATGCCTGCCCTGCTTGATGTCGAGCACCTCAGAATCATCGACGATAGGGCGCACGTAGCGGTTCTCGTCAGATGTCTTTGCAAATGATAAAAGACAGTCCATACGGGCGATGAGGTTGGCATTGATCTGTATCTGCGGAATATACTCCTGCATGGCAGCTATCAGTTCGTTGAAGAGCTGTGCTTCCAATACCAGAATCTTTTCATCAGCACCGAGAATTTTTTCCTCATATTCCTTCAGTTCCTGGGTGATATAACGCTCTGCCTGAGCCAGCGTCTGCTTGCGTATCCACTCCTCAGGCACCTTATCCTTAAAAGTATTTCTCACCTCCAGATAGTATCCGAAAACATTATTGTAACCTACCTTCAGACTCGAAATTCCTGTCTTTTCTATCTCCCTTTCCTGTATCTTGAGCAGATAATCCTTGCCGTGGCGGCTGATGGCACGAAGGTCGTCAAGTTCGGCATTGAATCCGTCGGCTATCACGTCACCCTTGTTGACCAGCTGTGGCGGATCGGACTGTATTTCCCTGGCGATGCGGTCTTTCAGGGTCTCGCATACGTTCAGCTGCTCGCCTACCCGCTTCAGAGCCTCGTTCGTAGCATGCTGGCATGCCACCTTGATAGGCTTGATGGCTTCGAGTGCATTCTTCAACTGAACCACTTCGCGAGGCGAAACTCTACCCACGGCTACTTTGGAAATGATACGCTCCAGGTCGCTGATGCGATGCAGCTGGTCATCGAGAAGCTGACGGAATTCCGGTTCCTTGAAGAAATATTCCACGATGTCGAGGCGCTCGTTGATTGGTTTAACGTCCTTCAACGGGAAGACCAGCCAGCGTCTGAGCATACGTCCGCCCATCGCCGTTACCGTACGGTCGATGACATTCAGGAGAGAAGAACCATCTTCCTGCATAGGGGCAACCAGCTCCAGACTGCGGATGGTAAACCTATCCATACGCACGAACTTATCTTCTTCGATACGTGAAAGGGCGGTGATATGATTAATCTGTGTATGCTGGGTAATCTCGAGATACTGCATGATGGCACCACTGGCTATCACGCCGTTCTTGAGATGCTCTACACCGAAACCTTTCAGAGATTTTGTCTTGAAATGTCCCAGGAGTTTCTGCAGGGCTGTCTGTTCGGTGAAAACCCAGTCATCCAGCTCGAAGGTACAGTATTTGCTGCCGAAATATTTCTCGAAGTCATTCTTTCGGGCGCGGTCGTAGAGCACCTCTTTCGGCATGAAGTTTACCATCAGTTTTTCTACATAGTCGTAGGTTCCCTCGCCGGTAAGAAACTCTCCGGTCGAGATATCCAGAAAGCTCACACCGCAGGCGGTCTTGCCGAAGTGTACGGCTGCCAGGAAGTTGTTCTCCTTGTAGTTCAGTACGTTATCTCCCATCGCCACACCCGGCGTAACGAGTTCGGTAATACCTCGCTTCACCATCTTGTCCATCTGGCTCAGTCCCTTCTTACCTTTTATTTCGAGTCGTTTCTTCTTCGGGTCTTCCAGCTGGTCGCATACCGCTACGCGCTTACCCGCCCTGATGAGTTTAGGCAGATAGGTATCCAGTGCATGATGAGGGAATCCTGCCATCTCGGTCGTGCCCGTAGAACCGCCATTATTGCGTCGTGTCAGCGTAATGCCGAGTATACGGGATGCCTCCACCGCATCTTCGCAGTAAGTTTCGTAGAAGTCACCGCAACGGAAGAGCAGCAGCGCTTCGGGATGTTTCGATTTCATCTCGAAAAACTGTCTCATCATCGGTGTAAGACCTTTATTATCGTTTGCCATATTCCAAGTATTTGGTACAAAGTTACGAAATATTACCCTAAGGTAAGTTACCCTAAGGTAATATTTAGAGTTTTTTAAATGAATATATGCTGCATTACCATAATAAAGCCGTACTTTTGTACTCATGAAAAAGAAACAATTATACATAGGGGTTCTATCGGTTGCTTGCTGCGCGCTCGTAGCAATAGGCATCACCTTGCACCTGCTCTACTCCAAGAAACAGATACAGGACCTGGTGAAAACTCCACCGGTTCTCCGGCTCAAGCCACAGCCTGCTGATACACTGAAGAAGAAACCAGTGAAGAAGATGGATTTCAATATCTCCGGAACTTTAAGAGATAAGGAAGGAAAGGGAGTGGCTGGCGTCATCGTGAGCGATGGATTCAACTGTGTGAAAACCGATGCACAGGGCAGATATAAGATGAAGCGAGACAGCCTGGCAAAATTCATATACTATTCTGTTCCAGCCGATTGCGAGGTTCCTACCCATTCTAAGACCGATCGCACGGCTTTCTTCTACCAGAAGGTATCCAAGGGGAAGAAAACCTATAACTTCACCCTCACCCGACTGCCGGGCGGCAAGGAGATTCACTATAAGATGATTGTCATCGGCGACCCGCAGGTTACCAATGCCTACAGCCCTTACTATACTTCTCCGGATGATAATCCCATCAAGAAGAGCGATGTAGAAAGATTCACTACCCAGACGATGGCGGACATCAGGCAGACCATCAGTTCGCTGCCTGCCGGAACTCCTGTATATGGACTCAGCATGGGCGATGATGTACAGTATTATGGCGGTTACAACGCCAAACTGGAGCGTCAGATACGCCAGGCATTGGGCTCTTCAGAGATGCGTCTCTTCTCCGTCATCGGCAATCACGACCAGGATGGCAAGGCGCTCTACCGCAGGAAATGGGAAGAGAATTTCGGTCCTACCGATTTTTCCTTCAACCGTGGCGATGTGCATTATGTCTGCATCAACAACTGCTTCTTCCACCGCGGCATGTCTTATTATTCTCCTGGAGAATTACGTGAGCGCCAGGTGAAGTGGCTGAAGCAGGATCTCGCCCTCACGCCAAAGGATATGAAGGTGGTACTCTGCTATCATATCCCGTTCACCTTCGGTAATGCGCCTTTCAGCAAGGCGAAGCCGCTGACCAATGCCAATGAGCAGGGGCATTATTCTTCTTCCCGTCTCTCACTCCTGCTTTCTTTGCTGAAACAGTTTAAGGGCGGTTACGAACTCTTCTGCGGACATACTCATTTTGCCTGCAACCACGAAATCAACTATGAGGGCGAGGATGTGATGGAGCATTGTCATGCTGCCGCCTGTGGCAATATATGGCAGTCGAATATCAACATCTGCGGAACTCCAAATGGATATTATGTATACAGTTTTGTGGGTACCAGCATCAGCAACTGCTATTACAAAGGAACTTTCTGGGATAAGAGCAAGCAGATGACCTTGTTCCGTGCGCAGACCGATTTCAACGGCGAGAAATACTCTAGGGATTGGCAGTTGGCAAACAACAGGAATATCCTGGTAGCCAATGTCTTCAATGCTACCAGTCATTGGCGTGTGGTAGCCGTAGAGGATGGCAAAGAATATCTGATGGGGCGCCTCAGCGGAAAGGGGCAGGATGCCTTTGCCGCCGGCTATCATCATAAATACAGCGAGAGTGTATCCTATCGGTTCGTGAGCAAGGGAAATGGTTATCTCATCATGAACCACCTTTATTATTATACTCCTAGGAATCCGAATGCCAGAATCATCATCAAGGCATCCGATCCATACGGAAATACCTATACGGCATCGAGCGATGAGGTAACGACAGAGCCTTTCGCCAACTTTGCCCATTATTACGAAAAAGAGTATAAGGAATATAAGAATAAGAAAGATAAGATGTTGCGGGATTCTATATCTGGCAGACAGAAAGATTCACTTGCTGCAAGGAAGAAAACGCCATAAATGCCCTGAACCAATGGTTACAGGCCTAAAGTAAAGATAGAACGCAAGCAGCACGCCCTGAAAGGGCAGAAGCTCCTAACCCAGGGCATCGCCCTGGGTTAGGAGCTTCTGCCCTTTCAGGGCGTGTGGAGTTTATTTGTTCAGTTTCCAAGTAACACCATCTTTGGTGTCCTTTACCTCGAAGCCAGCTTCAGCCAGGGCATCGCGAATCTGGTCGCTGGTAGCCCAGTCCTTATCAGCCTTAGCCTTGGCACGCAGGTTGAGAACCATATCCACTACCTTGCCATAAGCCTCTTCACGAGCATCATTGTTGGCTCCCTTCTCACTCTTCAGACCGAGCAGGTCGAAGGTGAAGAGATGCATGGTGTCTGAAAGTTCCTTCAGGTCTTCAGCAGAGATGTTTGCCTTGTGGTCGAGGGCTGTATTGATCACGTGGCAAGCCTCGAAGAGATAGCTGATAACGAGCTGAGTCTGGAAGTCATCGTTCATCGCATCGTAGCAGCGCTGGCGCAATTCGCTTACGAACTTCTTCACCTGCTCATCGCTCTGCTTAGCCACAGGCACACGCTCCAGGTCGTTCAAACCATTCATCAGGCGCTCCAATCCCTTCTGGCTAGCCTTCAATGCATCGTTAGAGAAATCTACGGTGCTGCGGTAGTGGGCAGAGAGGATGAAGAAACGGATGGTCATTGGCGAATAAGCCTGCTCCAGACTGTCGTGATTGCCTGTGAAGAACTGCTCCAGGGTAATGAAGTTACCCAAGCTCTTACCCATCTTCTGGCCATTGATGGTAATCATATTGTTGTGCATCCAGTAATGAACCATCTGGTCGCCCTGAGAAGCCACAGCCTGAGCAATCTCGCACTCGTGGTGAGGGAAAATCAAATCCATGCCGCCACCGTGAATATCGAAGTGGCTGCCCAAGTACTTGCGTCCCATCGCAGTACACTCGCAGTGCCATCCTGGGAATCCATCACTCCAAGGACTAGGCCAGCGCATGATATGCTCAGGTGAAGCCTTCTTCCATAGGGCGAAGTCAGCCTGGTTCTTCTTCTCGCCGATACCAGCCAGCTCGCGGCTCTCGTTGATAACGTTCTCCAGGTTACGTCCGGAGAGGATACCGTACTTATGATCCTTGTTATACTTCTCGATGTCGAAGTAGATAGAGCCATTACTCTCGTAGGCATAGCCATTGTCCAGAATTTCCTGAACCAGTTTCTCCTGTTCGATGATATGTCCTGTGGCATGAGGCTCAATGCTAGGAGGGAGTACGTTCAGCGCCTCCATGGCATCGTGGTAGCGGTTAGTGTAGTACTGTGCAATCTCCATTGGCTCCAACTGCTCCAGACGAGCCTTCTTCTCAATCTTGTCATCGCCTTCATCTGCATCGTGCTCCAGGTGGCCCACGTCGGTAATGTTTCTAACGTAGCGAACCTTATAGCCCAGGTGCTTGAGATAGCGGAAGAGTATATCGAATGTGATGGCTGGTCGTGCATGACCGAGATGCGGATCGCCATACACGGTAGGGCCACAAACATACATGCCCACGTTAGGAGCGTGGAGCGGAGTGAATCTCTCTTTCGTACGTGTGAGAGTGTTATAGATCAATAATTTCTGTTCCATCTTGTATGAACCTTTATTTTATATTGTTTATATTTTGAGTGCAAAGTTAACTCATTTTTCTGATATATCCGACAAATCATTCGCAAAATGTTATTAAATTCCTCAAAAATATCAATGGAACAGATCTTCCATGGTAAATTCTCTCTGTATGATGCTGCTTGTTTTGGCTGCAAATATACAAAAAATGCCACTTAAAGCCAAACGAATGGGTAAGAAAGTGGCTCTAAGTGGTAATTTTAACATACTTAAAGCCAAAAAGGTATTGCAAGAGTACAACTTTTATTCGAAAGTAGAGCCATTTAAGATGATATTTTTTAGGTAGGCTTACACTTTTAGGCAAGAATGTTTGGAGATAAAAAATAAAAGGTGTATATTTGCAGCGTGATTACTATTTAAAAAGAGGAGGTAAATATGGATAGATTTCAAATTATACGTATAATTCATGACTATATGTCTAGGAAGCCTGTGTTGAAGGCATGGATCTTTGGGTCTTTTGCTCGTGGTGAAGAAAAGGCTCAGAGCGATATAGATATTCTCTTTGTCCCCGATTTTGAGCATGGTTCGTTTACTTTGCTTACCCATGGAGGAATGTATGAGGATTTGAAGCAACTGCTAGGTCGTGAAGTTGACTTGGTAGTTGATGGCTCTTTGCGTCCGTATGCTCAGGAGAGTGTGGAACGAGATAAAATCTTGGTATATGAGAGAGCTAGTTAGGGATAAAGGAAGATTGGAAGACATTGTGGAGTATTCTTCCAACGTACTCAAAATCATTGATGGGATAGATTTTGAGGAGTTTTCCTCAAATATTTTAGTCTATTTTGCAACGATGAAAAATGTAGAGATAGTAGGCGAGGCTGCTTATATGCTGACCAAGGAATTCAAGGCAAGTCACCCAGAGATTCCTTGGAAACAGGTGGAAGGTATGCGCCATGTTTTGGTGCATGGTTATTCGCAGGTGTTGCCTCGTATTCTTTGGGCAACAGCAAAGGAGAATATTCCCGAAATCAAGGCTCAAGTGGAGAAATACCTGAACGAGATAGATTGGGAACATTATTGTGGAGAATGATGAACTTGTTCTTCTATACTCTTGGGGCCTTAATCGCAACAAGGGCATTTGCAGATTATGTCGGCAAATGCCCTTGTTGGCTTATATTGCAAATTCTTTATTCAACCATTTCCGCATACCTTTTGAACAGCTCAGCTACGCACTCGCTCTCCGTCATCTTGGTGGAGAAGCCGTAGGCTGCCATCACGGCTCGGTCGTTCTGGCGATGGGCTTGTAAAAGCTCCTTCGGCATGAGCGTAGGGTCGTAGAGGTCGGCGAGCGAGGAGTCGGGGTATAGGGCGCGGGCATCGAGTATAGCCTGGGCACTCTGCTCTATCTTTTCCTTTTGCCCGGCAATGGGCGATGGCCAAGGGAAGTTGTTATACACCACGTCCTTGCTGTAGCGATAGTCGCTCTTCAGGCGACCGCACACCGCTCGCATCCATGCCATGTGGACGTTCGACTCCAAGATGCCGAAGTGGTAGAGGGTGGCGGAAGGGATGAGAAGTACAATCAGGCTTTTTGATGCTGCTATATTTTTGCATAAAGTAAGCAGTTTTTGTATATTTATTCACTATTTGTAAGTTTTTTGCTAATTAATTGCATAAAATTATCAATTTATTAGCGTATATCGAAAATAATGTGTAACTTTGCAGCCGCAAACAGTTATCAATTATCAAGAAGGCGGCTATAAGTTCCGCTAATGAGTATTAAGTTAGAAGAAAATGGCATATACAAGATTGAGTGCTGCCGAAGCGGCAGCGATGATTAACGATCAAGATACAATCGGATTGAGTGGTTTCACACCAAACGGCGTGCCTAAGGCAACCTTCCGCGAACTCTCCAAGAGAGCCGTGGCTGAGCACGAGGCGGGCAGACCTTTCCAGGTGGGCATCCTCACGGGTGCTTCTACCTCGCAGAGTATCGAAGGTGACATGGCAGCAGCCCATGCCATCAAGTTCCGTGCGCCATTTTCTACCAACAAGGACTTTAGAACTCATACCAACCTGGGCGAGATTGATTATGAGGATATGCACCTCGGCCACATGGCTGAGCGCCTGCGCCGTGGTTTCTATGGCGAAATAGACCTTGCCATCATCGAAGTTTCTGATTTGGAAGAAGGCGAAACTACCTGCAAGGCATTCCTTACCTCTGCCGGCGGCATCGTTCCTACCATCGTCCGCCTTGCCAAGAAGGTACTCATCGAGAAGAATACCTTCCACAGTCCAGCTTCCCGCTATCTGCACGATGTATATGAGATAGCAGAATGCCCGTTCCGCACTCCTATTCCTATCATGAACGTAGGCGACAGAATCGGTAAGGAGTATGTGGAGATTGATGCACATAAGATTGTGGGTGTGGTAGAATGCAACATTCCGGAGGAGGCACGTGCCTTCAAACCGCTCGACCCTGTGACGGAACAGATGGGACATAATGTGGCTGATTTTCTGGTCAGCGACCTGAAGAAGGGACATATTCCTCCTCAGTTCCTGCCTTTGCAGAGCGGAGTGGGCGTAACTTCCAATGCCGTTCTTGAGGCATTGGGACAGAACCCTAACGTGCCGGTATTCAGCGTTTATACCGAGGTGGTTCAGGATGCCGTGGTAAAATACATGCGCGAGGGAAGAATCAAGGATGCTTCCTGCTCTTCGCTCACCGTAACAAACGATACATTGAAAGAGGTGTATGATGATATTGATTACTTCAAGAAGCATCTCACCATCCGCCAGAGCGAGATTTCAAACTCTCCAGAGGTCATCCGCCGTCTGGGTGTCATCGCCATGAATACCGCCATCGAGTGCGATATCTACGGCAATGAGAACTCCAGCCATATCTGCGGCAGCAAGCTGATGAATGGTATCGGCGGTTCCTGCGATTACGAGCGCAATGGTTACATTTCTATCTTCACCACACAGAGTACCACCAAGAACGGTTGCATCTCTGCCATTGTTCCGATGTGCAGTCACGTGGACAGCACCGAGCACGATGTGGATGTGATTGTTACCGAACAGGGAGTAGCCGATCTCCGTGGCAAAGGCCCGTTACGCCGTGCCAAGGAGATTATCGAAAACTGTGCCCATCCGGATTACCGCCCTATGCTCCGCGAATACTTGAAGTTTGCTGAGAAGGGCCACGAGCCACAGAGCATGCGTGCTGCCCTCGCCATGCACGATACCTTCCTGAAGAAGGGAGACATGAGATTGACTGATTTCGGAGAATATCTGAAATAAGAGAAGGCCGAAAGGGTCTATACGCCACCTGTTCTTCGTGGCATATAGACCCTTGCTGTTTCCCGTGAGGCGCAATGTGAACCAAACCTGTTAATTATAAGTAATAAAAACAAAAAATCTATCGTTTTTATTACTTATGTGAAACAAAAAGAGTATCTTTGCGAAAAGTTTTACTCGTATGAAACAAAAAATATTAGAAAGACTAGGGTATTCCAATCGTATCGAACGCATGTTTGGACGTGGAATGATGATTGCATTGACGGGCCAGAGGCGTGTCGGCAAGAGTTGTGTGATGCGGCGAATTTATAATCACATCGCTGAGAATGAAGAAAATCACATTATCTATATAGATAAGGAGAAAACATCATTTGATATGATAGCCAACTATCAGGATCTGGAGGCTTATGTAGCAGCCAACATCGTTGAGGGTAAGGAAAACTATCTGTTTATTGATGAGGTGCAGGAGATTTCTGATTTCGAGAAAGCACTCCTCAGTATCCAATCGGATGATACCTGCCAAATTATGATTACCGGCAGCAACGCCAAGATGCTTTCGGGCGAACTGGCAACTCGCCTGAGAGGCAGATATATTGCTTATCGCATTAGAGGACTCTGCTATGAAGAGTTCCTGACATTCCATGAACTGAAGGATGATGATGCTTCCTTGAACCTGTATCTGCAGTATGGCGGGCTCCCTCAGTTGCGCAGTTTAGGATTGGAAAATACGGATTTGGTAGAAGATTATCTTGACAATGTGTATAATACGATAGTACTTCGTGATATCATAGAGCGAGAAAACATCAGAAACATACCATTGTTGCGAACGCTGCTGAAGTTTGTGAGCGATAATATCGGTAAAAAATTCTCAGCAACGAGTATTGTAAAATTTCTGAAAAGCCAGAACACCGAAACGTCTGCCAAGATGATTCTCACGTATTTGGAGTATTTAAGCAATGCTTTTATTATCGATCGAGTTAACAGATACGACATTCATGGCAAGCGACTTTTCGAGTTAGGCGACAAGTTCTATTTCGAAGACCTGGGAATCAGGAATCATATTATAGGTGGCAACAGGCGTTTTGATATCGAAAAGGTGATGGAGAACGCTGTATATATCCATTTGTGCAGGATGGGGTATAAAGTATATGTTGGTCAGATGTATAAGGCTGAGATTGATTTTGTTGCCGAGAAAGCGGATAGTGTGGCGTATGTGCAAGTTACCTATCTGCTGGCTTCTGAGGAAACGGTAGAGCGTGAATTCGGCAATTTGAAATTGATAAAAGACAGTCATCCCAAATACGTGATTTCTATGGATAGGCTTTACAGTCAAACCAATATTGATGGCATTAAGCACATTCATCTGCGAGATTTTCTGAAAATGACTACCTTGGTTTGATGCCAGGTAGATTATGAATATCTCCATATAATCAAGGGTCTATACGCCACCTGTTCATCGTGACATATAGACCCTTGTTGCTTCCCGTGAGAAAATGGTAAAAGCCCCTGGTGCAAACACACCAGGGGCTATAATATTACGGGGGACCAGCGATGGAATCGCTGGGGACGGGGACGAACGGGAGTTAAGGCTCTTTTTACCTTTTTACTTTTTTACCTTTTTACCTTTTTTACCCTTTTACCTTTTCACACAGTTCCCAGTATCTGTGAGCAAGGTCGTGGATGAACTTCCGTCCTCGCTCGGTCCATACGAGATAGGTATGGGTGTAGGCTCTGCCCATCTTCTCCTGTCTGCCATCGCTCTTCGGGTCTAGGAAGGCGCTGTAGCGGGTGCGGCTCTTGGCTAAACCCATGTGGGCGTAATCAGCATAGAGAAGATACTGACCGCTCTGGTAGTACTGGATATGCAGAGCGCAGAGCGAGCGGTTCAGCTCCTGGGCTGTGATACCGAGTTCCTTCGCAATCTGCGTGGTGGTGAAGCAGGAAACGGAATCGAGCACGTTATCGCTATAGAGCGCTTTCGGCAAAAGATTACCCA